>OLOV01001288.1_pt1 | contig 20032 bp, 20 predicted proteins | sample 1672931 | NCBI WGS metagenome assembly OLOV01 (sample SAMEA3136738, study PRJEB25190) | human gut metagenome | biome: human gut; feature: human-associated habitat; material: faeces | place: Austria | collected 2013
TTCCTCTTTTCTCCACTGTGTTCGGCCTGGAAAATATGGGGTATCTCACCAGCATGGGAGTGGGGCATGAGCTGTTTATCGGTCTAGTCTTCATGCCGGTCGCCCGGATCTATCTAAAGGGAGAGACCGCCGGACCGCGTCAAATCGGAAAAAACCTTTTATCTCCACTGTTTGTCATGATCTTCCTGGCCCTGGCACTTCAGCTTCTGGGCATACGGGACGCCGTTTCCGCCACCATGGTAGTGGCACTGGCTCCCCTGAGCGCCATTCTGCTGGTCGTGCGCTGAACCCTTTATTCAGAAAAAACGGTGCGTTTTTGGGTGCACCGTTTTGGATAGCTTTGTTTTAAAAGGAGTGTTATTATGGAAAACAAGATCATGATGCCTCACGGACTTACCATGCTGGCGCGGGGTCTGACTCATGTAGAAGGAGTCCTTGCAGACATCAGTCCGGAGATCAATATGGTCCAGATTGCGGCAGCCCGCATCAAAGAAGAATTTTTTGGCGAGGGAAACTGGAAGAAGGAGCTCAGGGCAAATACCAAAAACATCTACCGGTCCTTCAAGAAATCCATCGAAGTTCCGTCGCTTGCAGCAGATTTTCTGCAGGGCTGTATGAAGGGACAGACGAAGATCAATCTGGATCTCCATGTGGCAGATGATCTTTCCAGACTGCTCCGAAGGCTGGTGCGAAATATCGTTATGGGACTGTGGGTGATGGCACTTCTGATCAGTTCCAGTATTATCTGTACGACAGATATGAAGCCAAAGCTGTGGGGGATCCCGGCGTTGGGAGCACTGGGGTATATTAGTGCGTTTATCATTGTGATGTATGTGTTTTTGAAACACTTTTTTTCAAAAAAATAATACCAGGAGGAATTTTTTTAAATGAGTACAAAAGCAGAACAGGCGATCGCATTTCACGATCAGGGATATAACTGTGCACAGGCAGTTGCATGTTCATTCTGTGAGGAGTTTGGAGTGGACAGAGAAGAGATGTTCAAGATCGCAGAAGGATTTGGTTTCGGAATGGGGATCATGGATATGTGCGGTGCGCTGTCAGGAATGATGATGGTGATCGGACTGCAGAACAGTGTGGGAGATCCGGAGAAAGGCAAGATGACCAAGGGCGATACCTACAAGAAAACCAAAGCCTACATCAACAAATTTGCAGAGCAGAACGGCTCCTATCTCTGCCGTGACCTCAAAGGCGTAGAGACCGGAAAAATTCTCCGTGCCTGCCCGGACTGCATCCGCGATGCAGTTGCCCTGACAGAAGAATATCTGGCATCACAGAAAGAGAAATAATAATATCAATAACAAACAAAAATCCTGCCACAGCAGAGAGGAATACCTTTCTGGTCCGGCAGGATTTTTTTATATTGCATATTGAGGAAACACCGGCGGTGCATTCATTGATCTTTACGAAAGATCCAGGATCATTCAGCAACTTTGACAAACTGGCTGTTATAAAGATTCTGGTAAAATCCGCCTTTCGCCATCAGTTCTTCGTGAGAGCCCTGTTCGATGATGCTTCCGTCTTTCATGACGAGGATCTCGTCTGCATTTCGGATCGTGGACAGACGGTGTGCAACGATGAAGCTGGTACGACCCTCCATCAGACGATCAAACGCTTCCTGAACCATGAGTTCGGTTCGTGTATCGATGCTTGATGTTGCTTCATCCAGGATCAGCATCGGCGGCAGGCAGAGCATGACACGGGTGATGCACAGAAGCTGCTTCTCACCCTGGCTTAAGCTGTCTTCCTTGAGCATGGTATCAAGTTTGTCCGGGAGACGGCGGATGAATTCCCAGCTGTGGGAACGCTTTGCTGCCTCGATGATCTCTTCGTCAGTGGCATCTGGTTTGCCGATGTTGATATTGTCACGGACAGTACCGTTTTTGATCCAGGTTTCCTGAAGAACCATACCGAAGCTGCTTCGTAAGGAATGGCGGGAGATCTCGTTGATCGGATGTCCGTCGATGGAAATGGTTCCTCCGGTCACATCATAAAATCTCATCAGCAGGTTGATAAAAGTAGTTTTACCGCATCCGGTCGGTCCGACGATCGCGATACGTTTACCAGGCTCTGCATGGAGATTGAAGTCTTCGATAAGCTTCTTGTCCGGAACATAGCGGAAGCTGACATTGTCGATATCGACTTCACCTTTAACATCGGAAATCGTTTCCTCAGGATCTTTGCTTTCCGGTTCTTCTTCCAGAAGTGCGAAGATTCTGGTGGCGCAGGCAAGTGCGTTCTGAAGTTCTGTGATAACGGAACTGATATCATTGAATGGTTTCATGTACTGGTTCGCATAGGAGAGCAGTACAGAAAGTCCGCCGACAGTCAGAGCACCGCCAGGAATCATAAAGGCACCGACCAGAGCTACACCTGCGTAGATGACGTTGTTTACGAAACGGGTAGACGGGTTGGTCAGACTGCTGTAGAAGACAGCTTTCTGGCTGCATTCCTTTAATTCCTGGTTGATCTCGGCAAAGCGGGCAGAGGATTTGTCCTCGTAACCAAATGCCTGAACGATCTTCTGGTTTCCAATCATTTCCTCGATGAGAGCAGTCTGACGGCCGCGGGCATCACTCTGTTTCCGGAACATATGGAAAGAACGTGAGGAAATGAATTTTGCCACAAAGAAGCTGAGTGGTGTCAGGACAATGACCATCAGTGTGATCCAGAAGTTCTTGGAGAACATGAAGATCAGAGTACCGATGATCGTCACGATACCGGAAAAAAGCTGTGTAAATCCAAGCAGAAGACCGTCGGAAAGGATATCCGTATCCGCAATGACACGGCTGATGACATCTCCGGTACTGTGTCCGTCCAGATAGGAAAGCGGAAGCTTCTGGATGTGACGGATCGCTTTGGCACGGATGTCCTGCACGGTACGGAAAGTCATACGGTTGTTGATGATGTTCATGATCCAGGTAGCAAGACTGGATACAACGACCATGACAAGGATCCTGGAAAGGTAATACCACATCCTCTGGAAGTTTACCTGATGTTCTGCAACGACCTGGTCGATCGCGTCACCAAACAGTACCGGCACGTAGAGCTGAAGGACTACGGAGACTGCGGCAAGGATGATACTGAGAATCAGGAGCAGACGGTATCTTCCGATGAAACGGAGTACCTTCCACAAAGTTTCTGTGCTGTTTGCATTTGACTGCTGTTTGTTTTTTGTACTCATGATAAGGTCACCTCCGCAGCATTGCCGGAAACGGCAGTTTTTGAAGAATCATATTTTGCCCGTTCTTCAGGGAACTGGGAGAAGTAGATCGCTCGGTAGATCTCGCAGGAGCGGATCAGGTCATCATGAATGCCTTTGCCGACAAGCTCACCATCGTTCAGAACGAGGATCAGGTCTGCCTGACGGATGCTGGCAGCTCGCTGAGATACCAGGAAGGTGGTGACATTGCCGCTCAACTGATGCAGGGATTTACGAAGTGCTGCATCTGTCGCAAAGTCAAGTGCACTGGCACTGTCGTCCAGGATCAGGAATTCTGGTTTCTTGACAACGGCACGCGCGATGGTGAGACGCTGTTTCTGTCCGCCGGAAAGGTTGCGGCCATTCTGTTCCAGTTTGAAATCAAGCTGGCCGTCCTTGCCTTCAACGATCTCACGCGCCTGGGCAGTAGTGAGTGCATCCCAGATCTCTGCATCTGTGGCATCGTCGCGTCCCCATTTCATGTTTTCGCGGATCGTTCCTTTAAAGAGGGCTGCACGCTGTGGTACAACACCGATCTTTTCACGGAGATCCTGCTGGCTGTAACTGCGGATATCCTGTCCATCAATACGGACAGTACCCTGTGTCGCATCATAGAAACGTGCAATCAGATTGACAAGTGTGGATTTACCGCTTCCGGTACCGCCGATGATACCAACTGTCTGGCCTTTTTTGACAGAGAAGCTGATATCGGAAAGGCTTGGTTCGCTGGAACCTGCATAGGCAAAAGTAACGTTCTCGAATTCGAGGGCATTTTTGCCGGAACTCTGAGCAGCGGAAGCTGCCGGGTACTCCATGGAAGTTTTTACTTTGAGGATATCTGCCACACGGCCTGCACAGGCTGCGGATTTGTTGAGGGTGATGATCAGGGAAGCCAGTTTGATAAGCTCGACGATCATCTGTGCCATATAGTTGTAGAGCGCTACGACCTCACCCTGCTGCATGTTTCCAAGGTTTATCTGGAGACCGGCGTTGCTGATCAGGATGACAGTCGCGATGTTGATGAGTACGTAAGTCACCGGATTGAGAAGGGCAGAAAGTCTGCCGACGAATTCATTTAATTTAGTGAGCTGTTCGTTGCTCTCGTCAAATTCCTGTACGGATTCTTTTTCGCGGCAGAATGCACGGATGACGCGTACACCGGTGAGGTTTTCCCTGGTCAGTCTTGTGACGGTATCCAGACGGCTCTGTACCTTGCGGAAAAGCGGGATACTGAGATACATGATCACAAAAACGACCAGAAACAGGAATGGGATCGCAACGGCGAAGACCAGGGCACAGCGGAAGTTGATGGTGAATGCCATGACCATGGAGCCGAGTACGATAAACGGGCTTCGAAGAAGAAGACGAAGTCCCATATTTACACCATTCTGTACCTGGTTGATATCGTCGGTAAGACGGGTGATCAGAGTGTCTGTTCCGAGGGTGTCGAGTTCCGTGTAAGAAAGTTTCTGTACATGGTCATAGACAGCCTGACGGAGTTCTGTGGCAAATCCAACGCTGGCCTTTGCAGCAAAAAACTGGGCTGTGATGCTGACTGTAAGTCCGGCAGCAGCCATCAGGACAAGGATAAAAAACCGTTCGATAATGTAATGACGGTCATTTCCTGCGATACCCACATCGATGATCTGGGCGATGACTACCGGAACAAGCAGGTCAAACACAACTTCCAGAAATTTGAAGAAAGGTGAAAGGATGCTTTCTTTCTTGTAGTTTCTCAGGTAGATTGCGAGAGATCGCATTTTGTGTTTCCTCCATTTTTCTTGATGATTGACAATCCCTATTATAGTCCTGTATCATAAGGCTTGCAACGATTAAAAACAATATTTACTTAATAGAAGAAAAGGGGTAGAAATATGCGGCGTGAGGTAACTCTGGAAGAGATTTCAGATGGAAGATTATATGATGCAAATGATATGGTAAAGGCAGACTGTCAGGATTGTAAGGGATGCTGCGACTGCTGCAAGGGAATGGGAGATTCTGTGATCCTGGATCCGTATGATGTCTGTCGTCTGTCAAGAGGACTTGGAAAACAGTCACAGGAACTGATCGGGACAGTTCTGGAACTTGGCGTATCTGACGGAAATATCCTTCCACATCTGATGATGAAGGGAAAAGAAGAGAGCTGTGTGTTCTTAAATGAAGAGGGCAGATGTTCTGTGCATGCGATCCGTCCGGGATTCTGCCGTCTGTTTCCGCTTGGGAGATATTATACAGAAGATGGCTTTAAGTATATCATCCAGATCCATGAATGTGCGAAGAAAAACCGCTCCAAGATCAAAGTAAAGAAATGGATCGACACACCGGATCTTCGGCAGTACGAGAAATTTGTCTGGGACTGGCATCAGTTTCTTCTGGATGTGCAGGAAGTTTTTTATCAGACAGAGGACACGGAACTGATCAGAAACCTGAATATGTATGTGATCAGCCGTTTCTATACGAAACCGTATGAAGAATCACAGGACTTCTATGCACAGTTCTACGAACGTCTGAAAGAAGCAAAAAACCTTCTGAGCCTTGGAGTATGACTCCGGACTCAGAAGGTCTGAAAGCTTTATTTGGCGAGAAGTTCATCGAGAAGCTGGTGGATGGTTTTGTTCAGTACCGGATGACGGTAGTATGGTGCGATCTCATCCATCGGTTTCAGCACAAAATCACGGTTTTGCATGTCGATATGCGGAATGTGAAGATCCGGAGTGTCGATGATCTCATTGTCATAAAAGAGAATGTCAAGATCCAGGGTACGTGGCCCCCAGTGGATCAGGCGTTCGCGGTTGGCTTCTGCCTCCAGTTCATGAAGTCTGTCGAGCAGTTCTTCTGGAGTCAGGAGTGTACGGAGTCTCAGGACTCCATTCAGAAATTCATCCTGTTCTACACCACCGTAAGGTTCTGTGACCAGATATTTGGACACAGCTTCCACTTTGCAGTCTGGTGTATCTTTGAGTCCCTGGATCCCGTTATCCAGGTATTTCTTTTTATCCCCGAGGTTGGAGCCGAAAGCTACATAGGCAGTGTGCCAGCTTCTGGTGATCTCAACGGCAACGGTATCGAGCGGAAGCCCTACAGGAGCCCATGGTTTCTCGATGCGGAGTGTGATCTTTTTTAATAAGGGCAGTTCCGAAAGGAGCATCTGGCAGAGATTTTCGGCGAGAGCTTCGAGAAGTTTGTAGGTGTGCTCTTTGGCGAACTTCGTGATCATGTGGCTGACTTCTCCGTAATGGATGGAGGCTGTCAGCTCATCGGTCAGGCCGGCCTTTCGGGTATCTGTGTAAAGAGTCGCAGATACGACAAATTTCTGTCCGAGTACATTTTCCTCCGGAAATACTCCGTGGTTTGCAAAAATCTCAAGGTTTCTGATCTCGATCTTATCCATTATTTTATGTTCCTTCCAAGAATTGCTTCAGTCATCAGTACGGCACGTTTGTTTTCTTTGACATCGTGGACGCGGACGAAAGCACAGCCCTTCATAACGCCGATGACGGAAGTGGCAATGGTACCTTCTACACGCTGGTCAACCGGGAGATCCAGAGCAAGACCGATCATGGACTTGCGGGAAGTTCCGAGCAGTACCGGGAATCCAAGGTGCTGGAAAAGTTCCAGATGGTTCATGGTCTCCAGGTTCATCTCGTAAGTTTTGCCGAAGCCTACACCCGGGTCGAGGATGATGCGCTCATCTTTGATGCCGGCTTTTCTTGCGATGTTGACACATTCCTGTGTCTCTGCAAGCATATCAATAAGGAAGTTATTGTATTCTGTGTTTGCCTTATTGTGCATCAGGCAGCAGGCAGCGTCGTGCTTTGCGATGACACCGGCCATTTCCGGGTCGTATTTGAGTCCCCAGACATCGTTTACAAGGTCTGCGCCTGCCTGAACAGCGACATCAGCAACGCTTCCTTTGTAAGTGTCAACGGAGATCGGCACATCGAAATGCTTGCGGAGTGCCTCGATGACTGGAACGACACGGGCAGCTTCTTCCTCTGCACTGACCGGTGTATGGCCCGGACGGGTAGACTCGCCGCCGACATCCAGAATATCCGCACCGTCAGCGATCATGGCTTCAGCGTGCTTGAGGGCGTGATCCATGGTATTCCATTTGCCGCCGTCTGAGAAGGAATCCGGTGTTACGTTGAGGATTCCCATGATATATGTTCTGTTATTTACATCAAATTCACGATTTCCTATTTTCATGACAGGTTCTCCTTTAGTATTGAATTGTCATATTTTTTTTCTGCGGGGACCAGTAGCATTCTGGTTCTGCCGCACAGAGAAAACAATTCCTGGATTTTTTGTCAGCTTCGTAGATGAGCTGGCTGAGCACTGGAACCTCATCGCTAGAAGAACGGTGCTCGCGGATCGCAGAGAGGATCGCTTCTTTTTCTTCGGAAGAGAAGTCAAGGTCAGAGAGAATCGTTTCTGCAATGCGGGCACCTGCCTCGTCGTGAGGTGTCCCGACAGTATACTGTTCTGCACGGCCGATATCATGGAGAAGGGCAGTGCAGTAAATAAGTTCACGGGGACAGGAAATTCCACGTTCCAGTGAAAATATGTAAGCAAGACGTGCTACATCAAGGAAATGCTCTGGGGTGTGCCGGCAGAATATACGGTCTGCCTCAAGCCGGGTCAGTTCCTTAAGATTCTGCTGATAGAGGGGGTGTTCCCAGATTTCCTGGACTCTCTTCATCGCTGGATCCATCAGTCTTTTACCATGGCGAGGAACTGTTTCTGGAGTTCGATATTATTCTTGAATTCGCCTCTGGTGATAACGGTCATGGTCTTGCTGCCTGGTTTCTTGATTCCGCGCATTGTCATGCAGGTGTGTTCTGCTTCAAGCATGACCATAACTCCCTTTGGTTCAAGAACACGATCCAGGGCATCTGCGATCTGAACAGTCAGTCGTTCCTGAATCTGCGGTCTTCTTGCATAAACGTCTACAGTACGGGCGAGCTTGCTGAGACCGGTTACTTTGCCATTCGGGATATAGGCAATGTGTGCCTTGCCGTAAAATGGCATCAGATGATGTTCGCACATGGAATAAAAAGTGATGTCTTTTTCGAGAACCATCTCGTTGTTCTCTACCTGGAACTGTTTCAGAAGATGCTGGTCAGCTTCTTCGTCCAGACCACCGTAGATTTCGGTGCACATACGTGCGATACGGTCTGGTGTATCTTTAAGCCCTTCACGATCAGGATCTTCACCGATCCCTTCGAGAAGAAGACGGATCGCCTGTTCTACTTTTGCTTTGTCTACCATAAAAAATGACAACCTCCTTGAAATATAAATAAAAATTTACGATACCATGGAGATTGTCTTTTTTTTGTCGAAGTAGTACTGTGATTTATAAAAGCAAAAAGATATCTCCAATTGTGATAGAACGTATGTCGAAAAACGTATCCCTACACAATATGAGATATCCTCTTATATTGTCGCAACGGGTGCGGATCCTATACCGTAAGACGGACTTTTCGTTTCGGCGACAACTCCCCATTCGCTGAACACTTGACGCATAAAGCCCTATTTTGCATATCATTCATTTCGAGTTTAGTATAGCATATATGCATGAGATATAAAAGATAAAATTTATCGAAAAAAGGCATCATTTTACAGCAAACTGATAAAAAAAAGACAATATTCGATGGAAAAAGATAAACCTTGACGGCAAAGGCTGGCTGTGGTAGCATAAAATTACTTTATAGAAAAACAGATTCACAGATTACGGACCGATCAGGGATAACGACTGTGTGCATTTTTTGTGCGCGGTTGTTATCCCTTTTTTTCGTACGCAACGATATGAGGAGGAAAAAATATGTATTTAATGATCGATAATTATGATTCATTTGTATATAATCTCAAAGCTTATTTTGAGGAACTGGGACGGAAGATCCTGGTGCGGCGCAGTGACCAGATCACGATGGAGGAGATTGAGGAGATGAACCCGGAGGGGATCATCCTTTCCCCGGGACCGAAGCGTCCGTGGGATGCGGCTGTGTGTGTGGAAGCAGTCAGGAGATTTCAGGGGAGGATTCCAATCCTCGGGGTCTGTCTTGGACACCAGGTGCTTGGATTCTGCAGCGGCGCGTCTGTCCATAAGGGGGAGCGCCCGATGCATGGTAAGGTTACACCGATCCATAATCAGGGGACGGGAGTTTTTGGCGGGCTTCCTGAGAAGTTTCGTGTGACGAGATATCATTCTCTGATCGTAGATAAGGAAAGTGTTCCATCAGAATGGCAGGTGGACGCTGTGGCAGAGGATGGAGCTGTTATGGGAATCTCTCATAAGATACTGCCTTTGTACGGCGTACAGTTCCACCCGGAGGCAGTTCTTACGGAGTATGGACATGAGATCCTTGAGAATTTCTGCCGGATCGCGGAGAGCGTGTGAGGATAGTATTATTATAAGAAATAACGGGATCGTGGTGATCGAATAGAAGGAGAAAAAATATGTACCATAAACAACGACAGATCAAAAAATTAACTACATATATACCGGCGGCAGAAACTTTCCGCGCGTTGGCATCGGAGCAGGATTGTGTATTCCTGGATTCTTCTCTGGTCAATGACCTTGGAAGATTTTCCATCATCGGAGCCTGCCCGTACCTCAAACTGGTGAAGGACGGGGAGAAATTTTTTATCAATGAAAAAGAAGAGACAGGGATCACCTTTGAAGATTATCTGCGAAACTACCTGAGAGAGCATGTCGATCAGAATGAGAGCGATCTTCCGCTGGTTTCCGGTGCGGTAGGATATTTTTCTTATGATTATGGGCGCAAACTGCAGGGCGTTCCGTCCGGGGAAAAAGACCTCGTGGAGATCCCGGATGCCGTGCTGACCTTTTATGATGTCTATCTCATTGAGGACTGTCACCAGAAAGAAACATATCTGGTTGCAAATGGGATCACAGCGGATGCTTCTGAGAAGATCCGGGAAATGGAGCAGAAAATCCGGCAGCGGACAGAGAGAAAAGAAGAACAGAGAGTTCCTCACAATATCATCGTAACACCGAACTTCGAAAAAGAAGAATACAAAAAAGCCGTGGACGACATGATCCACTATATTATAGAAGGAGATATCTACATCACAAACATGACACAGCAGCTCACCATCGAGAGCGATAAGGCTCCACTGGATGTTTTTTATGACCTTCGCAAAAACAATCCGTCACCGTTCGGCGGGTACATGGATCATGGCGATTTCCAGATCGTCTGTGCTTCTCCGGAACGTTTCCTCAAGATGAAAAAAGGTCACGTCAACACAAGACCGATCAAAGGTACACGAAAAAGAGGCGCGACTCTGGAAGAAGACCTTCTGATGCGTACCGAACTGGAAAACTCTGAGAAGGACAAGAGTGAACTCCTGATGATCGTCGATCTGGAACGAAATGACCTGAATCGGGTGTGTAAACCGGGCAGTGTGAAGGTGACAGAACTTTTTACAGTAGAAGAATACGCGACTGTTTTTCACCTCGTTTCTGACATCGAGGGAGCTCTGGAAGAGGGCAAAAACTTTGTAGACCTTCTGGAAGCAGCATTTCCAGGCGGGTCGATCACAGGGGCTCCGAAATATCGTGCGATGGAGATCATAGATGAACTTGAACATGGGAAGAGAAATCTGTATACTGGATCTATAGGATATCTGACCCTGGATGGAGACTGTGATTTCAACATCGTGATCCGCACTGCCCTTCACAAAGACGGGAAATATTTCCTCGGCGCAGGCGGTGGCATTACAGCGGAATCTGATCTGGAGTTTGAGTATGAGGAGACGCTCCAGAAAGCGAAGGCGATTCTGGAAGCGTTAAGATAAAAAAGTATGGGGGAACGGTATGGACATTAAATTAGATGAGGGGTTCCAGTTCGGACTGGGTGCATTTGAGACGATCGCAGTAGAAGAGGGAAGACCGATCCTGCTTGACCGTCATCTGAGGAGACTTGAGAGGGCGGCAGCGTTTTTTGGATTTGGTCCGGCTTCTGTGCGGGGTGTCACAGAAGAAGCGGTCCACAAATTTATCGCAGATCAGAGTGAAGAGGAAACACGGCACGGAGCGTTAAAGGTCGTTCTTTCCGGTGAAAACGTGCTCTTTCAGATGCGAGGCAATCCATATACAGAAGAAAAATATCTCCGGGGATTCGTGGCCGATATCAGCAAGGTGAAACGAAATGAAACCTCTCAGCTTGTGTACCACAAGACCCTGAACTATGGCGACTGCATCCTCGAAAAAAGAGCCGCCACAGCAGCCGGGATCCAGGAGAGAGTTTTTCTGAACACCAAAGGGCAGATCTGCGAGGGCGCAGTCAGCAATATTTTCTTTGTCCGCAAAAACAAGATCTACACTCCACAGCTGAACTGTGGGCTTCTCCCGGGAATCTTGCGGGAGTACGTTCGTGAGAAGTTTGAAGTAAACGAAACAGTGATCTACCCGGAAGAACTGATGTATTATGACGAATGTTTTGTGACAAATTCCCTCATGGGAGTCATGCCCGTCCGCCAGCTCGGGAACATCTGCTTCCCCCACAGAACCAGAGCCGACGAAGTCCGGACCCTATACGAAAGCCAGAAAATGTCCCTGTAAGGAGGGGCATTTTTTTGTGTACAAAAGTTCACACAAAAAAATAGATAAAACAACTTGACATTAAAAAATCATATTTGTATAATATCAAAAGTTAGGATGCGAACTAATTTAAGGAATCGGTGAAAGGGGGAACTCGCTGTTTCGATGAAAGAAACGGAAGAAAAACTGACAAGTATGCACGTGGGAAGGCTGATCCATATGTTATCGCATCAGATGAAGCGAAATGCCAACAGTGCGGCATCGGCGATCGAGAACGATGAGCTGACGATCATGCAGAAACATGTGCTGAAATTTGTTCTTCTGGAGTCTCTCCACAGAGACCTTTATCAGAAGGATATTGAAGAAGAATTTCAGATCAGGAAATCCACAGTCACAGGGATCCTCAAACTCATGGAGAAACATGGGTATATTTACAGAGAAAGTGTAAAGAAGGATGCCAGGCTGAAACGGATCGTTCCGACTGCGAAAGCAGAAGAGATGCGGCCGAAGATCCTGGAGCATATCCAGAAAACAGAGGCAAGGCTGATCGAAGGGATAGCCCCGGAGGATGTTCTGATCTGCAAAAAAGCATTGGGACAGATGCTATATAATCTGTCAGAAATGAATAAGGAGGAAAACAAACAAGATGAATAAGACACTTTTTAAATCCATCAGAGAATACAAGAAGCAGTCCATGCTGGCTCCGATCCTTGTCATCCTCGAAGTACTGATGGAAGTGCTCATTCCTCTGGAGATGGCAAAGATCATCGACGTTGGTATCGCCAACGGTGATCTGGGATACATCGTACAGAGGGGGATCATCCTGGTCGCAATGGCGATGCTCGCGCTGTTTTTTGGCGTGCAGGCCGGAAATATGGCAGCAGTTGCAGCGGCAGGATATGCGAAAAATCTTCGTCACGATATTTTTTATAAGGTACAGGATTTTTCATTCAAAAACATTGACCATTTTTCCACATCCGGTCTGGTCACACGAATGACGACCGATATCACAAACGTACAGATGGCATACATGATGAGTATCCGTCTTCTGGCGAGAGCTCCGATCATGGTGATCTTATCCTGGGTCATGACACTTTTGATCAATGTCAAGATCGCACTTCTGTTCCTGGTCGTGATCCCGGTTCTCGGCGGCGCACTGATGTACATTGCAAAAAAAGCACATCCGCATTTTATCAAAGTATTTGACGAGTACGATGAGCTGAACAATTCCGTTCAGGAAAACGTCAACGCTGCCCGTGTAGTGAAAGCTTTTGTAAGAGAAGATTATGAGGTAAATAAATTCCATGGGGTATCCAAATACGTTTATACCCTGTTCACAAAGGCTGAAAAGATCGTTGCATGGAATGCGCCGACCATGCAGTTTATGATGTATGCGGTCGTTCTTCTGATCGCTGTGATCGGTGGACGCAGTATTGTGTTTGGAACCATGGAGACAGGTGAGCTGACAAGTGTGATCGTCTATGCACTGCAGATCCTGATGTCTCTGAATATGGTAACTTTTGTATTTGTCATGATCATGATCGCAGAGGCTTCTACAGACCGTATCACAGAGGTTCTTAATGAAGTGTCTGAGATGCAGGACAGATCTGATGCAGTCAGAGAAGTCCCGAGCGGCGATATCGTTTTTGACCATGTAAACTTCAGCTATGCCGGAGAGGGCAGAAATCTTTCGCTGAAAGATGTAAACCTTCATATTAAATCCGGACAGACAGTCGGAATCATCGGTGGAACAGGAAGTGCCAAATCCACACTGGTTCAGATGATCCCGAGACTTTACGATGTCACCGGCGGTGCAGTCAAAGTTGGCGGGATCGATGTAAGAGACTACAACCTGGAAGTGCTCCGTGATCAGGTATCCATGGTGCTCCAGAAAAACGTCCTTTTCTCTGGTTCCATCTACGAAAACATCCGTTGGGGTGATGAGCATGCTTCTGACGAAGAAGTAAGACGTGTATGTAAGCTGGCGCAGGCAGATGGTTTCGTTACAGAATTCCCGAATGGCTACGATACCATGATTGTTCAGGGTGGAAATAACGTTTCCGGTGGCCAGAAACAGCGACTCTGTATCGCACGTGCTCTTCTGAAAAAACCGAAGATCCTGATCCTTGACGATTCTACCAGTGCGGTAGATACCAAGACAGATGCCCTGATCCGTAAAGCTTTCCGCGAGGAGATCCCGGATACGACCAAGATCATCATTGCACAGCGTGTTTCTTCTATAGAAGATGCGGACCAGATCATTGTTCTGGATGGCGGCCAGATTGTCGGAGTGGGAACTTCCGAAGAACTTCTGAAGACAAATGAAATTTACAGAGAAGTATACGAATCTCAGGTGAAGGGAGGCGAAGAGGATGAGTAATAACAGCAAAAATAAAAAACCGCGAATGACAAAGAAAGATCTGCAGACAGCAAAGCGTCTTATGAAATATATGACAGGAAAATACAAATTTCAGTTTATCCTTGTATTTTTCTGTATCCTGATCAGTGCGGTGGCAACAACAGCAGTTTCTCTTTCTCTGAGATATCTTCTGGATGATTTTATCCTTCCTCTGATTGGACAGAAGAGCCCGGATTTCGCCGGACTTTATAAGGCGCTGACGGTTTTTGGATGTGTCTTCCTGGCAGGTGTTGCTGCGACTTTTATCTATACAAGGATGATGGTATATATCGGACAGGGCGTCTTAAAGAGAGTGCGAGACGATATGTTTGAACATATGCAGACTCTGCCGATCCGCTATTTTGACCAGAATACAAACGGTTCGATCATGAGTCTTTATACGAATGATACGGATACCCTGAGACAGATGATCAGCCAGGCGATCCCGCAGGCGCTGATGGCGCTGTTTACGATTGTCGTTACCTTTATTTCCATGCTGGTTCTGAGCCCGCTGCTCACGATCCTGGCGGTTTTGATCATTTTCCTGATGCTGTTTGTCACAGGAAAGATCGGTGCAAAGAGTGGAAAATACTTCGTTCGACAGCAGATGTCCCTCGCAGATGTGACAGGTTTTGTCGAAGAGCGTATGAACGGACAGCGTGTTGTCAAAGTTTTTAACCATGAAAAGAAATCCGAAGAGGAATTTGACAAACTGAACGAGGCTCTTTTTGAGAGTGCGGCACAGGCGAACAAATACGGTAACATGATGGGACCGGTCATCGGAAACATCGGAAACCTGCAGTTTGTCCTGACAGCAGTTCTCGGCGGGATCCTTTCCGTTGCAGGAGTTGGGGGGATCACACTTGGTGTCATGGCTTCCTACCTGCAGTTTACCAAGAGCTTTACACAGCCGTTCATGCAGGTGGCACAGCAGTTTAACTCCATCGTCATGGCACTTGCCGGTGCAGAGCGTATCTTTAACCTGATCGATGAGATGCCGGAGGATGACGAAGGTTATGTAACTCTCGTCAATGCGAAAAAAGATGCCAATGGAAACATCACAGAGTGCAAGGAGAGAACGGGCATGTGGGCATGGAAACATCCGCATTCCGCAGACGGTTCTGTATCTTACACAGAGCTCAAAGGTGATGTAAGGTTCGAAGATGTAACTTTTGGCTACAATGAGGACAAAACCATCCTCCACGACATCAGCCTCTATGCAAAACCGGGTCAGAAACTTGCATTCGTAGGTTCTACCGGAGCAGGAAAAACAACGATCACCAACTTGATCAACCGTTTCTACGATATCCAGGATGGAAAGATCCGTTATGATGGAATCAATATCACAAAGATCAAAAAAGACGACCTGAGACATTCCCTCGGTATCGTTCTTCAGGATACACACCTGTTTACCGGAACGATCCGTGACAACATCCGTTACGGTAAGCTGGATGCGACAGATGAGGAAATCTATGCAGCAGCAAAACTTGCCCATGCAGATCAGTTTATCCAGATGCTTCCAAAGGGATATGATACCATGTTAAGTGGTGACGGCGAGGAATTATCCCAGGGGCAGAGACAGCTTCTCTCCATTGCTAGGGCAGCTGTTGCAGACCCGCCGGTACTCATTCTTGATGAGGCAACTTCAAGCATCGATACCCGTACAGAGAGCATTGTTCAGCAGGGTATGGACAACCTGATGAAAGGTCGTACCGTATTTGTTATCGCGCACAGACTTTCTACGATCCGGAACAGCGATGCGATCATCGTTCTGGAACACGGAAAGATCATCGAGAGAGGTGACCATAAGGACCTGATCAAGCAGAAAGGTACTTATTATCAGCTTTACACAGGAAAGCTGGAACTTTCATAAAAAAATAAAAGATCATCCTACGACAAAGAGAAATGGCAGACGTTCTGTTCACGCAGGGCCGATGCCATTTCTTTTTTGTTTTTATGAAACAGAAACGAAAACGATTTCATATATTATGCACAAAAAGATATTGAAAATATTATATAAAACGCCAGTTTACAAATATATCGACAAGAAATATAATGAAATTAATGAAAACGATTACATATTAATATAAAAGGGAGAAATGAAAGATCTATGAAACCAAAAGCTATTTTTCTGGATATTGATGGAACACTGACAGAGCCGGGAACCAATGTGCCTCCGGCTTCTGCCCTGGAAGCGATCAGGAGAGCGCAGGAAGCAGGAAATTATGTTTTTCTCTGCACAGGACGCAATTATGCAATGCTGTCCCCGCTTCTGAAATACGGATTTGATGGAGTTGTGGCAAGCTCCGGCGGTTATGTGGTGTGCAGGGACGAGGTGATCTACGACAGCCCGATGACAGACGAGGAGCGTGACCGCATGAGCCAGCTTCTGAAAGAAAACGGGATCTTCCGGACGATCGAGTGCGTGGAGGGAGCTTTTACAGATGACGGCTTCAAGAACTTCCTCAGAGAACATGCAAACGAAGGGGGAAACAGTGAAATGCTCCGCTGGCAGGAACAGATCGAGAAGAATCTGAATATCTTACCAATGGAAGCTTACAAGGGGCAGGCGGTATACAAGATGGTCGTTATGAGTCCGTCCATGGAAAGCCTTGAGATCTGCAGGGAAGAACTAAAGGATGATTTTTCCTTCTGTATCCAGGAGCCGAGAGGCGGGTTCGTGAACGGTGAGATCATAAGCCGCAGATTTGACAAGGGAACCGGTGTGCTGAAAGTATGTGAACACCTGGGGATTCCACTGGAGGATTCGGTTGGCTTCGGTGACAGCATGAACGACAAGGAAATGCTGGAAGTCACAGAATTAAGTGTCTGCATGGAAAACGGCAGTGAGGAGATGAAGAAGATCGCCGACGTGATCTGCCCGTCCGTGACAGAAGATGGAATAAAAAAAGCATTTGAAAAATATCATTTAATGTAATGCTTTGATGCAGCCTTTTGAAGACTGCAAACAGGAGGTGAAAACGATTACAGAAATATGCACAAAAATGACCTTTGATGTTTGGCTGAAATGCCAGTTTACAAATGAAACAAAAAGGGTTATATTAAAGATACGAAATGTAAACGATTTCACACAAAAGCGCAAAGCAAAAACAAAGGAAAGAGGGAGAGAAAATGGCAATGGATTATGCAAAGTGTGCAAAAGAAATCTTTGATACCGTTGGTGGCAGATCCAATCTTGTAAGTGCAGCACATTGTGCAACGAGACTGCGACTGGTAACGGTAGACAACAGCAAGATCAATATGAAGAAGCTGGAGAACATCGATGGCGTGAAAGGTGTTTTCAGTAACAACGGACAGCTTCAGCTCATCATCGGAACCGGTACAGTAAACAAGGTATACGACGAATTCCTCAAGGTCAGCGGAATGACAGCAGCGACCAAAGAAGAGGTGAAGGCAGCAGCGGTAGCGAAACAGCCGGTATTTAAACGAATGATCAAGGCACTGGGAGATGTTTTCGTGCCGATCCTTCCGGCGATCGTAGCATCTGGTCTTATGATGGGACTGGTAGAGGCACTTGGTAAGGCAATGCCTGCATTTGCAGGAAGCGACTGGTACGGGATCCTCGACCTGTTTGCAAACACAGCATTTACCTTCCTGCCGATCCTGATCGCAGTATCTGCGGCAAGAGTATTCGGCGGAAATATTTTCCTGGGTGCAGTCATCGGTATGATCATGATCCACCCGAACCTTATCAACGCATGGTCCGTAGCATCTATGGATGCAGCTGATATCCCGGTATGGCATCTGTTGGGATTTTCCATCAGACAGGTTGGATATCAGGGTCATGTAATTCCTGTTATCATCGCAGTATGGATCATGTGCAAGCTGGAGAACTGGCTGCATAAACATGTTCCGGAGATGATCGACCTTTTTGTAACGCCACTTTGTACCGTACTGATCACAGGTTTCCTTACCATCGGACTGATCGGACCGATATTCTCCACAGCAGAAACTTATGTACTTGAGTTTGCATCATGGATCATCACAGTAGGACACGGAATCGGTGCAATGATCATGGGCGCGATCTATCCGCTTACTGTAGTCTGCGGTATCCACCACATGTACAACGTGATCGAAGCAGGTATGCTTGCTTCTGACGGCGTAAATATCTGGATGCCGATCGCATCCGCAGCAAACTTCGCACAGGGAGCTGCCTGCCTCGCAGTCGGCCTCAAAGCAAGAAACTACAAGACAAAATCACTCTCCATCCCGTCTGCATTATCCGCAGCACTTGGAATTACAGAACCGGCGATCTTCGGTGTAAACCTTCGTTTCATGAAACCTCTTGTATGTGGTATGGCAGGTGGTGCCGTTGGAGCCCTGCTTGGATCCATTTTCCACATTGGAGCAACTTCTTACGGAGTTACAGGAATCCCGGGATTCCTTACCACACTGGATTATTCCGCACAGTATGCGATCATGCTGGCAGTTTCCTTCGCAGTAGCATTCGCACTGACCTGGTTCACCTGGAAAGAAGACCCGGAAGATGCCAAAGTGACAGCAGCAAAAACAGATGACGCTCCGACAGCAGAGCCGACAGCAACAGAAGAGACAGCAGAAGAAGTAACGGTAGACGGTACAGCAAAGAAACTGTATGCACCGATCCAGGGAACCATTGTTCCGAGAAATGAGATCCCGGATGATACGTTTGCAGCAGGCGTTCTCGGTGACGGTGTCGGAATCGACCCGGAAGAAGGCACTGTCGTGGCTCCGTTTGACGGCGAGATCTCTTCTGTAACAGATACAAAACATGCAATCGGTATCACAGGACCGGCAGATATGGAAGTCCTGATCCATGTAGGTGTTGATACCGTAAACATGAAAGGTGACGGATTTGAGCTTCTGGTAGAAGAAGGACAGAAAGTCAAAGCAGGCCAGAAGCTGATGACTTTTGACATCGCAAAGATCAAAGCAGCCGGATACAGCCCGGTAGCGGCAGTACTTCTGACAAACAGTGATGATTATCCGGAATTCAAAGTAGTAAAAACAGGAAAGACCCAGAGACTGGAAGAAGTCTTTACCGTATAAAATTAAATAATAAGTAAGAGAAGGCACTGTCAGATTCCTGGATTAGATCCGTATTTGACAGTGCCTTTTTTTCATGAAACGTGGTAACAAAAGCAAAATTGTGTTATACTACAGCAAAGGGGAAAAAGCATGAATATAAGTGAAATAGCAAAATTAGCAGGTGTGTCCAGTGCGGCAGTTTCCCGTTACTTTAACAACGGATATATTTCAGAAGAGAAGAAAGAGGCGATCCGCAAAGTTGTAGAGCAGACAGGCTATCGCCCTTCCATCCAGGCACAGACACTCCGTACCAAAAAAACAAAAATGATCGGTGTGATCGTACCAAAGATCGCATCCGCATCCATAGGCAAGATCGTAGAAGGAGTTCTCTCTGTACTGAATGAGAGCGGTTATCAGATGCTCCTCGCGGTGACACAGAACGATCCGAAGAAAGAACTGGAATATCTTTCTGCTTTTAACGACAAGCAGGTGGACGGCGTGATCCTCGCTGCGACAGTAGTGACCGCCGAGCATAAGAAGATCCTTAAGAACCTGTCTGTACCGGTGATCCTGGTAGGACAGCAGTATTCCGGCCATTGCTGTGTGTATCATGATGATTATCACGCTACCAGAGATCTCACAGAAGCCGTTCTCAATATGGGAAGGAAAAATCCGGGATATATCGGCGCGATCATGCAGGACAAGGCAGTTGGCGCAGAACGTTTTGGCGGTTATGAAGATGCTGATGGATTCGAGTCTATGCATAGATGTGAAAATTCACTGCATCAAGTAGGTTTTAACTGTAGATTGAGTGGATGATAAA
>OLOV01001295.1_pt1 | contig 19965 bp, 17 predicted proteins | sample 1672931 | NCBI WGS metagenome assembly OLOV01 (sample SAMEA3136738, study PRJEB25190) | human gut metagenome | biome: human gut; feature: human-associated habitat; material: faeces | place: Austria | collected 2013
CCCGGACATATGGACAGCTCGACGCTTGAGCGCGAGCGCCGCTTTAACCACTATTGCCGCGAGGCAATGCTGAATTTCTGAGCCAACGATCGGAGAGCCAATGCTTCCAGACATACTCAAAACCCTGGTCACGGCCATGCTGCCGATACTTGAGATACGCGGCGCTATCCCCGTCGGAGTTGCCGCCGGAATGAATCCGTGGACGGCCTTCGCCATAGGTCTTGTAGGCAATATGCTGCCCGTGCCGTTTTTGATTCTGCTCACGCGTAAGGTGATAGAGTGTATGAAAAAGCACCACATCCTCGACAAGCTTACGACCTTTGTCGAGCGCAAGGGACATGAAAAGGCAAAGAGCGTTCAGACCTACAGCTTTTGGGGACTTTTCATCCTCGTCGCCATACCTCTGCCCGGTACGGGAGCGTGGACGGGGGCGCTCGTCGCCTCGCTTCTGGATATGCGCCTGAAAAGGGCGCTGCCTGCCATAGGCATGGGTGTTGCCGTTGCGGGGCTCATAGTTCTGGCGCTGACCTACGGCGTCATCCATGTCGGCAAACTGTTCTGATAATTATTCACTTACATATAAAAATAAATCAAGAATAAGTATGCATAAACCCCTGCAAAATTCACACGTTTTGCAGGGGTTTATGCATATTCAGAGCCGATTGTTGCATTTATACAAGCTCAAGCCTGTGCGGAATGATTATTTGTTGAAAATAACGAGCAAATATTTATTCAAAACTATTGCATAATCGTGAATAAAAATGTATAATAGCCATCGTAAATGAATAAAAGACTCCAAGAAAGGCGACAAGGTGAAAAACATGCATAAGGCGAAAACAAACAACAATTTCACTAAACTCATTTCCATGCTGCTTGTTGTGCTGATGCTCATATCGATAGTTCCGATCACGGCCTCGGCAGATCCGGCAAGTGCAAGCTTTGAAAATGTGTCCGGCGAAGGTAAAGATATAATATCTCTCGCGGAAGGACGTGAATACAAAGCGACTATTCCGATCAGCGCAGACGTTGACCCGTCCGCGGTAACGTGGACGATGGTCAAGGACAGCTCCAAGAGCTATGTGAGCAAAGAGCTGTTCCCCAATCAGACCGAGGGCGGCTCGCTTGACAGCTGGATTTGCGACGACGGCAAGACCAAGTTCTTCGGCGAAGTCAAGACCAGCGTCAAGGACGAAAACGGTCAGAAGGTACTCGTTGCAGAGTTTGGCACCAACGACTTCTTCTTCGGCTACGACTGGTACACAGGCGAAATGTACCCCGACAACAGCGCTCCTCACGATGAGGGCGGCGCGTACCTCGATTCCTGCGGCTACTTCAAGCTCACGGCGACCGATAAGGACGGCAAGGTCCTCGGCTCGGTTCCCGTAAAGATCGCTCCCTATGACAGCTTCCACACGATGGACGAGATATACACCGAGCTCGACGATATGGTGGCGGCAGCGAAGGATTCCGGCATCTTTGTAAAGAAGTATTCAATGGGCAAGTCCTCGGGCGATATATATGAAGCACTCGATATGCCCTACCTTATCGTTGCAAAGGATCAGAGTGCCGTGACCAAGTGGCTTGAGTTCACCGAGAAGGCGGAGACTCAGCCCGATCAGGTCATCGCCGATATAAAGGCCGGCAAATATGACGATATAAAGGTTCCCGTGATGTACTCGAACATCCACGCCAACGAGGTCGCGGCGGCCGACGGCATCATGGAGTTTGCATGGATGCTCGTAAATGCAGCCACCGGCGACGGCAAGCTCAGCTACAACAACCTCACCGGCTTCACCGCCGAGGGCAAGACCGAGTTTGAAAGCGAGAAGGCCGCAAGCAAAATGGCCGTTCCCGACCTGGTAAAGGACAGCGCGACCTATCTCGGCTGGCTGACCGGCGATAACAGCAGCTCTGGTATTGTCGATCTCGACAAGTACTATGAGCAGGAGACCGTAAACACCACGCTCGACGAGCTGCTCGACAATGTATTCTTCATCCTCGTTCCCGAGGAGAACGTCGAAGGACGCACCTACATAACCCGCGAGGCCTCCAACGGCTATGACCTCAACCGCGATAACTCCTTCCAGACCACCGAGGAAACTCAGAACATGCAGAAGCTTATCGCGACCTTCAACCCCGTATCCCTCACCGAGTTCCACGGCCGCGTCTCCGCATTCCAGTGCGAGCCCTGCGATCCCCCTCACGAGCCGAACTTCGAGTACGACCTGCTGGCAAAGCACCTGATAGCCGGCGGCGAGGCTATCGGCATCGCGGCTGTCGCCAATAACGATACCTACAACAGCTATGTCATCCCCCAGCGCGACTACCTTACCGATAACGGCGACGGCACCACCTACTGGAGTGACCCCTGGGACGATATGTCCACCTCCTACACTCCGCAGTTTGCGATGCTTCAGGGCACCGTGGCTTACACCGTTGAGCTCCCCGGCTACAACGATGCCGGCGCTCAGCTCGTCAAGTACGGCTGCCTCGGCCAGGCAAACTACATAGCCGGCGAAAAGCTCGGCTATATCGAATCCCAGACCGAGATCTTCAGCCGCGGCGTCGGCAACAAGAACTCCGACGCATATGAGCTCGTCGGTCAGTGGCTGTGCGACCAGAACGACGTTGAGGGCGCAGAGTCCGACCTCTTCCGTCCCGAGTTTGACGGCGAGAACGAAAACGGCAACTTCTACCCCGAGTGCTACATCATCCCCCTCGACGGCGTAAATCAGACCAACCTCCAGGCGGCCGGCGACATGATGGAGTGGCTCTCCCGCAACGATGTCAAGGTGCTTGTCACCGATAAGGAATTCACCTATGAGGGCGTAAGCTATCCCGCGGGAACGATGATCGTTTCCATGTATCAGGCAAAGCGCTCCGTTGCAAACGGCGTTCTGTACGACGGTACGCTCATTTCCAACTGGACTGTTCTCTACTCCGAGGGCATTACCACCTTTAACGAGACCCGCGGCTTCGATATGGTAACCGTAACAGAGCCTGCGGCATACAAGACCATCAAGGCCGTATGCGGCGAATGGATGGATTACGATGATTGCCTCAGCTACATTGCAAGTAAGCTCGGCTCCTTCTTCACCGGCAAGGCCGACGGATATGTTATCATCTCCAACGCCTCCGAGGACTCCACCGCGGCAGTAAACGCACTGCTCAAGGCCGGCAAGTCGGTCGGCATGGTCACCGACAGCGAAAGCGACTTCTACGGAGACTTCGTTTGCAGCTATGCAGACTGGCAGTCTGTCTCCGCAAAGTACGTCCTGAGCGGCACCGGCCTTGCCGAGGCCGACGTCCCGGCGGCAAAGCTCATCACCAAGGCTCCCACCGTTTACATCAACGGCGAGGTAGGCCCTGACGATGCAGGCTTTAAGTGGACAAGCCGCGTCAACTGGAGCCACGGCAACTGGAACTACGACCGCGCAGCTCTTGAGCTCATGGGCTTTGAGACCACCTCCGACCCGGCAAAGGCAGACCTCATTATGGGTGCAAGCGCACTTGACGACGCTGCAAAGGCCGAGGTTCTTGCCGGCACTCCGTATATCGGCTACGGTTCCTCCGCAGCGCGCAAGAACATCTTCGGCGACGCCCTTGTTCGCAGCGCGGCAGACGGCATGGACTGCCTCGGCTACGTCACCTATCCGACCACCACTCTCGTAAACGCCTCCTATGTCATGGATGAGGACGACGTGCTCTACGGCTACGGCGTAGGCTACTTCTCCAAGATCCCCGACGGCGCACAGGTGCTCGTCAAGATGGACGGCAGCAAGACCCCGACCGAGGGCTTTATCAAGATGATCGACGCAGATCAGAAGGCGAGCGCAAAGGCATACCTTGACGGCTCCGTTCAGGCTATCTCCTATCAGGGCAAGCTCAGCGCCGACGCGAAGAACGATGTAAACGTCGTATACTTTGCAAACAGCCTCACCCACAAGGTACACCAGCGCGATGAATATGCTTTCATCAGCAACTTTGCGTTCTCCAGCCTCCTCGGCGGCGACTTCCTCTCCTCCGGCGAAGAAACCGGCCTTCCGTTCAAGGATGTTGCCTCCACCGACTGGTTTGCCGGCAGCGTAAAGTATGTCTATGAGAATAAGCTCATGCTCGGCGTTTCCGATACCGAGTTTGCTCCCAAGGAAACCATGACCCGTGCAATGTTTGCCACCGTCCTCTACCGTATGGCAGGAAGCCCCTCCGTTGACGGTCTGAGCGTAAGCTTCAAGGACGTCAAGGAAAGCAGCTGGGCCTATAATGCAATAGTCTGGGCATACAGCGAGGGCGTTACCAAGGGCGTCGGCAGCGATATGTTCGCTCCCGAGCAGAGCATCACCCGTGAGGAGCTCGTAACGATGCTCCACCGCTATGCGGATACTCCCGAGATCAGCGGCGAGCTGAGCTTCACCGACTCAGCCTCCATATCGGATTGGGCACAGGCGGCAGTCCTCTGGGCAAGCCAGAGCAAGATAGTCAATGGCTATGAGACTGGTGCATTCGGCCCGTCCGACACAGCCTCCCGTGCTGAAATGGCAGCAGTGATCCAGCGCTTCTGCGCTATGCAATAAAACAAAACCCTCTCAAAAAACAAAAAGCAAGGCCTTACCGGCCTTGCTTTTTGCGTCGGCGTTTCAAAAAGCCACGGGCTTTTTGAAACGCCGACGCAGCTTACAGCGGAAGCTGCGTAGTTTTATTTGTCGTTTATGAGATGGACGTTTAAGTGGTCGTAGCACATCTCGACCTTGTGCTTATCAAAGCAGGTGCGCAGGTTTTCGTTCAATGCAAAGTATACATCCCAGTAATCCTCGGTTCTGCACCAGACTCGCACGGTGTATTCTATCGAGCTGCTTCCGTAGCTCGATATGGCGACGAACGGGGGAGGCTCGGAAAACGCCTTGTCGATCATCGAGATCGCATCAAGGCAGGCCGCACGAACATCCTCTGTCGCACTGTCATAGGAAGCTGTGACGCATATGATGACTCTGCGCGTATTCTCGGCGGAATAGTTTATTATCTGCCCTGAGGTGATGCTGCCGTTTGGCGCATAGATCATATGATTGTCTGCCGTCGCAAGGCCGGTATAGAACAAGCCTATGCTCTTTACCGTGCCGCTCTGACCGCCGATCTCGACATAGTCACCGACCTTGAACGGATGCGTAGTCAGGAGCGTTATGCCGGAAAAGAGGTTCGACAAAAGCCCCTGGAGTGCAAGCGACAGCGCAACGCCCGCGACCGACAGCACCGCAACGAGGCTCGTCACCGGAATGCCGAGCGTGCCGGCAATGATGATAACGGCGATCGTCCACAGCACGGCCTTTATCGCACTGCGGAAAAACGATTTGAGGCTTGCATCGATGTGACGGCTCGAATCAAGTATCTTTTCAAACGTCCTGCACAGTATCTTTATTGCGATATAGCATATGATGTATACAATAAGCGCTGATAATATCGAGCTTATCGAAACGTCGCCGAGCTTTATAGAGGAAAGCGAATCGAAAATACCCATAGCTTAACCCAGCTTCAGCTCACGGCATGAGCCGTCGCCGAAGGCTGCCTCCATTTCTGATTTGTACTTCGGGAAATAGTCCATAGGCATTAGCGCCTGCACGCAGCCGGCAAAGCCGCCGCCGTGGACGCGCCACGCGCCGATGCCCTCGAGCAGCTTGCGGCTGAGGTACAGTCCCGTTTCAAGCTTGCGGTCGTCGGTGGCGCTCGTTACGATGTTGTTTAAAAGCTCCTCCGACGAGCGGCCCGACTCATTCATAAGACGCATATATTCCCTCGCATTGCCCGCAGTAAGCGCGTCGCGCATCTTAGGAACGCGGGCGTTTTCATCGAAAAAGTGCTTTGCGCGGCGAACCGGCCGGTCGGCCGTGTTCCACTTTTTGGCGTAAAACTCTGCGGGATCGACCTCCCCCAAAAGCTCCTTTCCGAAGAAGCTCGCTATATAGCGCATATCCGCCGGTATGCGCGCATAGCTTGTGTCGAGCCCCGCGTGACTTCCGCCGGTGTCGGTAAGACACAGGGTCAGACCCATGCGCGAAAAATCCGCATTCACGGGGGTGATCTCACCGGTCAGAAAGTCGATATACACGGCCTTGCCCAGTGCGCAGGCGAGCTGATCCATAAGTCCGCAGGGCTTGCCGAAGTGCAGATTCTCCGCCTGCCGAGCAATGCGGGCGATCGCCTGCGGCTCAAGCTCGGAGTTGTTGTACAGGCCGTTGAATATCCTGCACATGAGCACCGCAAACGCCGCCGAGGAGCTCAGCCCCGAGCCTGCGGAAAGCTCGCTTTCAAGCGTCGCGTCAAAGCCGCCGAAGCTTGCGCCGATATCGTACATGGCGGCTGCAACGCCGCGCACGAGCGCCTCGGAGGAGCCGAACTCCTCCGGGTGCACGTCGAGATCGAGCAGATTTATATTCATATCCGGGAAGCCGGCCGATCTTATACGCGCAACGTTATCAAAGTTCGGCTCGACAGCGGCGTGTATGCCCTTATCGACCGCCGACGCGAGAACGCGGCCCTTCTGATGATCTGTGTGGTTTCCGGCAAGCTCCGTCCTTCCGGGAGCAAAAAAGCTTTTCATATCGTTCCTCTTTATCCGGCTCTCGCGGCCGGTAAGTTTTATTTTCTATCGAGAACCTTCTCTATGCCCGCGATAACGCCGTTTGCGTCAACGCCGTACTTGGCCAGAAGCTCTTTATAGGGAGCGGATTCGGTAAAGGTGTCCTGAATGCCGACAAATTCGGTCGGAACGCCGCAGCCGAAGTAAGCGAGAACCTCGGAGACTGCCGAGCCGAGACCGCCGCGGACATTGTGCTCCTCGGCGCAGACGATGGCGCCGGTCTCCTCCGCGCACTGCTTTATGAGCTCGCGGTCGATGGGCTTGATGGAATACATATCGACAACGCGCACGGAAATGCCGCGCTCGGCGAGAATATCCGCAGCCTCGATGGCCTTGTGCACCATGATGCCGCAGGCAATGACGGTGACGTCCCTGCCGTCGCGGACTATAGCGCCCCTGCCGAGCTCAAACTCCATGTTCTCGTCGTACAGGTCGGGGTAGACCTCGCGGCTCAGACGCAGGTACATCGGGCCGTAGTTTTCAACGGCGTACTTCGTCGCCCAGCGGGCGGCGGCGGCGTCTGCCGGAGCGATGACCTTCATATTCGGCAGTGCGCGCATGAAGGCGATATCCTCGGTAGCATGGTGGCTCGCGCCGTCGAGCGCGTCGGACATGCCGCAGTATGCGCCGCCGAACTTGACATTGAGGTTTGCGTAGCATATCTGATCGCGTGCCGAGAGCAGACCCAGTGAGGTCAGGAACACCGTGAAGGTGTTTACAAACGGGATCTTGCCGCAGGCCGCCATACCGGCGGCGGTGGCTACCATGTTCTGCTCGGCGATGCCCATGTTGAAAAAGCGCTCGGGATGAGCCTTGCCGAATATTGCGCTCTTTGTAGAGCCGGAAAGATCCGCGTCGAGAACGACGATGTCCTCGTTGGTTTCACCCAGCTCGGCGAGCACCGAACCGTAAACTTCTCTTATCTGCTTAGGCATTGACCGCACCTCCCAGTTCCTCCATAGCTTTTGCAAAGCTTTCGTCGTCTATCGCCTTGCCGTGCCAGGCGCTCTTGCCCTCCATGAAGGAGACGCCCTTGCCCTTGACGGTATTTGCGATGATAACGGTGGGGACGCCGACAGCGCCGTCGGCAACGCTTATGCAGAAGTCGAGAGCCTCAAGGTCGTGGCCGTCGCACTCAAGCACCGTCCAGCCGAAGGCCTCCCATTTTGCCGCAAGGTCTCCAAGGGGCATGACCTCGTCGGTCGTGCCGTCAAGCTGTACCTTGTTGTAATCGACTATTGCGATGAGGTTATCGAGCTTGAATTTCGGTGCGCTCATCGCGGTCTCCCAGATAACGCCCTCATCGAGCTCACCGTCGCCGAGAACGGCATAGACCTTTGCCGGGGAGCTGTTCAGCTTGAGCGCCAGCGCCATGCCCTGTGCGGCGGGGAAGCCCTGACCGAGCGGCCCTCCGGGAATCTCAACGCCGGGGGTGTGCATGCTCGGATGACCCGCGAGACCGCCCATGCGGCGCAGCGTCATCATGTCCTCAACAGGGAAAAAGCCCTTTTCCGCGAGATTGCGGTACAGCATCGGGGCGGCGTGACCCTTCGAGAGCACGAGCCTGTCGCGGTCGGGGTCACTGGGGCGCTTTGCGTCGATATTCATGTGCTCCTGATACAGATACGTCAGTATCTCGCACACGGAAAGCGAGCCGCCCGGGTGTCCGGACTGGGCTGCGTGTATCGCAGTCAAAACGTCGATTCTGAAGCGTCTGCAAAGCTCGGTGAGCTCGGCATGACGCTCGGCAGTTAAAGCCATGGTTCTGTCCTCCGTCTGATAATTTTTTTCTCTTTTTTTAGTCTTAAAACTACATTCTTTATCATTATATAATATAGAACAATACCTAAGCAAAGTCAATTTTTTTTAAAGCCGTCGGTTATAGAAATGCACCCCTTTTCTTAGTACCAGGTATTTTACCATACTTGTCTAACAAAAGGGGTGCAGTTTGATTTTCGGCTCCGATGGGCGCAGCAGCTCTCCGCAGGCCGCGGCTTTTTTGTTACTCGATATTCACATGCTTTCGTATGACCCTGTCGGTCAGAAATGCCAGTACCATTTTCGCGGCGTCCGGGATGAGGAACGGGAACACGCATATGCCGAGGGCGGAGGCGTAGCTTATGGGCTTGGAGGCAGAGTAGACCTTCACGAACCACACCGTTCCAAAGGCGTAGCACAGGGCAAGTCCGGCGATAAGCGAGAGTATCCTCACCCACAGCCCTTCACCCGAAGTCTTCTCGCCGAGCCAATAGCACAGACCGGTGAGCACAAAGCCGAAGATGTATCCCCCGCTAGGCCCCATGAGCTTGCCGACGCCGCCGGTAAAGCCCGAAAAAACGGGAAGTCCAACAGCGCCGAGCGCTATGTACACCGCAACGGCTATGCAGCCGCGCCTGCCGCCTAAAAGCAGCAGCGCGGTAAATACCGCATAGGTCTGCATGGTAAAAGGAATGGCTGCCGGAACCGACAGCCATGAGCAGACCGATATGAGCACCGCCATCAGGGCGATGTAGGCCATATCCTTAGTCTTCAAATATTTGCACCTCAGAATGTCAGTATACTGCGGCGCTTATGTTCGCTTTTTGCATGCATACGCTGGATTTTTTCAAGCACCGCATCGTCTATTTTACCACCGCTGAGGTAAGTGTCAAGCTCTTTATAGGTAAATCCCATTTCGCTCTCATCGGTCTGCCCGTCAAACAGCCCGGCCGAAGGCGCTTTTTCTATGACGCACTCGGGAGCCTTGAGCCAGCGCAGGAATTCATATATCTCGGTGACGGTCAGATCGTCGATGGGGTTAAAATCGCACGCGCCGTCGCCCCATTTTGTAAAGTAGCCGACATAGCCCTCGCTGCGGTTGCCGGTGCCGGAAACCAGACGGTTTTCCGATGCTGCCACGGCATACAGCGTCGCCATTCTCAGGCGCGGAGCGATATTTGCCTCGGCAGCGGCGGTGAGCTTGGTAACGCCGCCTGCCAGAACGGCCTTTTCTGCCTCCTTGACGGCGGTGAGATCGGCGTAGCGCGTTTCGATGCCGTACTGCGCGGCAACGGTCTCGCCGTCGCGCTTGTCCATGTCGTAATTCCGCACCGAGGTGCAGGGCATGATAATGCCGACGGTGTTATCGCACGCGGCCTTGCACAGGATGCCGACGAGCGCGGAATCCTTTCCACCGGAGTTGCCGTAAACTATGCCGTCGGCTCCGCTCTCACGCACTGCGCTGCGGATAAACTGAACTCTCTGAATATATTCCTTTTCGTAGTTTCTCATTCAAATCACCTTTTAAAAATATCATTCAAGCGCCGCCTTGACAAAGCCGTTAAACAACGGGTGCGGCTTATTGGGTCTGCTCTTAAATTCGGGGTGGAACTGCGCCGCGACGAACCAGCGGCAGGCAGGATTCTCGACCATTTCGACCAGGGTTCCGTCAGGACTCAGTCCGACGGGCAGAAGGCCGCGTGCGACGATGTCCTCACGGAAGTCGTTGTTCACCTCGTATCTGTGACGATGGCGCTCGTGTATAAGCCCCTCGCCGTAGTATTCGTAGGCTTTGCTCTCGGGCGAGAGCACACAGGGGTATTTGCCCAGGCGCATCGTGCCGCCCTTTGCGGTTATGCCCTGCTGCTCCGGCATGAGGTCGATGACAAGATGCTGAGAATCGGCAGTAAACTCGGCGGAGTTTGCGTCCTTCCAGCCGAGGACGTGGCGGGCAAATTCTATGACGGCTATCTGAAGGCCGAGACATATTCCGAGATACGGCACATCGTTTTCGCGCGCGTATTTTGCAGCCAGGATCATGCCCTCTATGCCGCGGTCGCCGAAGCCGCCGGGCACGAGTATGCCGCCGCAATCGCCGAGAACAGAGGCAATATTATCCTCAGTGAGCTCCTCGGAATCGACCCATTTTATCTCCATCACGGCATCATTTGCGGCCGCCGCGTGGTTAAGCGACTCCGCGACCGACAGATATGCGTCGTGCAGCTGAACATATTTACCGACCAGGGCTATCTTTACCGTGCGGTGCGCGCCCTTAATTCTTTCAACCATGACCCTCCACTCGGCAAGATCGGGCTCGGAGCACTCAAGTCCGAGCTTGCGGCATACAACCGAGGAAAGCCCTTCGTTTTCCAAAAGCAGGGGCGCTTCATACAGCGTCGATGCCGTTGCATTCTGGATGACGCACTCGGGCTCGACATTGCAGAAAAGTGCGATCTTTCTTCGGATATCGTCGCTTATCGGGGCGTCGGTGCGGCACACGAGGATATCCGGCTGAATACCGACCGACAGCAGCTCCTTTACCGAATGCTGCGTGGGCTTGCTCTTGAGCTCGCCCGTGCCGGGGATCTGAACTATCAGCGGAACGTGGATAAACAGCACGTTCTGCCTGCCCTTTTCGACGGCGACCTGACGGATAGCCTCCAGAAACGGCTGGCTCTCGATATCGCCGACCGTGCCGCCGATCTCGCAGATGAGGACGTCGATATTCTCATCCTCCATGGCGTAAACGCTCTGCTTTATCTCGTCGGTCACATGCGGTATTATCTGCACCGTGCCGCCGAGATATCCGCCCTGGCGCTCTCGGTTGAGAACGTTCCAGTATATGCGTCCTGCGGAGACCGAGGAGTTTCCGCTCAGACTCTCGTCGACGAATCTTTCATAATGGCCGAGATCAAGGTCGGTCTCCGCGCCGTCATCGGTGACGAAGACCTCGCCGTGCTGATACGGGCTCATCGTGCCGGGGTCAACGTTGAGATAGGGGTCGAATTTCTGGTTTTTCACGCGCAGCCCGCGCTGCTTCAAAAGTCTGCCGAGCGAGGCCGCGCATATTCCCTTGCCCAGCCCCGACACAACTCCGCCTGTCACGAATACATACTTCATTGTCATTTACTCTCTCATTCTGAAATTTATATCACTTTTCCGTTATCAAACGGAAAACAGCATATCGTAGTAGCTGGGGTACGGCCAATACTCGGTAGCCGTGAGTGTTTCAAGCTTGTCGATGACGGTGCGCATATCCTCCATTCTGAGGAACACCTCGTCGTGGTAATACTTCATAAGCTCTGCGCTGCCGGCGCTCGGCGCTGTTTCGAGCGCGGATTTGAGGGACACCATCTTGTCGAGCAGACTCTCGTTCAAGCTGCTGAGCGTTCCGATGAGCGCGCTTTCGACGCGGCAGGGCACCTCGGGCAGAGCCTTGCGCTTTTTGATGAGCGTTTCGCTCAGCGCGGCGGTGTACTCGGAAACGGCGTTCAGTATGCCGTGCTGCACCATGTCAACGAGCGTTTCGCCTTCGATGGCGATGACCTTGCAATAGTGCTCCATGTGTATCTCGTTGCGCGCTATGATCTCGGCCTCGGTGTAAACGCCGTATTTTGTGAGAAGCTCAACGTTTTTCGGCAGCATGTACTCAGGCAGTGCCGTCGAGGAGTTCTTGAGGTTTTTAAGTCCGCGTCTTTCGGCCTCCTCGACCCAGCTTTCGTCATAGCCGTTGCCGCCGAAGAGGATGCGGCCGTGATCCTTGAACGTGCGCTTAATGAGCTCGTGCAGAGCCGTGGTGAAATCCGGCGCTTTTTCGAGCTCGTCGGCAAAAACGCACAGGGAGTCTGCAATGATGGTATTGAGCACCGTGGTCGGCCCCGCAATAGACTGGCTCGAGCCGGGCATACGGAACTCAAACTTGTTGCCGGTGAAGGCGACGGGAGACGTGCGGTTGCGGTCTGTAGTATCCTTCGGGATGGGCGGCAGAACGTCAACGCCGATACGCAGCGTGCCCTTGCTCTTTTCGGTGTAGCCCGTTTCACGGACGATGGAATCGACTATGCCCTCAAGCTCCTCGCCGAGGAACACCGAGATTATCGCCGGAGGCGCCTCCTGCGCGCCGAGACGGTGGTCGTTGCCCGCAAAGGCTACAGAGCATCTTAAAAGCTCCTGATATTTATCCACGCCTCTGACAAACGCCGCTAAAAACAGCAGGAACTGTGCGTTCTGACTCGGAGTCTTGCCCGGAGAGAAAAGGTTTTTGCCCGTGTCCGTGCCGAGCGACCAGTTGTTGTGCTTGCCGGAGCCGTTTACGCCGGCAAATGGCTTTTCATGCAGCAGGCACACAAGTCCGTGACGGTCGGCTACCTTCTGCATGATCTCCATGCTTATCTGGTTCTGATCGTTTGCGGTGTTAGCGTCGGAGTAGACCGGCGCCATCTCATGCTGAGCCGGAGCGACCTCGTTGTGGCGCGTTTTGGACAAAACGCCGAGCTTCCACAGCTCCTCGTCGAGATCCTGCATATACTCGGCGACACGCGGTCGGATGGTGCCGAAATAGTGATCCTCAAGCTCCTGACCCTTGGGCGGCTTCGAGCCGAACAGCGTTCTGCCGCACAGCCTCAGATCCTCGCGCTCGAGAAACAGCTCTTTATCTATAAGGAAGTACTCCTGCTCGGGGCCTACCTGCGCGATGACCTTCTGTGTTTCGGTATCGCCGAACAGGCGCAGTATTCTCAGAGCCTGGCGGCTCACCGCGTCGCATGAGCGCAGAAGCGGCGTTTTCTTGTCCAGCGCTTCGCCGGAATACGAGCAGAACACGGTCGGGATGCACAGCGTGCCGTCCTTTATGAATGCAAATGCGGTGGGATCCCATGCGCTGTAGCCGCGTGCTTCAAATGTTGCGCGCAGACCGCCGGAGGGGAAGCTGGATGCGTCGGGCTCGCCGCGAACGAGCTCCTTGCCGGAAAACTCCATCGTTATCGCACCGCCTCCGGCGGGCGAAATGAAGCTGTCGTGCTTTTCGGCGGTAATGCCGGTCAGGGGCTGGAACCAGTGAGTGAAGTGGGTCGCGCCGTTTTCCAGCGCCCACTGCTTCATGCCCTCGGCAATGCCGTCGGCAACTTCAAGCGTCAGTGGTTTTCCGTCGGAAAGGCACTTTTTCCACTCCTGGAAGTACTTCTCCTTGACGTATTTGCGCATTGTGCGTTCGTTGAATACGCAGCTGCCGAACAGCTCAGGGATCTTTTTTACTTCTCTGCTCATGGTTTTATCCTCCTTTTATTTTCCGCTCGCGCCGTAGTTCTTCAGAACTCGTGCGGAGGGGTCGTCAACGTCACAGCCCGGCCATGTCTTGTTCGGCATCCAGAAGTCCTTGACCATCTTCGCCTGACCGGGGTAGTACTTTTCAAATATATCTCTGTACAGAAGGCTCTCTTTGGTAAAGGGAGTCGCAAAATCGTATTTTTTGCAGCCTGCGGCAAATTCCTCGTCGCTGTACACGCTCTCTGCATAGGCCTTGAGGTCGTCGACCATCGAGTGGCCGACAGCGTCGGAAAACGCGGCCTTCTGACGCCAGAGTATCTCGTCGGGCAGGATGCCATCCTTTTCAAATGCGCGGCGCAGCAGATATTTGCCCATGTCATAGGTGTTAATTTTCAGCTTCGGGTCAACGCTCATGACATAGCGGACAAAATCGAGATCGCCGAAGGGCACACGCGCTTCCAGTGAGTTTACGGATATGCAGCGGTCGGCACGCAGAACGTCGTACATGTGCAGCTCGTCCACTCTCTTTTTCGCCTCGCGCTGGAACTCCTCCGGCGATGGGGCAAAGTCGGTGTATTTATAACCGAACAGCTCGTCTGATATCTCGCCCGTGAGCAGCACGCGCACATCGGTCTTTTCGTGTATCGCCTTGCAGCACAGATACATACCCATGCTTGCACGGATGGTGGTTATATCATAAGTGCCGAGCATCGCTATGACCTGCTCGAGCGAGGAGATGACCTCATCACGGGTCATGGTTACCTCCATATGCTCCGAGCCTATGAAATCGGCTACCTTGCGTGCATATTTGAGATCGATGGGGTCCTGATCCATGCCTATTGCAAAGGTACGGATCTTCCTGCCGAGTAGCTTTGCCGATATTGCGCACACTAGGCTGGAATCCAGTCCGCCGGAGAGCAGGAAGCCGAGCGGCGCGTCCGCGTCAAGGCGCTTTTCAACGCCCGCGATCAGCTTTTCGCGGATCTTGCGGCATACGGTGTCGAGATCGTCGGACGAATACTCGGAAACGCTCGTAAGATCGGCGTAGCGCGTAAATTTTCCGTCTGCGTAGTAATATCCGGGAGGAAACGGCATTATATCATCGCACAGGCCGACGAGGTTTTTTGCCTCGCTTGCGAATATTATGCTGCCATCGGCATAGTGTCCGTAGTACAGCGGGCGGATGCCGATGGGGTCGCGTGCGGCGATAAGCTCCTGCTTTTCATAGTCGTAGATTATCATCGCAAATTCCGCATCGAGCTTTTTGAACATCTCAAGCCCGTACTCATGATACAGCGGCAGTATGATCTCGCAGTCGGACTCGCTCTTGAAGCTGTATTTTACACTAAGCTCCTCGCGGAGCTGTCGGAAGCCGTACAGCTCGCCGTTGCAGACTACAGCATCGTTGCCGAGGTAAAACGGCTGCATACCGCGTTCATCCAGACCCATTATTGACAGTCTGTGAAAGCCCAGCACCGCGCCGGGCAGCGTCGCCATACGCGTTGCGTCCGGACCGCGTGAGACCGTGCGGTCGAAATACGCTCTGATTGACTGAGCGGAAAGCTCCTTAGTTGTGAAACCGATGATTGAACACATAAAAAATGCACCTCCGAATTTTTTGGGCAGCTATCCCTAAACTTTAGGACGAATAGCTGCAAATCCGCGGTGCCACCTAACTTATTGCCGAAGCAATCACTTTTACGGGCTCAAGCAAGCCCTCGTGCCTTAACGCCGCACTCCGCGTCTTGCCTACTCGGTTTCCCTTTCAGCTTGCTGCTGGTAAAGTGTTATTCACTCATCCTCCGGTATCGGGCTCGCACTGTCCCCGACTCTCTGTGACCGAGCATATGAGCTACTTGTCTTCGTCATAGCATTTGCCGTATTAAATTCGCGCTGTTTTCAATGCCCTATAAAAAACTAAATTCTGCCGCACAGAGGAATGCGGCAGACTTCAGTTTTACAGATGAGAGAGCAAATGATTACAACAAATAAGGCTCAAGGAATTTCCTTGCTTCGACCTTATGGCGGTATATTAGCACAAGAAGTTTGATAAATAAAATACATATACCATTGCGGTTGCCATATCAAAAAAATATGGTATAATGCTCTCAATAGAGAGAGGAGTATGGAGATGGATCTGAGAACACTTAGATATTTCACGGTTGTGGCCGAGGAGCTGAACATAACCCATGCGGCCGAGAGGCTGTGCATGAGCCAGCCGCCGCTGAGCAATCAGATGAAGGCTCTTGAGGAGGAGCTCGGCGTCAAGCTGTTTATCCGCGGCAAGCGGCAGCTGCAATTGACCGACGCCGGCAGGCTTCTGCTTCTGCGTGCAACTCAGATACTGGATATGACCGAAAAGGCGCAGCGCGAGGTAATGAGCCTTGAGGGCGGCATGAGCGGAACGATAAACCTCGGCATTGTCGAGGGGCGTGCGCCGTTTCTCATAGCTCGCTGGATAGCTGGCTTTAAGGAGGAGTTCCCCAACGTAAAGTACAGCATGTGGAACGGCAGCAGCGACGATGTGCTCGACAGGCTGCGTCAGGGGCTGGTCGATCTCGCGGTCATAGCGGCACCCTACGACACCGAGCACCTTGAGGGCATCACCGTCGGGCGCGGCCCGTGGGTCGCAATAATGTCGCGTACAAACGAGCTTGCTCAGCTGCCGGGCGATGAGATATCGCTGCAAAGCCTCGCCGGAAAGCCGCTGATCGTGCCGAGCCGTCCCTCGCGCATCGATGCGATACGCGCATGGTTTTCCGAAGCCGGAGCCGAGCCGAAGATCATCTGCACGCTGTCAAACTATCTTGACGCCATTGCCATGTCCGAGCTCGATATAGGTATAACTATATTCCCCCGCACAACGTACACGCCGAATGATCTGCTGGTGACAAAGATAATAACCGAGCCCGCACGGCAGATAGAATATGTGCTTGTGCGCATGAAAAACCGCGAGCCGTCGGAGCTCATGACGGAGTTTATAAACTTCGTGCGCGACACGGAGGACACCACCGCCGATGATCCCGGCTTCAGCGAGATACTCAAGAACGAGTACGTCCCACCTGCAGATACGCCTTATCTTTAATGGCGCCTTCACGCACCTGCGGATACATATATTGCGTCAGCACGACCGGAAACTGCGGAGAAAACCGTCACAAGCGTAATGGGCAAGCCCATTCCCTACACGGTGCGGCGCAGTGTTGGAAAGCGTCAGTTTTCCGCTTCTGCCGGTATCTTCGACATCGGGCTGCTGTAACAAATGTATAGGCGCGGCCTTGATTCGCCGCCGAAAATTCGTGCAAATGTGTTAAAAGTTCAGAAAGGGTATTGACAAGAAAAAAAGCCTGCTTTATAATGCGGCTCAAATAAGACAGCACCTGATAGAGGTTGCGGAAAAGATGAGTACTCCACGGTATACGCCGGCAAGCGGCTGCGGAGGAAAGGCAATTCCGCCGAAGCGCAGATACGGTTGCCGCCGTGCTGACGCTGGGACTTCGCTGAATAAGCGTCGGACTGTCACATTATTATGTGGAGAGCTATCGAAGGCAATATAATTTTGGAATTTCTTTTTCAAAGCCTGCGATACCGCTTCGGGTCGCAGGCTTATTAATTTATCAAAAAGGAGTTCCGAAAAAATGAGAAGAACAAGAAACCTGATCGCGCTGCTTATGGCGGCGGTAATGTGCCTGTGCCTGTTTTCAGGCTGCGGCAGCGACAAGGGCGGGAGCGATTCCGCGGCAGACCTCACGAAGGCAACGAGCATAGCAGACCTTGCCGGCTGCAAGATAGCCGCACAGGCCGGCACCTTCCACGCCGACGCGCTGACTCAGATCGAGAACGTTCAGTCCTCGACCTACCCCGAGTTTGCAGACCTTCTGACCGCGCTCAAGAGCGGCGCTATCGACGGCTACATCGCCGAGGAGCCGACGGCCTTCTCCGTATGCCAGTCAGACGACAGCCTGACCTACATTCCTCTGAAGAATAACGACACGGGCTTTACCGCAACTCCCGCGGACGTCGGCATAGCGATCGGCCTTAAGAAGGGCTCGGAGCTTACCGCACGCATAAACGAGGTGCTCGCGACCATCACCGACGAGCAGCGCGAGGAGCTCATGGAGCAGATAGTCACCCTCTCCTCCGGCGGCGAGGTCACCGAATTTGCGGTAAGCTGCCCTGCACCCGCAAGCACCAGCGGCGTTCTCAGAGTCGGTATGGAATGTGCCTATGAGCCGTACAACTGGACCGACATGGACGGTACGAGCCTCGGCGCAGTTCCCATCTCCGGTGAGGGCAAGGACGGCCTGTACGCAAACGGCTATGATGTTCAGATCGCACAGTATGTCGCAAACAAGCTCGGCATGAAGCTCGAGATATACTCCATCGAGTGGGATTCCCTCATCCCAGCGCTTGAATCCGGCGCTATCGACGCCATTGCTGCCGGCATGAGCCCCACCGCCGAGCGCGCACAGCAGGTCGACTTTACCGACACCTACTACGAGTCCAACCTCGTCGTTATCATCCGCAAGTAAAAGCATAAGGGAGCATCCAAACCCCGTTTTTAAGCGGATCTGAGCGCCGCAGGCTTCGCTTTGCTCAATCACAAGGCCGGCGCATTTCAAGGACGATAACGAAGAGAAAGGGCAAAAAAATCTTAGCTGAGGCGGAGCTCGGATGCTCCCCTTATGCTCAGGAAAGACCGGTAAACTGCCATGAGCTTTTTTAACGATGTTATAAATATAGTTGTCAAATACTATCCTCAGCTGCTTGACGGCGTGGGCAACACCATGCTGATCGCGCTCATCGGCACGGTTGCCGGTCTCGTGATAGGTCTTATGACCGGCGTTGTGCGAACAGCTCCGCTGTCGAAAAACGCGGTGCTGCGTGTGCTTCACAAGATACTCAACGCCGTCATCGCCGTGTATGTCGAGATATTCCGCGGCACACCCATGATGGTTCAGGCAATGGTCATCTACTGGGGCTATGCCTTCGCGACCGGCGGCAGCACCCTGCCGCTTATCCCCTCGGGCATTCTGATAGTTTCGATAAACACCGGCGCGTATATGGCCGAGATCGTCCGCGGCGGCATAATCTCCATCGACAAGGGCCAGTTCGAGGGCGCGATGAGCATCGGCATGACCCATTCGCAGACCATGCTCAAGGTCATAATCCCCCAGGTCATGCGCAACATCCTCCCCTCGGTCAGCAATGAGTTCGTCATAAACATCAAGGATACCTCGGTGCTGAACGTCATCGGCGTAACGGAGCTGTACTACTTCGCCGGCATCATAAAGCGCCAGAGCTTTGAGACGTTCCAGACCTATCTCGTCGTCTGCGTCATATACTTTATCCTGACGTTCACGATAACGCGGCTGCTGCGCTGGGTAGAGCGTAAGCTCGACGGCGGCGACAGCTATGTCATATTCGGCTCGCAGTCGGACAGTGCAGCCGAGATCCGCATAAGCAGGGAGGAGTCGTAAGACATGGCCGAAAAAGTAATTGAGCTCGTTCATCTTCAAAAGCAGTTCGGCGAGAACACCGTTCTGCGCGATATAAACCTTAGCGTATCCAAGGGCGAGGTGCTCAGCATCATCGGCGCGTCGGGCTCCGGCAAATCAACTATGCTCAGATGCATAAACCTGCTCGAGACTCCGAGCTCGGGACAGATACTCTATCACGGTAAGGACATCACCTCGCACGACATGAGCCTTTCACAGTACCGTGCAAAGGTCGGCATGGTGTTCCAGAGCTTTAATCTGTTTAACAACATGACCGCCCTGAATAACTGCATCACCGGTCAGGTCTCGGTACTAAAGCGCAGCCGCGAGGAGGCCGAGGCGACGGCAATGAAGTACCTCGAGCGCGTCGGCATGGCGCCGTACATAAATGCGCGGCCCTCGCAGCTCTCGGGCGGCCAGAAGCAGCGCGTCGCGATAGCCCGTGCGCTGGCGATGGAGCCGGAGGCGCTGCTGTTCGACGAGCCGACGAGCGCGCTCGACCCGCAGATGGTCGGCGAGGTGCTCGACGTTATGCGCTCTCTTGCCGACGACGGCCTGACGATGATAGTCGTCACACACGAGATGGCTTTTGCCCGCGACGTGTCGACAAACGTCGTGTTCATGTCCGGCGGTGTCATCTGCGAGGAGGGCAGGCCCCGCGACATATTCGAAAATCCGCAGAACGACAAGACGAAGGAATTCCTTTCAAGATTTCTGCACGGATAAAATAAAGCGCACCACCAGAAAGGCGGTGCGCTTTCGAGACTGTCAAAAAACCTATGCTGCCGAGTAAATACAACCGCGCAGCGGGGGAGC
>OLOV01001305.1_pt1 | contig 19798 bp, 16 predicted proteins | sample 1672931 | NCBI WGS metagenome assembly OLOV01 (sample SAMEA3136738, study PRJEB25190) | human gut metagenome | biome: human gut; feature: human-associated habitat; material: faeces | place: Austria | collected 2013
AAAATTACGTTGGAATCACCGCCTTAATTACAGTCGATTACCAGAACAGGAATTTATTCCATTTAAAAAATCCTTCTCCTGATTACGTTAAAGTTTTAACTTTTAATGACAGGGATGGGAGTGGCCTACCTGGTTCAGAACAGGAAATAGCAGGAGCAGAACCAGGCGATAATCAGCAGGCCGCACGTGAATTCAAGCAGAAGCCCCGTAAGCATCCCCAGGGCGGCGCCTGACCCGGCCTTGAATGCGGCGGCAATGTCCTTGCGGGCGAAAATAAGTTCGGCCAGGAGCGCCCCCAGAAACGGCATGACCAGAAGGCCGACAATAGGGGGGAACAGGATGGCGCCCACAATGGCTCCGATGATGGCGCCCCAGATTCCTGCCGAGGTACTGCCGAATTTTTTGGCTCCCATGCCGCCGGAAATCTTGTCAATGACGAGTCCTCCCGCGACCAGAAGCGCCAGCACGGTCCACTCCCACCACGCCAGGGAGTGGCTGCCCATGATTCCCTGCCAGATGCAGCCGGCCGCAATGATGATGATGCCGGGCAGCATGGGAATAAGTGTGCCGATCAACCCCATACCGAACAGGAGCAGGGTGACGCACCAGATGAGGGTTTCAGAAAGTACCGGGGGCATGCTTTCGTTCTTAGCAGGAAGCGGGAGATGTGGCAAGGATTCTGCCCGGCTTGCGGCATGACGGAAAAACACTGTCCGCCTGATGAATTGCTGTTGCAGTTTCCATAGGCTGGGTATGCAATGGCCGCCTATGTTTTTTCCCGGTTCTTTTTTACGGAACGGAGTCCTGTGCTCCTGCGCTCTGCTTATGGGAACGTTTTCTTTGGGACTTACATACTTGATTAACCATCCAACAGATCACCTCTTCCTTTTCAGGAAATTTGGAAAATAAATAGTGTCTAGGAATCACAAGTTCCTAGACACTACGCAATACAATTTACCTATTTAACATATCCCTTGTCAGGTATATCTTGAGGCAAACGGTTCGCTTTTCTCTCTCAAACTTACTTCTCACATCGAATGGGAAGTTCCCATTCTTGAGAAGAATATCGAGATATGTCAGCTTGCATTGCAATTGCCTCAAATCCCTAGCAAGGTACTCTTTTTCTGAATTACTCATATAAGATCATCTTGTAGTTCATGGAGCCCAGACATCATAAACCGTATATGAATCCTACTCCCCGAGGCTTAAGGTAAGTCTACTTAAATGTTTCGATTTTGTCAAGGAATTCTATTAAATAAAAAATGAGGGGTAGGTGTGACTACCCCTCAAATCTCTAAATTACCATATTGGGTATACTTGGATTGGCGTACCATCAGGTAATCTGAAAAAGTACACTCTGGATTTACGCAGGTAATAAACTGCCCGCCATCCATACTTTGTAATCATATATATTTGAATATTCATACAAATGGGATTCCTTTCTATGAGGAGGATCTCTCCCCATACATCTTTCCAATGATTTTTCCATAAATTTATAATTTTAAATATTTTAAATTGGTTTCTCTCTTCCGATTTCATCTAGTATACCATACTTTTTCGTTATTGGGGTAAAAATTTTAATGTTAAAGACATTTAAGTTAAATGCGATTAACTTAAATGTCTTTTATTTTTATATCATTAAATTCTGAGAACAATTTTCTACTCGCCCAATATGGGTAAGAAAATTGCAACAAAAAATAATTCTCAATACGCTGAAAATAAACGCGTACGAACTAATCAAAACACGACAAAATTTCCATATCACAACAACGATATGGGAAACAACAAAACCAAATATACTTCCTTATATGAGTTCTTCTCCAAATTCCCTAATGAGGAATCCGCTCGGAAATATTTTGAGTTAAAAAGATGGAATGGTCATGTCCGTTGTCCTCATTGCGGTTCTGAACATATCACCGAATGTAAGGATCAAAAACCGATGCCTTATCGTTGTAAGGATTGTAGAAAGTTCTTCAGCGTCAGATTTGGTACAATTTTAGAGGAATCTAAATTGCCTCTTCATAAATGGTTGATGTGTATGTATCTGTTGGCGACTTCCAGAAAAGGCATTTCCTCCATCCAGATTTCAAAAGAACTTGGAATCACTCAGAAGACTGCCTGGTTCCTATGTCACAGAATAAGGGAAGTTTGGATGAAGGATAAAAAGGAGAAGTTGGATGGTATTGTGGAAGTAGATGAAACCTTTATGGGAGGCAAGGAATCCAACAAACACTTTTCCAAGAAGCTGAACAAGGGAAGAGGCTCGGTCGGCAAATTGATCGTAATCGGAGCCAAACAGAGGAATGGAAAAGTGATCGTCAAACATATCGACGATACATCCGCTTATAATTTACAAGGATTCATCGGAAAACATGTTGAGAAAAATTCCAATGTGTTTACTGATGAGTTTAAATCCTACAAGGGATTGACCGGTTTTGCCCATGAGTTCGTCAATCACTCAGGGAAACAATACGTCAATGGTAATGTCCATACCAATTCCATTGAAAGCTTCTGGTCTCTATTGAAAAGAGGTTATTATGGCGTTTACCACTATATGTCTCCAAAGCATTTGAAGAGGTACATCCATGAGTTTGCCTATAGGCATAATACGTCTAAGGCTGAGACAATGGATTTTATAGGAGATACAATTACTAAGATGATTGGTAAGAAAATTATGTATTGTGATTTGATTTCACAATAATCATTTTATATGTTCTGCATCCTACGATATTATCAAATTTTAGTCAACATGACGCTTGGATTTATTCGGGTCGCCATGTAAAATATTGTTATTAAGCGGCAAAATTTGAATGTATTTATTTTTAGCTATCAATATTTTGTAATTATTCTCAAGATTGATAGCATTACTTTCTTTTAATCGATCTAAATATTTTTTCCCAATATGCTCGTTTGAGAGCATACGACGAGAAAAGTAAATTTTTTTAGATCGATCCATAAGATTTATTCGGAAAGAATTTTTGTACAGAATTCATTAATATCTGAAATATTTATATTTTTTTGACAACCATTTCGTTTTTTTCTCTTTACGCCTGAATTAGAATTGATTTTGTAATGCTCTGATTCAAATGTATTCTGATTTTTTTGTTCAATTTCCAATACCTCTAAACCTCCATTAACTGGTCGTATCCATTTTTGGATATCTCCTTTTAATTCGTAAGACCAGTCCAAATTGCTGTATTCTCTGGAAAGAGCGTTCTGAAAATCCAATGCAGATTGATATCGTGAGTCAGGATTAATGTGCATTGCCTTATTGATTACTTTTCTTATTGGTATAGGAACGTGAGGTAAATAGAGCTTTCTATCTGGAAATTTACCTTTCCGTATGAATTCAACAAAATTCTCCTCTGTGACATTACTTATATTTTCTTTCCAAATTTTTCTTCCGTTCACCATTCGATATAAAGTAACTCCCATTTGGTAAATATCCGATAAACTTGTTAACTTTTGGGAAATAAAAGCCTCAGGAGGAAGATGCAAATTATACATAGTTGGCGCATTGCTAAATCCAGAACTATCAACATATCTAGATAGCCCAAAATCCGATAGAAGAACTTTATTATTATTATTAGTCAATAGAAGATTCGATGGCTTTATGTCAAAATGGATTAAGCCTTTTGTGTGAATATGATGGATTCCCGATAGAGCGTCTAGTGCAAATTTTATACATTCTCGAACAGTCAAAAATCGTTCTTCCAGCAACGACGAAATAGAACCTTCATATTTTTCCATTATCAGAAAAATATGATCATCATTATCAGAAGCGCATTTAATTTCGACTACATTAGGGTGCCTTGAGGCATACAATCTACGAGCTTCATTGAAATATTCTTCTTCTAAATCACTTTTTTTGATCACCTTAACGACAACGTGCGCAAGGGTTTGCTTTTCTATAGCAAAATAAACAGTAGAAAAACATCCTTGTTCCGAGCATTTACGTAAAATTTCAATGCCCAGATTAGTTTCAATTATACTATCTTCCATCATTAGATATCATTTTTAAAGATCCTATAGCAGCTAATATTGATTCTCGTATTACTTTATTTTTAATTGTTGAGTCTATACCATAGTAAGATGCACCATCAATACAAGATTTTATTTCTTTTCTCTTCATTTCTAATAATGGCTCTAATTGAACAATGTTTCCCACAAACAATTTGTCAATACATAAACTAGCAAGCGCCTCAATTACAACTCCTTCAATATAGCACCTTAATATATTAACTGTTTGACTATTTGATTCCATAGTTTTAATTCCAACATAATTCACTCCATAGTCTTTTATTACTGAAATAACTTGAGATCGGAGCAAGGTTAGTTGATCGGTAATAAACTGTGATTTAGCCACATTTATTTTATCTGTTCTAATTACTTCATAATTAGAAGAAGAATCATTTTTAACAATTGAATAGGTAATTTTTGTAGGCTCTACTCTAAACCCTATGGCGACTTTATCACTCATAAAGAGTATCGTACATAACTAAAAAAATTTTGCAAGAAATTTTATCATAATTTACAATGCTTTTCTCATTTATTCGGATATGATTTTCTAATCAAGAAATATTGATTTTGAGAAATTTGCAGATCATTAGGACTTAGATAAAGGTCAAATACCTTTCTCCCATCTCATATTTGGAGACAAAGGACTGAGGAAGATTGCACACCTCGGACGACTCTACTCCGCAGAATCTTTCAGGACATCATCCAGAAGACTATGAACGTCTATTTGTAGGCATTTGCAGATGTCAATGACCTCGGTGAAGGTAAGATACCTTTCTCCTACCTCATATTTGTTGACAAAGGTATGAGGAGTATTCAGGAGTTCTCCCAGATCCCGTTGAGTCATATTCAACTCTAAACGTTTTTCTTTTAATATTTTACGAAGATTTTTCTCTTCATTACTATTCCTGTTCCTCATTTTGGAACAATAACAGAGAACGAGATTGTACCAAATTTAGGTACAAAAGTGTTTACAAGTCATTTGGGCTGCGGTAATAGATCTTATGTGTTCCTAAAACGGGAACAAACACAGACAAGAACTATGAAGACATTATCATCAGTAAAGGCCTTATTCATTTCCCTAAGCCTATTTGGTTCATACACCATTCCCTATTGTTTGGCGGCAAAAACTGCCGATGTCACGATTAATGGAGATATTATAGAAGATAACGAAAAACATCATAATACCTCCTCAAATGTTTCATGCGCTTTATTGATTTCTTCAGGATCTTCCTATACCGGAACTAATATTGTAATTTCTACAGTGTGTAGATCTAATTCTTTTGGAGATGCGGCGATTTACTCAAAAGGAGGGAAATTTCTCAATTTAGGAGCAAATTATGGTTGGTCCTCAGTTACCGTATCAAAGGGAGGCGTGTGGGGTAGTTACAGTTCAGTGATCGAACTGAGTGACATGACCGAAACATCTACTATCTACAATACGAAAATTTATAATTACGCAGATGAGGGAACAGGTATTCTCCTCTGGAATAATTCAAACCTTCTCCTTGATAATGTAGAAATTTATAATGCCTCAGATACGGCGATCCACGCGAGTAGAAACGCTACAATATCAAATAAAGGTAATGGAATTATTAGAATATCGACAACAGGAGATAATAGGGCTTCTATATCCGCAAGCGGAGATTCAAAAGTAACTCTTTATAACACACATATTGAAAATAAAAAATCCAGTACCAGTGGGGTCTTGGTTGGAAATAGTAGTACTATATCTCTTACAAATTCATCTATTTCTTCAGTTAATAACAACACACTGATTTCAGGTGCAGGAAATCTAGAAGTTAGTCTTAATAACGTGGATTTGTCTAAATCTAAAAATCAGAGAATATCCGCTTCATCTGACTTAACTGTTAATATTCAGAATGGTACTTCTTTCGATGGTTATACTTCTCAAGAAAATGATGGTTCAATTAATATAAATTTAACAAAATCAAGTTGGAACATAACTAAAAATTCTACTTTGTTTTCTCTATCACTAAATGAGAATTCATTTTTAACATTTAACTGCGGGAATGGAGATAAGTTCTACTATATATCCGCTGGTTCTGTTTTCATGGATAAGAGTAGTCAAATAAGGCTTGATCTTGATGAGACGAAAATTTTGAGTATGATCTCTTCCGGTGATGAATTCCAACTATTTTCGGGCGATTTGACGAATTATAATCTTTCAGATATTGATATGTTCAACTCTGACGGATCATATAAATTAACTTATGAAGAAGGGGAATCGGGGAAGGGATGGTTCAAATTAATAGGATATGGCGTTGTTCCCGAACCATCGACTTCTACCATGAGTCTATTAGGAATTATGTGTATTATTTTGAGAAGACGGAGGGTTTGATAGAAAAAAGGAAGATCGTAAGTTGATCTTTCTTTTTATCTATATTGTTCACCTTCAAATAATGAGGATGTGACGAAAATATTATAAAATAGTTTGGTTAGTCAAGTATGTAGGTCCCTTTTCTTTTTCCGCCGCGGTTCCGGGAGGAGATTCCGCCGCCATCCGGGAAATTGTCCGTCCGTTGAAAGCGAAGGTGGGCGTTTCCGCCGTCATGTTGGACACGGGCGAATCCGTCTCTGTGGGGGACGAAGCTTTTTACCCCATGCAGAGCGTTTATAAATTTCCGCTGGCCCTGTCCGTGCTGAAGCGGGTGGATCAGGAAGTTCTGAATCTGGACCAGAAGGTGCACGTGACCAGGGACCAGCTGCCGGAAAAAACATGGAGTCCTTTGAGGGACCGCTTTCCGCAGGGCGGAGAATTCCCGTTAAAGGAATTGTTGCGTTTTTCCGTGCAGGAAAGCGACAATAATGCCTGTGACATCCTGTTTTCCCTGATAGGAGGCCCCGCAGCCGTTCAAAAGGATTTGAAGGAATGGGGGGTGGAAAACATGAATGTTAAGTACACGGAAGCGGACACACACCGGAATCATGAATGGCAGTATTCCAATTCCGCCCGTCCCTCCGCCGTGACCTTCCTGTTCCGGATGTTTGACGAGGGGAAGATATTGAAAAAGGATACACAGCTTTTCCTGTGGGATATGATGGCTTCCTGCGCTACAGGGGCGGAGCGGTTGAAGGGCCTGCTGCCGAAGGAATACGTGGTGGCGCACAAGACCGGAACGGGAGGAGCGTTGCCGGACGGCGCCGTTTCCGCCATCAATGACGCCGGGATCATTGTACTGCCCGGCGGCAGGAGAATGGCCGTGACTGTTTTCGTGATGAATTCCAAGGATTCTCCCGCCGTCTGCGAGGGGACGATCGCTTCCGTAGCCCGCTGGCTGTGTACGGAATGGGAAGCCGCCGGAGGCGTTAAGAAGTGAACGTCCGGGCCGGGACATGTTTTAAGCTTGGAAAGGCCGCGTGCATCAGGCAAGGTGTGCCGCGTTATTCATGAAGAACCTATTGAGCCGGTACATCAGTCTGAGTCTGGCGCTGCGGTATTTGAATCCGCTGCGCACGTTCTTTTCCATCATCACCCTGATCTGCCTGCTGGGCGTTTCCCTGGGGGTGATGGTGCTCATTGTCGTGTTGTCCGTCATGGGCGGTCTTCAGAAGGAAATTCAGGGCAACCTGTTCGCGCATTCCCCCCACGTGCAGGTATGCTACAGAAATGACTTCGGCGTCCGTGAAGTGATTCCGGACTGGGTGGAGCTGAGTGACAAGCTCAGGCACGTTCCCGGCGTCCAGTCCACGTATGCCCTGATTGAGGATTATGCGCTGGTGGACGTTCAGGGGAAGCAGAGGCCCTGCTTTTTCCGCGCCATTGATACGGAAAATGCGGCACAGCTTGAGGATTTGAAGCATTTGATCGTTTCCGGAAACGCCGATTTGGACATGGGGGAAAAGGCGGTCATTTCTTCCATCGTGGCGGAGAACATGGGCCTGAATGTGGGCGATACCGTGCGCGTGTACACCACCCGGAATTTTCAGGAAATTTCACACGCCTACCAGCAGACGGAACTGCCTCTGCTGGCGGAAAAAAACGCCGCGGAGCTGAATGATCTGAAGAAATGGGGAAAATCCCTGAAAGCGGAGCAGGGGCGTGAAGAGGCGTCCCAGGCGTCCGTGGACCAGGCGTTCGCCACTTTGAACAACCTGTTGGCCGTCCCCCGCCGGGATACGGAACGCTCCAGTCTGCTGGATATGATCGGCCTGCTCAATGAAGGGGAGGCCCTGGAGGGAGGCAAGGTGGCTTTTCCGGAAGGTACGGGCAAGGAATGGGAAGCCGTTTTGGCCGAATTCTCCGCCGAACAGCGCAATGAGGCGGACATGGAATGCTTCCGAAAAATCAAGGAGCTGGTGATGCCCAAGGATTTGGAAGTCATCGGCATTTACCGCGCCTCCCAGCACACGCCCAGCCCGGATTTGTTCATTCCTCTGGTCATTGGCCAGGAATTGCTGGGGTATGAGGACGATGTGGTACAGGCCGTGGCCCTGCGCGTGGATGATCCCTACCATGTGGAGACCATGCTGGCGCCCGTGATGCAGGCTCTGGAAAAGGAGAAGCCCGCTTCCTCCTGGGTGCTGGAAACCTGGCACGACCGGTTCAATTCATGGTTTGAACTGATGCAGAAGGAACGCATGATGATGAGTTTCGTGCTGTCGTTTATTTCCCTGATATCCGCGTTTTGCATCATGGCGGTGATGTTCACCGTCTCCATCCAGCGCAAACGGGAGATTGCCGTCATGAAGGCTTTGGGCGCCACGCCGTTCCAGGTGGTGCGCGTGTTTCTGTGGCAGGGTGTGATCATCGGTTTTATAGGGGCCCTTCTGGGCGTCGGTCTGGGGCTGCTGGTGCTGGAGTACCGCATGCAGATTCAGATGTTCCTGGCGGGCATCGGCTTTGATCCGTTCCCCGTGGCTTTCCATGGAACGGCAAACATTCCGGTAGTGATTGACTGGACGGAGATCGCCTGGCAGGGGGTGAAAGCCTTTGTGATGGTCGTCGTGGCCTCCATCATTCCCGCCCTTATCACGGCGCGCCAGGACCCGGCCCGTTCCCTCCGCAGCATGTAAACGGAAGCGACTCATGGATATTTACTGGATTCAGGATCACGAAAAAAAGGGGCCTTTGCCGGAGGTGGAAGTCATTTCCATGCTGGAGGCGGGCCTGATCCCGGAAACCGTCCGCGCCTGGCATGTCGGGTGTGACGAATGGGTGCAAATACGTGAACTGCCCGTGATGAAGGAAATGTTTGACCGAAAAGATGAAGAGAAACGCCGAACCATGCGGGAAAGCGCTCCGGGAGAGGATGGGGAGCTCCCCGGGCCGGAGGAGCCCGGCGATGAACGTTCCATGGCGGAGACCGGAGAAGGATCTCCGGAGGCGGAGGCCGGGGTGGTTTTGGTCGTTCCTTACCCTTACGTCCGTTTTCTGGGAAGGATGGCGGACGTGATGATGCACATGACGGTGTATCTGGCGTTGCTGAGGCTGTTAGGCGTGGGATTCCAGCCCGGACTGCTGCCGGGCACGTATGAAGCCCTTCTTTACATCTGCCTGCCGATGACGCTTATTGAGGGCCTGTTCCTGAGCACGCTGGGTACGACGCCTGGAAAATCCATGCTGGGTGTTTCCGTGCGTGACTATTTGGGAAACCGGCTGTCTTTCTCCACGGCGTTCAGGCGCGCCCTGTTCGTGATGGTGTTGGGTCTGGGGTGTTTCGCCCCTACCTTGACGATGCTGGCCCTGTTCTTTTCCTGGTGGTGGGTACGCCGTTTCGGCTTTACTCCGTGGGACAGAAGGCTGGGGACGACGGACGTGTTGAACGAGCCTCTTTCCTTCCGCAAGGTGGCCATGACCGTGGCCCTGATCATCCTGTGTTTGCAAATCATGTACTTCCTGGTTCTCCCCTGGCTTCCGGACATGGAGGCCTATGTGCAGGCGTCTTCCCAAATGTGACAAAAAGGCCGTTTTTGCGGGATTTAGTCTTTTCATCACCTGAAATTGTCTCATACTTGTGGCGCCATGCCAGAAATACACCCAACGGCAGTAGTGCATCCTACTGCGGAAATTGCGGATGATGTTAAAATAGGCCCTTTTTGCGTTGTCGGGGAGCAGGTGAAGCTGGGGCCCGGATGCGTGCTTCACAGCCACGTGGTCATTGACGGCCCGTCCTCCTTCGGCAGCGGCAATGAATTTTTTCCGTTCTCCGTAATCGGCCTGAAGAGCCAGGATTTGAAGTACCGGGGCGAACCTACTTATCTGGAAGTGGGGGACAACAACGTTTTCCGGGAAAACGCCACCATCAACCGGGCTACGGATATTGGCGGCAGAACGCGGATTGGGAACAACAACCTGTTTCTGGTATCCTGCCATGCCGGCCATGACTGCCAGATCGGCAACCACGTCATCTTCTCCGGCTTTGCCACGGCTGCCGGGCATGTAACGGTGGGGGACTACGCCATTCTGGCGGGTTGCTGCGCCGTGCACCAGTTTGTCCGGATTGGGGAACACGCCATGGTGGGCGCCGTGGCCCGCGTGGCCCAGGACGTGCTGCCCTATACCATTGTGGAAGGCCATCCCGCCGTTACGCGCGCCGTCAATTCCATAGGCATGCAGCGGCGCGGTTTTTCAGAGGAAGACCTGCGGGCCGTGCGCATGTGCTATAAGAAGCTTTTCGTCAACAAAAAACTGACGGTGCATGAGGCCATCGAGGAACTGTTGCAATCTCCTTACGGGGAAAATCCCTGCCTGCAGCGCATCATTGAATTCGCGCAGACGTCGGAACGCGGATTCTGCCACTGAGGCCATGAAAACGGGTTTTGTCTTTGACCTGGACGGAACGCTTGTGGACTCCATTCCCGGCATTGCCCGCGGATTGAACCTGGCTCTGGAGTCCCTGGGATACCCGGAACATTCCGTAGAAGCGATTCGCGGAATGGTTGGGCGGGGCGCCCGGGAGCTGTGCCTGGCCGCCTTGCGTGGATATTTTAACGGACCCGTTCCGGAATCCGCCTTTGAAGCCTTGCATGCGGGTTTTATGCGGGAATACCGACATACCTGGGAAAACGGAACGGTTCCTTATGCGGGCATTTGTGAGATGCTCCTGCAACTGGCGGAAGAAGGCCATCCCCTCGGCGTTCTGTCCAACAAGCCGCACGTGGTGACCGTGCCTCTGGTGCATCACGTCTTTCCGGATGTGCCTTTCCGGACTGTAATGGGTTTTTCCGAGCGTTTTCCCCGCAAGCCGGAACCGGATTCCCTGCTGTCCATCGTCCATGAATGGGGCAGGAAACCGGAGAAGGCATGCATGGTGGGAGATTCCGCCCACGACGGCAATACGGCCGTGAATGCCGGTACCCGGCTGGTCCTGGTAGGGTGGGGGTACAGTACCCGTGCCGCCCTCGACGCTTTCCATGTGCCTGTGTGCGGTTCCGTGCAGGAGCTGTCCTTTTGCCTGGAACATGAAGAAAACCTGCCATTTCCGGTTCTGAAACAGGGGGACGAGGTTTCCGAATAGGCCGGAGGCCTGGTGCAGAAGCTTTGCGCAAAGCTTCTTTTTGTCCGTTTTCACTCTTCTTCCTGAACGTCTGTGCCCTTTGCCCGGAGGGTGATGTCTTCCAGGCTGGAAGGCAGGTCCTTGGAGGACGTGACGCCCAGATTCTTCAATTTCTGGGCCCGCGGAATGAACCGGTGCTCAAAGGAGGAAACGGTCTTGTTGTACTGGTTGACCGCCTGGTTCAGGCTTTTGCCCAGGGAGGAAAAATGCCCGGTGAGGATGGCACAGGTATCGAACAGGTCCGTTCCCGCCTCGGAAATCTTTTTGGCGTTGTCCGCCAGTTGTTCCTGTTTCCAGCCGTAGGCGACGGTTTTCAGCAGTGCGATCAATGTGGAGGGTGTGGACAGGATAACCCTGTTTTCCGCGCCGAATTCGATCAGGGACGGGTCCGCTTCCAGAGCTGCCTGGAAAAAAGCTTCTCCCGGCAGGAACATGATGACGAATTCAGGGCACGGCGAAAACTGGGCGAAGTAGTTTTTGGCGCTCAATTGTTGCAAATGCTTTTTCACGTCCGCCGCGTGGCGGCTCATCCACTGGCTCCGTTCTTCCTGCCTGTCCGTCTCTCCGGCATGGAGGTAGGCCGTCATGGGCGCCTTGGCGTCAATGATGATGGAGCGCCCTCCCGGAAGATGGATGACCATGTCCGGGCGGATTCTATCCTCCTCCCGGGAACGGGTCTGCTGCGTGGTGAAATCGCAGTATTCCACCATGCCCGCCAGTTCCACCACGCGGCGAAGCTGGAGTTCTCCCCACTGGCCGCGGGCGTTGTTATGGTGCAGGGCCTGGGAAAGTCTGGCTGTTTCGTTCTTCAGGGCCTCATTGCCGGAAAGGATGTAGCGTATCTGGGTTTTCAGGTCCGCATAAGCGCCCACGCGCTCCTTTTCTATTTCTCCCAGGCGGGACTGGACCAACTTGAGGGAGTCACTCACCGGCTTGAGCAGGGACTCAATGGCCTGCTTTCGGGATTCCAGATCATGCCTAGCCTGCTGGTGCTGGTTCTGGAGACGCGTTTCCGCCAGGTTGAGGAATTGTTTTTCCGAGTTGCGAAGGACTTCCGCACTGATGCCGGCAAAGGAATTCCTGAGCACTTCTTCCGCGGTGCGGAGCATCTGCGTCCTGTCCTCCGCCCGCTCCCGCCAGGAGAGGGATTCCGCCTCCAGGCGGACGGAACGGTCCCGGTAGCGCAGCAGGGCGACCAGAAGCGCCAGGCAGGCAAGCAGGAGCAGGGCGGCCAGAAGCCAGGGAATGAAGGGGGGAATCATGGAAGATGGTGGATCAGATGGGGGTGGCGTAGGGAATGCCGTCCGTTTCATCTACGGGTTCGGCCAGCGGAATGTTGTCATCGGAACTGTCGAGCGGCTCTGCATAGGGAATGTCTTCTTCCGTGCCCGGCTCCGCAAGGGGAATATGCTTTTCACACATTTTGGCAGGGGCCTCGTAGCCTACCGTTGTTTCATAATAGGCCGTTTTGGCGTATTGGCAGCCGGAATGGGCCAGCTGGTTGGATTCCCGGCATACGAGAACGGCCTGGCCTTCCGAGGCTGCCCTGGTGCGGATCGCGTTGAAGGGATAGCCTTCCTTTTGGGAGGCCAGCATGATATCCGTCCAGATGGGAAGAGCCAGCGTGCCGCCGTACCCTTTTTCCAGAATTTTGGTGGCGGTGTCAAATCCCACCCAGACGCTGCATGTCAGGTTGGAGGTGTAGCCTGCAAACCAGGCGTTCGTGTAATTGTTCGTAGTGCCTGTCTTGCCTCCGCACGGCGCCTTGAACCCCAGGGCGGTGATTCTGCCCGCAGTGCCTCCGGGCTTGCAGACCTGCTGGAGAATGGAGGAGGTGATATTGGCCGCGCGCTGGGAATAAACGGCGCGCCTGCTCTTGGTAATGGCAAAGCGTGGCTGTCCTTTGGAATCCGTAATGTGGTCGATGATGTATGGCGTGGGGCGCACGCCGCCGTTGGCAAACACACTATAGGCGCTCGCCACGTCCAGGGGGGAGGCTTCCCAGGTGCCCAGGAACAGGGCCGGAGTCTTGGAGACGTTTCCATGGAACCCGGCCAGCTCGGCGGACTGGATGACGTTGCCCAGCCCGGCCCGGTTGCCGATGCGCACGGACATGGTGTTGCGGGAAAGAATGAGGCCGAAGGAGGCGGGTTTCATGCCGCGGTAGGTGCCGTCCGAGTTGCGGGGGGACCAGTTGGCTGCGCCGCGTATTTCCCCATGGGCGATGCGGTCGTCGGAAATGCGGGTATCCGCGGAATTGCCCTGCTGAAAGAAAGTGGCGTAAACGAACGGCTTGAACAGGGAGCCCGTCTGCCGCCGGGACTGGATGGCGCGGTTCAGCTTGGATTCCTCCGCGTCCCGTCCGCCGACAACGGCCAGAAGCGCTCCCGTGGCATTGTCCATCACCACGGCCGCGGACTGGATGTAATTGGGCATGGGGGGCTGGGTCTTTTCCCTCTGTTCCGCGGGAATTGCCTTGTAGGCGGCCAGGGCCGCCTCATATTCCGCCTTGGTGGTCAGCTTGTTTTTAACGATGCCGCGCTTCTCTCTTCTGGCCTGGAGGGAGGCTAGGTGCTTTTTGAAATCCTTCCGGCTTTCCAGAGCCGTCATGTGCTTGTTGATGATGTCCAGCGTGGCGTTCTGCAGGTCCAGGTCCAGCGTGGTATGGACCACGAGGCCTCCCAGGCGGATGTCTTCCTCTTCCAGAATGGCGTCCAGCTCCCGGCGCACGAGGTCCATGGCGTAGTTTTCCTCGGACCTGGACTGCGGCGGATGCGTCACGATGGGTTCCGCGAGAGCGGCGGCGTATTGCACCTCCGTGATCTTGCCGGCGTCTTTCAGCAGCCCGAGCACGATGTCCCGGACTTTTCTGGCTTCTTCCGGGTGCTTGAGGGGGGAAAAATCATTCGGGCCGTAGATGATGCCTGCCAGCGTGGCGCATTCCGAAAGGGAGAGGTCGCGGGGCTCCTTGTCGTAATAGCCGCGAGACGCGGCGGCTATTCCCAGGAAGGTGTGGCCCCAGAAAATGCGGTTGATGTAGGTTTCCAGAATTTCGTCCTTGCTGTAGGTTGCCTCAATGCGTTTGGCCAGGGCTACTTCCGTCAGCTTGCTGTGCAGGTTGCGTTCCTGGTGGTTATACGTGATTTTGGCAAGCTGCATGGTCAGGGTGGAGGCGCCCTGCGTGGCTCTTTTATGCTTGATGACCTGGGCGACGGCGCGGCCCACGCCGATCCAGTCCACGCCGCCGTGGTCGTAAAAGCGATTGTCTTCACGGAGCAGCAGTGCATCTATAAAAATGGGAGGAACTTCCTGAAGGGGAACGCGTCTGCGGTTCTCTCCGTGCAGGGTGCCGATGGTCCGGTTTTTGCGGTCGAGAATAACCGTGCGTTCCGGAATGTTGCTTTTCACTTCCGAAATGTCGTAGCGGTTGGAAATGGTGCCGTACAGGAAAACGAGAATGGCACCGACGACGATGCCTACAAAGGAAACGCTCAACAGGATGCGGAGGGGCCAGCTGATGAACCAGCGGATATTGCGGGTCAGGGCGCCGATGAAGCGGAACGGCATTGTCAGAACGAACCACAGGGCTCCGAAGATGGTGAAGCCCGGTTTGCGCCGCTTTCCGGAAGGCCGGGAACTCCTTTCCGGAGTGGCTTTTTCTTCATCATACTCAACCTGGGGTGCGGAACGGGGTGCTTTCCGTGGCCGTGGGGAGGGCGCGCCATACGGAGAGGATGAATCGCGCGGGCCTGCCGTTCTGCGGGTGGGGCCCGGAATCACGGCCGGCCGTGGCTCTTCTCCCGGCAGACCGGGATAGGAAGGGCGGGGTGGCTGCCTCTTTCTGCGGGCGGACTTGGCGCGGGAAACCGGCTGGGCGTCCGGGATGCGTTCCCTCCAGGAGCTGGCGTTTCCTTTCCGTGATTTGTCGTCTGCACCCATCCGTAGAAAAATTTTATCATAAATATTTCGGATGGTCTAAGCAAAAGATAGTGTGCCATGTCGCAAATCCATAGACAAATCCTGTCCGTATTGAACGTTCTTGTAGTAGGATATGTCAAACCACCCGATTATCGATAATTTCATGATATCAAAACGTAGAATGGCGAGTTTTTATTACTTGGTCGTTGGAGGACTTTTGTCCCTGTTATTCGTGGGGAGCGGCATCGCGGAGACTGTGCCGGCCATGGCAAACTTGCAAAAACAAATTCAACAGGTAGCTCAATCTGCCACCGCCGCTACGGTAGCCCTGGTTTCCGATGGAGGAGAAACGGGCAGCGGTGTCATCGTAAGTCCCCAGGGGCTCATTCTGACGGCGGCCCACGTGGTGGGCGGCGACGAGATGATGCGCGTGGTGTTTTCAGACGGGCGCGTGATGAAAGGCCGCGTTCTGGGAGCCAATTTTACCCGTGACGCCGCCATGGTGCAGATTCTTGGCGAAGGCACTTATCCTCATGTGGAACTGGGCGAGTCCGACGCGTTGCACGTAGGAGACTTCGTGGTGGCCCTGGGGCATTCCAAGGGATTTGACCCGGAACGACGTGCACCCATCCGCATGGGAAGGCTCTGCACGGACGGAAAGCAGCGGTTCCTGATCTCCGAATGCACGTTGATAGGCGGCGATTCCGGGGGCCCCCTCTTCGATCTGTCCGGAAAGCTGGTGGGCATCCATTCCTCCATTGGGCCGATGCTGAAAATCAACAACCATGTTCCCGTTTCCGTCTTCCGCCATGATTGGGAGAAACTGCTCTCCGGCCGCCAGTGGGGCCAGTTGGGACTGCATCCCATGGCTGATCCGGACTCTCCCGTTCTCGGCTTTGCCATGATGGATGTGATGGGCGTGGACGGTGTCGTGGTGGAGGATGTGGTCGTGGACTCTCCTGCGGATGAGGCGGGAATCAGGCCCGGAGACGTCATTACGTACATGGACAGCCGCGGCCTGCGCTCCGTGCGCGACATGCTCCGGGAGCTGGGGCGTCACAGGCCGGGAGAAACGGTGCCTTTGGTCGTTCTCCGGAAAGGAACTGCCTATAAGGCCGACCTTACCTTCGGCAGGCGCGGTGACCTGATGTCCGGACTGAAACAAATGGAACAACCTCAGGGATGATGATAAGATACCTATTGACAGTGTTGGCTGCGGGTGCCGTGTGTGGACAGGAAATAGCTTCCCCCCTGCCCGCGGACCAGATGATTGCTCCGGAGGACAAGGCGGTGCTGGATGCCCAGGCCCGCCAGATCTTCCGGGATTGGGACAAGGTAGCCGTTCCCATCGGCAAATCCGTGGTGGCGCTTGTGGCCGGCAACCGTCAGGTGGCGCTGGGTACCGTGGTAGGCAAGGGAAAAGTACTCACCAAGTTGAGCGACTTGCAGAAGGAAAGGCGCCCGGTCATGCTGGTGGACGCCTCCGGAAAAGTTTATGATGCCAAGGTTCTATTTGCTCTTCCGGAACACGACCTGCTGATGATGGATGTGCCGGGGCTGCCCTCACCGCCCATTGACCTGGACTCCTATGTGCAGGCCAAGGAAGGGGATATCATTGCCGCGGTATCTCCCACGGGACATGTCAGCGACTTCGGCGTGGTGTCCGTAGCCCAGCGCAGCCTGAGAGCGGACGACCAGCCTTATCTGGGCATCGTCTCCGATCCCCGCTGGGATGGTGAGGGCGTGATGATTGGCGGCGTGGAAGCCGGGAGCGGTGCCCACCGCAGCGGCCTTCAGGCCGGGGATGTGCTCATGAAGCTCAATGGAAAGCCTGTGGACGGGATGTATTCCATACGTGCGGCCATGGTGGGCGTACGGCCCGGGGAAACCGTTCCTGTGGAAGTGGTGCGCCAAAACCGGAAGGTTGAGGGGCAGCTTCTCACCGGGGCCAGGCCAAAAGTGATGAAATTCCCTCAGAAACGGCTGGACATGATGAATTCCATGGGCAACCGCATGAGTCTGAAGCGTGACGAATTCCCGCTGGTCATCCAGTCGGACATGACTTTGTTTCCGGAACGGGCAGGATGTCCGGTCATTGACGTCAACGGCAAATTCGTGGGACTGGCCCTGAGCCGTGCCGGACGGACGGAAACGTACATTCTCCCTTCCTGGATATGCCGGGAGCTGGTGGAGGGCGTGCTTCCGAAAGTGCAGCAATATCAGGCAAGCCGTGATGAAAATATCCCGGAAGCACAGCCGGTGGACGATGCTTATGACGCGCGCCGTCTGGAGGAAAACCGCCGGAAAGTGGAAGACAAGATGAGCCGCCAGGGCCTGGTGCCGAAGGTGTATTAAGGTGGGCGGAGGAATGGAAATCCTGTGGACGGGGCCAGGGAGCCTTCCATGGTTGCTCATGCATGATGGCTTCGGAACGGAACGTCGTATATCTCCTCGGCGGAAAGTCCCTTCGGAAAGAACTCTTCGTGGTTTCCCGTTCTTTAAGGCATTTCCTGAAAAAGTTCTGTTTTCTGTGCGGCGTATAAAGGTAATGGGTTACATTACCGGCTACCGGAGAAGTGGAAGCAACGGACGAGGAGCGCTCCGTTTCCTGGAAATATGCGGAGCATCATCATTTTCCAGTTTCTTCATGTTAACCTGCATGCGGGAAGGAACCTTGTGTTGAATGAAACCCTCCCTGTCCGTATATTCAAACTCCACTTTCTCCGCATGGTCCGGTTCTTTCGGATACTGCCGGCTAATATTCGCGGAAAGACTGTCAATTCCGGTCCGGAAATGTTCGGAGCAAGGGAATCAAGTGCCACTGCCGTTCATTCGGCATCCTGTTTTCTCCCAGAGATTTCATGCAAAGGAAGTTTTCTACGCCGTCAGATAGGCAGCGGACTTTCTTGAGCTTGTCCTTGATCCTGCCTGAATGCCGGTGAATTCCTTACGGATGTTTGCATCAGCCATCTAGTTTTCTTCATAAGAATCCCTTGAATAGTCGTATTTATCAAGGTGATTACATAGGTTGAATTCTTATCATTCCAAGAGCTAATTGAATGGCGGTCTCCGGGACGTTCGCATGCCCCTGCCGGGAAAGAATGGAATGGAGACGTTTGAATTTCATTCCTCTCGGAAATAACCGGAGGACTCTCTGCATGGACTTTTCTGGAAGGAAGCTGAAAGGTTTCCCGCAGGAAGGACGGTATCCGTTATCGTGCCGGAGACGTGGCAACCGTTTTTTCCTTGAAAATCATCAGCTCTGAAAGAACGACGGTGCGTCCGGAAGCATCCGGAGAAATGATCATGACGACCTTGCGTCCGGGATAAGTGGTCAGCATCATGCCGCGTTCCTTGACCTTGACGACTTTTCCGTCTTTAAGGCGTGCCATGTACGTCAAATTGGCGGGAGTGGAGCGGGCCGCGCCGGCTCCTGCCACATCCTTCCCAAAGACGTAGGTCGCCATGCTGGGGAGCTCAATGGCGCTTTTTTCTCCCATAGGAGGATTGGGTAGCTCCAGGGTGAACGTGCGTCCGGTGAGGTTCTGGATGTAGATGCAGTTCATCGGCAGTTCCGCTTCATTGATGAAATCCAGCGTGAACTCTCCCTTGCTGTTCTTGCCTACCAGGGCCAGCGTTTTGGGACCGAGATTATCAGGGAGCGGTTTGGAAACCAGCTTGTTCGTCGGCATGCCTTTTTGGTCCAACCCTCCGAAAAGGGTAATGATCTTGCTCCGGGGATAAACGCTGCGGCGTCCTGGCAGCGCGGCGCGAAGTTCCACTTTTTCCAGTCTTTTGCCGTCAATGGGCATGTAAATGACTTCCGGGAGGGTCATCGGGGTTTTCAGCACGAAGCGAATGCCGTTGACGGAAGCAGGGGAAAGAGACTTGTCCACCGTGTCTCCGGCGGGGGAATTTCTAGCCGGTTCAGGCGTTCTGGGCGCCGCAGGCTGGCGGGACTGCCCATGTACGAGGGACATGCCTCCAAGGAAGCAGGCAACGGTCAGGATGAATGGGATGCGCATATGTTCGGAGAAATATGAAGTGTGGAAAGAGAACCCGGTACCAGTTGTTTGACCGGAGCATTTAACCGACACGGGAGCGGTTGGAAAACGAATGCTGCGGAAACGACGGCAGACCAATGAAGCATTGTTGGAAATGCCAGTCTGAACTGGGTCTTATATCCCTTGTGAAGTACATGAATGGGAAAGGCCGTGCAAGCTTAAAATAGGGATGTGGAGCATTATGTAACAAGAAAAATCCGAAGCACGGGGAGAGGGGGATCGGGAAAAACCGCCGACTTCCGCGGGAGGGAAGGCGGCGGCTGTCAATGATTGCCGAAT
>OLOV01001307.1_pt1 | contig 19777 bp, 14 predicted proteins | sample 1672931 | NCBI WGS metagenome assembly OLOV01 (sample SAMEA3136738, study PRJEB25190) | human gut metagenome | biome: human gut; feature: human-associated habitat; material: faeces | place: Austria | collected 2013
AAGATTACCTTCGTGAAATCCTTGCCTCGGCCATAATTTGATGCGGTTGCCCTGGCTCTCACCTGCGATCTCACCTGCGATATGAGGCGTTATGAGGCCGTTCGCCGCCGATTCGGGCGAATGTTTGGCTTATGGAAGCGGATTGTCGGCATTTTTGTGTAATTTTGTACTCTTGTAAACAGCGGCGCACGATGTGTGTCCGCACCAATATCATCGTAAATGCTTGACACATTAGGACAATACATAGTCACTGTGGCCGATTGGGTATGCGGTTATCCGCTATTTTTCCTGCTCATAGGCGGCGGACTATACCTGTTTATCAGTTCGGGTGCGGTATCGCTGCGCCGACTTCCGGCATCGCTGGCCGAGTTGCGCCGCCGTCCGGGCAACGCCGAGCGCCAAGCCGGCCAAATTTCATCCGTACAGGCACTTCTGTCTGTTGTCGCCGCCACAGTCGGACTGGGCAATATCGCCGGCGTGGCCATAGCCTTGGTCATGGGCGGATCCGGCGCCATATTTTGGATGTGGGTCAGCGCAATCGTCGGGATGTCCACCAAATATCACGAAGGGGCTTTGGCGGTGATGTACCGCGGCCAAAACCCTTCGGGACGTCCGCGCGGAGGTATGATGTACATCATCGAGGAGGGTCTGGGACACAGATGGCGGCCTTTGGCGACATTCTTTGCCATTGCCGGCATGTTCGGCACCCTGTGCATTATGAACGCCAATCAGTTGACCGAAGCCGTCACGGCGACATTCACCACACCCCAATGGATCGAAAGCAGCAGCCTGCTGGCCGCCGTATCTTCGGTGACATCGCTGACGCACATCCAGGCTTTCAAACTGCTTTTCGGCATATTGGTGGCCGTGATTGTCGCCTTGGTGGTATTGCGCGGCATCAGGCGCATCGCGCGCGTAGCCTCGATTATGGTTCCATTTATGGTGGGCGTGTATTTTGTGATGGTACTATATATAATATGCACCAATTTAGGCCGCGTCCCCGATGTCTTTGCCTCGATATTTCATGAGGCCTTCAACCTGCAAGCAGGATTCGGAGCTCTCGCCGGAATCGCAATTATAGGTGCACGCCGCGCCGCATTGGTCAACGATGCAGGCATCGGTACAGCTTCTATCATGCATGGCGCCAGCCGCAATACCAATCCCGTGCGCGAAGGACTTATCGCCATGCTCGGCCCGGCCATAGACTCCGGTCTGGTGTGCACGCTCACTGCCACGGCTCTGCTGATATGTGTCCCGGACATCCAAAGCATCGAAGGTATCAAGGGTCTTGCCATAGCCATGGACGCCTTCGGCCGCGCAATTCCAGGCGGTGCATATATGCTGATGTTTGTGGTGATATGCTTTGCCCTCTCCTCGATGTTCAGCTACAGCTACTACGGCACAAGCTGTGCCGCATATCTCTTTGGCGAGCGCAAGGCCCGCTACTATACCTACGCCTTCCTGGCTTCGCTGGTAGTCTTTGCCGTGGTGCCGCTTGAGGCCGCAGTGGGCATGTGCGACCTGTTCTACGCCATGATGGCGCTGCCGACAATGTTCACGCTGCTGGCGCTCAGCCGACGCGTACACCGCGTTACCCGACAATGGTTTGCACGGGTCAAGGACAAAAACGCAAAACCGGAAGACAATACATTTCAGCCTAACGACATACAATGATTCTCGACTTTATCACCTGGGACGCAGATCCCATAATCATAGATTCTTTTGTGACCGTGCGCTGGTACGGCCTGATGTTTGCCGTCGGTTTTCTGATCGGGTACAGTATTCTTTACCGCATGTTCCGCCACGAGGGCGCTCCGGAGCGCTGGATGGGTTCGATATTCCTGTGGACCGTTGCCGGCACCGTTCTGGGCGCACGCTTGGGGCACGTGTTTTTCTACGAATGGGACTGGTACTCGCAGCATCCCGAACATATTCTTTCGATATGGGAGGGCGGACTGGCCAGCCACGGAGGCGCAATAGGCATCATCATTGCAGTACTGCTGTTTTCATGGATTACGACAAAGCGCAGCCCGCTATGGACTTTTGACCGCCTGGTGATACCCATTGCGCTGGTAGGTGCCTTGATTCGTTTCGGCAATCTGATGAACAGTGAAATCTACGGCCATCCCACCGACCTGCCTTGGGGCTTTATCTTTGTGAACGGCCATGAGTACAAAGGCATACCCTGCCACCCGACACAAATCTACGAATCGCTCTGCTATCTGGCGCTATTCGGCCTGCTGATGTGGATGTACTGGCGGCGCAATGCCGAACGTCGCCCGGGACTGATTTTCGGCGTATTTCTGACGGTGCTTTTCTCCTGCCGCTTCCTTATCGAATTTGTCAAGAACGTCCAAGTATCTTTCGAGGAAAATATGACCCTGAACATGGGACAATGCCTAAGCATACCGTTCATCATCGTAGGCATAATCTTTATTGTACGTGCGTACGTACGACCTAAGAACGACATCGCCTTCCCCGACCGCTTCTCCGACCAAGACCAAGCCAAGAAATAGAACATTCACAGAAGTCAAGAAAAAAACCATCCACAAACATGAAGGACCTATTGCGACGACATCTCCCGGCCATAGCCCTTGCCGCCTGCCTTGTCCTGCTGGTGGGCATACGGCTTGCGGCCATATACGGGCGCACGCAGCTGCATTCCGACGAAGTTTTTTCGGTGATGCTGTCACGCCACAACCGGGCCTATGTCCAAGCCCTGCCCGAAGGATCGTACACCGGGGCGCAGCTCAAGGAAGTGCTGACTCGCGAACACAGCCTCGGCGAAGACCTTGCATCGCTACACTCCAACAACTATGACATCCCGCACGCCTCGATGTACTACATGGCATTGCGCGTGGCGCTGGAACCGCTGGACGACGGATGGGACGCCCAAGCAGTGGCCCGCGCCGGCGGATGGCTAAATATCATCTTCATGGTCGTGGCCTTCCTGGCTATGTGGCGCATAGGCATACTCGTTTTCGGTCGCGAGCGATGGTGGCTGACTTTGGCCATAATCACTGCCGCCATGGCCACGCGCACTGCAGTCTTCGACACAATGTTTGTGCGCGAGTACCAAATGGCACAAATGTGGCTGACGCTGCTGGCCTTGTGTGCCGTGAAGATATGTATCCGACTCAAAGACAAGCCTATAGGCTTCAAACTGTACGCAGCTCTCACAATTACCATCTGCGGAGCGCTCAGCACCGGGTATCTCAATGCGATATACGTGGCCCTTGTCGGTTTGGGACTGCCGGTGGCTGCCGCACGCCGCCGCCGATATTCAGACATCGGCCGAATGGCACTGTGCACCGTCGCAGCCGTGGCTATGTGCTGGGTGATTTACACGGGATTTTTCAATTTTCTGCTGCATCCGACAGTACATACGCGAGGCAGTTTTGCCAACGGCGGCGCCTCCTTACAGCGCGTAACCCTATGGCTCGGCTCGGACACACTGACATGGACCGGTACCATAGCCTGCGCCGCCGTCCTCGGCATATTGGCGTGGAAAAAGCGACTCGGGCAGCTCAAACGCTATGCCGTAGTGCTTTGGCTGGCGCTCGGCGCAATTGTTGCCATATTCCTCACCGACTATGCCTCGGTGCTTCACCAGGCACGCTACGCCTTCCCGCTGCTGCCTTTGGCGATGCTGCTGCCGGGAGCGCTGATTGCGGCCTTGGACGACAGCACATCTCGCTCGGCAGCCACCGTATGGGTCACCTATTACATTGCCTTGGCTCTGCTATGGCCCGTGCGCACCAATTACGGATGGCTACAGATGGCGCCGTTGGTGGAAAAAGGCGCAGTATTTTATCGCCTCAACCCCAACGAACTGCCACAAGCGATACCGGTACTGCGCGACGATGCCGCATACATCGTCACCTCCAAGGCGGACACTGTGCGTGCTCACACCGACATCCCGATAGTGACGCGGCTTGCACCGCCCGTTGCGGTCAAGAGCATGCGCGCCTTCACCGGACCATTAAAGCTGTACACGACCAAGGCGGCCGAAAAATCGCAGCCGATGCCGAACAATACACCCACGGCAAGGCGTTAAACCTTCGCACCCGGGCTTAGTCCAACAGATACATCGCGAGCGCAGAGCGCCAAGAACTCGGCGCGGACATTGCGCCGGACATTACCGATAAGTACACGACAAATACATACGATACAACAACTTCCACACGGCATAATAATATGATTATGAACACCATCAAATGCTTCTTCGCCGCTATCGCGGTTTCGACAACACTGAGCGGATGCTCTGCCGCAAGCCGGCCTTCCGCTCCCGCCAACGAGATTGTAACCCGACAGCCCTCGGCCGTAGCACCGGGCGAGGATATCGGAAAATCACTCATCGGCGAATGGACTATAATCAAAGTAGGCACCACCGACATCCGCCAAGACGAGGACATGCCATACATCAACTTTTCGCCGGCCGAATTACGCTTCTATGCTTTCAACGGCTGCAATATCATCAACGGCGACTACCGCGTCGAAAGCTCGACCATCATCCTGTCGCAAGTGCTGTGCACCCAGCGCCTATGCCCCGACATATCATATGACGGTGAAATCAATTACGCATTGCGCGAAGGCGAAAAAATCCACGTCTCCATCAAGGATATAGGCAACGAGTCCTATATGTACCTCAGCGACGGAACAGGACATAAGCTGCTGACGCTGCGTCGCCACAACATGGACTTTCTGAACGGCGAATGGGTTGTGGTCAAAATAGACAACGAGACAGTGGACGATGAAGGCGTCAACATCTTCTTTGACATATCCGCGAAAAAAATCCACGGAAATTCGGGATGCAACTACTTTAACGGAAACATCTCCATGGAACCGGCAACGGCCAATTCCATCAATTTCACAAATATGGGCGTTACTCGCATGTCTTGCCCCAACAGCGACCGCGAACGCAAGATGCTTGTAGCGCTTGAACAAACCGCCACAGCCATACGCGGCGGTAGCGACAAGGCCCTTCTCATCGACCGAAAGGGCAAGACTCTGCTGACGCTCAAACGCGCGCCAAAAGACGACATGTAATCGGCCCGGCCGACATATTTACCGCTTCAAATCGCGGAAAAAGCATCATTGTGCATGCTTTTTCCGCGATTTATACATATCTTTTTATTCTGTCGGTGTATAATCTCCCGATTTTTATGTAAATTTGTTCGAGACATAACCAACAACGACATTTATGGCATCTTCGGAAAAAGAATTGTACGGACTTATCGGCTACCCCCTCGGGCACTCGTTTTCGCAGGGATATTTCAACAACAAATTTGCCAGTGAGGGCATAGATGCCGAATACCTCAATTTCGAAATCCCGTCTATCACTGATTTAGCCGAAATCATAGCTACGCACCCGGCTTTACGCGGACTCAATGTCACCATTCCTTACAAGCAGGCCGTCATCCCATATTTGGACGAAATCGACCCTACAGCGCGCAAAATCGGCGCCGTAAATGTCATACGCGTCTCCCGCAATGCGGCCGGACACGTCCATCTAAAAGGCTTCAATAGCGACATTATCGGCTTTACAGACTCTATATCGCCGCTGCTGTCGGGCAAAAACCACACTCACGCCCTGGTGCTTGGCACGGGCGGCGCTTCGCACGCCGTTATGGCCGGACTGTCTCAGCTCGGAATCTCCGGAACGCTCGTGTCTCGCTCACCCCGACCGGGCGTAATCACTTATGCGGACCTCGACGATGTTATAATGGCTTCCCACACGGTCATTGTCAATACAACGCCGCTGGGCATGTATCCGCTTGTAGATGCATGTCCCGATATTCCGTACCGGTTGGTCACCAAAAACCACGTATGCTTCGACTTGCTTTACAATCCGAACGTCACCATGTTCATGCAACGATGCGCCGAACAAGGAGCCACAGTCAAAAACGGCCTCGAGATGCTGCTGCTACAAGCCTTTGCGTCTTGGGAAATGTGGCATCGTTCCATCTGACAGCGGCTCTTGCCCCGAACAATGCTGCATAACGCTAAGCGCCCCTTTTCTCATTATTAGAAGACAATGCGCCTCCGGTCACAGTCCCTGCACGAACGATGCATGGCGCATCCTGCCTTAATCCCGGCTGTAGCTTTCGCAATAGGCATTGCCATAGCTCGGTATATGCCTATGCCTATATGGGGCATCATAATTCCGGCCGTGGCCACCGTGGTTTTTGCTGCATTAGGCCGAACTTTGCCCTCCTTGGCTATTGGACTGGCGATGACGGGATATATATGCGGCGACTCGGCGCTGCCCGATCCGCTGCCGCCCTCCCTCGATGGCACAAAGGTCAATATCATCGGCGAAGTCCTCAAAGCCGAACCGGGGACAGACCGCACTCGATATGTCATTGAAGTGTCGCAATGTACCGAGGCAAAGGACACGAAGACAAAGAATAATTCAAAGACAAAAGCAAAAGCAAAGACCGGTGCTGAAAATATAGAGACATCAATGCCGTCCAAGGCATCCGCAGACAGAAAGAGCGACACAAAGGGCAAGATTTACGCCGAGAAGTTCCGAACCGTGCTGTACGACAACGGCATATACACCTATCGGCCGGGAGATATAGTGAGTGCAACAGGCATATTACGCGATGCTCGCGCCAAGGACATCGTCCCGGATGCAGCCGATTACAACAGATACCTGTACCTGCAGGGTGTCAATTCTGTTTTATGGTTGACAAAAGAGGAAATGTATCCGATAAGCAAAGCCTCGGACAATACATTAAGCAATATCTTGGACAAGGCACGCGCCGCAACCACCAACGCCATCATCGATTCGGGCGCGGGCAGCGATGCTTCCGCCTTTCTCACGGCGGTCATCGTAGGCGACGACTCATATTTGCAGCCGGACACGGACGAGGCTTTCCGTACATCAGGACTGGCGCATCTGCTGGCGCTCAGCGGATTACACGTCGGAATAATCATCATGTTTATCACCGTCTGTCTTTCGTGGATGCGTCCTTCGAGATATGGTTACCGGATTTTTTACATCTTGATTATCGCGGCTTCGTTTGCTTACGCAGCCTTTGCCGGAATGACACCATCTGTGGTACGCGCAGCCTGCATGGTGGCCGTATTATGCGTATCCGCCATATTTCAGCGCCGGGCCAACGTATACAACAGTCTTTGCGTAGCCATATTCTTATGGCTGGTTATAAATCCGCTATGTTTGTTTGCTCCCGGATTTCAAATGTCCGTTTGCGCCGTATTAGGCATCACCATAGCACTACGCGCCGTCAATGCTTACCGAATACGGCGAACAAGGGTCAAAAAAGCTCTCCGCATATTCATTGTACCCATGGCGGCCATGGCAGCCACGGCCATCCCGGCAATGGCATACTTCCACACATTCCCATTATACTTCCTTCCGGCCAACATATTGGCTTCCATAGCGATAGTGCCCATGATGTTTTGCGGCGTACTGCTGGCCATAGCCACGATGACAGGCATAGGACACGGGGCTTTGGCATATGCGTGCGACCGACTGTACGCATTCATCGAATTCTCGGCCAAGACTTTCGGCGGCGACAGCGGAGTGGTGCATACATACCCGTCGATGCTGACGATATTCTGCTGCCTGGCGGCCGTAGCAGCTTTCTTCTTTTTCTTATATCGACCGCGCAGCATCATGCGTATCAGCATGTTATGCTGTGCATGCATATTCATTGCACTTTCGTCATCATTTGACCGCAGCCGGGTGTCGATAGACGCCTATATCCTCTCCGGAGGAACTTCGACAGACATGCTGCTGGCCGATGCGGACAGCGTATACCTTATTACGGACGCGACCGGCATCAATGCGGCCAATATCCGCACATTGAGACAGCAGCGCTACCGCGACATGCTGCTACGACGCACAACAAATGCCGAATTGGTTTTGCTCTCGGGCGACTTTACACGCCACGAGTTCAAGCGCTCGGGCGACATACTCACCTGCGGAAAGCATCGCTTCCTACTGGTCAATAGCGACTCGCTTGCTTCGCCGAGTGAGCGATGCGAATATGCTTTGGTGTGCCGAGGCTTCAAGGGTGACATCAAAAAGGTGGCACTCCATGCGGACACGATTGTCATCGGTACATCTGTGCACTATACGCGCCGACGTCGCTTTGTAGCTTTTATGGACTCGGCGGGCATCCCATACCGCGACATCCGCAGCGATGGCGGACTTGCCTTACACATAGCATCATATTAATTCATAATCAACTAAATATAATATTTTATGGTTAAACACATTGTAATGTTCAAACTCACGGGCGATGCAGCCACTCGCCGCGCCGTGGCCGAAAAATTTGCGCAGGCACTACGCAACCTTCCGGCTCAAATCGAAGTGCTCCAATCCATCGAAGTCGGCCTTAACGAAAATCCCGGAGAGGACTGGGACGTAGTACTGACAGCAATAGTACCGACCATGGCTGACGTCGAGACCTACGCCAAGCATCCGGCACATGTTGCTGCCGCCGGACTTCTGGCCGGTCATAAGGAATTGCGTGCCTGTGTAGACTACAATTGCTGAACCCGGGACACGAAGCAATAGCCTCCGATACCCGGATACTAAAACATAGGAGGGCGAAGCCGTGATGCTGTTTCGCCCTCCGTATTTATTTGTCTATGGGTCAAAAAAGCTTACCGAAAAGCCAGAGTATGAACAATATGCTGAGCGCTGCTATGGCGATGCGCACCAAACATCCGGCAGCCATGCAACCGCCGGCAAGTGCTCCTCCGGCAGCATCTGAACCGGCATTTTGGCCATCCGATCCTATAAAGCCTATAAGTCCGCCGATAATGCAGGCTATGACAATAACCCAAATCCACATATTTGTATTGATGTTAAGTTTGACATTGTTTGTTGTATGTAGCTTGAATACTAGTCTAAGGATTTTTTGCTTAACCCTTAAAGTATTTCAAGCTCCTACTCTTATATCCCTATGGAGAGTAAAAAGTAAATCCGAATACCACGGTAATTGTGCGTGACAGACTCCGCGCCGCAATATACGCAGGACAGCGCATGATATACAAAAGCACTCCGAGCACCGTACATATACAAAAAAAGAGAGTCGCGCATGCGCGGCCCTCCTTTTATGTTGCTTCGATCTATGTCTATAGATTATTCAGCGGCAACGGTGCTATCAGCAACAACAGCGGGAGTGTCAACAGGAGCCTGTTCAACAACTTCGGTCTGAGCAGCAGCTTTTACGCTGTCAGAATCAACGGCAGCAGCTTTTTCGCCTTTACCGCAGGAGAACATAGATACGCTGAATGCAACAGCGAGAAGGAGAACTAACTTTTTCATTTTGTTTAAAGATTAGATATTAATTAATATGTTTGCTTCAAAAACACAGCAAAGGTATAGCCTTTCTTCGATACAACCAAACATTTTCCAAATTTTTTGATATTTTTACGTGCAAAATATTGTTAACGAAGTCCTATTAATGACCGCACCCTTTTGTGCATCAGGCACTTACCAAAGGTTTAATCAACAGCTGTTTTTTTATGTTTTTTTCCGTATTCGGCGGTTTCGGCCACGATAGTGTTGGCCATGGCAACAGCTTTTGTTATGTGATCGCACACTTTTTCGCGTCCGATAAGGGTGTCGATACCGGCCTGCTCCAGCGAATGACGGACGCCCTCATTAACGCCGGAAAGCACCACATGTATGCCTTCGCGTTGTGATGACTTGATAAGTATTTCGAGGTTGTGCAGTCCCGTGGCATCTATGAAGGATACTTTGCGCATACGTATGATACGTACTTTGGGCTTGATATTACCGGTGGTGGAACGCATGACCTCATCAAATCTGGTGGCTACACCGAAGAAGAACGGCCCGTCTATTTCGTATATGCTGACACCGCGTGCCACATCAAGCACTTCGTGCTGCGACAGATCCGTACCCTCGGCCACGTCAAGATGGTCGCTGTAAACCTTGATTTGGGTATTCTGTGTCACTCGACGCAGGAACAGGATTATGGCAAGCAGCAGCCCGAACTCGATTGCGATAGTCAAATCAAAGATTACCGTCAGGAAGAAAGTTACAAGCAGCACCGAGATGTCGCTGCGATGCGTATGGAATATAGCCACCAGTGTGCGCCATCCGCTCATATTGTAAGCTACGACTATCAAGACAGCGGCAAGACATGCCATCGGGACATGATTGATAAGCGGCATGGCAAAGAGAAATATGAGCAGAAGTACAACAGCATGTACTACTCCGGCTACAGGCGTGCGTCCGCCGTTGCTGATATTGGTCATCGTTCGAGCTATGGCTCCGGTGACGGGAATGCCGCCAAAGAATGGTACCACGATATTGGCCGCACCCTGACCGATAAGCTCGGTATTGGAGTTGGTATGGCTACCGGTAACGCCATCAGCCACAGTGGCGGACAGCAGCGACTCGATGGCGGCAAGCACCGCAATGGTGAAGGCCCACGGCATAAGGTTATTGATTACTTCCATATCCCACGCAAAGGTCTGTGGTGCCGGGAGATCCGTCTCCATATCACCAAAGCGATCGCCGATGGTCTCGACAGCAAACTCCGGGATAAGGCTGTGTAGTAAGGCCACGCCGGCCGTAACCACGACTATGGCCATAAGTGCGCCCGGCAGTCGCTTGGATATGCGAGGCGTCAATACTATAATAGCCAAAGAAACAGCGCCCACAGCAAGCGTCGTCCACGAAATATCGCCGATATGTTCAAAATACACACCCCATTTGCTGATAAAGGCTCCGGGCACATCCGCCAGACCAAGCCCGAAGAAGTCGTTGATCTGCGTGGAGAATATCGTGAGGGCAATACCGGCGGTGAAGCCAACTACTATGGGATAGGGTATAAACTTGATTACCGTCCCCAAATGGAATAAGCCCATAGCTACGAGCATTACCCCGGCCATAAAGGTGGCCACACCGAGGCCCTCGAGCCCGTATTGCTGGATGATGCTGTATACGATGATGATAAACGCTCCGGTAGGGCCTCCGATTTGCACCGAATTGCCGCCCAAAGCCGAGACGATGAAACCTCCTATAATGGCGGTGGTCAATCCCACTGTGGGGCTGACGCCGGAGGCTATACCGAAGGCTATGGCAAGAGGCAAGGCAACGATGCCTACAACTATGCCGGCAATGAGGTCGGACTTGAAACGCGCCGTCGAATAGTGGCGCAATGCCGAAACGATTTTCGGCGAAAAATCTATCGAACCTGAAAAATTCATAGAAATTTTTACCTTAAACAATTAGTACTCTTTATTGGAAACCTATGATAGATAACAACTTGGCTGCCGCTGCAGCTTTTGCGTACAGGCATCCTCCCGGATGCGCATACTCAAAGAGGGTGTGTCATAATGACGAATTTCGGTAGGGGCGCAATACATTGCACCCACAGCGACGGAAGATAATATATTTTCATTCAAGCAGATAAGCAAATATCGCTTCGTATGTCCTTATGACAGTAATCCCCACGAAGTGCCCGTTCATTTATTTGAAATTCACACATTATGGTTTTGCCGCGCGGCGCGATGTATTGCGCCCTGCAGGGTCTACGATTCTGTCACTTTCCCATCCGCGACATCTGCACGCCACGCGTGCATTGTTTACCTGACAAGTGCTCGTGTCACCTTGCCCGAAGTATGACGGCAGATATATATGCCCGCAGCTTGAGGTCGATGAGTGTATGTACGTCCCTGCATATCGGTCCAGGACACCACATCGCCTGAACTGTCCACACTGATGTCGTCCACCGAATTCCAATCGGACCCGTCAACGGTCGTCTTGGTACAGTTAATTGTGGCCAGTACTAAAAATTGTACCTCGATCACGCCCTGCTCACTCGGTGTCCATGCTCCCTCATCCCATGTTCCGGGAGTCTCGGTATATAGGTATTCTGAGCCCACCTTGGCGCCGGCGAAAGCAATGCCGAGTATGGCTTGATTTTCGACAGCCTTAACGGTGATAATGCTTCTTGCGTAGGCTCGCATTTCGTTGGTCTGTGTCAAATAACCGAAGAAGAAGCGTGCCGACTGGCTTTTTTCTTTGATGGCGCTGTCATCGATGGTAAAGGTGCTATATGTTCCCTTGAACTCGACGCCGCCGATATATTCGCCGGATTTATTTTGGCTCGTCGCCGGGCTGTAAGGCGGAGTAAGCGTCAACGGCGCCTCCCAATTGAAGATGTCGCTCCATGCGCCTTCGGCCCGCGATGTCATACCGCAGAATGCAAGAAGTATTGCTAAGACGTATTTCATATCTATATGATTTTATGATTTGACAAAAGATTGACGTCGCCCGCAATCACTTGCAAGCAACGTCTTATATGAGTATCTATCAAACAAACTTGTACGCCCGTGGGGAGTCGAACCCCAATCGATGGAACCGGAATCCATAATTCTATCCATTGAACTACGGGCGCTTGTCGCATCTCGTGCCTTTTGAGATGCGCAAAATTAGGCAATTTTTCGTACTTTTGCAAATACTAACGACAAATGACATGAACGTACGCATCGAACAGGGATGGAAAAACGCCTTAGCGTCCGAATGGCAAAGCGAGAGTTTTCAGCGACTTACCGACTTTGTACGCAATGAGTACGCCACTGCAACGGTGTTTCCGCCCGCATCGCAAATCTTCGCGGCCTTTGACGCATGTCCTTATGCGGACACGCGCGTGGTCATCCTCGGGCAGGACCCATACCACGACGTGGGCCAGGCCAACGGGCTGTGCTTCTCGGTTGCTCCGGGCACGCCGCTACCTCCGTCACTAATCAATATCCTGCGCGAAGTAGCCGAAGACACCGGACAGCCTGTCAACCCGGACGGCGACCTGTCGCGATGGGCCCGACAGGGCGTATTGCTGCTAAACTCGACCCTGACGGTGCGCGCCCATCGTGCCGGCTCGCATCAGGGCAAAGGCTGGGAGGAATTCACCGACAACGTCATCCTGCATTTGGCCAACCATCGCCGCGGGCTGGTATTCATGCTTTGGGGCAGTTATGCCATCAAAAAAGGCGCATTCATCGACCGGCAACGCCATCTGGTGCTGACATCACCCCACCCTTCGCCATTGTCCGCCTATCGCGGATTTTTCGGCAACCACCATTTCACACGTGCCAACGACTATCTCGTTCAGCAAGGACTTAAACCCATACAATGGTAATACCCATACGACACATATTGGCGGCATTAACGGCCTTGACAACACTCGCGGGAGCGGCCACAGTACCCGCGCACACGCATACAGCCGTATTCAACGAGGCGGTGCGCACATTGCGCGTCGGCACACTCGGAGGACCGCGCGGCCAGACCGGCATACCGGTGGCCGTAACGGACAACGGCGGATTTGTCATCAGCTTCGACCATCTGTCCGAAGACCGCGAATATCTGCGGTATACGCTGACACATTGCACCGCCGACTGGACACCGGACCAATTGTCTTACGTCGAATACCTTGACGGCTTCAACGAGGGCACCATAGACGACTACGACTTCTCGCGTGCAACCACAGTACACTACGTCCATTACACGCTTACGCTGCCAAACGAGCAGACACGTCCCACCATATCAGGCAATTACCTGCTGAGGGTATATCCGGAAAGCGATCCTGAGGACATCTGGCTGCAATGCCGACTGGCCGTCAGCGAGGGCTCGGCCGTCTTGGGCGCCGAAATCACCACGCGCACCGATGTGGACTACAACCGCAAGCACCAACAACTGTCCGTCAACGCCAATGTACACGGGGCGGCGGTCACGGACTCCTACAACGACCTCATTTTGGTCATCGAGCAAAACGGCCGCACGGACGATGTGCGCACGCTGCGTCATCCCCTGCGCGTATCGGGAGACAACATCTTCTACGAGCATACGCCGGAGTTGATTTTCAACGCCGGCAACGAATATCGGCGCTTCGAGACAATCTCGACGCAATTCGCCGGAATGAACGTGGACGAGGTGGCATACTCTGCCCCCTACTACCGCATGGTGCTGATGACGGACAAGCCCCGTTCGGCTGACAGCTACCACTACGACGAGACTCTTGGCGGCGGATATGTCGTGCGCGAGTACAACAGCGATGACGACAGCGACGTGGCCGCCGACTACACAGTGGTGTACTTCTCGCTGGACATGCCGCAAATGCCGGGCATGGACATATACATCGACGGAGACATGGTGCAACGCCGCTTTTCGGACGAGGCTCGAGTAGGATACGATACCGATACAGGCCGATACACCAAGGCAATGCTGCTCAAGCAGGGAGCCTATTCGTACCAATACTTGGCCGTACCCGCCGGAACGCGCACGGGACGGACGGACATCGTCGAGGGCGACAAATACGAGACACGCAACACCTACCGCATGAGGCTGTACAACCGCCGTCCGGGCGCACGCTATGATGCCCTGGTGGGAGCGGCCGAAATCACCTTGCGCTGACACCCCAAGATGAAATCACCTTGCGCCGATACCGACAAAAGACACAAATGAACTACACCACAGAAGAGACGATAATGCTTCAGATACAGGACACATTGGTATCACTGGACCTTATAGAGCGGTATTTTTGCTGCGACTTGGACCAATGCCTGGGCCAATGCTGCATAGACGGCGATGCGGGCGCCCCGGTCACCGAAGATGAGTGCCGACAGATTGCCGAGGCGCTACCGACATTCGTTGACGACCTGCTGCCTGCCGCACGGCGGCGCATCGATGAATGCGGCATCAGCTACATAGACGAGGAGGGCGACCTGGTCACTCAGATTGTAGATAACGCCAACTGCGTATTTACCACCTACGACAAGGGAGGCAAGTGCCTGTGCGCCATCGAAAAGGCTTATCGCGAAGGACGATGCTCCATACGCAAGCCCATGTCATGTTATCTCTACCCGGTACGTCTGTCCGAATACCCGGATTTCACGGCAATCAATCTGCACCGCTGGAAAATATGCAAATGTGCCGAAGTCCTCGGACGCCGCATCGGCCTACGCGCTTACAAGTTCCTGAAAGAGCCGCTGACAGCCCGCTTCGGCAAAGAATGGTACGACGAATTATGCCTGGCTGCCGAGGCTTACATCGAGCAATACGGCGGCGACAACGCCGAATAACGCACTGACTATAATAGCCGATACGGCTGTTATAGATATTATAGCCGGTATGACCGGTATGACTATCAGCCGAACAAAGCGCGGCTCAAGCGATTGAGAGCCTCGACCTTGTCTTGGCGACGTACAAGCATGGAGACATTGTAGTTGCTGCCGCCGTAGCTAATCATGCGAACCGGAATGTCCGAAAGAGCCGAAACGGCCTTGGCTTCGAATCCGGTATTATGCCACTCGAGGTCGCCCACGACGCATATAATCACCATGTCGCGGTCTATGGTGACCGTCCCGAATTTCTTAAGGTCATCCACAATGGCTGCCAGGTGCTTTTCGTCGTCTATGGTGACGGTCACGCCCACCTCGCTGGTGGCCATCATATCGATGCTTGTGCGGTAGTTTTCGAAAGTCTCGAAGACCTTGTGCAAAAAACCATAGGCCAACAACATTCGCCCGCTCTTGATTTTTATGGCTATGATGTTGTCCTTGGCTGCCACAGCCTTGATGGTACGCGTAGACGGCATATTATGTATCAGCGTGCCGGGGCGCTGCGGCTCCATGGTATTGAGCAGACGCACGGGAATATTATTCAGACGGGCAGGCAGGACGCAGGATGGATGCAGTATTTTGGCCCCGAAATAAGCCAGTTCGGCGGCTTCCTCAAAATGCAATTCGCTCACCGGCGAAGTCCCCTGCACATATCTGGGGTCATTGTTGTGCATCCCGTCAATGTCCGTCCAAATCTCGATTTCTTCGGCACCGAGGACCGCGCCCAACAGCGAGGCGGTGTAGTCGCTGCCTCCGCGTTGCAGATTGTCTACATGTCCGGCGGCGTTGCGGCAAATGTAGCCTTGAGTCAGGTATAAATCGGCATCGGGATTGACTTCCATCAGGCGGCGCAGGTGACTGCTTATGTATTTCATGTCCGGCTCGCCTTCGGCATCGGTACGCATATACTCCAAGGCCGGCAGCAGGACCGAGCTTACGCCGCACATGTGCAAGTACGTGTTCATCAGCGCCGTGGACATCAATTCGCCTTGGGCCAGGATTTCTTTTTCGCTCTCTGGCGAGTAGTCCTCGTTGGTGAGCGAGCGCACATATCCCAAGCAGGCGCCCACAGCCTCGGTAGCGGTACTTCGGGCCTCGGCATTGTCGCCGAAAAGTCCGGCAATGACATCGTTATATTTGCCCTGAAGCACATTCAGCGTTTCGAGTGCACCGGGTTGATTGCCTTTCTGTAGGTATTCGGCTATCTCGACAAGAGTGTTTGTCGTACCGGACATGGCGGACAACACCACCATATTGCATCCGCGCGAACTTATCAAGTCGGCGACGTGGCGCATGCGCTCGGCGCTGCCCACGCTTGTTCCTCCAAATTTCAGTATCTTCATTGCTCTGTATTCACTTGTATATCTACACGTACACGGCGTGTACACTTATGCTTTAGGCGGGCGGACATGGCCGGCCATATAACGCAAAAACTGTTGCAAAGGTACACACTTCCACCGAAATAGAGCATCAAAACACGGCACAAAATGCGTGTCCGCCGTCCGGAAACCTGTGCCGGGGTTCGAGATGAGCGCCTTGCATAGACCCTCAAAAAGGCCGGAGACCATGACGGCACAAAAAAACAGGCCGGTCGGAGCTTATCGCTCCGGCCGGCCATATATTGAGTATCGTTCAGGCGGTTACTTCACGAAAGCCTTCTTGACTTCCTTTGTGCCGTCATCGTAGATGGTGACAATCAGGTTGAAGCCTTCGTAAGGTTTCTCGCTAAGACGACCGTTTACATCGTAGTACTCGACCTTTTCGATGGTCTTGCCTACGGCCGGCGTATCGATGCCGGAGATATCGCCCGAGTCAGCGTCCGTGAACACCCATCTTTGTGCGTCCGTGCGGTTGCCTACAAAGCCCTGGATGCCCGAACCATCGGCGATTGTGCCGTTGACCACATCAAGGAAGAGGCCGTTCTTATGAATAATATAGAATTCCTTGTCTCCGGCTTCCTTGATTATCCATTGCTGGGCATCGTTGGTGGCTGCGGAGTTTTCGTACTGTTGCACCTTGCAGTTGTTGTCGATACCGGCGTTCTGCATGTCAAGTGCCTTGTCCGAATGTACGGCCACGATGGAATAATAACCGTCACCGAGGTAGCTGATGCGCCACTTTTGGCTGTCGCCACCGTTAGCCTTGCTCAATTTCACATTCGCGCTATTGTCTGTCGAGGCTTGGTCTACGTCCAGCACAAGGTTTCTATTTGACGAATTGCGGATTTGGTATATGCCATCGTAGAGCGACTGCCCGCCATCGACAGCCACAAATTTGAACTTCTGGGCATCGCTCGAGTTGCCTGTCCAGCCGTTGATATTGGTGCCATCGACGAATACGCCGTTGCTGACATCGGCAAATCTACCGCACTTGTTGATGATGTAGAAATTACCGGCACCGGCATTGCGCAGTATCCATTCGGAGGCGTCATCACCTTCCGTAAACTGATGCTGCAAGATATTCGGACTGCCCTTGTATTCCTTGCCGTAAAGGTTGAGTGCCATATCGCTGTGCTTGGCTATGAGCGAGTAATACCCGTTGCCGAGGTACTTGACACTCCACTTCTGGTTATCCTCGCCGGTGATGCGCTGCAATTGGACATTTGCGCTGTTGGATGTGGAAGCGTCTTGGACGCCGACGCCATATCGGAAGTCCTTGGTCAGGCGTATCTGATAGTCGCCGTCAGGTATAGACTGAACACCGTTGACCGCTATAAATATCCATTTTTGGGCATCGCTTTGGTTGCCGGAATGTCCCTGGACGTTGACGCCGTCGGCCATAGTGCCGTTGGTGACATCCATATAGAGGCCATTGCTGTTGACGATAAAGTACGTCCCGTCAGCGGTGCTACGGAGAGCCCAGTTCTGAACTTCCGTTCCGTCGATAGAATATTGCTGGACGTTGGTTCCGGAAGCCGAACCGGCTTTGTAGAGATCCAGATTCTTGCCCGAATGCAGAGCTTGCAGATGGTAGTATCCGTTGCTGTAAGTCACATTAAACTGCTGGTTCATGCGGCCCGAATACTCCGATATTATTACGTTGGCCTCGTCTGCAGTAGAGGCATTGGCTACGTCAAGGCCGTAATTTACATTGCTGTAGCAGGCGATACGGTATACGCCGTCGGGCAGTCTGTCCGGATTGTTGCTTCTGACAGGAACATCTATCTCGCCTGCGGAGGAGCTTGTCGTATTGCCCAAGTCGTCTTCGGCATAGATATGGGTCAAGTAGACGCCGGTTTCGTTGTTGTGGTTGGAGGTCTTGATGTCGCAGGTGGCTGTATTGCCATTGACGGTCGCCTCATACCATTTGATGTCATCCTGGTCGTTGGCCACGCTCCACGTAGGCATCTTTACGGATGTCACCTTTTCGTTGTCCGTAACCGTACAGGTCACCGTGTAGCCCGAGCTGGTGAGGTTTGTAATCTTGATATTGCTGATTACAGGCGGCTCTTTGTCTACATTCACGGCTGTGAATACCCATTTCTGGGCCGGAGTGCGGTTGCCACACCAGCCGGCGATATTTGTGCCGTTGGCAATTGTGCCGTTTTCTATGTCAAGGAAGAGGCCGTTCTTGTTGATTATATAGTAAGCACCGTCGCCGGTTTCCTTGATAATCCACTGCTGTGCATTATTTGTAGCCGCGGTGTTGTCGTACTGCTGTACGTTGCAGCCGTTGTCGATACCGCCACGATGCATGTCAAGGGCTTTGCGCGAGTGGGCGGCTGCCATCGAATAATAACCGTCGCCGAGGTACTTGACATTCCATTTCTGGTTGTTGCCCGTGCCTATGGTCCACAGGTGGACATTTGCGTTGTTTTCTTTGGACACGGTTTCCACGTCTACGCCGAAGTTGTTGTCTTTGGCACTGCGGATGTTGTAGTAGCCGTCCTTGATGGTCTGAGTGCCGTTCACAGCAACAAATTTCCACTTCTGGGCATCACCCGAATTGCCGCACCAGCCGCCGATGTTTGTTCCATTGGCAACCTTGGCGCCATATACGTCGAGGAATAGGCCTTTCTTGTTCACAATATAGAAGCTTCCGTCGCCGGCATCTTTAAGCATCCACATGGAAGCCTCGTCGTTGTCGGAGAACGGATGCTGTTGAGCGTTGGCGTAGCCCTTGTACGGACCTCCGTTAAGATTGAGCGCCATATTGCTGTGCTTCAGACGTATGGAGTAATATCCATTGCCCAAGTACTTCACGTTCCACTTGTGGTGGGCCGAATTGTCAAGCGTCCACAGGTGTATATTGCTGCCGGACGAGGATGTACCTGTCGACTCAACAACACCATACCCGAAGTTCGAGGCCAAATGTATCTGATAGTCACCATCCGGTATCGACTGGTTTCCGTTGACAGCTATGAAGAACCACTTCTGGGCGTTGCTCTTGTTGCCGCTATATCCTTGGACATTGGTGCTATTGGAGACTATACCGTCTTTTACATCCATATAAAGGCCGTTGTTGTTGACGATATAGAAAGCACCCTCGCCGGCTTCTTCGAGTACCCAATTTTGGACATCCGTCCCGTCTATGGCATACTGCTGGACATTGGTCCCCGGAGCCGAAGCGGCCCTATAAAGGTCCAAATTCTTACCGGAGTGTACAGCCTGAATGTTATAATGGTCACCGGCAAAGGTTACATTAA
>OLOV01001312.1_pt1 | contig 19730 bp, 15 predicted proteins | sample 1672931 | NCBI WGS metagenome assembly OLOV01 (sample SAMEA3136738, study PRJEB25190) | human gut metagenome | biome: human gut; feature: human-associated habitat; material: faeces | place: Austria | collected 2013
AAATGCCCCGCGGAAATCTTCGCCTTCCCCTCCCTTCTGCCGATGATTCCCGGCGTGTATGCCTACAAGACCATCCTGGCCCTGATGCAGTTCATGCAGGAAAACCAGGACATGGAAACCATGAACAGGCTGATCGTGGATATCTGCAAAAACGGCATCACGGCCTTCTTCATTATCTTCTCCCTGGTGATTGGAGTAGCCATTCCCTTGCTGATGTTCAAACGGTTGAGCTATACCAGGAACATTGTAAAAGAGCATTAGAGGCCGCCTCTCTCCCGTTTTTTAATCATCTATACTTCCCGGAGAACCAAAGCGCCTGGACTGAAAAACGCTCTTGATATGTCAAAGAGACGGGCACAGGTGAAAGATGAACGGACTCCAGAAGTTTCTTATCCGGCTATCTTCATAACGCCCCATTCCTCTCCCTTGAATCTTGACGCATCCCATATCTTCCTTAAACTCCCTCTTCGTAAAACTATAACTGCAATGGCTGAAAAAAATAACGCCAACATTGGCTTTGAAAAACAAATATGGGACGCCGCCTGCGAACTGTGGGGACACATTCCCGCCGCAGACTATCGTAAAGTCATCGTCGGCCTGATTTTCCTGCGCTATATCTCCTGCGCCTTTGAAAAGAAATTCCAGGTGCTCCTGGCGGAGGGGGAAGGCTTTGAAAATGACCGTGACGAATATCTGGCGGAAAACATCTTCTTTATCCCGGAAAAAGCGCGCTGGTCCGCCGTCGCCGCGGCGGCGCACACGGAAGAAATCGGCAAGGTCATTGATGAAGCCATGCTTGCCATCGAAACCGAAAACAGGAGCCTGAAAAATGTCCTTCCCAAAAACTACGCCAATCCGGATCTGGACAAACGGGTGCTGGGAAACGTCGTGGACATCTTCACAAATATGGACATGGGCGATGATGAGGCAGGGAAAGACCTGCTGGGCAGGACCTATGAATACTGCATCGCCCAGTTCGCTGCCTATGAAGGCGTGAAAGGCGGCGAATTCTATACCCCCGCTAGCATTGTCAAAACCATCGTCGCCATCTTGAAACCCTTTGACAACTGCCGTGTTTACGACCCGTGCTGCGGCTCTGGGGGCATGTTCGTGCAGAGCGTCAAATTCCTTCAGGCGCACAGCGGGCGGAAGGACGGCATCGCCGTTTACGGGCAGGAAAGCAATGCGGATACGTGGAAAATGGCAAAAATCAACATGGCCATCCGGGGTATTGAAGCCGACTTCGGCCCCCACCAGGCGGACACCTTCTTCAATGACCTGCATCCTTCCCTTAAGGCGGACTTCATCATGGCCAACCCTCCCTTCAACCTCTCCAACTGGGGACAACCCCAGCTGCGGGACGACGTCCGCTGGAAATACGGCATTCCCCCCGCGGGCAACGCCAACTACGCATGGATCCAGCACATGATCCACCACCTTGCCCCGGACGGGAAAATCGGGCTGGTGCTGGCCAACGGCTCCCTGTCCACCCAGTCTTCCGGTGAGGGGGAAATCCGCAAAAACATCATTGAGGCGGATTTGGTGGAAGGCATCGTCGCCCTGCCCCCCAACCTCTTCTACAGCGTGACCATTCCCGTAACCCTCTGGTTCATCAGCAAAAACAAGAGGCAGAAAGGCAAAACGCTGTTCATTGACGCCCGGAAAATGGGAACCATGGTCACCCGCAAGCACCGCGACTTTTCAGAGGAAGATATCCGGAAACTGGCCGATGCCTTTGAAGCCTTCCAGAAAGGCGCCCTGGCGGAGGTCAGGGGATTCTGCGCCATCGCGGATCTGGAAACCATCAAACGGCAGGACTACATCCTCACCCCCGGCCGCTACGTCGGAATCGAGGAACAGAAAGACGACGGAGAACCTTTTGAAGAAAAAATGGCCCGCTTGACTACCGAACTGTCCGGACTCTTCGAGAAATCCCACAAACTGGAAACAGAAATTAAGGAACGATTGGGGGCTATCGGGTATGAAATTTGACAGCAGTTCCCTTTACAATATCCAATCCGATCTTGTTGGAGTACGGCATTCCTTGTTTGAACTTGCGAACTGGAAGAATGGTCTTGCGTTCAAGAAAATCAACTTTTCGGAAACGGGTGTACCTATAATTAAAATAGCAGAGTTAAACAACGGGATTGGAGGTACAACTTCGTACACCCAACAGACTTTTTCTGAAGATGTGCATTTACACAAAGGTGATTTGCTATTCTCTTGGTCGGGTAATCCTCAAACCTCTATAGATATTTTTCGTTTCAATCTTGAGGAAGGTTGGCTTAATTAACACATCTTTAAGGTGACATCCAATGAGGATTTGATTAATGGAGATTATTTCTATTTTTTGATGAAGAGTCTCAAGCCGTATTTTACTCAAATTGCGACAAACAAGCAAACAACAGGGCTTGGTCATATTACTATTGCGGACATCAAGCGAATGAGTGTCGTTATTCCATCTCTGAGTGAACAAAGAAGAATCGTAGCACTCATTAAGCCAGTTGATGATAAAATCGAATTAAATAATCGCATAAATGATAATTATGTTTTTACGTTTATTTCCGTGGCTCTTGCCCCAGAACGTTTTGTGTCTGAAAAGGACATTAAGAGATAAAATAAATCAGCAACTTGCTTTTTGTGGCTATAAATATAATGAAGATGGTAAATTCTCTAAGACCCCAAAGGCCAGTAGAATTACAGATGTTGAGATAAAAGCTAATAATCTAAAAGTTGAAATAGAAAAGCATAAAGCTCACTCTGAAATATTAAATTACTGCAAGGCAGAACTTCTACAAAACAACTATTTTCATGCTGTTTTTGAAGCAAATAATGGATTATTCCAAATAATAATATAATTATCTGGTTCAAAGGAAGACGGGAATAAACTTATAGAACAGCTCTTCAGTAGCAATCCTGTATTGATTATCAATAGTTTCATTTCTAAATCCGAAAAAGATGAACATTCTGGCTTTGCAAATTTATTAAAGGGATTGTGTGGTATGTTCAGAAATCCCGAAGCGCATGAACCTAAATTCTTATGAAATATAGAAGAACAAGATGCGTTGGAAATATTAGGAATAATTTCCTATTGTCATAGGCGATTGGATAATGCTCAACGGATTAGGTTAATTTGATGCTCGAGTTCTATTTGTAAAACAAGTGCATCGTAAATGTTTGTATTTATGGAATTAAAGAAAATACATATATCAGATATTGGTAAGGTAGTTACGGGAAAAACGCCAAGGACATCTGTTGCGGAAAACTATGGTGGAGATATACCTTTCCTGACCCCCTCAGATAACCTTTCACATAAGTCTGCCCCTAAAACGACTAAGACACTTACGGAACAGGGATTAAATGAAGTAAAAAATTGCTTACTTCCGTCACGTTCTGTATGTGTGAGTTGTATAGGCTCTGATTTGGGGAAGGTGGTAATGACCATAGAACCGACTGTTACGAATCAACAGTTTAACTCAATTATTCCCAATAAGAACTTTAATGCGGATTTTGTTTATTATCTTATGATATTGGTCGGTAGAGAGTTGAATTATCTTAGTAAAACTTCTACAGCTGTGCCTATCATTAACAAAAGTTCATTCTCAAATTATGAAGTTGAAGTTCCGGATTTAGAAACACAAGAGAAGATATCCTCCTTCCTTTCTTCCTTTGATGCGAAAATCGAGCTAAACCGCCGGCTAAATGATAATTTAGAGCAGCAAGCAATGACTATATTTGACAGTATGTTTCCCAACTCTTCTATGGGTGAAAAGTGCATTGGCGATACCATAACTCCAAAACGAGGAAAGAGCTTACTATCTAAAAATGCTGTTAATGGTAGTGTTCCAGTAATTGCAGGTGGATTAGAACCAGCGACATATCATAATGTTTCAAATACAGTAGCTCCAGTACTGGCAATTTCTTCTTCAGGAGCTAACGCTGGATATGTAAGCTTGTGGAACATTCCTATTTGGTCATCCGATTCGTCTTACATTGACAGCGTGATGACAGATGATGTTTATTTTTGGTATGTCTTATTAAAGAAAAGACAAAAAGAAATATTTGATGCACAAACAGGTTCTGCTCAACCTCATATATATCCTCAACATATTGCTTCAATGCAAATGATTGATTTAGATATTAACGAGGTGAATAAATATACAATCATTGTAACACCCATATTTGAAAAAATCGGACAAAACAAAGATGAAAATCTTCGTTTGGCCGCTTTGCGTGATACTTTATTGCCTAAGCTAATGTCTGGTGAATTTGACATTTCAAACATCGACCTCTAAGCCATTAAATTATCATTTAGCCTATTCTAATCTAAATTTGTTTAAAAACCTAATCAACATCATCGTCATCTGGATATTCCAAGGTCCTTCCCCATCACAAAATGATTGATTTTCAACAGAAAGTTGTATAATTACATTCATCATCAACCTTGAAGCACGCATTCAGATGGCAGAAGCATACACAGAAGACAGCTATGAAAAGTCTGTAGTGGAACTATTCCAGAACATGGGCTATACCCACGTTTACGGCCCCGATGTAGAGCGCGACTATCACCTTCCCTTTTATGAAGATGAATTGAAAAGCGCCATTTTCCACTTAAACCCCGCTCTGCCGAAAGGGGCTGTGACGGAAGCGCTTAACAAATTAAAAAACATTGATAATGGAGAGCTTGTACAGCGGAATGCCGTCTTTATGGACTATCTGCAAAACGGCATTTCCGTACAATACCGCGACAAAGGAGAACTCCGCTCCGACATTGTCTATCTGGCGGATTACAGCAATCCGGCCAATAATTCCTTTGTCGTGGCCAATCAATGGACATTCATGGAAAACAGCTGCAAGAGGCCGGACATGATTCTGTTCCTGAACGGCTTGCCCGTAGTGCTTGTTGAGTTGAAATCTCCGTCCCGGGAAGAGACGGATGCGTCCGAAGCCTATCGGCAGCTTCGCAATTACATGAAGGAAATCCCCTCCATGTTCGTTTACAACGCCATTTGCGTGATGAGCGATCAAATGACTTCCAAGGCCGGAACCATTACCTCCGGAGAAGACCGTTTCATGGAATGGAAAACGGTCGACGGCAGTTATGAAAATACCAGGTTCGCCCAGTTCGACACCTTTTTCGAGGGACTGTTCCAGAAACAACGCCTGCTGGATATTCTCAAAAACTTTATCTGTTTCTCCAATAACGGAAAAGAGACCATTAAAATTCTGACGGGCTACCACCAGTATTTTGCCGTCAAAAAGGCCATTGAATCTACCCGGGACGCCACTCTTACCGATGGCAAGGGCGGAGTATTCTGGCATACGCAGGGGAGCGGCAAATCACTGTCCATGGTCTTTTACGCCCACCTTCTGCAAGAGGCTCTGGAAAGCCCGACCATCGTTGTGCTTACCGACAGAAACGACTTGGACGATCAGTTATACGGTCAATTCGCCAAATGCAGGGACTTTCTGAGGCAGGAACCCATCCGGGCAGAAAGCCGGGAACACCTGAAACAGCTTTTACAGGGGAGGAAAGCCAACGGAATTTTCTTCACCACCATGCAGAAGTTTGAGGAATCCCATGAGGCTCTTTCCGAACGCAGAAATATCATCGTCATGGCGGATGAAGCCCACCGGGGGCAATACGGACTGGCGGAAAAGATCAGGATCTTCACAAACGAAGACGGCGAGAAAATTGCCAAAAGAGTTGTCGGCACGGCGCGCATGATCCGCAACAGCCTGCCGAATGCCACCTATATCGGCTTTACGGGCACTCCCATCTCAACCAGAGACAGAAGCACCCGCGAAGTATTCGGGGACTACATTGATGTCTATGACATGACTCAGGCGGTAGAAGACGGAGCCACCCGCCCCGTTTACTATGAAAGCCGGGTGATCAAGCTGAATCTGGATCAGGACACCTTGAAGCGGATTGATGACGAATACGACATCATGGCCTCCAACGCCGACCCGGATGTGATTGAGCGCAGCAAGCAGCAGCTGGGGCAAATGGAAGCCATTCTGGGCAACGACAACACCATTGACTCCCTTGTCCATGACATACTGGACCACTATGAGCATTATCGGGAAAACCTGCTGACCGGGAAGGCCATGATCGTGGCTTATTCTCGCCCCATCGCCATGAAAATCTATCGGCGCATGCTGGAATTGCGCCCGGAATGGAGGGAGAAGGTGAAGGTGGTGATGACCTCTGGAAATAATGATCCGGAAGAATGGAGGGAAGTCATCGGCAACAAGAGCTACAGGAATGAACTGGCCACGGAGTTCAAGGACAACGACAGCCCGATGAAAATCGCCATTGTGGTGGATATGTGGCTGACCGGATTTGACGTGCCTTCCCTGGCAACCATGTATGTTTACAAGCCGATGAACGGCCACAACCTCATGCAGGCCATTGCCCGCGTCAACCGTGTATTCGGCGACAAGGAAGGCGGCCTGGTGGTAGACTATGTGGGCATAGCCTCTGCCCTGAAACAGGCGATGAACGACTATACGAACCGGGATAAAGCCAACTACGGAGATACCGACGTGGCGACGGCGGCTTATCCGAAGTTTCTGGAAAAACTCAGCATCTGCCGGGACCTGTTCCATGGATTTGATTATTCCAAATTCACAACGGGCACTGATCTGGAACGGGCCAGAACCATCAGCGGCGCGGTTAACTTTATCATAGGCAGGGATAAGGAAAAGAAACAGGAATGTTTCCTTAAGGAAGCGCTCATGTTGCGCCAGGCTCTGTCCCTGTGCGCCTCCATCGCCCAGGAAGCCGACCGGTTCGAGGCAGCCTTCTTTGAATCCGTCCGAGTCCTGGTGCAAAGGCTCAGAAACGCGGGAGCCGGAAAGAAAATCTCCCTGAAGGAGATGAATGACAGGATTAACGAACTTCTAAAACAAAGCATCCGAAGCGAAGGGGTCATCAACCTGTTCTCCGATGTTTCCAGGGAGTTTTCACTTTTTGACCCAACGTTTCTGGAGGAAATTGCAAGGATGAAAGAAAAGAACCTTGCCCTGGAATTGCTTAAAAAGCTGATTCTGGAGCAGGTCTCCATTTACAAGAGGACCAACATCGTCAAGTCGGAAAAATTCAGCGAGAAGATGCAGCGGCTGATTAATTCCTACATCAATGGCTTAATTACCAATGAGGAAGTCATCGCGGAGATGCTGAAACTCGCGAAACAGATGGCGGAAGCCCGCAAGGAAGGCAGAAATCATGGCCTTTCCCCCGAAGAAGAAGCTTTTTACGACGCGCTGAACAGGCCGCAGGCCGTTAAGGATTTCTATAAAAATAACGAGCTGATCGCCGTGAGCAGGGAACTGACGGAGGCTCTGCGCAGAAACAGCACCATCGACTGGCAAAAGCGCACCCAGGCGCGGGCAAAAATGCGCACCATGATCAAACGTCTTTTGAAAAAATACAAGTACCCGCCCGATGATGTGCCGGAGGCTCTTCAAACCGTCATGAGCCAGTGTGAGCTGTGGGCGGATAACATCATGGATGTCAGGAAAAAGAGTTATTTGAATGATTCTTCCGGGGATGAGGGAACCCTCAGAGTAGCGGAAGATCCGGAACAATACGGGGTCAACAGCTGATCATGGCAAGGCATTCAACCAGGAATGAAAAATGAAATCCGCATCTGCCTGTTCCAGACATCGGCGGAGCAGCATATTCCCGCCTTTCGGATTTTTTCTCTTGCCAGACTGTGCCCCGTGTGGTTTACTGCGGCCCGCAACGGCAGGAATGCCTGAGCAGACAGCCCCATAGTGTAATTGGTAACACACCTGATTTTGGTTCAGTATTTCTAGGTTCGAGTCCTGGTGGGGCTGCCAGTTTTTCTTCAATTAAAAAAGGGATCTTAGCTCACTGAAAAGCGACTTGGACGATTTTGGCCATCAGGTAAGATAGAATAGTCTGTTGTTCGGTTAGATGGTGAAATTGGAATGTTAAGCTTTTATGACGTTTTCTTATGGGTCAACCCCAAAATCGGTGGGAAGAGGAATTTTGGAGCGTTTTTCATCGATTAAATCCACCACATTCAACCAGCACGCGCAAGCGGTAGTTTTGAAAGTTTCGATAGCCGTAGGCTCGTCGTTGGATGAGTTTCATTTTTCGGTGGAAGCCTTCCGTGATGCCGTTGTTTTGGACGAAGTGCCACATGCGGATGATGGGCGTAAACCATTTTCTGATGGTGATACCTATTTTTTTCATTTCCGCAGGTGCATGGTGAGTGAGTGAGTCCATCATTTCCTTGAGTTTGCGCAGGTTGTTGCGGCATTGTTTGATGTTTTGAGTTTTAAGTCTCAACAGGTCGCAGAGTTGTTCCTTAAAGGTGTGACAGGCGTGGATGGCAGGATTGAGTTCAAAGAGTTGATGTAAGGTTTGTTTTTCTCGCGGGGTGAGGTTGCTGGCTTTTTTTCTGAGAGGATGGATGATGGGGCGCTGCCAGCGTATGGTTTGTTGGGCCTGTTTGCAGAATTCCATGAAGTGGTGCTGGATCATACGGATGACGTGGAAGCGGTCTGCTACTATTTTGGCGTTGGGGAAGCATTTGCGCACGATGTTTCTGTAGCTGGAGCTTAGGTCCATCCAGACCATTTGTACTTTGTCTCTGTTTTTATAACGTTTTAAGTTTCTTTCTATTTGAGTGAGTGATTTGCCTTCGATGATGTCGTAGATGCGGTGATTGCCCAGGTCGGCGATGGTGGTGGCGAATGTTCGTCCTTTGTGGATGGTGTGTTCGTCGATACCTATCATGAGGGGCGCGGGGTAGTTGAGGGCTTCTTTGATTTTGAGGTGGAAACGTTCGTGGATGATGCGTTCTACGGTGCTTTGGGAGAGGCCGAATTCACGAGCAATGGTTTTGTTGTTGACGTTTTTGCAGTATTCATGGGCAATCATTTGCCTGTATTGTTCGCTGGATCGCTTTTTAGGGAGGAGGCCTTCCATGGGTTCCCGGAAGAGGTGGGAGCAGCGCTGACATTTGTAGCGTTTTGCTTTGATGAGCAATGTTCTTCTGACGCCTTCATGATTGATGAAGGCGGCTTTGCGCGAGTAGTGGTCGTAGAGTTTTAGTGTACGACTACGACATTGAGGGCAGGTAATAGGACGAGTGGTAATGTATTCTACACGTGAAGTTGTGGCTTGAGGGGTGCCTGTGGTGTAGAGTATTTTGAAGTTTCTATGATACACAGCGGGCATGGTAGGAATACGTCCCTCCATGCCCAACTTGTTTTTCAACGAATCGTTCTTTTCCTTGCGGTTCTTTTGTGGGGTCATCCACCGATTGTGACGATGAGCCTTTCTTATCCAATGACCAGATGGATAAAATTCAAATAACTGAAGCGGGATAGGATTAAAGTAGATGATTCCGATAAAATTTAAATTGATTCCAAATTAATGTATCTATGTCTGCCTTACACACCGCTGAAAAAATAGCCTTACTCGTTGCCAACGCATGGGAAAAACGCTCTACAAACGGACTTCGTGATGTATTAGCCGCTGATTTTGAATACGCCTCACAATGGGTCTTTGATACCATGCGCGGAGCAGATACCTATGTCGATTATCTGACAAGCAAGTTTAATGCCATCCAACGCAGCTGCTGCAATATAAACGTCAAAAATACGCGCTATTCCGATACCCTGATCGAAATCGATCTGGAACAATCTATGACAGATACCGTCAAAGTCGTCATGCTACAGTTGACAATCAGCAACGGTAAAATCACCCGCGCTGACATGTGCGCTCCGGCTTTCAGACAATTGCCCTAGATCGTGTCGTCACAATATCTTGAGCCATAAAAAGAGCCATCTGATTTAAAATCGACATTTTTTGACGGACTTTTCCCGGGAGCGGCTTATACTGGAAACATGAAACATCTTCTCTCCATATTTGCCGGAATTTTGTTGTGCGCGATCCTTCCGTCCGTGGCCGCGGACAAATACAGCATTATTCCGGAGCCGGGGCGCACGGAACTGAAACCGCAGGCCACCAGGACGCTCAAGCTTCTTTCCGACAAGGCCGAAGCTTCCCTGGGCAAGGATGCCTACCGGCTGGCCGTCACCCCCGGCGGCGTGCATCTGGCTTCCGGCGGCCGGGAAGGCAGGCTGTACGGACAGGCCACCCTCCGCCAGCTCCAGGACCAGCTTGCCGCACAGCCGGAGGGCATCCCCTGCGGCGTCATCAAGGACAAGCCGCGCTACTCCTGGCGCGGGCTGATGGTGGATCCCGCGCGCCATTTCATCCCGCTGGCGGACCTGAAAAAATTCGCGGACCTGATGGCCTACTACAAATTCAACAAACTGCATCTGCACCTGACGGACAACCAGGGCTGGCGGCTGCCCGTTCCCGGCTATCCCAGGCTGGAAAGCGTGGCCTCCAAAAGGGCGGAAACCTTTGGAGACGGAATCCCCCATGGAGGCATGTACACCCGGGAGGAACTGAAAGAGCTGGTGGCCTACTGCGCGGAACGCGGCATTGAGGTGATTCCGGAAATCGACGTGCCGGGCCACAACGAAGCCCTGGCCGCTGCCTATCCCGAATTCTTCTGCTTCCCCAAACCGGACATGAAAGTCCGCACCGTGGCCGGAAACAGCAAGGAACTGGTCTGCCCGCAAAAGCCGGAAGTATGGAAATTCTATGCGGCCGTCTTCAAGGAGCTCAAGGACATCTTTCCGTCAAAAATCGTCCATCTGGGCGGCGACGAGGCACCCACGGAACTTTGGGAAAAATGCCCGCTGTGCCGTCAGGCGCGCGCCAGGGCCGGCATGAGGGACGAGCAGGAACAGATGCGGGCCTTCTTCGCCCGGATGACTGCCCTTCTCGCCAAAAACGGGCAAACGCCGCAATTCTGGTACGAAGGAAATGCCGGAATCTACCACCCGGGGGAAACAGTGTACGCCTGGCGGCAGGACCAGGCGCGCCAGTCCATTGACAAGACGAAAAAGGCCGGACTGAACCTGATCATGGCCTCCAACGAATACTGCTACCTGGACTTTCCCCAGATACAGGGACAATACAACTGGGGATGGATGCGGACGACCACGCTCCGGAAATGCTATGAACTGGACCCGGCCTTCGGCAAATCCCCGCAGGAAACCGGACATATACGGGGAGTTCACGCCGCAGCGTGGGCGGAACACCTGCCGGACCTGAATCATCTGCTCTACCGCGTCTACCCGCGGGCCATGGCCATTGCGGAAGCTGGATGGTCCCCGATGGACGTCCGCTCCTGGGACAACTTCCGGCGCAAGGTGGCGGATCACCGCGCCTTCGTCCTCAAACGCTTTAACTACGATCTGGAACGCACGAAGGAAAACGAACCGCCCTTCCGCTGGGAAAACAAAAAGTAATTCCGCTGTTTTTCCTTATCACGCACGGTTCATCATGGTAGAATAGTTCCGGAAATCACCGCCCTTCATGTTCCGCTTCCTCCGCATTCTGGCCTGTACTCTTCTCTCCGTCGCTGGCATGGCTCAAGCCGCGGACAAATACAGCATTATTCCGGAGCCGGAGCGCACGGAACTGAAACCGCAGACCACCAAAACGCTCAAGCTTCTTTCCGACAAGGCCGAAGCTTCCCTGGGCAAGGATGCCTACCGGCTGGCCGTCACCCCCGGCGGCGTGCATCTGGCTTCCGGCGGCCGGGAAGGCAGGCTGTACGGACAGGCCACCCTCCGCCAGCTCCAGGACCAGCTTGCCGCACAGCCGGAGGGCATCCCCTGCGGCGTCATCAAGGACAAGCCGCGCTACTCCTGGCGCGGGCTGATGGTGGATCCCGCGCGCCATTTCATCCCGCTGGCGGACCTGAAAAAATTCGCGGACCTGATGGCCTACTACAAATTCAACAAGCTCCAGCTCCACCTGACGGACGACCAGGGCTGGCGGCTGCCCGTTCCCGGCTATCCCAGACTGAAAAGCGTGGCCTCCAAAAGGGCGGAAAGCTTTGGTAACCGCACGCCCCACGAAGGCATGTACACCCGGGAGGAACTGAAAGAACTGGTGGCCTACTGTGCGGAACGCGGTATCGAGGTGATTCCGGAAATCGACCTTCCGGGCCACAACCAGGCCCTGGCTGCGGCCTATCCGGAATTCTTCTGCTTCCCGGACCCTGGCACGAAAGTGCGCACCACCGGAGGCGTCAGCCTGCACCTGGTCTGCCCCCACAAGCCGGAAATCTGGAAATTCTATTCCGCCGTCTTTGATGCCCTCAAGGACATCTTCCCGTCAAAGATCGTCCATCTGGGCGGTGACGAAGCTCCTCTGGAAAAAACCTGGGAAAAATGCCCCCTCAGCGTCAAGTACCGCCAGAAAAAGGGTATGAAGGACGTTCACGAGGAACTGAAGGAATTTGAGGGAAAAATGGCCTCCATGCTTGCCGCGCGCGGAAAACGCCCCCAGCTCTGGTATGAAAAGCCGTGGGCGGAAGCCGGAATCTACCGCAAGGGGGACACCGTCTTCACCTGGCGCATGGGGCTGACGCCCTCCACCATCACGGAAACCAAAAAACAGGGGCTTCCCCTCATCATCGCCGCTGGGGAACACTGCTACCTGGACTACCCGCAAATCCCCGGCCAGGACAACCGCGGCTGGATGCCTACCACCACGCTGGAACAAAGCTACAAGCTGGACCCCGCCTACGGCAGGCCGGAAAAGGAAACGGACCACATCATCGGCGTGCAGGCCACCATGTGGGCGGAACAACTCCCCACGCTGAACCACCTCCTTTACCGCACCTATCCGCGGGCCATGGCCATTGCGGAAGCGGGATGGACCCCGATGAATGTCCGCTCCTGGGACAACTTCCGGCGCAAGGTGGCGGATCACCGCGCCTTCGTCCTCAAACGCTTCAACTACGATCTGGAACGAACGAAGGAAAACGAGCCTCCTTTCAAATAAACACTCCGTATCCCTTTCTCATGAGCAGCATCAAAATAATACGCCCCCACCGCCCCTCCGTAGAAGAACTCGTCCAGGGGGTCATCTCCGGAAACAGAGCCCTGCTGGGCAGGGCCATCACCCTGATAGAAAGCAACGCCGCCAGGGACCAGGAAGCCTCCCGGGAACTCATCTCCAAGCTCCTTCCCCACTCCGGCAATGCCGTCCGGATCGGCATCACGGGCGTTCCGGGAGCGGGCAAATCCTCCTTCATCGAGGCCTTCGGCACCTACCTGTGCAGAAAAGGCTTCAAAGTGGCCGTCCTTGCCATCGACCCCTCCTCCTCCGTCTCCAGAGGTTCCATCATGGGGGACAAAACCCGTATGGAAGAGCTCTCCGGGGAAGAAAACGCCTTCATCCGCCCTTCCCCGTCCGGAGGCTCCCTGGGCGGCGTGGCCCGGAAAACGCGTGAAACCATGATCGCGTGCGAAGCCGCGGGCTTCGATGTCATCCTCATTGAAACCGTCGGCGTGGGCCAGTCGGAAACCACGGTGCGCTCCATGGTGGACATCTTCATGCTCCTGCTCATCACGGGGGCCGGGGACGACCTTCAAGGCATCAAGCGCGGCATCATGGAACTGGCGGACATCCTCGTCGTCACGAAGGACGACGGCGACAACCGCCAGCGCGCCGCCGCCCACTGTCAGGAACTGAAAATGGTGCTTCACTACCTCCAAAGCCCCACGCCCGGCTGGACGCCCTCCGTCCTCACCTGCTCCTCCCTGGAAGGGCGCGGACTGGACACCATTGAAGAGACGCTCTTCCGCTTCCGGGACAGCATGAAGGAATCCGGCTTCTGGTACAACCGCCGGAGGAACCAGTCCCTCTCATGGGTGCAGGCGCTGGTGCACGAGGCGCTCCTCACCTCCTTTGAGCAGCATCCCGCCGTGGCGGAACGCATGCCCATTCTGGAAAACATGGTGGCGGCGGATAAAATGGACCCCGTCTCCGCCGCCCACGACCTGCTGAGCCACTTCACCTACCCTCTGCCCGGACATTGAAGAAATCCGCCAGAACCCTGGCGTACACCTCCTTCTTGAAATCCGGCAGCCATTCCAGCCTGAACTCCTGCGGGTCTATCCACCTGAAGGCGCAGAACTCCCGGTAATCCAGCGTGGGTTCCGGAGCGTCCGCGTGCAGGCGGCACAGGAAATACTCCTGTTCCTGCCCCACGAAAGGCTGGTCCCTCTTCTTCCGGACGTAATCGAGTACCTCCGGCGGATAATCATAACGGTACCCCCCGCGGGACTCTTCAATGGAATACTGGGAAGGCAAAAAACCGACCTCCTCGCAAACCTCCCGGTGCACGGCCTCCAGGGCCGTCTCTCCCGGATCAATCCCCCCCTGGGGAAACTGCCAGGCTCCGGGTTCCCTGGAACGCTCACAAATCAACAGCTTTCCGTCCTCCCGGATCATCAACCCCGCCACATTGGGACGATATAATCTTTCCATGTCCCTCGTCCTAACACAACCCCCCCGGCATTTCCAGACATGTTCCTGTAATAAAAGTGCTGTTACAGGACATAAAACGTGAAAAGGCTCTCCGGTTCTCCATAAATTCCTGCCTTCAAATGGGAAAATACAGCCCGTGAAAAATTGTTCAGGATGAAAGGAAATGGTAACGGAGAACTAACTGAACAACACCGCGGGAATTCGGAGCAATGAAAAGACGGTAAAAAAGGATTGCCGATGATGCCCCATCTCTTGAAGGAAAAAAATCGGCCTCCACAAACTTCCGCCTTGTAACACAGCAACGGATGATTCTGACAAATTGAGAGAGTGCAGAAGTTGAACATGAACAGTGCATGCAGCCAATGGAACACGGGAAATGGACTGTGGAAGAAACAAGGAAGGGGAAAGACGAATGAAAGCGGCGGCAGGAAAAAATCATGTCCGCTTCTCGAATTGATCATGCTTCACCTTCCATGCCGGGACAAAAATGAAACAGCCGCCTTCTTCTCCCTTTCCCGCCTCAACAGGTGGCATCATTTGCAATCAGTCAACAGGAAATCGGCAGACCGTTCCAAGGACCATGCATGTCCCCCTGCACAGCAGGAGATGAAACAATGTGCCAGGTTCCTTTCCCGATGCTGATGAAGAAAGCCCCCCTACCCCTTCACACTGTTCTTAGGCTTTAAAAATCGGCCGATCAGATACTTCCGCACAGGTATATCATACCATCTCAAGCACACATAAGCTAATACAATGCTCCCGACGACCACACCCAGCGCACCGGGAAACGACTCCCAAAAGGTAAGCTCCTCATTCTTGACCCAGGCATAATACAGGTAAATGAACGGATAATGGACCATATACAGGGGATAGGAAATGTCTCCCAGGAAATTACAGATACGCGTCGTGTACTTGTCGGTCGTCTTGCCGGAGGCCCCAAGATAGACGAGAAGCGGGAAAAACAGGGCGAAACAGACCGTATCGTACAAACCATTCATCCATAAATTCTCTGCCCCGCCCAGGCGCGGCACGGACAGAAGAACGACGATCGAGAGGCTGCATATCCAAAAGGCGCCCTTCACCCGGGCAGGCTTGAACATGCGGAAAAGGAGCAATCCTGCGGAAAAGGAAAACATCAGCCGCAGGAATCCCGCGGTAAACTCTGTCCCGGTCAGGGAAAATCCTGCACAAATATCACCGTACGGCCCCAGAATGGCAAATGCGGCCAGCCCGCAGCCGGCGGCAAAAACCAGCAACGCAAGAGCCTTGGTGGAAAACTTGTGGATGAACAAGGCATAAAGAACGTTTCCGATATACTCGAAAAACAGGGACCAGCTGGGACCATTCAAGGGGTACATCTCTCCCAACCCCCGGACTTCCGTTCCCGGCGTGGCCGGAATCAACAACGCGTTGATGAACGTGGCGATAAACAGAGCCAGAACAGTCACCGTAGACACATCCCACACGGAGCAGCCTTGAAAATAAAACATGATCCCCCCGATGACGGCCCCCATCACCACCATCGGATGCAGGCGTATCACCCGGCGCTTGATGAACTCCTTGATCCCCATCTTCCCCCAGCGGTCGTCATAAGCGTAGCCGATCACGAACCCGGACAGGATAAAGAAAAAATCGACCGCCAGATAACCATGATTGATATTCTGATCCAAATGGCTGGTCGCGTAAGCCTCAAAAATGTGGAACCATACCACCATGATGGCCGCTACCCCACGCAGCCCGTCGAGAATATGATAATGCGGTTTTGTATTCGGAAGCGTAGCTGTAGAGAGTTGTGTTTCTGACATGAATAAATTCCGGAATCTAAAAGATGGTCGTCTATGAATGGTAGTTGCTACAATGGTCCATATTTTCGGTTTTCCAACGTTACAATATGTATTGTTTAACTTCCCAGATTTTTTTCTCATATCATTAATAAATTTCTAAAATATATTCGTTAAACTAATTGAAGTTTTAGGATTTGTACGATTACTAATGAAAAAAAAGAAACAGAAAAAAAATGAAGGGAAATAAAATTTCAAATAGAAAGAGTAAAGAATAAAGTATTTAACTATCCCCAAACATGAGCACTTTCTGCATCGTAAAAATGAATATTTAGAAGAATTTTATTTTTCCGGCATTCTATACTTTTTTCTTTTAATTTATTTGCATTTAAAATAATTTTCTTATTATAAGAGCTATTCCCATCCCCATATATACTTATATAAACATTTTCTATTTTTCCTGAAGCTATCATATGTAAAATATGAGAATCATTTTCGTCTAAAGAATGGCCAAATATAAAAAGATTTTTTCCTATAGATTCAAAGCTTCTATACGCTTTACTTAGATATGCATTATGAAAAATTTTAGCTTTCTTTTCTTTACTTGTTCCTTCAGATACAAAAATGGGGAATTTATTACTGTTTAATGCACTTCTAATTTGGTCAATTAATCTTTTACCAGTATTAATCCATGTAAATTTTTTAATCTCGTCATCAGAATCAAATATGTGTAAGGCACCATGTAAAAAATATACACTTGCATTATTTTTTGAATCCCAAACTACATAATCATTAATGTCTTTTATTTTACCAAAACCGTCATTAAAATTTTGTTTTTTACTTGTATCTTCCAAAGAATTCATCATTGTCCAATAAAGTAAAAGATCATAATTTAAAGTAAAAATTCTATCAAAATTTGATAAAAAAGAACGACAGGATTCATATTCTGTTTGTTTTATCTCACTGGGAAAATCAGGATGCTTTCTACATATAGTTTGAATTAGTATTTCTTTTAATGATTTTGCATCGTATTGCATCTGATTAATTATTGAGGAATCATCAGTATAGGAAGATAATATTATTGTCGTGTCATTAAGAATTCGTATGATTTTTTCAAAATCATACGTCTTAAGTAAATTGAATATTTCCCTAAGCCGTATATTATTTTTAAAATCGGCAGTTTCAAATAATTTTTCATAAAGAAAAATATCCTTTTTGCACGCAATACTAAATCCATTACCCAGAAGAATATGCTTTCCTTGTCCTTCACATTTTTCTATTGCTTCTTGAAATGTTATAATATTGTCTATCATAAAACCATACTGGATGAATTTCTATAATAAAAACAAACAGAATTCCATACTTAAAATAATTCAAAATAAATCATTGAAAATTTTTACATGATTTCTAATTTGCTTTCTTATTTTTGTTCTAATCTTATTTCTATGAAATTCAATATTTGATGAATGTGCATATGTAATAAAGTTTTTATTTTCAGAATAATATAATTTTGTTCCTCTTTTAAATTTCCTTTTAGGTAAAACCCAAATGGAACAAGTATATCTTTTAAGAAGATTGGAAGTATACATTTTATCCCCATTAGGATTTTTCCGCGTACAGTATTCTTTAAATCTTATTTTCGCACGATTAACACCTCTTTTCATCTTGAGAAAATATCGATTAAGTGACGATTCTCTAATATAGATATATTTTCCATTAAAGGAAAATCCCAAATAGTTAATCATTTTCCCTTTTCTAAAAGATTCTGGTATATTATACCAGCATGTTTTCTCTTTTTGAATCTCAAGCTTTAATTGAGAAAGTTCTAATTCTATCAAGGTATTGATTTCATCACGGGAAGAATTATAATTTGCAGGAAAAGCAATGAAAATGTCATCACTATATCTTCTATAAATCCCATTTATTTTTTTCAATGCACTCTGTAATTTTGCATCAAATTCTAGCAAATATATGTTTGAGAGTATTGCGCTAGCGGCGGAACCTTGAGGGATTCCATGTGAATATTTATTCACTTTGGTAATAATTCTATTTTTACATAACTCTCTAAATTCATCTATTTCGAAAGCAACTTTATATCCATGTAACTTACGATCATTTATAAATGTTTTGACTGTTGTATTATCAGTTATATTTTCATCTAGATCTATATAGGAGTACTGACAAAGCGATTTTAATATACTTGATATCTCCTTATTTGAACAATATTTTTTTGATTCTTTATTTAATAAATCAAAAACTTTATCCTTTAATAATGAATGGTCTATATTATCAAAAAAACTTCTTATATCAAAAGTTCCAACTATATAATTTTCTAGAGGTTTAATATAACTGAAAGCTTCTGCTGCTATCTTATAGTTACTTCCTCTATTTTTTCTATAAGCACAAACAGTTAGATGAAGACCTTTTTTTCTTATCTCTTCTTCATAAGGAATTTCTAGAATACATGCAAAATTAGAATAAATGCAAGAATCTTGGTGAGATGCATATTTTATAGGACGATTTTTTATTTTTTTTATTAAAAATTTTGAATCATTGATAAAAATAATTCCATCTGGACGCTCTTTTTTTAAAGAAAAATATTCTTCTGATTTTAGCTTTTTTATCTTCTCAACAAAGATATTATATCCAAAAAATGGCCTAAAGCGATGTTTTGATATATCAGAATTTATAATTTCTGTAGCTTTTTTTAATCCAACAGGAAAATCGCAGTGAATATAAGCTTTTATTTTATGTTGATAATTATTAGAAAGATTCATTATTCAGTCTCTATAGGAGAGGAGTAGCATACAAATTATACTCAGGTCTTCAGGGGAGCCTGTGACATAGATCAAACTCCTCTCCTATAAACAAAACATTCTATGTAAAAGCAAGCTTAAACATAGCCCTGTTATCGAATCTTGCATTAAGCTATAATGAAGTTATGGGTACGATTGATACAGTCATTAGAATGAGCCGCATGAACCGCTTCCATATTCCCATAATGTCTTTGACCGTGATGCTCGCTCCCATGTTCTGGGATGGTGCAACAATAATCATTGACATCAATAGCATTCGGCCATTCACTGCAATAATAGCCTTCATGGCGTGAGCTTAGTATATCTACTTTTGGAAAAATATTCAACTTTTTTCTCCAATTAATTTTTAATAGAGACCTATATAGTTGATTAACCATTCAGCATAAGACTTTTCCCTTTTACAGCAAATCCGCGGGAGGGAAAGGTAATCCAGCAGGAATTGAACACCTATTTCTCTGTTAAAAAATTAACATTATTCATTATAAACTCATTACTTTGGAAAATTGATATAGAATATGAAGAACTTCCACCTCCTTATCGATGAGTAAGAAGGAGACGACCATTTAACAGTCAAGATCTATTGCTTTTACAAAGAGATATATGTTAGTACATTAAAGCGATTCGGAGGATTTTCCTTCACACCATCGCCTAGCTGATATTAAATAGCGGGCATGAAACGGTTTTTCTTTTCTGCTCTGGCGCTTTGCGTTTGTTCCGCTGCTCCAC
>OLOV01001321.1_pt1 | contig 19657 bp, 15 predicted proteins | sample 1672931 | NCBI WGS metagenome assembly OLOV01 (sample SAMEA3136738, study PRJEB25190) | human gut metagenome | biome: human gut; feature: human-associated habitat; material: faeces | place: Austria | collected 2013
CTGATCATCTGCGCCACGTTCGTGGGACTTCAGCGAAAGTACATGCTCAGCCACGACATGGGCTTTGACCGTGAGGAACTCATCACGGCCAACGTGAACCGTACTGTCGCGAAGTCCGCCGAGGCTCTGAGCTCCAAATTGAGGGAAGATCCTCAGATCAAGGACATTACCTGGGCCGATGGAGACCTTGTACAGCCGAGCCGTATGGGCTGGGGCAGATTGTACAAGGGCGAACAGGTCAGCTTCCAGTGCTATCCTGTCGCCTGGAACTTCCTGCAGTTTATGGGCATTCCGGTTGTCGAGGGCAGGGACTTCACCCAGGCCGACGAGCAGAGCGAGAACGGCGTGTTCATATTCAATGAGGCAGCGAAGAACAAGTTCGGCTTCACCTTGAATGAAAAAATGCCGGGACACATGGATGAAGGTGACGCCGAGGTCGTCGGTTTCTGCCGTGATTTCAATTTCACCTCATTGAAGAACGATGTGTCTCCTTTGGCTCTGTACATCTTCGGAAAACATCCTTGGAGACCGCTTTCGACGCTTCTTGTGCGTACAGAGAAGAATGCCGACATTCCCGCCATTATGAAGAAGATCGCCACAACTGTTTCCGAGATAGACCCGACCGTCAATCCGGATGACGTTGATGTCCAGCTCTTTGACAAGAAACTTCAGGGGCAGTACCAGACCGAGGCCAACTTCTCACGCCTCATCACCCTCTTCACCCTGCTCGCGATCATCATCTCGCTGATGGGAGTCTTCGGACTCGTGATGTTCGAGACCGAGTACCGCCGCAAGGAAATCGGTGTAAGGCGCGTCAACGGGGCCACGATAGGAGAGATCCTGAAGATGTTCAACATCGAGTTCGCGAGGATCGTGCTGATCTGCTTCATCATAGCGATGCCGCTGACCTGGTGGATTGTGAACCGGTATCTGTCCGGATTCGCCTACAGGGTGCCGATCTACATCTGGGTGTTCGCCGCCGCCCTTGTCGCTGTCCTCGCGATCACAGCTCTGGTCGTCACGGGACGATGCTACCGGGCCGCCACCGAGAACCCGAGCGTCACCCTGAAGAAGGAATAGTCTAAGGCTGCGTACGGGCCGGATGACCTTCGTCAAAAATAAATGTTGAAAAAATCAATCTGCCACAAGGACTTTTTTCAATGAATATGAGAGAACGGCTCGCAATTTGCGGGTCGTTCCCTTTTGTGAACCTATGGGAATATGTCCGGTTTGCGATCAGGCATATTCACAGATTTTAACCACATGATTTATGAAACGTTTATCGATTCTTACCGCCATCATTCTGGCCGCAGCGGCCTTGATGGCATCGTTCCAGAACTGCTATGCCTGCACGGGCATCACCCTCAAAGCCAAGGACGGAAGCACCGTGGTGGCGCGCACGATTGAGTGGGCCGCCTCGGACAATGACTGCCGCTGGGTTGTAGTGCCACGCGGCCACACCTGGAAATCCTTCATCCCCGGCGGCGGAACCGGCCGCAGCTTCACTTCAAAATACGGCTACGTCGGCGTGGCTGTGGTCCAGGACGAGCTGATGATGGAGGGAATGAACGAGAAAGGACTCTCCGCCGGCCTTTTCTATTTCCCGGACTATGGAAGGTATGAGGAATATTCAGAAGCTAATTATGAGACGAATATCTCTGATTTCCAACTGGTTTCCTATATCCTTGGACGTTGCGCCACAGTCGATGAGGTCAAGGCCGAGATCGCTAAGGTGCATATTCACGGATTTGATCCTCGCTCTTCGACCGTGCATTGGAGGTTCGCCGAGCCCTCCGGCCGCCAGATCGTGCTGGAGATCATTGACGGGAAGTGCGTTTTCTATGAGAACACCCTCGGCGTGCTGACCAACTCGCCTTCGTTCGACTGGCAGCTCACCAATCTCAACAACTATGTCAACCTCCTTCCTGGACGCACTGAGCCTCACACGCTTGGGAATATGTCCCTGTCTTCTTTCGGTGGAGGAAGCGCGATGCTTGGTCTGCCAGGGGATTTCACGCCGCCTTCAAGGTTTGTCCGCGCGGCTTTCTTCCAGAACACCGCACCGCAGAAGCCGAATGCCGAGGGATCCGTCTTCACGGCCTTTCATATTCTTGGATCGATGGAGATTCCGATCGGGGCGCAGTTCGCGCAGGGCCAGGAGCCGGCTGACATTCCGAGCGCCACCCAGTGCACTTGTGTCACTGACATGTCAGGTCTGCGGTTCTACTACCGGTCGATGTACGACGGAGGGATCAGATGCATTGATTTAAAAGAGATTAACTTTAAGAAAGTGGGGTTGAGGTCCGAGCCGCTCATTCCTGCCAGGAAGGAATATGTCCATTACATCAAATTTTAATAATTTAAATTGCGAATATGCCGTTTCGGGCACGCTTTTCGCATTTGACATATTCGTTTGTTGATTTTAAAAAATCAAAATATTATGATTTCAGAGAAACTTGTTAAGGCTTTCAACGATCAGATCGTCGCAGAGCTTTGGTCTTCGAATCTTTATCTTCAGATGGCCTTCTACCTCAAGAAGGAAGGATGGAACGGTTCAGCCAACTGGATGTTCAAGCAGGCTGACGAGGAGAAGGAGCACGCCCTCAAACTTGCTGACTACGCCATCAAGCGTGGCGGTGAGGTCAAGGTCGGAATGATCGATGTCGTTCCTGACGGATGGGGATCGCTCCTGGATGTCTTTCAGAATGTCTACGAGCATGAGTGCCATGTCTCAGGTCTCGTCAATGACCTTGTTGATCTGGCTTCCGCCGAGAGGGACAAGGCGACACAGGACTTCCTTTGGGGATTTGTCCGTGAGCAGGTCGAGGAGGAAGATTCCGCTCTGACGATTGTCGAGAGGCTCAAGAGAGCCGGCGAGGCCGGAGCGTTCTTCGTTGACGCCGAGCTTGCTAAGAGATAGTGCTTTTTACGATGAAAACTTCAGAAAGGGGCTGACCGGGATTCCGGCCGGCCCTTTTTTATTATGTCACGATATATTACCAAAATGTAAAGCTTAATTTTGCTTATTAGGGTCAAAATGGATATATTTGTATGATTAAAATGTTATAATAACGAATAATAATATTTATGTCACGTTTTCTTGATCCGCCAAAGGCGGGTAAACCTCTCGCAGAGGACAAGGTGGACAAAACCTATAAGGCAATGCGCACCAAGGTCTTTCTGGGTGCGTTTTTCGGATATGCAGCTTACTATCTTGTACGTAAGAACCTGTCTTTGGCCGCTCCGGATATGATCCACGACGGGATCATCGACGCGGGCAAGGCCGGCCTCGCGATGTCGGCTGTCTCCATAGCGTACGCCTTCTCGAAATTCATTATGGGAAGCGTCTCCGACAGGTCTGACGCCAGGAAGTTCCTCTGCGTCGGCCTTGTCCTTTCGGCTCTCACTATGATCTTGACAGGCCTTATCCCGTTCGGGGCCAACACCGCGGTGAACACCGCCATCATATTCACACTTATGCTGATAGTAGGTTGGCTGAGCGGTTTCGGCTGGCCTCCTTGCGGCAGAATTATGGCGCATTGGTTCAGCCAGAACGAACGAAGCTTCAAGATGAGCGTGTGGAATGTATCGCACACCATCGGCAGCTTCTCCCTTGGATTCCTTGCCATCGCCGGTGTGATGATCTTTGACGCTTTCGGCAGCACTCAGAGCTGGAGGGGCGATTTCGTGTTCCCGGCCGTCATCGCCATTCTGATCGCGGTGTTCTGCTGGTGGGCTATCCGTGACACGCCGGAGTCCTGCGGTCTTCCTTCAGTCCAGGACTGGAGAAAGGACTGGTCAGGAATCAAGTCCAAAGGCTCAGCTGACGAGAAGCTTCCGTTCAAGACCTTGTTCGTGGACTATGTGTTCAAGAACAAGCTCCTGTGGATCGTGGCCATCTCCAACGTGGCCGTTTATATGGTCCGTTACGGCATCGGTGACTGGGCTCCGACCTATCTTCAGGAAAAGTCCATAATGACCGCAGCCGAGAGCAAGATCGCTTTCTCCGTGCACAACATCGTCGGCGCCGTCGGCACACTTGCCTGCGGCTGGGCCACGTCCAAGATATTCAAAGGCCGCTGCGCTCCGATGAACGTGATCTGTATGTTCTTCTGCCTGCTCGGCGTCCTGCTTTATTGGATGGTCGGCTCCGGTGTCATCGCCGCCTCTCCGGCTTTGCAGAAGACCTTGATCTACATCGCCTTGTGCCTTATCGGCTTCTTCATCTACGGCCCTGTGGCTCTGACAGGCGTCCAGGCCTTGAATCTCGTTCCTAAGAACGCCGCCGGAACAGCCGCCGGTTTCGTGGGCCTGTTCGGTTACCTTCTCGGTGACGCCGTCTGCTCCAAGATCCTTGTCGGTGGAATCGCCGTCGGCAGCTCTTGGGACACCGCGATGCTCTCCGTAGCAGTAGGCGCCCTCATCGGAGTCTTCCTCTGCGCCCTGCTGATCAAGAGCGAACAGAGGCTGGCGAAGTCCAACGCTTAGGAATTTTGCTAAACTTGACGTTTAACTAAACTGGAATATTCATAAATATGAGAAAGAACTTCTTTTGCAAACTTTTGACATTCATTTTATTGACTGTTGTAGGATGCGTGACTTTGATCCGATGTGGCGGATCGGGGAACGAGACTCCTGAAGCGGATGAATTTGATGTCAGCTTTGTCCTTCCGAGCAGGATTGAGGCCGCTCCGGAAGGTCTGATCGAGTTCGTGGTAAAAGACGGCAAGGCACCGCTTCAAAGTGATGTCTTTATGATGATGGCCTCTGATGGAATCTCTTTCAATTGCAACATCGAGAGCGTCTCCGCCGACAAGTTCGCGGTCAGACTATACAAATCAGCGACTTCCGGCACCTATCAGGTCTATCTCAAGCGTGGACAGCGTAAAAAGTCCTTCGGAAACACAACCTTGAGCATCGTCAAGGCGATAGATTTCACTCCGGACAAAGGCACAACTGTCTGGGGTGTGGTCACTTGTGACGAGAAAGGTGTGCCGGACGTCGTGGTTTCCGACGGAGTGCTTGTGACCAAGACCGACAGCAAGGGTATCTATCAGCTTCCGTCAGCCAAGAAATGGAACTATGTGTTCATCTCTGTTCCAAGTGGCTATGAGGTGCCTTCCAAAGGCGTATTGCCTCAGTTCCACGCATATCTGGGCGCTGACGCTTCGAGTGTCGAAAGGCAAGACTTTGAGTTGACATACGTCGGAGACCAGAGCAAGCACAAGATGCTTTTCCTCGGTGATATGCATCTTGCGAACAGAACCAATGACAAATCGCAGTTCGCAGTGTTCACGAAGGATTTCAATTCCTATCGGAACAACCACAAGTCAGAGAAGATCTATGCGATGACCCTTGGTGATATGACGTGGGACATCTACTGGTATGACAGGAGCTATTCTTTCCCTCAGTATCTTGATGAGATCAACGGGCAGGTCAACGACATCCAGATTTTCCACACGATGGGCAACCACGACAATGACTATATGCTGAAGGGAGCCATCGGAACATTCGGTGCCGACTTTGACGCGTCCGCCCGTTATGTCAGGGAGATCGCGCCGACATATTACTCATTCAACATAGGCAAGGTTCATTATGTCGTGCTGGATGACATTGACTGCTCAAAATACGTTGGAGGCAACAGGGATTATGTCAAGACCTTCACCTCGGAGCAGCTTGAATGGCTGGAGAATGATCTGAGTTATGTGGATAAGTCCACTCCGTTGATCCTCACGACCCACGCTCAGATATTCAGCCCTATCGTGGGTGACACCTATAAGACAGCGGTCGGCAGCGTGTCGCAGCTGTTTGATATCCTGAAAGGCTATAAGGTGCATTTTGTCACCGGACATACTCACGTGATCTATAACATAAACCCTACGGAGTCCGCCAAGTTCGGAGCTGAGAATTTCTACGAGCATAACGCGGGATCCATCTGCGGATCGTGGTGGTGGTCCGGAAAGCTGACTCCTGGAGTCTATCTTGGCACGGACGGATCTCCTGCCGGCTACAGCATCTGGGACATCAACGGCACGGATTTCAATTGGAAGTTCAAAGCCACCGCTTGGGACGAGAACTATCAGTTCAGGTCTTACGACCTTAATAAAGTCCGCTTCTCCTACGATGACGTACCGAATATGTCAGCCAGCCTGAAGCCAGAGTTCTCTAAATATGTCGACGCATATTCCGGAACAGAGAAGAATGTGGTCCTGATCAACATCTGGAACTGGAACTCTAATTGGAAACTAAGCGTCACGGATGAGAAGGGAAATGAACTGAAATGGACAAGGGCCTCGGCTTACGATCCGGCGCACATCGCCGCACTCTCCGTCAAAAGGTTCAACGGAGCGTCAAGCAAGCCGAATTTCATCACCGAGAAATGGCATCATTTCTTCAAGGTGACCGCACCTGACGCCGACACTGATCTCACCATCAAGGTCACGGACGAGTTTGGTAATGTCTATACCGAGAATATGGCCCGTCCTAAGGAGTTCAGACTGGATGATTTCAAGAAATAATCAAACGTCAAGTTTTATAAACACACAATTAAAACATTATTCTTATGAGAGTAATCAAATCAATTGCTGCCTCTCTGATTCTTGCGTTGGGTTGCCTTACGGCCGCCTTCGCCCAGAACCAGAGGGAGGTGTCGGGAAAAGTTCTCGACGCTGCACAGCAACCTCTTGTCGGAGTCGCTGTCCTTGTTGAAGGAACCAACAATGGTACGATGACATCCGATGACGGAAGCTTTTCTTTGATGGTGCCCGCAGGGAATGTGACACTTGAGGTCACGTCCCTTGGCTATGTCACAAGGAAAGTCTCTGTCCCTTCAACCAGATCTTCCGTGTCCATTGTCCTTGAGGAGGATAATCTGACATTGAACGAGACCGTTGTTGTAGGTTACGGTACCCAGAAGAAGGTCAATTTGACCGGAGCCATCACGACAGTAAGCCCTAAGGAACTGGAAAACAGAACCTCCCACTCGCTTACGAACATGCTCCAGGGAGCTGTGCCGGGATTGAATATCTCCACTTCGGCAGGTAACCCTGGCAGCTCGGGATCCATCAACATCCGAGGTATCACCTCTATCAACAGCGCTTCTCCTATCGTGGTCATTGATGGTGCCATCGGTGACCTGAGCCGTGTGAACTCTAACGATGTCGCCAGCATTTCCGTGATCAAGGACGCCGCGGCTGCCGCGATCTATGGAGCCCGCGCCGCGTACGGTGTGATTCTCATCACGACCAAGAGCGGTGAGTCAAAGGATGGAAAAGCTACAGTAAGGTACAGCGGCAGATGGGGTTGGGAAGCTCCTACCACATCAACTGACTACGAGGATCGTGGTTACTGGTCTGTATATACCATCGATAAGTTCTGGATGGCGGACGCCGGAAAGAAATATACCACCTACACGGACGCTGATATGATGCAACTTCTCGCTCGTGTCAACGACAAGACCGAGAATCCTGACCGTCCTTGGATTGTCGAAGATGTCCGCAACGGAAAGAAGCAGTGGGTTTATTACTGCAACACCGATTGGTATCACGAGCTTTATCGCGACGAGCATCCCGTACAGCAGCAGAGTGTTTCCATAAGCGGTGGCACTAAGGATGTCAAGTATTATCTCTCAGGAGCTTACGACCGTCAGGAGGGTATCATCAACATCAATCCTGATGTCTATAACAAGTACAACCTCCGCTCAAAGATCGATTTCAAGATCAACAAGTATATGAGGCTGTCCAACAACACGTCATTCTTCAGCTCACGTTATACATTCCCTGGAGGAGACGATGTTCAGGATTCATTCTCATACGCCTCTCGTCACGCTCTTGCCGCTTTCCCTCTTTATAACCCGGACGGTTCGTTCACTTACGGAACACCTATGATCTCCGGCAACTACAACATCGCCAACGGACGTCATATTATGTTCTCAATAGGCGACAACAACGTTGAGCGCAAGACCGATTTCTCGAATATGACGGAATTGAAGATCACCCCTATCAAGCAGGTGACTGTGACCGCCAATTTCACTTACAGGATCTACCAGAACAGGAATTCCTACAGGCAGGTCAAGATGCCTTATCGCAGATATCCTGATTCCGCAATGGAATATTACGAGACGGGAGCCGGTGAGGATCACCTGAAAGAGAGTGTCGGAACGAGCCAGTACTATGCCTATAATGTCTATGCATCTTATGATGACACCTTCAATGACGCTCATCACCTGAGCGCGGTTGTCGGAACCAACATCGAGGACTGGAACAGCAAGAGTATCGGTGCGACAGGTAAGAACCTGCTTTCCGAGGATCTGTCCGACCTCAATCTTGTCGGCCCGAACAGCGATGGTGACATCCTGACGACAGTGTCCGGAGGCTTCAACGATTATGCTCTCGTCGGCTTTTTCGGACGTGTCAACTATGACTACAAGGGCAAGTACCTTTTCGAGGCCTCAGGACGTTATGACGGAACTTCACGTTTCGCCCCTGGACACAGATGGGGTTTCTTCCCGTCAGCCTCAGCCGGTTGGAGAATCAGCGAGGAGCCTTTCTTCGAGGGCGTGAAGAGCACGGTGGACTATCTCAAGCTCAGAGCCTCTGTCGGAAGCATCGGTAACCAGAATGTGAAGGCCAGCAACGGCGGCTATTACACATACCTCAGGCAGATCGAGAACAAGACGTTCTCCGGTGATGACGCTTTCTCTTTCGGCGAGGGAACAACCCTGCCTAAATATTCGACGATCTCGGCTCCGAACGCTTCCGACCTGACTTGGGAGACAGCGATCCAGTACAACCTTGGATTGGATGCCGCTATGTTCAATTCTCGCCTTGATTTCACAGCCGAGACCTACATCAGGGATACTAAGGATATGCTTACCGCCGGAAAGCAACTTCCAGGCGTGTATGGCGCTTCCGTTCCAAGAATGAACGCCGCTGACCTGAGAACTTATGGCTATGAGCTTTCCCTTGGCTGGAGGGATCAGATCCAGGTTCTTGGCAAGCCGTTCAACTATAATGTCAGGGCTACATTGAGTGATTACAGATCATACATCACCAAGTTCGATAACAAGGATAAGATTCTGTCCAACTATTACGAAGGACAGCGTCTTGGTGACATCTGGGGCTTTGAGGTCGATGGTTTGTTCAAGACAGACGAGGAGGCACAGGAATATACAAAGAATGTTCTTGACTGCAGCATCATCAATGGCCGTATGACCGGAGGTTTCCTTGCCGGTGACTTGAAATATGTCGATCTTGACGGAGACCACAAGCTTACCATAGGTAAGAATACCGTTAATGATCCGGGTGACCAGAAGATCCTCGGCAACTCCCTTGCCAGCCTCCAGTATGGTTTCACATTCGGATTTGACTGGATGGGATTTGATTTCTCGGCCTTCTTCCAGGGAACAGGTAACCACTATTGGTACCCTGCCGGAATGAATATGTCATTCTGGGGACCGTACTCATATTCATACGTTTCCTTCCTGCCGAAGAATTTCCTTGACAACTGTTGGGCGGAGGATAATCCTGACGCTTATTTCCCGAGGCCACGTTCATATTCAGCCACCGGTGGTGAGCTGAGCAAAGTCAACAGCCGTTACCTTCAGAACATCCGCTATCTCAGATTGAAGAACCTGACATTTGGCTATACTGTTCCTGGGTTTATCACCAAGAAGATAGGGCTTGACAAAGTCCGCGTTTACTTCTCTGGTGAGAACCTTGCCTATTGGTCACCATTGGCCAAGCATTCAAAGTACATAGATCCTGAGTCGGCCTTCAGAAGAAAGACCAACGAGAATAACGCAAGGGATCATATGGCCTATCCTTGGCAGAAGACAATGATGTTCGGTATTGACATTACTTTCTAAAATCACTGTTGCAATGAAAAAAATCACAATAATATTAGCAGCTCTCGCTATGCTTGGGTTGTCTTCCTGTGACAACATTCTGGACAAGACACCGAAGGACACGATGGCTCCGGAAAACTATTTCCGTAACGAGACCGACCTGAGGCTTTTCTCTGACGAGTTCTATCTTAAGATTCTCGATAAGTCACCGTTTGACCAGCAGAGTGATCATTACATCAACAATAACTTGTCCAATGAACTCCATGGCGGTAATTTCCGCGTTGTCCCTTCTACAGGAGGTGGCTGGAGCTGGGGAGTGCTGCGTAAGATAAACACCATGCTCGGCCATATCGACAACTGCTCCGACGAGGCCGCTGTCGCCAAGTATTCCGCTGTCGCCAGATTCTTCAGGGCATACTTCTATTACAATAAGGTGAAGCGTTTCGGTGACGTTCCGTGGATTGATGTCGAGCTTGGCTCTGCTGACGAGGCCCTTTACAACCCGAGGGATTCCAGGGAACTTATTATGACCAAGATGCTTGAGGACATCGATTTCGCCATCGAGAACCTTCCTTCAGACATCAGCGTTTACCGTGTCAACAAGTGGTCCGCTTTGATGCTCAAGGCAAAGTTCTGCCTGTACGAGGGAACTTACAGGAAATACCATAACCTTCAGCTTGAAGGCAACGACGCCGACTTCTATCTGACGAAGGCCGCCGAGGCTGCAAAGCAGATTATGGACGGAGGCAAGTACAAGCTTGCAAGTGACTACCGTGCGTTGTTCGCCAACGTTGACGCTGACAAGAATGAGTTTATCCTTGCCATCAAGAATGACAGAAGTCTGAATGTAAGGAACAATTCCTGCGCTTTCGCCACGATGCCGACACAGGGTTGCCCTGGTCTTACCAAGAAGTTCGTCGACAGCTTCCTTATGAAGGATGGCTCCCGTTTCACGGACAAGGCCGGATGGCAGACTCTTCAGTATAAAGAGGAAGTGGCTGACAGAGATCCACGTCTTGCGTATTGCACCGTGACCCCTGGCTTCAAGCGTCCGGGTGCCACCGTGGTCCTTGCTCCTGATTTCGGAAGCAGCTCCACCGGATTCCAGATCTCCAAGTATCTGATGGATGTGAGTCTGCCGGATGTATATAGGGTGACAATGTCATACAACGATATGCCGGTGTTCAGATATGGCGAGACCCTTCTCATCTACGCCGAGGCTCTGGCCGAACTTGGCACTATCACTCAGAATGACCTTGACATTTCCGTCAATCTCCTCAGGGACAGGGTAAAGATGCCTCATCTAAACCTTCAGGCGGCCAACGCCAACCCTGACTGGTACCTGAAGTCAGATCAGTATGGCTACAAGAATGTGACCGGAGCCAATGAGGGTGTCATCCTTGAGATCCGCAGGGAGCGTTCCATCGAGCTTGCCCAGGAAGGACATCGTTGGGATGACCTGATGAGATGGAAGGAAGGCAAGTGCATCGAGCAGGAAATGTACGGAATGTACTTCCCTGGTCCTGGCGAGTATGACCTGACCGGAGACAATGTCGCCGATGTCTGCCTTTATGAAGGTGACACCAAGCCAAGCTCATCTGTGAAGAATATTGTTTTCCTTAAGATAGGCGACAAGCAGGATGTCCTTCTCTCGGATGGCAACAAAGGTTATGTTGACCCTCAGCAGGGACTCCAGCACGTATTTGATGAGAACAGGGATTATCTTTATCCTATTCCTACCAATGAGCGTACATTGAATCCGAACCTTGTTCAGAACCCTGGTTGGGTGGACGGTTCGAGTGATGACGATGAGGAGACAACCAAATAAAGTTTGACATTATGAAATTGATTAATAGAATATTCATTGCCATCATTGCCCTTGTGTCGACATCGTTGGTGTTCACTGGGTGCAATGAGGACGAGCTGGATGTCGCCAAGGCCGTAATGGCGAGCGCCACATCCTTGACTTTTGATGGTCAGGGTGCTCCTGAGCAGATTATCACGGTCTATTCCGACAAGACGTGGACCGCTGATGTTCCGGAGTGGGTGACCATCAACCCTACCACTGGTTCTGGAACGACGGATGTGACTGTCTCTGTGAGTGATAATCTTCGTGGCGGTTCTCTTGACAATCCTCGTAAGGCGGAATTGGTCTTCCACGGCAGTACCCTTGCTAGCCGTTCGGTGGTTGTTGTCAACCAGAATGGAGATAAGTTCCGTGATGTCGCTGAAGTCACCGTCTCACAGGCCACTGAGCTTCAGGACGAGGCTGTTGTGATCATAAAGAACTCACAGGTCACCGCTCTGACAACGAAAGGCTTCATCGTCTCGGACGGTTCAAAGGCTATCTATGTCCTTACTTCGGAGGAAGCAAAGATTGGTGACAACGCTGAGATCTGGGGAACCAAGGAGTCCGAGAACAAGCTTCCTGTGATTTCTGGATGTGAGAAGATCATCCTTTCTGATAATTCAACAGTCAATTACCCTGATGCGATTGACATTACGACATCCATTGATTCTTACAACGCGACATCCAGAGAGTTCGTTAAGGCTACCGGTACTCTTAGCGGTAATTCAGTCACTGTTGAGGGTGCAACGACAATGCGTATCAATATTCTTGATGCACCGGCGTCGGATGAGTTTGAAGAGTTGAATAACCACAACGTGGTTGTCTATGGCTATTTTGCCGGAGTTTCTTCGCCTGTTGTCAATATCATTGTCGCAGGCTTTGAGGATCTTGGTGTCAAGTCCGGACTTATTTTCTCTGATGATTTCAGTTGGATGGCTCCGTATGTGACTTACTATAACTCAAATTCCAGCACACCGTTGGGTAAGTCAGTTGAAGATAATAATGATAAGGGTAATGCTCCTAATGCATACACTGATCCGGTTGTCCAGGCATCCGGCCTTATGGAGGCTTTGGCAAAGAAAGGTTATGAGGATATCAACGCTGGTGTAAAATCCATTTACCCACAGGACTGCTATTGGAAGTTCGGAAAGACCAATGCCCACACGGGCTTCAAGCTTCCGGTCATTAAGTATAGTGGAGATGCCATCCTGTCATTTGACTGGAGCCCTCATAAGACAGGAAGCGGTAATATTGACAAAGTCAATGTTGTGGTTGAGATTGTGGGTTCAGGTAAGGTTGTCACATCTTCCGGTCTTGCCAGTGTCAGTGATCCATTCGAAAATGATTGGGTCAAAGGTCAAATGGCTTGGAAAACATCTCAGGTAGAGATCAAGGGATATTCTCCGACAGACAGAATCATCATCAGGCCTGAATATCTTGAGAATCACGACGGAGTCACTCAGATGAGATGGTATCTTGACAACATCGTGATGAACACAGGTGATGCCCAAGAGACGGAAAAGGTCCTTTTCGAGGATGACTTTGGCTGGATGACACCTTTGATCGAGGAGTACAACAAGACTGCGTCAAAGCCTATCGGCAAATCAGTTGAGAATAATGACCCTGGGGCTGAGGCTCCTAACGGTTATAGTGCGGCGGTGTCTATTATAACCGGTTTCTACGAAAAAGGTTATGTTGACATCCATCCGGAATGGAAGGTGATGTACCCGCAGGATGCCTATTGGAAGATGGGCAAGACTTGTGACAATAAAGTTGAAACGAATGGCAAGTATAATGTCACCGGAATTGTCCTTCCTGATTTCCTGGCCAAGAACAAGGCTTCAAAGGTAAATGTCACATTCAATTGGGCCTGCCATAGGCGTGTCCTGAATGAGGGTAAGGAGAATGAAACCAAAGAGACTGACCCTGTCAAAGTTGTGGTTGAGGTGATAAAGAATCTCAGCTATGTCACTGACGCCAGCAAGGCGGCCACATACGATGTGGTCTCCACAAGCTCCGCCCTTGAGACCCAGCAGCCTGTTGACAAAATGGAATGGCAGACAGCATCTGTCGTTCTTGAAGGTCTTTCGGATGGAGACAGAATCCTTATCCGTCCGGAGAATATGAAGCCTGCCAAGTCCACTGTCAATCGTTGGTACATTGACAACATCAAGGTGACGGAGGCGAAATAGCTTTTCGTAATAAAAAAATAAATAAGGAGGATGACCTTTTTAGTCACCCTCCTTTTTGTGTGTAATTTGCTGATTTTATTTTGTCAGATTACGATGGTCGTAAGGTAAGCATCCGACGAAATGCATATTGTAGCGGGGAGAGATCCTCGCTACTTTTGCAAAAAATCGAGATCTTATGATGACACGAGAAGAGATTGCCGCGATCGACAGGGAATGCGAAGAGCAGCACATCAGTCAGCAGGACTATCTGGAAAGCCACGGAATAGCCAAGCATCAGTACTACAGGTGGAAGCGCAGGTATCGCGATGAGGACGAACAGTCGCTGGTTCCAGCCGGGTTCGTCCCGATGATGCCCGGAGCGGCTCCAATCCAGTCCGCGCCAACCCAGAAGTCCAAAGGCAAACAACAGAAGCCACAGGACCAGGAAAGCTTTCTGACAGTGGAGATCCGTACGTCCTGCGGTTCTGCGATGCGCATCCAGGGAAACATGACCGCGGCACACCTGCGCGAGATAATATCGGCGAGCAATGTTTAGTCTGGACGGCAGCGTCAAGTACTGGCTGTACAACAAGCCGGTGGATATGCGCAAGAGCTTCAACGGGCTGAGCGGCATCGTAACCAACGGGATGTGTGCCAGTCTGCGGAGCGGAGACGTGTACATCTTCATGAACGCCAGCCGGAACATGATGAAGATGCTTCGGCGGGAGGAAGGCGGCCTGGTACTGTATGCGGTCCGCCTGGACATGGGCCGCATGAAGTCCGCCGTCCAGGCGTCCGATGACGAGTTGATATCCTCCGGAATCTCCTATGAAGAGATGCTCGGGATGGTGCGCTCAGCCCTCGACAGTCCTTATGTCCGGAGGATGAAGATGCTCTCGAAAAGTCTCTGAAAATCAACGGAGCAAACCGAATAAAAAGTGCCGTAGACTTGCGTATATGGCGCTTTTTTCGTACCTTTATACTATGGAAATCAAGGATATGCAGGCCCTCATCGAGGAGAACAAAAGGCTTCAGGCACAGATCGAGAAGCTCTCTGCCGAGAAGGCCGAACTCGAGAACACCGTGTCCTCCCTGAAGTCCATGATGGACTGGTTCCGCAAGAAGCTCTTCGGCAAGATGAGCGAGAAGAACCTTCCTCTCGACCCCTCGGCTCTTGAGCCGACTCTGTTCGACGAGCAGCTGAGCGAGGATGAGCAGGCCGCTCTTGACGCCGAAGTCAAGGCCATGGAGGAGCAGAACGCCAAGACCATAGAAGTCAAGGCACACAAGCGCGAAGTCCGCAAGCCGGTATACTCCAACCTTCCCGTCATAGTCACCGACATCTATCCCGAGGGGATGAAAGACAATCCGGACTATGTGGAGATAGGTGTGGAGAACACGGACAGGCTGGCCATCAGGCCCGCTCAGATGTACATCGCCAGAATCGCACGCCACAAGTTCGTCCTCAAGAGCAGCCTCCAGATGGAGGATCCCGACAGGCCGGCGTTCGAGATAGCTCCTCTGCCGGAAATGATAATCCCGAAGGGGATGGCCTCCGAAAGCCTTCTGGCGGACATCCTCATAAACAAGTACTCCTATCACCTGCCTTTCTACCGTCAGATACAGAAATACAAGGAACTGGGCGTCGTGCTGAGCGATGCGACGATAGATGACTGGTTCGCCGCTGTCTGCTCGAAACTGCGGCTGCTGTACGACAAACTCCGGGAGCAGATAATGGAGAAGGACTACATACAGGTGGATGAAAGCACGTTGCCGGTGATCGACAACGAGAAGCACCGTGCGGTGAAGGGATACATGTGGGCCGTGAGGGATGCCGTGGGCGGGAGCGTCTACTTCCATTATGATATGGGCTCCAGGAGCGGCGACACCGCCCGCAGGCTCATCGGCGGATACCGCGGAGCCGTGCAGACCGACGGATACGAGGTGTACGAGTCCTTCGAGGGTGCTCCGGGAAAGATGATGATAGGTTGCTGGGCACACGTGAGGCGCAAGTTCGTGGAAGCCCTGGACGAGGACCGCAAGCACGCCAGCGAAGCCATCGTCTATATCAGCAAACTCTACAAGCTTGAGACCGAGATGAAAGAGGCCGGACTTGATCCTGATGCCGTCAGGGAACGCAGGGAGAAGGAGGCGTATCCTATAATACAGGACTTCGAGAAGTGGATGAACGCTGTCGCCAACCGCTTCACGCCAAAGTCCAGGATGGGCAAGGCCATTGTATATACCTACACCCTTCTTCCGAGGCTGAGCCGCTATGTCCTTGACGGTAGGTACAACATCGACAACAACGGCGTGGAGAACGCCATCAGGCCTCTGGCTCTGGGCAGGAAGAACTATCTCTTCTGCGGCAACCACGATGCCGCAGTGCGTGCAGCCATCGTATACTCTCTCTTCGCCTGCTGCAAGGCTCACGATGTCGAGATCAGACCCTGGCTTGAAGACACGCTCAGGCGGCTTCCCACAGAGAAGGACATCACTGCGCTACTTCCGGAGAACTGGCAGCCAGTGACAGCAAAGTAACAGTCAATGACTGCGAGTGACGGTCAATGATGCGTCACTTGGCGAAAGTGGCAGCAAACTCTCAAAAGTTGCTGCCACTTCGCTGTTAATGGGTGTCACACGTGCTTCGTCGGAGGCTTACGTCGTAAGCATTCGAGGAAGTACGTGCGTCGATAAAGTTTGACTGCAACTTGCATCAGTGTGATGCCGGTGCAGTCTTTTTATGGGAGTGTGATATTGGCTCGAGTTACTTTGCGGACAAGGCGCGCCAGTTTCCGGGAAGAAGGTCTGCGTAGTCTTTCCCTGCCTGTTCGTATTCCGGGATCCGGCGCAGGGCATCCTCAAGCCACGCCCGTTCATTAACGCCGTGTGCCTTGCAGGTACCACGGCTGCCCTCTGTGCGGCGTCGTCGTCACCGCAGAACAGATAGTTCTTGCGCCCGATGGCCAGAGGCCTGATGCTGTTCTCCACCATATTGTTGTCTATCTTGTAACGGCCGTCGGTGACGTAGAGCGACAGTTTTTTAAGGATCTTATAGGTGTAGGAGATGGCCTCCTCCATCAGAGACTTCGGAGGGCACTTGAGGATGCTTGCCTCCATCCACGTCTCGAACTTCTTGATTTCCGGATAAGCCTTTTCCTGCCGCAGGGCCTTCCTGCGCTCATGGTCGGGTTTGTTGTCTGCCGCGTCAAGAGCATCCGCTTCTGCTTCCACATCATAGAGCCGCCGGATGTAGGACAGGGCTTCAAGCGCCAGCTTCTCATTCTCCACCTTGGCCTCGAAGAACCTGCGCCTTGCGTGGGCCCAGCAGCCCAGGAGCTTCTTCCCTTCCATCCCCTCGAAGTGTTCGTACACGATGTAACCGTCGCTCTGGATGGCTCCGGTGAAGTCCTTCAGCAGACCCATGGCCACGCGGGCGCTCCTGGAGCCATGTTCATAGAAGAAGAACCTGTCTCCCGTCATCACGTTCACCACACTCCATACATATCCCTTCACCGCGCGGTGCTTTTCATTGTCTATTACCGGCAATGTGCTCTCGTCCACTTGAACATAGTCGCAGGCGACGATGCAGCCGGCGTCTTGGATCATCGATTATTCCCTGAATGGTGTCCACAAGACGGCGCCAGCTATGGGTAGGAACCCATCCGGAACCTCTGCCCTGGCGTACTTCCGCTTCCACCAGAAGTACTGGTGCTCTGGAATGCCTTTCTCTTTCAACAGGGCCTTGATTGCTGTCCCTTTCTCCCGGGCCTCGCCCTGGATCTCTTCGATTTGTTCGCGTGTAAGCATGTCAGTTTATATTAGTGGCGCAAAGTTATATACCACTTAATCAAACTGACAGTCGTACTTTATCGAATGCTTACAACGGTGGTGGCTCTGTGGCGCTTTGATGAGGTGGGTGGTGTTGTAGCCACGGTGCTTGTCCTCGGCGACGTATTGCGGCACAGAATATACCAACATAGCCACCCCCAGCTTTCGGAGGTTAGCCATGATAATGTCTCTTACGGACCACTTATGCTCAAGTATCCATTACTGAATTGCCTCAATCTGCTCCTTGGAAAGTTTGGTGTACAGCTTGATCTGCTCAATCGGCATTCCACTGGTAAGCAGAGCCTTGGCCACGTCTAGTCTGCCTTCAATCATTCCTTCGGCCTTTCCTTCGGCCTTTCCTTCGGCCTTTCCTTCAGCTTTTCCCTTGGCCATCCCCTCGGCCTTTCCTTTGGCCATACCTTCAGCCATACCTTTAGCCATACCTTCAGCCATACCTTTAGCCATACCTTTAGCCATACCTTCAGCCATACCTTTAGCCGTCCCGTCAGCGATCCCCTTTGCCTCTCCGTCGGCGTATCCTTTCTCGAAGCCCTTGCGCTCGGCGAATTCCCGCTGCGCCAGAATGTCCCACTCGTTCATCTTGTCAATTTCGTATTTAAGTTTCTTATCCTTGTCGAACGCCGCGACCTCGCACGCCTCGGCGAGCCGTCTGGAAATTCCTCCGGCCTCCTCGATCCATTCGGGGACCCTTTGGAAGCCCTCACTGTTCCTGAATATGTAGAACAGCCTGTCGAACTCCGTCACGCACTCCTCCAGCGTCTTGGTGAACAGTGTCATCTCCACAAAGATAACACTAATTGTCTGATCCGCAACCATTCCGGTGCGTTTTTCGGAGAACCGCCAATACGAGATGAAGTGGTCGGTGTCCCAAAGGGACTCGTCATCGTGCTTAAGGCGGTAGTTCAGGAACGACACCACATAGACCGGACGTAGTCCCTTGTATCGTTCCCCGTCCGACAGTTCAAGATGGTAGAGCCCCGACGCGTAATAGACGCACCTTTCGAAGAAGTTGTCCTCCTCGGCGGCCTGCATCTCCACAACAAAAGTTCTGCCTGATTTGTCACGGCAGACCAGATCCAGCACTGTCTTTTTCCCATAGGGTACATCCCGCCGCTGCTCGCGGTCGGAATATTCGGTGATGTCATCGATTCTGGCCTCTGAGGGTAGGATCATGTTCAGCACCCCGATTAGGATGTCCTTGTTGTTTTTGTCGGCGAACACCGCCTTGAATCCGACATCGCTCCTCAGGTTCACGAACGGAGCGAGTCCTTGTCTCTTTTCATTGAAATACATAGTTCAAATTTTAAATGAATATTTGAACCGCAATAATATGCACTAAAAACGTAAATAATGAAAAGAAACGTATGCGGATTATAAAAAACAGAAATATTTTCGGATGATACCCCCTAAATATGCGTTAAAGTAATCCTAAAAAAATGACCTGTTTCTCGGGCATGATCGGGCACACCCATGCGTTGTTCTCAATCATCGCGTCGAGCGCCGGGAAAGAGAATATCTCTCCATCCTGAACGGGCAGCTTTACGGCGCACTGTTCCTCCAACTTGGCGTAGATTTCCGGACGCACCTGCTGCAGATTTGTCTGGGCGACATTGAACACATTGAATACCTGATTCTTCGGATAAACATTGTACTGCTTTTTTCCCCTCGTTGGATAGTTTCTTGTAATCCTCCCAGGGTATCCTCTCCCTTGTGTCCTTGTCGATGACGGTGAATGTAGTCAGGAATACGGGGAAGGATTTCTCACCCTTCAGCACATGAACCGGTTGCAGTTGTCGTTGGGGTTTCCGTTAGGCCACAGGTTGAAAGTGGTTTGTGCTTGTGCCGCCATGAAGCATATGCATGCGGCGAAAAAAGCTATTTTTTTCTATTGCTGTCCGCTAAAAGTTAGCGAGCAACGAGATATCCATCCGCAGTGCTGTT
>OLOV01001322.1_pt1 | contig 19652 bp, 17 predicted proteins | sample 1672931 | NCBI WGS metagenome assembly OLOV01 (sample SAMEA3136738, study PRJEB25190) | human gut metagenome | biome: human gut; feature: human-associated habitat; material: faeces | place: Austria | collected 2013
ACTTTGCAAATAGAGCTCAACCGCACCGCAGCCCCAGTGACCGATGTTTGTAACAGCTCCTGAAACCTTCCTCATGCGTAGAGCGGCCTTACTCTTCTTATCGACGAGCAGTTTTCGAAGCTTTTTATACGAAATAGCCTCTCCTGTTCGACTACCGGCTACAAATGTTGTTTTTATTATACATCTTTCTTGATTACAAAACAAGAGGGCCTCACGTCACGTCACGACGATTGCATGAATGCGCCACCCTCATGCTGCACTCCTGTTGCTTCATTTTTCAAGCATTAAGAACTATTTCAAGGAGCATAGTCGAACGCAGCCTGATAGCAAACCGTTTTTTCTTCTTTGTAATGCCCCCCTTTATCTTTCGTTTTATCAGAAATCGGAAGAATCCGCACCGGCCGGCTACGCCATCTGTAAAGAAACACTGTTTGCGTTTGTGATCAGCAGGAAAGAATGCGGAAGTTTTTCGCTGTTATTCGCAAAAATGCACAATCCCCAGTAGTTCCTCCGCCACCTCCCGGCTTTCCAAACGCATAATGTTATCCTCCACATCGTCCCGGGAAAGGAGGTTCATACTGCCGTACCAGACGATTTTCTCATCGATCACAGCAAAATGCTGGCAGGTTTCTTCGGCATATTGAATCTCTACCCCCGCCGTCCGAAGGCCTTCCAATAATAAAAGCCGATTTTCGTCATTTCCATAGCGATACACATCCGGATGCCAGGTGATAACTGCTGCTTTTAAGCCTTGTTCCTGGGCTGGAAGTAAAAGTTCTACCAAGTTCTCCACCCGTTTTCTGCTCAGAGTGGGGCTGGAAATCAGTACTGTTTCCACAGCCTCCCGGAGATCCTGTTCAAAAACCGGGCGGTAGGTGTCCGAGTCGTAAATTGCGTTGGCAGCCTGCTTCTCCGGGGTATCCGGTGCGTAGAGTGTGTAGCCAATACGCTTATAGGTTTTCAAACGCTTGGCGTACATTTTGTCAAACACAGGGATATGGCTGTCCACATAGTCGTAGATAAACACATCGTTCTTGCCGGGGTAGTCCCGGTGGAGCCGTCCGGCGTATTGCTCCACCACACCTTTCCAGGAAACCGGGGTTGCCAGAAACAGCGTATCCAATCTAGGGTAGTCAAAGCCCTCACCAACGAGCTGGCCTGTCGCCACCAGCAGCATGGATTCCTGCGGCATAACCTCTGCCATTTGCCGTATCGCCGCTTCCCGCTCCTTTTTAGGCATTTCACCTGTCAGAAGAAACGGCTTCTGCGCAGAATCCTTCAGCATTTCATAGAGGATCGCCGCCTGATCCGTAAATCGGGTCAAAATCACCGGCGTTCTTCCTGCCTCCAATGCTTTTTTCACATCTGCTACAATCAAGCCATTGCGGTTTTCGTTCCTCCGCAAACGCTCATAGGCATGGGTCACAGGAGGCTTTTCCTGACCGAAGGGCAGCACCGTTCTTGTAAATCTTGGCACGAGGTAGTGGCCGATTCCCTGCTCTGCCGCTTTTTCCTTGGCAGAATATAGAAAGCGCACCGGGCCAAGAAGCATTTCGTTGATCTTTTCCAGCCCATCTCCACGAAAAGGCGTTGCCGTCACGCCGTAAACATATGTGGCATGAACTTCTTGCAATACGGAACGCAACGTCTCCGAGGCACTGTGGTGGCACTCGTCTACCAGGACCATACCATACTCCCGAAGCCTTGGATGGAACACCCCTTTTTTACACAACGAACCCGCCATAGCAATGTCCACAATGCCTGTGGATGTATCCTTAGGGCCGTGAATCACGCCTACAACGCTTTTCCGCCTTCTTTTCCTTCCGGTTTTCGTTTCATACTCCGGCAAATCCTCCTGAAATTCCAGGAACTCGTCCAGTGCCTTTTGCCACTGGTCGATCAGTGCCGAGGATTCCAGTAAAATTAAGGTGCTGACTTTTCGCTCCGCAATAAGAGCGCTGCATACGACCGTTTTCCCGAAGGCCGTTGCGGCACTTAAAATTCCACATTCGTGTTTCAAAAGTGCCCCTACGGCTTCCTTCTGTTTTTCCCGCAGCTGTCCTGTAAATTTGGCAGTTAATGTCCTTCCCTTTGCTCGTTCATCTGTCAGTTTCACCGGAATTTCGGCATCCCCGCAACGGTCCAGCAGCGCATCCGAAAGGCCCCTTGGAATACATAAGAAGCCGTTGTCATCTTCTCCCAAATATATAAACCGGGAATTTGCGTAATTGGATAACCCCATGGCTTGATTCCGGTAGAACATGGGATTTTGAATTACCGCCATTCGACGAATTTGATTTTGCAGCCTGGGTTTTAGATTCCCGGTTTCGATATAAATTCGGTTTGCCAGGGTCATACACAGCTGGCCGTCCACATCTTCTTTGTGGAAGGATGTTTTTCGTTCCCAAGGTTTGGTATCTTCCGGCAAAAAGCTTCCTCGGTCGGTTTCCGGCACATTCCACCTTTTGATGTAGCTTTCCATTGTCTGTACGGATAACTTTTTCACTGCAAACAACGCTTCCCATTGGTCCGGGTAGGCATTCCAGTTCTTGTCCACAAAAGCACTGTTATCCTTCTTCAATGTCTGCCCCTGCAATGGCAGCGCAATCAAATAGCCCAGTTCTCCATCTCCAACACTGTCCTGCGCCGGGAGCATCCGGTCATAAAATCGAAAGGACTTCAGATTCACCGTCTCCGCGCCTTTTTGCAGCAGAGCCATTCCAAACCGCCGGGCAAGGGCCGCTTCTACGGCACTTTCGAAGAAAATCCACAGATGCCCGCCGCGCCCGGACCGGGACCGCTCAACCAGGCACGGAACTTTATTTCCCTCGCACACCTGCCGCAGGGCGTCCACTTCCTCCATCCAGCGGGTATCCGGATTTCCAAAATCCAGCGTTTCCGCTCCCTTTTCGTGGTTGTCGAAATCAAATACCAGTAATCTACAAGTCCCGTCCGGGAACAGCGGGTAAATTCCAATCACATCAGAGCCATCCGGCTTTTCTCCCCGCAGGTGCGCCATGATCTGCTCCGCTTCCAGCTGCCGCCACTTCCGGTTGGCGCAGGCCCCGCATTTTACCTTCTTCCCGGACTTTTTCGGACAAATCCCATCCTTCCACAGATTCTCACACTGAGGATAGTATCCAGCCTTCCCCGTCGTTTTGTTCACACTGCGTTTGCTGTAAACATCCGTCCGGCCCCGGAAATAGGAATAGAATCGGCGGGCTAGCTGCTTTGTAATTTCCGCTGTGGGCCTTGGAGTCGGCAGCACATAGGAAATACCCGCCTCGTCCAGGAGGTGCTTGAGGAATGTGTTCTCCGCCTGGAGCTTTTCAATCTGGGCTGTCAAAGCTTCTATTCTTTCATCCATTGGGTACCTCCATTTCTATAACAAGTTGTCTCCGTAAAGTGACATTCCTCAATACCGCAGCAAATCGACGGCATTGAGGAATGTGAGGTCAGCAAATTGCCAGCAAGTTAAACCAAGCCTACCACGCCCAATAAGGAATAGAAGACGTGGATGATAGTGTTATTCTTCATTTCTCCGCCGTCTTGGCGCTGGGCATAATGAGCAAATAGTTCGTCCATTTGATTTGTGTCACCAGTGGTGTCACAAATTTATTGTCCTTATAAGTCTCTTTCATGCGGTAGAGACCGCAACGGTTGAAGCCTTCAACGCCTGGATTTTGCAGATGAGTGGTGAACTCTTCATACTCAATACGAGCCAGCAATTATTGCGTTGGAGCATCGGATCCGCCTTCAACCGTCCCGATACGTAGGAATCAAGCTGATCTACCATTTGCTTCACCCAGTTTGTGCAGAAATTTCTTCATGCAGGCTTTGCATTACGCATTGGGAAGATCACTGAAGTAAACCATTAAGCGCATAGTTTTAAAAAATATCAATAGCTATTCAGAAGATTCGACAGCATTCTGTATGAGCCTGCATCGTACATTTGATTTTTGAAGAAATCATCCCAAATATCAAGGCATATTGTTTGAACCTGCGGATTCTTTCCTGCCTTATCAAATAGGATATTTATACATTTTGCAAACTCAGTTGACCGTTTATACATTTCTCCAGGTTTGTACTCTTTGTAACTCTTCCCAATCTCAGCCAATATAGGGGCATATAACTCATGCTCTGAGTTGAGATTCGAAAAGAAGTTAAAAAAGGAATGAAGTGTACGGCTATCAGGATCATTGATCATTATTTTTCCAATAAAGTCTGCATCTCTTCGAATTCTTACGCATTTATCCGTAAATAACCGTGAGAATTCGCCATGTCTCTGGGTAGAGAGGAATAACATAAGTATTTGAAGGCTCCGCTCATGGTACTGTTCATCGTCGAAAGAGAATATCGCTTGTCGGCAAATTCGATCTTTCTGAGCCTGGGTAAACTGATGCGCCGCAATATAGTCTATTATGCTTTTATCGTAATAAACTGCAACAGCACACAAGTATTCCGCTGCAGTTTCACCAAGGTCTTTTACATCTGATTCTGCACTTTGTATCAAAATCGATCTATAATATTCTGTGTCCCTTATGTAATTGCGACTAATAACTTGCCAAAATCCATGCGCTGCTACTATTCGAAGATCGAGCTTTATAAGATTTTTGGCTATGCCAATTGAAAACTGGGGATCCATATTATAATACGCCAATGCACAATCCATAAGCGCAAATCGAACGGAAGCATGTGGATCTTCAACAGCAGATAACACGGTGTCTTTAAATATGATACCCCGTGTGGAGTCCTTCCAAATCAGCGCTGCAATAGCGTGTATTGCACAACCGCGCGCACAATTGTACGAACCACTCTGGACTCTGTCAACAGTTGTAGCATCTGGATCATTTTCATCTGTTTTGCACCCATTCCCTTCCGGATGTTTATGGAACCTTGCAATATTCTTTATGATTTCCATCGTCTCTTCCGACCACCTGTAGTCCGAAAATTTCTCAACCACTCGAGATATTTCTATTGCAACGTTTAAATCTGATGAATTCCCATATCGTGTAATGGCTTGTTCAAGACATTCAAATGCCATGGTGCTCAATTTCTCAGTGTAGGCAGCTGCACTTAATACATTGTAAACATACACTTGTGGACATTGGTCTGGAAAATGAGGCAACAGATTAAGGAACCTTTCTGGCTCTATTTTAGCCTGCCGCCCCATAGAAGATGCAAATGACCAATGGGACGCCTCCACTCCAGTACTTCCGCTCCATCGGTTGCTCATTTTTTCTTCCGGAGTTGCAATAATTTGCAACCACGTTCTATCGCCGATTCGACTTAATTTCTTGTCTACAGGGGATGACACCGAAACAGCATCGCCACCATAGATTCCACAAGTGAAATGCGGCATACGGATCCAATCATTTCTGTTAAGAACCTCTATTAATTCTTTGGTATATGCAGTTGTTCGTTCTTTCTCTAAGCAAGGTAAAAGCTCTTTCTGTAAATGTCCCCAATATGCGTAAAAAAACGGCGGATACTTTTTTTCTTGATTGGCTTCCATTCTAGCCTTGAAACAACGCATCATCTGCCCAACCGGCTCTTTCCAGAACACAATTTTGCTCTCAAGCGTGCCAAACACCTCATCCGTGCAGACCCCAGAAAATTTGGCAATTATTTGTTTTGCAGCATATAAATAATCTCTCTCTTTTTCTGAAAAACAAAATATCCTGTTTGAAAAGTCACGTAGGAGCCACGAGAGAACTGTATCTGCATATTCAATAGGTAAATCCCGCAACCCTTGTAAAATAAGCTCATGACCTACAGCAGAAATGGGAGCATTGTAATTCCCCATGAAGTGCAAACATTCTTCCGGCGCATTTTTTCCAAATATTGAAAAGGCCTGTTTTACAAGATTGACAATTTTTCTTGCCGTACTTTCATTATATTTCCGATTGATCCAATCTTCTTCATGCAGAAAAATGTTATTGTTTTCATAGATTTGCTTAAAATCACTTGATGCAATACAAATCAATGGAAACAGCCGTTCTACAATCTGTTGATAATAAGTCGTCACATATCCGGTTATTGTTTTTTCTTCCCCTAGATATAAATGACTGGATCTACACACATTCTTCGAAGAAAGAAGCACCTCAAGCAAGTCTATTGCACATATCGACGATGTTTCCATTAGCTCCAATACAGGTATAAAATGTTGCAGCAAGTCTGGATTTTTCTTTATCAGCGCCAGCCTGAAGTGAAACATTTCTTCAGAGTCATCTGATGGATTCGGACATAAGGTATCATAAATATCTCGGTCCTGTTTACTGCTTTGGAATGCGTATGGTCGAAGTTTCCCAACAACAAAATCCGGAATCAGGTAGCTTACAGAGCGAAGCAAATTCCGTGCCGTGGGTGACATCCATTTCTCTATCTGGTATCGTTCCACAAAGCGAGGATGTCCCATAAAAACAGATTGGAGTACAAAATCGTGCCAAATAGAATCATGCATATACTGATTCGCAAAATCAACACTTTCCTGACCTGGGGCAGAATGCTGACCCAAAACTTCGAAAACACCACACTGAATATAAAATCGGACATGGTCTGAGCCAATTATCTTTTTTGCCTGTTCTAAAAAAAGGGTACTATCTGATTCCAATAATTGCTGCAAAACAGTTAATAGCCTGTATCTGATAGCCGGAACTTGCTCATCTCGTGGTCCTAAAATCTGTACAAGATCTTTTCCTGAATAAACATCTGATAGCATATTTACAGAGAGAAAATAATCTAAAAAACTCTGATGTGTGCAAAAAAGTTTATTGGCATCTATATCCTGACTCAATAGTCCTTGGGAAATCAAAGCATTAACCACCCCGCACTGATCTGACAGCATTGAAGGTGGAAGATAGAGACGTTTGCGACCAGACATTAAGCCTACAACTCTATCTTTACAAGCAGCGGTTGATGCATAAGGGATCCCAATTTTCTGGCAGTCTCCTTGAATCTGATTCCACCATTGTTCCATCAACCCATAAACGGACAAAATTGGATTTCTGTGTTTTTTACTATTCAGTCTTGTCCAAACAAAAAGTGAAGACGGCGTACGAAGAATATCCTGTAGCTTAGGAGAAAATTGGCGGACCTGGTCGCCAATGATTCGTACTAATTCATCATCCGAAAACGGTTCAACCTTAATTCTGGACCACGTTATTGGACTGTCCTCACCGTTTTCAAACAAGCTCCTTAAACCAGCGTCATTTTCCAAATCAAATGTACGAGATGAAAATACCAAAGAAATATTACCATTTTCCAAACGGTTGATTCGTTCCGCTTCGCGAATCATTTCTCTGCAAATCGTAAGCGCATCTCCAGAATGGATGTTTGACCAACGCAAAGCATCTAATTGGTCTAAAATCAATACGCAATGCTTCTGAGCCGCTAAACTCGCCAAACAGTATACAGGCGATCCTGGCAGGCCCAGTTGACTTCCAAAATTCCGTGCTGATTTCTCTGGAATATATTTATCAAGCTTTATGGTCAAATAAAGAATCTGATTTTCCTTTAAATAATTCACCAATTCTTGAAGGCAGCCACTTTTGCCCATACCCGCTTTTCCGTGGAGAATTGCGGATTTCCCTTTATTTATTGCATCTATCAGTTTTAAGGATTCTGTCCTGTGAATCAACGTCCCATGTATTGCAGGATAATTACCCCAATACACCTCATTTATAGTTTGGATTCGCTGAAAAACTGTATTGCTATTTCCAAAATTCAACAAATAAACATTTTGTTTTTCTAAATATTCAACTACATTTGAAGCCGTAATCCTTTTTCGTAAGGAATTTGTCGCTTTTGCATATTGTTCCAACAATATCAGAATTGTAGATGGTTCTCCCGAAAAAATGAGTTCAATTCTGTCTTGGAGCTCCTCTGTATCGTATTGGAACGTTTCGAAATAGCATCGTGATAAAAGGACATAGTACGCCTCCCTATCTATAGCCTTTTGAATGTCATACCCAAAAGCCTTTGCACATGCATTAAAGGTTTTACGGATCACTTCATTGTTGATTTGATAGTTGTACCATTCTTCATAAGTAGAACTATTTCTTGCGCGATTGCATAGTTCATCCAATTGTGTATACTTTAGCGGAGAGACAAAACAATACTCTGCATTTCGATCCCCCAACAGTATTTCTTTGATTCGATCAAAAACATCGTAACGCTCTAAATCGGAAACACCCCATTGTGGTTTTGTTCCATTACTTGCTTTGCACTGAAAGTAACGTTCCCTTCCATTTTGCTCTTCCGTGATATACTCCGAATAATCACCCACAGGACCAAGTTTTTCAACTGTAATGGCCTTTATTCTTTCACGTACAAGTCTGAGCATGAGAACAGCAAAATAGCGATCCTCATACATATTACCCAATTTATCTCCCATTCCACCAGGTTCTAGGCTCATATTTATTTCACCCACAATTCTTCTTTGCACAAAAACGAGTTGACGATTTTAGTTTCCAAAACAACTGCTGACGATTGCAGTATAAAGCAGTTGTTCCAAATTCTGGGAACACCCAATCGCTTCCTTCAGAATCTCTTTTTGCAATTTATCCAGGTCGTTCCGACGTTCAACGATTTGTTTACACATTTCTTTGATCATTTTCTCATCCATGGATGCATTATCCTCCGCACGTAATCGGACCGCTTCAGCAAAATTGCAGTTCGATTTTTGTATCAACTAACCATTTCGCCCCTCTTTTACGTTCTTTTATCTGTTAAAAACAACGAATCAGTTATAATGTATCACATAGTCGCAGTAGAATCAAGTAGCCAGGTCACAAAAAAGCTTTCCAGAACATACTTTCTGATAAGGAGTTCTATGCGTTCTTTATTCCCCTCCAGAACACAGCTTGCACAGTCAACGAATTGCGCGGAGATGCCAATCATGCAGCACGGCGTGGAACCTGCCTCGGAAAAGATGAAATAAGTATTGACAAAGAAATTGACTCCATTTGTAATGAACTGCAAAAGGAGTTTGACGTACAGAAGGTTCGCGCTTATACAAAATGGCTTAAAAATAAAGGCTTTCACTAATTGTTCAATTTTTATGTGGTCATTGAAATAAGATAGGATTACTTGCTTATGCTTACTATTCGGTAGCAGACCGTTTTATCGGACATTATATTTTGTAGAATACAACCATCCAAAGTAGAATCCCAAAAGCTATATATGGAGGTATTCCTATGAAATTCACGATCAATTGTTTTATCAGTTCTCAAAATCCCGCACAGTCAGCCTCTCCCTTACCCGAAGCACCCCCAGCAGCATCCGCACCCCGGAAGTCCGTTGTCCAGGTCCGCTTTCCCGGCTGGGACAAGGGCCTTGCCTACTACAACGACCAATTTGGTCTGAAGCCAGGCGATCCGGTATATGTGGACGGAAAGCTAGAAGGGCAGCTAGGAATCGTTACCGCTGTGAATTACAACTTCAAAATCAAGCTGTCCGAGCACAAGCGGGTCATTGCCCTGGTAAACACCGATGTCCACGGAAAATTCTACATGGCCGGCTCCCATTTCGTCAGCTTTGACCCCAATGTGCTCCCCCCTGCCCAAGTGACCCTTTGGTTCTGTGCCCCCGCTTCCGAAGAAGAGGTGTATGTCAGCGGCGATGATGATTTTTCATTTTCGCTGGACGATTTACAGGAAATGGGCATCGGCAGCGCCATTGCGGAGCGTGGGTACCAATACTACATGGAAAACCGTGTACAATATCTCTGCATGAACGGTACAAAAGGCTACGCCATCGTCCAGGGCAGTCACGCTTACACCGTGGAATTTGAATACAACGACGGCACCATTTCTAAGTTGGTCTGCGACTGCTTCTGCAGCTACCCCTGCAAGCATGAATTCGCCGCCATGCTCCAGCTGCGGGAGACCTTGGAGCTGATTCAGAAGCAGTATGCAGAGGAATACGCGCAAACCGACCGTTTCGCTGCCATCTGTAAGGAGACGCTGTTTAGGTTTGCGGTTAGTAGGAAGGAATGCGGGAGTTTTTCGCTGTAATTCACAAAAATGCACAATCCCCGGCAAGCGTCAATCGCCTGCCGGGGCCGTTTCCCTTTCACTCGCCTTATCCACTATAGATTTGCATTATAAACGTCAGGCTATCCCGCAGTTCCTGGCTAAAACCTTCCAAATCGCTGGGCTGGATCACACCTTGAAGCAGCATTTGCAGGAGTTCAACCTGCATGGTGCTTCTGCGCATATCGACTATAACGCCAGGGGATTTTTTGTCCTGCCGAATCCGCTTTTCCAGTGCCCAGAATTTCTCCGAGGACGATTCTTCCGAGTCCAGGATTGCACGATATTCTTCCATCAGCCTGCCCACATAGCGCTCCTGCCAGACGGGGACACGCTTTTGAAACAGCTTCCAGTCGGATTCCAGGCAAGTATTTCGTGGATACATACGGATCCCCCCATTTCAAATTCTGTAAGTCCCCTGTTATTGCAATCTTACAGCCGATGGTTAAAGCTCCTCGTCATCCCAGCCCGGGTACTGTGCCGGCGGGGCTCCCACCGCTTTGATCACACGGAAAGACTTCGTTTTCTCTTCCAACTCCTGCATCACTCTGCACTGAAAACGCCATTCATCTCCAAAATCAAACAAGTACTTAAATTTATCGCCTTTTTCCAGTCCAAGTCGTCCAAGTGGCATCTTGTAGGACATTCGGCAGCCCTCATCCATATCGTTGGAATAATAGGCACAGAAATCGCTCCAATACCGGTCATCCATAAAGAACGCATGGCAATGGTCATCGTCAAATTTGAAAGCGGCCAAAATTGCTTCACTCAACGCACCAAGGGTTTTCTGCTTGCCGATTTGAATGTACCGGTAACAGCTGCGTCCCAAAGACACCTTGATCACATAGCTTTCCACCGTTCCGGTTTCTTTTTCCTTGTTGGGATGACGTTCCGGTTCGCCGCCGCTTAAGGAAAAACGGATCGTCTTGTCCTCCTTGGCCTTTCTATAGATATCCTTAAACGCTTCGCTGTAACCACGTCCGAAGTGGAACGGATAGGCCGTTACCAATCCATCCGAAATAATCATATCCTTAAAGGGGATCAACACGGCATCCAGCAGTACCGGGCCTTTTCCCAGCATTTCCTCCCAGGTGGAAAACAGCCCTTTGACCATATAGACCGTCTGGTCATCCTCTGAAATGAAAATGGTTCCCTTTTTTAAATGCCGTTCCACAATGTACTTTCCCGGCTTGCACTGCGCCCACCCCGCCACAATCTGGGCCTGCTCCTCCGGCAGCTTCGCCTGGGCCAGGTATTCCTGAAGCACCTGCGTGTGGGACCACAAATAATCTGCAATCTTCTTCGCTTCAGCAGCATCAACACCTCGGCTCCGGTCAATCGATCCCATACCGGGACATACCCGGTATTTTTGATTCACAAAGTCCAGCAAAGGGAACCAAAGCTGATAAAAAAGCTCCGCATCTTGTTTTTCTAATGTCATATTCTACTCCTTATCTATTGCGCTATTGTTCTTCCCGCAGGATGTCCATCAGATGGTCCAGAATAAACCGCTGTGCGTTTGCCCCGTAGTACACCGCCTGAAAAGGCCCGGCCTTCCCCTGCATCTCCCGGACAGACAGGCCCAGCTGCTCTCCTGCCGCCGTTGGCAGCCGCTTGGATTTTCCGGCTTCGTCAACCCGCTTTTCCAGGAAGCCTTTTTCTATCAACCAATTGGTGATCGTGGTCGCCTTCAGCCGCTTCCTAGCCGGATCATGGACCCCGTCCGTGATTCGATCTGCAAACTGGGTAATTCGAAGTGCTTCCTGAGACGGCTGCAAACGGGAAATCTCCTCTTGGGTGATATAGAAATTCTTCTCTCCCGAGATTACCCTGCCGTCGTTGGCAATGACCTGATCCAATATCCCGGAAACATAGAAAAAGCACCTCGCCAACCGAACATTGTTCAGCACGGAATCATTGGGGATCTCCTGCCCCGAAATGGGGTCGATCCCCTGGGCCAGCTTGTCCAGATACATTTTCGCCCGCTGCATGGTTTCCAGTTCTGTCATAATAGTCCCCTCCTCGTTATGTTTTTAGCTTAGCACCTTTGCGCCAGACAGGCAACGGAAATCGTCAGTTGAAACGAATATTCGTCTTTTTCACCTAGAACTTCTTTTTATTTCTGTGCAATATGACATAGATGGGCTTTTATCCGATAACCGCCCTATTCTTTTCCCATTGCACTTTCCAATCGCTATTCGTTCTACTCCCTCTAGCCAGCGGACTTCTCTTTCTTTGCGAACCAACTTTTCAATATCTTTTCGGCTTATTTTTCAAGACTTTTCAATAAATATATCGGCCCCAAAATCCCACTTTTCAAATATTCAGGTGATAACCTCCTAGCCTTCTGGCCTCCAGGTCACCTTGAGCGGCACGAGCTAAGTAATGGCGTTCTTCCTCGGAGGTCAAAGACTTGGGGAAAGAGCCGGAGTGGAGCTCTGGAATGCGGTGCTTAACGAATAAAGGACAAGCCCGGCAAGGTTTCGATACCTGCCGGGCTGTGCCTTTGTGTCGGGAACAGGGAGAGAAAGTGGAATTGAAAGGTATTGATGCGTGGGGAAGTGAATTGAGCGGCGGAATCCTCGCTTTATTTCTGGTTCAGAAGGGCGTTCATGTCTTCTTCCGGTGTAGTAATAGGCGCAATGCCATAGTTTTCCACCAGGAAGTTCAGAATATTGGGGGACAAAAACGCCGGGAGAGAAGGACCAAGGCGGATGTTTTTAATACCGAGATGCAGAAGGGTCAGCAGGATACAGACCGCTTTCTGCTCATACCAGGACAGAACGAAGGAGAGCGGAAGTTCATTTACAGAACATCCAAAAGCCTCCGCGAGTGCCACGGCAACCTGAATTGCGCCGTAGGCATCATTACACTGTCCCATATCCATCAGCCGGGGCAGACCGCCGATTTCTCCCAGATCAAGATCGTTGAAACGGAATTTGCCACAGGCCAGGGTGAGGACGATGCTGTCAGAAGGGGCTTGTTTCACGAATTCTGTGTAATAGTTTCGGCCCGGTTTCGCACCGTCACAACCGGCAACCAGGAAGAAATGGCGGATGGCACCGGATTTTACGGCTTCTACAACAGTACCCGCATGGGATAGGATGGCTGCATGACCAAAACCGGTTGTCACTTTCGTGCCGCCATTGATACCGGAGAATTGCCGGTCTTCTTTGTAACCGCCCAGTTCCAGCGCTTTTTTGATAACCGGCGTGAAATCCTTCTGCTCGTCAATATGAACAGCACCCGGGAAAGCAACTACTTCTGTTGTAAATACTCTGTCTGCATAGCTGTTTTTGGGCGGCATCAGGCAGTTTGTGGTGTAGAGGATTGGAGCGGGAAGATGATCAAATTCCTTTTGCTGATTCTGCCATGCGGTTCCGAAATGTCCTTTCAGGTGAGAGAACTTTTTTAAGAAGGGGTAGGCATGGGCCGGGAGCATTTCACCGTGTGTGTAGATGTTGATCCCTTTTCCCTCGGTCTGCTCCAGCAAAAGCTGAAGGTCCTTCAGATCATGACCGGTCACAACAATAAACGGCCCTTTTTCTACGGCAAGGGTCACAGCGGTCGGTTCCGGTGTCCCATAGGTCTGTGTATTGGCCTTGTCCAGAAGTGCCATGCACTTCAAGTTGATTTCTCCGACTTTCAGCACGGTAGGAAGCAGCCGTTCGACACTTTCTTCATAACCGATTCTAAATAGGGCTTCGCAGAAAAACTGGTTCACTTCGGCATCTTCATAATTCAGAACACTTGCATGATAAGCATAGGCTGCCATTCCGCGAATCCCGAACAGAATAAGCGATTTCAAAGAACGGATATCTTCATCCACATTCCACAGCTGCCGCATATCGTATTCGTCTGTCTTACCACAGGGGGACTGACAGCTGCTGCAATCGGGAACCAGCCGCTCTTTCTCGGCTCTGACTTTTTGTATCATCTTTTCAATGGCCGCATTGTCAAAGCTTACGTTTGTAACTGTCGTGAACAGCCCTTCCATGATGATCTGTCCGGTTCTTTTGGAAATGGTTTGCGCACCATCGACTGCTCTTGCCAGACCAATCAACGCACCTGTCAGTTCATCCTGCAATTTTGCGGTGTCTGCCTTTTTCCCACAGACACCGGCACTTCCTGTGCATCCCGTACATCCAAGTGCCTGCTCGCACTGAAAACAAAACATCTTCTGCTCCATAGTTGTATGCTCCTTTTACTCAATGATTTTACCGTCAATACTGATGGTGACGACCTGCCAGGGGATGAATTTTCCGCTGTTTTGAAGTGCTTTCTTGGCCGCCATTTCCAGCCCCCCGCAGCAGGGAACTTCCATTCTTACAATGGTTACGCTTTGAATGTCGTTACCTTGAATGATTGCGGTCAGCTTTTCGCTGTAATCCACCTGGTCCAATTTGGGGCAGCCGATGAGGGTCAGCTTGTTCCGGATAAAATCCTGGTGAAAGCTTGCATAAGCATAGGCGGTGCAATCAGCGGCGATCAGAAGCTTTGCGCCGTTAAAATAGGGTGCGCTGACAGGTGCCAGTTTGATTTGTACCGGCCAGTTCCGGAGTGCGGACATCTGTGCTGGGTTGGGAGCGGGGGTGCCGGTTCCGGGTGCTGCCAGACGCCGGATCTGCATACTTTTCGATCCGGGACAGCCCGTGTGTTTGGGTGCTGCCTGGTTTTTCTGGGCTTCTTTCACGGCTTTCTCATCGTATGCGGGTGCTTCTCGTTCTTCAAAAGAAATGGCACCTGTTGGGCATTCCGGGAGACAGTCGCCCAGCCCGTCGCAGAAGTGTTCTCTCACCAATTCGGCTTTTCCGTTTATGATCTCAATGGCCCCTTCGTGGCAGGCCTTGGCACAGGCGCCGCATCCGTTGCAGCGTTCCCGGTCGATTCGGATAATTTTTCTTTTCATTTTTTGCCCTCCGTCAGTAGCATTTCTTGTTTTTCTGTTAGAATTATAGTATTATAAATACAACTTGTATGTTTGATTTCCAACATGGAGGGATGATTTTGAAAAAATATTTACCCATTCTCAGAAACAGTCCGTTTTTCAAAGGCCTTACGGATCAAGAAATCTTGTCCATCCTGCACTGTGTAAACGCAGCAACCGTTTTCAAAGAACGGGATTCTTATATTTTCAGAGCGGGAGACGCTACCGAGGTCATGGGGCTGGTGGTGTCAGGCGGTGTTCTCATTATTCAGGAAGACCTTTGGGGGCATCGGAACATTCTGTCCAAGTGCTACACCGGTGACTTCTTTGGGGAACCCTATGCGGCCAGCCCCGGAGCCATTCTGAATATCAGCGTGGTGGCAGACGAGGATTGTGAGATCATCTTCTTAAACGTCCAGAGGCTGCTGGTCTCCTGCCCGACGGCCTGCGAACACCACCAGAAGCTGATCCGCAACCTGGTCAGCGTGCTGGCCAATAAAATCCTGGTTTTTAACGATAAAATCACCCATGTCGGCAAGCGAACCACCAGGGATAAACTGCTGTCGTATCTGTCGGCAGAGTCCACCAGGCATTCGTCGCTCTCCTTCGATATTCCCTTTGACCGGCAGCAGCTGGCAGACTACCTTTGCATTGACCGTGCGGCAATGTCTACGGAGATTTCCAGGCTGCAAAAAGAAGGGCTTCTAAAAACAAATAGGAATCATTTTGAGTTGACCCTATGCAACAGTTCCATGGTTATAGAGAAAAGGAGCTGAGATGCAGATGGAATGGTCAGACGGAAAGAAACGCTGCTGTTGGGCAAACCAAAAAAATGAACGGTACATCCGTTACCATGATGAGGAATGGGGCGTTCCCGTCCATGATGATGGGATGCTGTTTGAGATGCTGGTGCTGGAATGCTTTCAGGCCGGGCTGTCCTGGGAGTGTGTTCTGAACAAGCGGGAGGCGTTTCGGGACGCTTTCGACGGGTTTGACCTGGATACGGTCTGCGCATACGGGGAGGACAAGCTGGAAGCCCTGGTCCGTGGCCCCGGAATCATCCGGAATCGGCTGAAAATACAGGCATCCGTTACCAATGCCCGAGTTTTTCGTGAAATACAGGGGGAATATGGCAGTTTTTCCGGGTATCTCTGGCACTGGACTGCCGGAAAAGTGGTCTGCGAAACCGGGCTGACACATTCGGAGCTTTCAGACCGAATTTCAAAGGACCTGAAGAAACGGGGCATGAAATTCGTTGGGACGACGGTGATTTACGCATATTTGCAGGCAGTCGGTGTGATCTATTCTCACGATGGGGGCTGCTTTTTGGAACGCAAAACGGTGGTATAGAGAGGTGCATGTAAATGAAATGGGCGGACTACTACAAGCGATATGATGAATGGCAAGAAAGCACACAGTACAGCCGCTTGGCTTCCATTACGGATTTTGGGCCGGAGGGAAGCCCCTCGGCGGAAATTGCGGACTGCACTCAGTATGTAGAATCACGCACCGCCGCAAGCATCATCCGCCGTGCCTTGACCGCCGGTGTCCGACTTCGCACAGCGGAAATCACGGACATTGTGGACAGCGGCCAAATAGAGGACGAGGGGCTGCTCAGCAAACTGATTTGTGCCTATTTGGGGGCCTATACAGGCGAACAGCTGGAAACCCTCCTATCCTGTTTCTCCAACTCGGAACCGGTGGAAACGCTGATCGCCCAAATCTGTTCCAAACCGACACATTTTACAGAAGAAGACATTCTCACGCTGCTGCCCTACATGCCGGATGATGGGGCCATGAACAAACTGGTAGGTTCCACAGATGCCAGGTTTTCGGAAAATGGCCTGAATGAGCTTTGCGACTATGGCGTGGAGGAGTCCCTGATCAAGAAGATCTCCAAACGCAGCGGAATACCCTATGCAGATCCGGATGACCCCATGGAGGAACCCCCGGACGATACGCCAGGCACGAAACCAGGCTTCTTAAACGCACTTTTGACGGGATGGGCACTTTTCGGCGGCTCGAAAACGAAACACACAGGTAACTGCACAGGCGACTGCGCCCATTGCCCGCCCCACTATGGCTACCGCTATGGCCGCTGGTACTATGGACACGGACATACAGATGGCTGCGAATTCTGCGGCAACGGCGGCTGTAACGGCAAGTGCCATATAGATTGAGATCAGAGCTTTTTCAGCATAAAGAGCAAAGAATGCTTTCTATGTAACAAAATTCTGAAAAATAAAAGTTTATTACATTGATGTAACAAACTTGACGATGAGGACGTGGCGTGTTATCGTTCAAACTGCTCCGCCGGGGCTGCGATGTGGCCTTTGGAACACGAAGGGATTTAGAACAGTGTAAATTAAAGACAGGGGACACATGGGATGAGGATGAAATCTACTTTGTCGTAGAGGAACTGAGAAAAGAATTTCCGGGCCTTTCATTTACGCAAATGTCCGATTGCGCAGGTGTTCTGATTTTGGACTGATAATTTCTAAGTGAAGCAAACCGAAAGTTTTGGAAAGGTGAATACCCCATGAATTTGAAAAAAGTTCATCATATTGCCATTATTGGAAGCAACTATCAGCAATCAAAGCACTTTTATGTGGATCTGTTAGGCTTTTCTATCGTTCGGGAAAACTACAGACCGGAACGGGATGATTACAAAATCGACCTTCAACTCGATGGGACGGAACTGGAACTCTTTATCATTAAAATTGCCCGAAACGTCCCAGTTATCCGGAGGCTTACGGTCTCCGGCATCTTGCCTTTGCTGTAGACTCGGTGGATGATACCGTAAGAGAATTGAACAAAAGGGGCATCATCACGGAACCAATCAGACTCGATGCTTACACAGGCAAAAGAATGACATTCTTTTATGACCCTGACGGTCTTCCCTTGGAAATTCACGAATAAAGTATTACAGAGTCTTGGACAGCGATTTTATAAATTCCAGTTTATCGAACTGAACATAAAAGCCGAATACTGAAAATCAGACCGCCCGCTGGTCGCAGTGTGCGAGAAGTTGACGGCCTAATTTTCAGCATTCAAGTTTTGTGTTCAGATTGACAAACTGGAATATGTTTTATAGAGGTCTTTGCAAATACGCCATATCTACAAGGTGCATACCACACTCATATATCGGGTGGTCACAATAATCAGTACAAAGACACAGCCCGGCAAGCATCAAAACCTTGCCGGGCTTGTCCTTTATTCGTTAAGCATCGCTTTCCAGTAAATTTTCGCAGCCCGATTCCCGCACACAGACACCGTGCTTCCTTCTGTCCGCCACAGAAAATCTCCCCTTGCATCATCTGTTTTTCATAATGTGCGCCACCAGTCTCAGGTTCCGCTCTACCAGGATGTTTCTGGCTTCGGTATCGCCTTGGGCGGAGAGGGTGAGATAGTGGCGTTCTTCTTCCTCGGTCAGAGGCTTTGGAAAGCTGCCGGAGGAGAGCTGCAGGGAGTACAGCAGGCTGCTGAGCATCAGCCAGGCGCTTGCTAGCATTCATCTTCACCTCGCTGCTACCCTATTCTCCATTTCCCACGGATATTCCGACGGGACAGGCTGAATTTCTCCATGGCAGAGAAATTCAGCGACCGAACTCGTTCACTTATTCAGCAGATGGAAAATGCGTACGCTGCCATGTCAGGAATTCCTCGGAGGGATTCTTGGCCCTTTTTTTGAGCTGGAATAAATGAATATCGTACAGCTCTTTCTCTCCACCGGCCATATCCGATTCCAATCTTTCCACAACATCCCAGCATTCTCCGCAGAGAGCGACTTTCCCCTCTTCTACCGAATAGAACATGTCAAACAGTCTTTTCTTTTTATTGCAGCAGCTGCAAACCATAAAATAACTCCTTCCATTATCTGCTCATTTCCCGTACTTCCTCGTTCAGGCACCGTAGCAACCCGGGTTCCCAGAAGCCAAAAGAATGATATTTTCACTCTTTGGCAGCGGACGCTTGACCGGCATCTTGTCTTTTGCAAACAGAGGCAGCATTCCCATTATTTTAAGCCCTTGTCCAGCGGCTTAAACAGTCTGGCACTCCAGAATTCCATTCCCAACTCATCGATGTAGAAATGGAGAATGGCGCGCCAGTTGCGGGTCGCCGTAGATAAGAGCACATAATCCGCTTCCTCCCAGACTAGGTTTTCTGCGAAACGGAACAGTTCTCCGCCAATCCCTTTGGAGCGCATGGCCGGAACAATATAAATCTCCTCCACCTCAAAAAATGGCGTTCCTTCCGTCATAACGGTGGAGGTCTTCTGCGCACGGCACAGCTTCCCAAAGAGGTAGCCGACAGGTGTATCGTTATCCAGCGCGAGAAAAAAACGATTTCCTTTCAAATCCGATTCATCATTGGCGCAATAGCCCCGGCAGCTGTTTTCCGCTGCCCAATCGGCAGACATTTTCAGCAGGGTCTTTTCTGTCTCCGGGGTCAAACTGACCTCACAATAGTTCATTTTCATCACTCCTCATGCGGAAGACCCAGTGTAGTAAAAATCCCCCGCTCCGAGGAGCGGGGGACAAAGCGCATCAATTAGTTGTCGAAGATCTCGGTGACAACGCCGGAACCGACAGTACGGCCGCCTTCACGGATAGCGAAACGCAGGCCCTTCTCGATGGCGATGGGGGTGATCAGCTCAACGTTCATGTCGACGTTATCGCCGGGCATGCACA
>OLOV01001325.1_pt1 | contig 19626 bp, 13 predicted proteins | sample 1672931 | NCBI WGS metagenome assembly OLOV01 (sample SAMEA3136738, study PRJEB25190) | human gut metagenome | biome: human gut; feature: human-associated habitat; material: faeces | place: Austria | collected 2013
AGATCACCGTGAAGGCGCACGAGCGCAAACGGCAGTCCGGCAATGTGCTGGATGTCGTTCCAGAGGGTACTCCCACCGAGGTGGTGGAGCACCGCCTGCCGGGGAACGAACTGACTTGTTCTGCCTGTGGCAGCAAATTGGTGGAGATTGGCAAGGAAGTCCGCCGCAGCTTAATGATGAAGCCGGCAGAGTTCTGGGTGCGCGAGGACGTGTACTACACCTACGCCTGCAAGAATTGTGAGCAAGAGACCGATGAAGCCAACATTGTGAAGGCGGCGAAGGAGCCTGCGCTGCTGCCTGGCAGCTTTGCCTCTGCGGAGGCAGTGGCGTATCTGGCAGCACAGAAATTCGTCATGTACTCGCCGCTGTACCGTCTGGAGCAGGAGTTTAACCGACAGGGCTTGAGGCTATCCCGGCAGACGATGGCCAACTGGCTGCTGAACACTTCGGAGAAATGGCTGCGGCCGATCTACGATGCGCTGCGCGAGCAGCTTTGTAAGGAGCCGGTGCTGCACGCCGACGAGACGACCTTGCAGGTGTTGAAAGAGCCGGGACGTTCCTCCACCAGCAAGTCCTACATGTGGCTGTACCGCACCAGCGGCTGCACAAAGCAGGCCATTGTGCTGTATGAGTACCAGCCTACGAGAAAAGCGGAGCATGCTGAATATTTCCTGCAAGGCTTCTCAGGATGGCTGCACGCAGACGGATACCAGGGATACCACAGACTGCCGGGCAACATCCGTGTGGTGGGCTGCTGGGCACATGCGAGGCGAAAATTTGACGAGGCGTTGCAAACGCTGCCCAAGGAGATGCAGAAGGACGCTCCGGCAGCGATTGGCGAATGCTATTGCTCCCGACTTTTCAAGCTGGAGCAGGCGTTTGCAGAGCTGACACCGGAGGAGCGATATGAAAAGCGGCTGGAGCAGGAGAAACCTGTTTTAGACGCGTTGTTGTCATGGGCAAATGAGATGCAGGCGAAAACCGCGCCGAAATCTGCGTTGGGCAGGGCCATCGGTTCTGCTCCTTTCCTCGATTTTGCAAGCAAAGCATACCGGAAGAAGGCGCGGAAAGCTATTCACCAAGTCTAACGAAGAAGCATGGCAAAACAGAAGCGATACCACCAAAGCGGCTACGCCGTCCGCAGCCAACAGGCAAGGGAATGAAAAGATCAGCCGCCCTGCGATTCGCAAAGCGGCTGATCCATTGCTCTTACGCTGTATTTGCATTACAGCTCCATTTTCGGCGCGTAATCCGCGGCAACTTCCTCTCGGACATCGTCCTCGGTGGTATCGAGCTGCCGTGGCGTCTGCGTCATCGCAAGCTCCTGCAGATGACCGATCCGGCGCTGCACGCTTTCCGTGATCGCATGGATACGTCCCTCATCGATATAGTCGGCAGCTTCCTCGCAAGACAGTACGCTGGAGATCAGCTCGTCTACATCGGAGAGGCGATCAAAGTCGATCCAATCAAAATCGGTCACCAGCTTCAGCTGCTCGGCGTGGTGGTTTTTGAAGGGCTTGCAGACCACATCCTTTTCCGAGCGCATCTGACCGGGCATCTTATCATAGCCAAGGGAGGAGCCGCTGTCATAGATCGGAGCCATACCGAGCCATTCCAGCGTTTCCGCGTTTCGCAGTGCCCCAAAGTTATTGAAGTGGCGATCCTCGTTTGCGATGATATAGTCCAGCACCAGCATCCGGTCTAAAAACGGCGTAATGTTCCCGATGCCGAGCAGCTCGCAGCACTCCAATAGATGCCGGTATCGGGAGGTGCTGTTCTTCTGCTTTTTCGCCTGCAGCAGCCTCCACGCCGGGATCAACTCCGTATTCTCCGTAACAAAATCCTCACAGACCGAGTAGGGTGCATCCTTGCTCCAGATGACTGTATATGATACATGAGGAATGCCGAGCCGCTCCATGATGCCGGAGGCGATCACCTCGTTGAACGGCTGCTGCCGGAACGGATTGCTGCCGCCCTTGATCAGGCATCGCTTCCCATCGATGATCTTCCACCGCTTTTTCAGATTGCCGTCCGATGTGCTGTCGGGGGAGCTGAAATTGAGTGCGTCCTTCTTCTTTCTTTCTCCGAACAGCACATCTCCGATGTCCTCCGAGAAATCATTTTGGAAAAAGTTGATGTCCTCCCACCGAAGCTCCGCGCCTTCCGGACAGATCCAGTACTGATCCGAGAGGCTCAGCCCGTAGCAGCGGACGAGCAGCATTTTGGTGTCTGCCACCCCCAACGATTCCAGTGCTTCCCGCACACCGCTGCGGCTTGCCGGAATAGAGCGATCCCGCCACCAGTCGTTAAACGCCGCACGGTCGGCGATCTCGTTTCGCACAGGGATGCCGATAGGCAGATGCTCCGGTGCGTAGACACTGCCAATTTTTTGTATAAAGCCGGTCACATCGTCCAGCTCGAGCTCTGCCACGGGGGTTCGTTTATGCATAAAGGTGCATTTCATACCTGTCGCCTCATTTCGTCTGCTTTTCTGTGATTTCAGCATGCGCAGCTGCGCCTGCAGTTCCTTGCGCTTTTCGATTTTATCTGCCAGCGGCGCGATCTCACTGTCGTGCAGATAGCGGCTCTGCTTGACGCCGTTTTCCGACCACTGGTGATAGTAATAGACCTTTCCGCCGATGGTTTTTTTGGAAAGATACCCCTTCGGCAGTCCGGCGATCTGCTCGGTCAGTTCCGTGATGCGCCTTAGCTGCTCCCTGTTATCCATGTCTGTCACCTCGTCTTTCAGGGATATTATACCCCGACTTAACCCCTGTTGTCAACGCTGTGCTTCATAAAAGCGCGGCGGCGATGCGCGACATGATAAACTCCACGCAGGGTATCGCCATGGCGTTATGTTGAGCTTCACATAACAACGTTTATTGGGACAAAGCCATTATGTTAATGATGGGCACAAAAATGGCATGAATACAAGGCTTCTGGGGATTTTACTGCACATAATACTTCACATTTCAACCTTTAATCATAGCAGCTAAAACCTTTAAAGTAAGGGCTTACTTTTTCCGCTTGTTCAAATAGAATTGTCATTATAATAGGAGAAATTTCTACATGAAGGGCGGTGGGTATATTGCCAAACAAGCTAATCAAAGACCTCATTGACAAAGGTGCAGTAACTCTAAAAGAACAGGGATATTCCATACGCAGTAGAGAATACACCCTATTGACATGGAAGCAATTTCAAGAGTTCTGCAATAAAAAGGGATATGAAACATATTTGCCCTCGCATAAAGATGAATTCATCACAGAACTCGGCAAGTGCACTCCACCTTTAAGGCAGTCCACAATTGACCGCAAAGCCGGAAGCATGAAAATGCTTGATCTGCTTGCCACCAAAGGTACATGGGGAAAGGGGATGCTCAATCCTCTGCAAGAGTTGTTGCCGGAATTCAACTCCTTTCTTGATGCGCAGGAAGAATATCTCATCAAAACCGGTTATTCAGAATGCACCAGAGAAACGATGCGAAATTATATCTCCGTAGTTATGCGGTACTTTCAGAATGCTGGTATAACAAAGCTGGAAGAACTTAACAGCTCACATGTCTCGGCATATCTGCTGACTCTGAGAGGCCATGCAAAAAGTACAGTGCGTTGTGAACTCAGCCGACTGCGGAAGTTCCTGTCGTATCTGTATCTGCTTGGATATACATCCGAAAATCTTGCACCTCATGTACCTGAATATCGTCTGGGACAAGCACAGAGCATAATTAAAATCTGGGAGTCAGAGGAAATCAATGCAGTATTGGAAACCGTGAACAGAGCCAGCCCAAAAGGAAAACGAGACTATGCTTTCATTACTATTGCCGCTGAACTTGGTGTGCGAAGCAAAGATATCTGCAATTTGAAGTTGTCCGATATTGACTGGGAGCTTTGTTCAATCTCCTTTGTGCAAAGCAAGACGGGCAAGCCGAACACACTTCCTCTCAGCGAAAAAGTGGGATCTGCTATTATTGACTACCTGCATATTCGTCCGCAAACAAAATGCGAATACCTGTTTGTCAGTTTGAACCCTCCATATGGCAAGATGAAATCAATCCATTCAGCGTTCCATAGGTATGTCGCGCGTTCAGGGGTAAAAGTGCCAATTCATGCGCATCACGGCCTGCATTCTCTTCGGGCAACCGTTGCGACAAAACTGCTATCTGCCGATGTGTCTCCAGATATCATTTTTTCATTTCTTGGCCATTCGGACCGAGAATCTCTGGGACATTACATCCGTCTGGATATTGAAAACCTGCGTGAATGCGCCCTGTCGTTTGAGGATGGTGATCTCCTATGAGCAGAACTTACGAGTACAGAAGCGGACTGGCAAGTCAAATAAGTGCTTTTATTGCAGAAAAGCGGGCCTGCGGATGTAAGTATGAAAAAGAAGCCAAAACCTTTCAAACATTGGACCGGTTTCTCGTAGAACAAGGAATCAATACTCCAGTGTTGCCGGAATTGGTCGTTGAGAAATGGATTGAAAAGCGGCCCAATGAAAAGCGTAAAAATCAAAAATGGCGGCTTAATTTCACAAAACGCTTTGCCAAATATCTTCAATTGAATGGCTATGCCGCGTACTACCCCGAACTTACCATTTCATCTCGAGATGATGCTGACTTTTCTCCCTGCATTTTTACGAGCGATGAGTTGGCACGTATTATGAAATATTTTGAAACGATGGTTCCAAGCAGGCAATGCCCTACTGCGCACCTTGTCTTTCCTTTGCTGTTTAAGACTCTGATCTGCTGTGGATTACGTGCCGGAGAGGCAACCCGGCTCCGTGTAAAAGATGTAGATCTTATAAACGGCGTTTTGCAGATTTGGGAAACAAAGCATGACAAACCAAGATATGTTCCTCTGTCTAAAAGTCTGTGGGCGGACTACGAACAATATTTTGAAGAAATCCATGCGGAAAGTTCTGGTAACAACTATTTCTTCCCCAATCCCCGAAAAAGCTGCTACCATACAACCACAGTCTACAACCGGTTTCGGGATGCGCTATGGCATTGTGGAATTGCGCATAAAGGACGTGGATACGGTCCGAGGGTTCATGACCTTCGTCATACCTTTGCCGTTCGTTCTATGCAAAAGCTGAAAAAATCCAAGAGCGACATCGTGACTACACTTCCATACCTTTCGGCGTATCTCGGCCATTGCAACATGAGTGCGACGCAAATCTATCTGCATTTAACAGCGGAATGTTACCCTGAATTTATTCAAAAGCAGTGCGATTATCTTGGCGATACGATTCCAACGTGGGAGGCGCCGAATGAAAACTGCTGATTTTGCCGCACATTTGACGGAGTTTCTTTCCCATTACCTGCCCGAACTTAAAAATATCAGTACGAACACGATTTCATCATACTGCGATGCATTTCGGCTATTCCTTGGCTATTGCCAGGATGTAGAGGGGATGAGGATTGAAAAGCTTTCCATAGATGATCTGACGCCGGAACTCGTTGACCATTTTTTGCAATGGCTGAGGATAGAGCGAAACAATGGAACCGCGACGCGTAGCCAACGTCTTGCAGCCATCCGCTCATTTGTTAAATACCTGCAGATAAAAGAGCCGCGCCTTTTGCTGAATTTCCAGCAAATACTGGCAATCCCAGTGAAAAGAGCTGAGCGCAAAGCGATTAATCCGTTGACAAAAGAGGCGATTGCGCTGATCCTGCGCCAGCCGGATACATCCACTCTCAGCGGCAGAAGAGATGCCACTATCCTGTGTTTTCTTTATGATACAGCAGCCCGTGTGCAGGAAATCTGTGACTTACGTATTGAAGATGTCCGTCTTGATTATCCTGCAAGTGTCAAGATCCTTGGTAAAGGCAGAAAAACCAGGGTAGTTCCCATTTTGCCGGCAACGGCGCAGAACTTGAAAAAATATCTTACTGAAATGCACATGCTTGCACCGGAAAAAAGTCATCTGCCGCTATTTATGAACCGCAACGGGCAAAAGCTAACTCGTGCAGGGGTTACGTACATCCTGAACAAATATGCCAAGGCCGCTTCAGTGATTGATCCTTCCATACCGGAGAAAATTCCTCCGCATTTGATGCGCCATACTAAAGCAATGCACATTTACGACGCGGATAATGATCTCGTTCATGTGCGCGATTTCCTCGGACATTCCGACATTAAAACTACAGACATATATGCCCGTTCAAGTCTTACAATGAAGCAGAAAGCTCTGGAACGAGTTTCGGATTCTCCAGTTCCCTCAATGCCTTCCTGGCAGAAAAGCCGGAGTACAATGGAGTGGTTGAAAAGTTTTGGGTCTCAAAAAGCATAGCACATTATGTGAAGCAACTGCGCCAGGAATCCTCTCCTGGCGCAGTTTTCACATCTGTTCTTCTCATAACGACCATGATTAAATAAACACTGTTGCCCAACGCTTTATAACGGGCACTGTCCGAAGCACCGGGTATATCCGTCCAGCCGTCCGGGAAGCCCTGCAGTCTTTCACACTCCAGCGGCGTAAGACGACGGATAAGCAGTCCGTTGCGGATCGGATGAATGGAGTTGAGGGAACTGCCGGAAGTTCCTTTCTGGAGAGTCCCGCATAAATCCCCGTTCTCGGCGGCATTGCGGCAGTCAAGTCCTGCCACATCCACGACAAGGTCGGTGGCGTCCTTATGCTGGCGGGCACTTTGGGTGCTGACCACCTCACCGTCCTTGAACTCATCCACCCGCTGACGGGCATAGATGCAGTGCCGATCTGTGGCAGTCAAAGTATACGCCAAGTCATCCTGACAGCCAAGACCGTTGCCGCCGTTCTGCGGCTGCCGGTCGACCGTATTGCCTGCAATGCAGATGGCATCTGCCTCCTGCTCGACCAGCGGCACATTGTTGCCGCCTGTTTTTCTTATCTTTTCTGTTGACACGATTACATTCTCCTTTCTGTTGTGTCCTTGCTTGTGGGACAAATTTTTTATATAATAAATAGCACGATGAAAACATTCCGGTTCACATCGTGCTATCATTACATTTGTTTAGAAAAGTTCCTCGCCCTGCGCTGCAGCCTTGTGCGTGAGGATATGTACTTTTCCACGCAGAAGTTCGACCTCGTAACGCAACTGCTCGTTTTCATGGAGAAGCCGTTGGATATAACCGTTCTTTTCCGCAATCAACCTATCCATCCTGCGTGTGCTTTCGGCACCTGCGGTTTTCTCAGGAGTTTGTGTTTGAATGATTCCGTATTCTACCAGCACTTCGCGAATATGAGGTTTGGCAAAAACGGAACGGGACAGACCGGTTACGCTTATCAGATCCTTGATTTTGATATTGTAGCCTTGGGACTCCAAGACAAGAATTGCTTGTGTTACCATTTCTACGGTGTCCTTGCGAGTTTTCTCCTGCCGCTGGACGAGGGATTTAGGTATTGTTCGCTTCATTTCTCTGCACATCCGTTTCAATTGATTTTAGTATGGATTCAAACAGGCCCGCATTTCTTTTCGCATTTTCACAAATGATTGGAAATGCCGAAAAACGTACTTGTTTTTCACGCCAAAGAGCTATCTGTTCGCGATAGTATTCTGTTTGTTCTGTATCGGCCACAAATGCCTTACATTCAAGGCAATTCCACATATCACTTTTGCAAGTTGTAATATCGCTGCATATACCCCCACGGACGCGATGGGCTCTGAGGTTTTTCATCAGCCGCTGTTCCATTTGCTCATCCATATTAAGGATTCGTCCGCCAAATAGCACATACCGTTTATCCGATTCTTGCCGTTCAGCTAATACATAATTCTGCTTTTCACGGATCGTTTCTGGCATAAGATTCAAATGCGCATAGGCGTTAAAGATCATGGCATCTCCGTGATGGCCTGTCATCTCAGCTATCTGGGCAGCGGTGAAACCGGCTGCCAAACGATCTGTGATGCCGTTATGGCGAAACTGGTGCGTTGTCACCACATAGACATTTCCCGTTTCATCCGAAATGTTGTAACGACGGCATATCTTTCGAAAATGGTCGTTGACAGTAAATATTGATGCCACAAAGCAGAGTTTGGTAGAATATGTGGGTTTTCCTTTACGGCAATAACTCTGTCGGTATGAAAACAGCATTCCTTTTTTATCTTCTGGCAGAAACTCCTGGATCTGACGCGCCGTTTCCTGCTGCTCTTTTATTAGTCCTATAAGGTATCCAGCAATTCCTTTGTCCTCCAGGTGAATACTTCGTATGGCTGGTTGCTGCCAACCCCCATTCTGCTTCCATGTGGGAATAAACAAAACATACTGTCCGTTAAACCTTTTTAGACAATCTATCTTCATGCCAAGGATTTCTCCGATACGCGAAGGTATTAGCCTTAGCAACCAATAGACGCACCGAAGATAGAGCGCGATCTCATCGTTCTTAAATGCAGTATCTAATTGAATCGCAATTGATTCTGGAATATACTTTGCATCGTACCTGCGTTGGTGGCGATAAGGGGATACAGAAAATGGATTCTTACTCCTTGCACCATCAATATCATTCATCGTTTCAAAAAATATGCTCAATGATGACCAGATCCCAATGCGGGTCGCTTCTGCAAACTCCGTTTTCTCAAGGTAATGATAGAAGTCGGCCACGGCAAATTCATCGCAACCGCTCAACGGCAAGGTGCCTTTATCAAGTGACCAGAAATCAAAAAATCGGATGAGATCCATCACATACGACTTGACGGTAGATATCTTTTTCCCTCGTATAAGGCTGATGGCGGCAAAGCTCTTTACTGTTTCTCTGTGTAGTGCCGGAATCCTGTCAAAGTACAATGTGAACATACAACTTCTTTCTGCTGGACTGCGGCGCAAATTACTGCACACCCACTTGTTTTCGTGAAAGTGTATATTGGAGCCAAGTTGTTCGACAAAGCAGATATATTCTTTTAACTTTGCTGCACTATAGTTTTCAGCAATGACAGCACTGCTCATATACAACCTTCTTTCTCAATCATATTTACGACGCTTTGGTAGGACTCCAACAGGCGGTATTCTTGTTTGTACTCCAGGTATTCTGAATAATCCGTAATGCTCTCCGACTTATATACCTCTGCCAGCCGGTCTAAAAGTTTCTCCTGTTCCTGTAGAAGACCTTTCCAATATGGAAGATACTGTTTTCCAGTGCATAAGTTGCGGCAATTCACACAATTATAAAGGCTGCATCGGTCCGCGCACGGCCCATCTGCCACCTTCCGAACACAAAATCCAAGTTCCACACGTCGTTGACCAAGGCAAAAATCCGTATACAGGAGCCTACGTTCTTCTTGCGTATAATTTTCAAGCTGTTCGCCGGTCATGATTAACTCAAACTTGCTTCTGAAAAATTCAGTATTTAGCTCCGCCAGTTTTTTCTTACGAACTTCAGCATAATATTTCGCCGCCGTGTCGCTGCATAAGTGCCCCAGCCAATAAGCTAATTCAACAGTAGTCGCTCCGTTTTCAATTAACCTAACAGCCAGGGTTTTACGGAATTGTTTAATGGTGAAGTGCCAGAGTTCTCCATTTTCGTCGCATATATCATACTTTCTGATAATCCCACGGATGCATTTGACAAATGGTTGAGAGTCAATAACTGCTCTCTCATACCCATACCTTCTGCTTCGGAAAATATACGATGTCCCCGCTATTTTTCTTTCCTCAGCATCCTCAATGATATGTTGGGAAAGCCTTCCAGCTATATCTTTGGGTATCATGATCCTGTGGTAGTCCCCAGCTCCGCGTCGATGTCTTGCACTTAGTGTTTTATGCGGAATATATTTCAGTTGGCAGACATTAGGGTATCGAGATTCTTCAATGCAGTCTTCTTCAAGAAGGTACACTTCTTTCAATCTCAGTCCTGTATTCATGAATAAATCGTATAGCAGCCTGTATTGACAGGGCATTTCTTCTCGATGCAAGTCCAATTGCTCCACCACTTCTTCCGGAATGATTTCGGTAGGTGTGTTAAACTGGCGAAGATTGTGAAATGTAACAATATCAAACGGATTGGTGCGCGGCCTTGGCGCTCTAATTTGTGTGTCCCGTTCAGTGCTCATGAGGTAACACATGATCCGTTTTAGACCGTTTACGGATTTTGCAATGTAATATTGAGACAATGGCTCCCCATCATTTTTCCGCATTGCTTCAAGGGCTAAAATCAGTGTCCTGATGTGACCTTCCGTTATATCCGCAAAATATATGACCTCCGGCGCAATATCTGCAAGTGTGTTGATTGCCAGCTTACACGCATCAAAAAGAGGCACATAAACTTTCCCTCTTTGTTCAAATAGATAACAGAAATAATATTTCACCTCAGACCGCAGAGAAGGCCGTTTGATGGCTGTGAAATCAAGTCGTTTGAGCCGTAATACATTCCCATACGGCTCATATAACTTCCAAACATCACGGTAAGGTGTCACTTCTGTAGAATTACCTGCAACGAAAAGTTTCCGTTGGATAATACGTTCCTGCTCCACAGCCTTAAGAAGCATTTCCTTGAATGCTGGATCATATAGCGACAGAGAAGACATTTCGTAATGGAACATTGAAAGCAACAATGCACTATGGGATATCTGTTCTCGCTTCTGAGTAATGGCAGAGGCCATCCTCTGCAAATATGTTTCCAGTAAGCGTATGTCTTTAAGCATATACTCTATCGTAGCAACAACCCCTGCACATCTGGATATTTTTGACAAACTGTGTCCCGTAAGCATGGCCTCTCTTGCGGCTTCGCATTGTTCAGCAGTGAGCGGCTTTGCTTTACTCATTTTCCTCACCACCCCTATGCAGCTTTTCCATGACTGACTTTGCTATGATGGGATTATTATAATTCCTGTAATGATCGATAGATGAAAAGCTCCTCCAGCCGAAGCTTTCCATGATAATGCCATCGGTAATATTGTCTTCTGGATGGAGGGACTGATGTTCAAGAAATTCCATAACTTTTGTGCTGCGCCCATTGTGGGTTCGTATTTTCGCCGCATCGAGCCCGGCACGAGTGGCACACCGCTTTAATATCTTTAGGTAATTATGATAAGACATAGGCAGGCCTTGTCTTTTTCCGGAGTTCAGATTTATAAATAAATACTGACTGAGTTTGCCGCTCTCACTCTCGGCATCCGCCCTTTCAGTCTGGATGTACTTGTCTATAACCTCGCAGGTTTTCTTGGGGAGGGCAACAAGCCTGAGTTTATTTTCTCCATTTCTGGCATTAGCTCGTCCCTTTGACCTTGTTGGCTGTACAAGCTGTTCTATGGCATCATAACTGTCAAGCGTAACGCTAAGAACCTCATCGATTCGAAATCCCTCGAAGGTGAGGCGCAACACCGCTTCATCCCGCAGAGTATTGAAGTTTCTACATAGCAATTCTTTTGTTGCTTTGTCGTACCATTTGGTGTAATCACGACTGGACTTAAGCCTGGCAGCATATCCGTCAATCAAATATCTATACTCCCGTGAATAGATTTGTCCATACAGAAAAGAGCAATTCGCCTGTACGGATTTTTTCTTCCAAAGCATCTCTGTCTGTCGCATATCATCCAGCCAGCCATAAAAACCCGTGATGACTGTGACATACTTTGTTAATGTTGAATATCCCACCGATGACTGTAGTGATAGTACTTTTTCGTCCGCCAAGTTACCAAATACGAGTTCATGTAAGAACTCTCGCACATGGTGATTTGTCGCATTTTCGTATGTGACCTTTCTTGAATCCAACCAGTTCAAAAACGCTACAAGCTTCTTTGCATATTCCTTTCCAGTGCTCGTCTTTCGTATGCTTTTCAGTTCGAGCCATTGGTTGCCAGGGAAAAACGGCATATAATTTTTCGTAATCATATACCGTGTATAATTGGTACTGGCATCCGTCTCGAAACGAAAAACAACTACACGAAATGTTTTTTCTTCCCGCATTATTTTCCTCCTGTTACAATTCACTTGGACTAATCGCCCAAATGCATTATAAAGGTTTCTCTCACAAAACACGATACGGGAGGGACACTCTTACCAGTGTCCCTCCTCTGCATTGTCAATCGTGTGAATCTGTATCGTGTGCACGAGGTTCAGAAAAGCCCGTGCCGTATCGTGCGGACATGGTAGGGGCTACCTTGTGCGGGCCGGTGTAGCGGCTGTCAATGCCGTGATTTTCGTAAACAAGAGGCTGATGTCCGTGCTCCTGCGCCCGCAGGGTGCCGGATATATTTTCAGAGCAATTCATCACGCTGCCGCCCTGGTCATTGAGGCACAAAACGGACGGCACCATATTCGTGCCGCTTTCCGCTGCTTTCAGCGTAGGAGAGCACTCCTCCTGATACCCGATACCACCGGCCTTGCTGCCTTGACCAGCGGAGAAGGCGGCAGTCAGCACACAGGGGTACCCCTGGCCTGCCTGCCCACCTCCGGCAGTCAATGCCGTGTGCCGTTCCTCGGAAAGGAAGCAATCCCCGTTGCCTTTGGTCACAACGCCTGAAGCTACGAAGGTCTGTTGTTTCATCCCTGGTTGTGCGCCCAGCGCGCCCGCCAAATCGTGCAGGTCGCGCACCTCATCCCGCTGATTGGCGGCAAAGGCCATAACTCCATTTCTTCCAGTAGACATCCCACAGTTGACGCCGAGCGTGGCCGCTACATCGCCGGTCAGGTCGCCGTTGTAGCCGTCAAAGCCCTCCACAGCTTCATCCGGCTGTGTCACGAAGGTCTGCATCTGCATATTGGTGGTTGCCAACAATGCGCCTGACACGCCGTGCAGGTCGATGCCCTCGTCTCGCTGGTTGATGTGGTACGCTTCTAATCCTGTGGGCTGTCCGTCCGGGCGCATGAGCCCCGCCTGAATTCTCAATGCCCGTTCCAGCTTTTGGGGCAACTCCTTTCCGCGCTCAAAGGCCCGGCGCAGGATGCCAATGCAGGCGACTTTCGACAGATAATACTTTTGCGCCGGGGTTGCCTCCAGTATGCCGGAGAGCGGGACTCGGATCGGAATACGGGGCGCAACCCCGGTATTGAGGGGGCGTTTCCCTTTGCGCCATGGAGATCGGAGATCCCAGTGGCGCTGCCCGAAGAGGTCGACAGAACCGGATACCAGATCCAGGTGGAAATACGGGATCGAAATCAGTTCGGAGTCCGGTTTGCCCGGTCTGCGCTTGGGCGGAGCCCCGGTCCCTTCGGCTGCTTCCAATTCAAGCATCATCAGCTGCCCGTTTGCATCGAATCGGTACATCTATGTGACCTCCTTCCCGCAGTTTTCCGTTTCGCCAAATGCATCAAATAAAAGCTGCGGCGCAAGCGGTCCGGCGAAGTCAGCAAGGAGAAAAATGCGCTTGCGACGCTGCGCGACGCCCCAAAATTGTGCGTCCAGACAGCGCCATGCAAGAGAAAACGCACCGCCTGCCGTGAGCTCGCCGGCGTCGGGCCATGCGTAAGGATAGGGGCTTGGGATAAGCTCATTGGGAAAGCAGATCCGCACGATCTCCTCCAGCACGATCCGAAAATCCTCGTACTTCGGTGTCCCGCTTGAAAAAGCACCCGGCACATTCTCCCAACACATCCAGCGCGGCCGTATGTTGACGCTCTCCCGGCCACGGGTTTTCTCTGCCAACCGCATTTCGCGCACAATGCGCATCTGCTCCATAAAGAGGCCAGAACGCGCGCCAGCAAGACCTGCCCTTGCGCCGGCAACGGAGAGATCTTGGCACGGGCTGCCCCCGCAGATGATGTCCACAGGCGGCAGCTCCGCGCCATGCAGCTTAGTGATGTCGCCTACATGGATCATGCCGGGAAAGCGCAGCTTTGTCACCTCAATGGGAAAGGTTTCAATCTCCGACGCCCATACCGGCGTGATGCCGTTGCGGATCGCAGCCAAAGGGAATCCGCCGATACCGTCGAACAGGCTGCCCATGGTGATTTGTGTTAACCAGGTCATATCATCACCCTTTCATTTGATCGCCGCGGCGATGGTTCGGGTGGTGTTGACGGCAGCCTGCGCCGTATAAACGGCGCTCGTAATATTGGCCTTTGTTGTGGTGTCCAAGCCGAAGCTGCCGGCGATGCGCGGCACTTCGCCAGCGGAGAGCATGAGCCCCACGCCCATGAGCGCGTGGTCCTTGAACACCATGAGTCCCGCAATGAGGATGGTGGACTGGAGGAAGGCGGTCAGGCACAAGCCGATGACCTGCCGCATCCAGCCCATAAAGCCGTCCAGATAGCCCCGTGGGACGCTGAACATATAGAGGGAGCCGACTGCAATTTGAATCAACAAAATGCCGCCTCTCTTTAAGTTTGCGAAAAACACCTTCAGCACCGCGTAGCCCATGAGGATCACGCAGAAAAGGAGCATAATGGGGCTGGTGATGATGCCGAGGCCAAAGTGGGAACTGTTCACTACATCGGCAAGTGTCTGTATCTCGCTGAGCTCCGTAATGATGTCCTGTCCCACCTCACCAATGCTCCGTCCATAGCCGGTGAGTCCCGCAGAAAAGGTTCCCTGCAGCGACACCGATAAGGCATAGAGGCGGACGGGGACAACGGTGAAGAGACTCACCGCCAAAAAGCCCTTGATGATATTCATCCCGCACTGCTGGAGATTTCCTCTGCCGGTGGAGTATTCGATGCCGCATTCAAAGGCGCAGACCACCACGCTGACAGCGAACAGCGCCCAAGCAAGGCGGGAGAAAAAGAGAATGATGGCGCTGACCCATTCCAGCTCGAACAGCTCCACGCCCATATTGCCCATGAGGGCAAAGAAATTGCCGAGAAAGCCCACCATCTGCCCGTAGATCCAGTCCACCAGCTGATCCAGGACTGTCGCGGCAACAAAGTCCCAAATAAATATCTTCGCTCACCTCCTCGAAATGCAGAAAGCCGCCGCCCAGGTAGGCGACGGCCTCGCACAGTCTGTTTCATCTTGTGCTGCTTAGATCCCGATGATATTCCAGATGTATTTCGGCGCAACCAGGCTGAAAATCAGGCAGGCAAAGAGGATGGCGGGTCCGGTCCACTCGAACTGTCCTCTCTGGCGATAATCAAAGTACGCGCCGCCAAGTTTCACAAAGAATGCGATGGCGAGGATCATATCCAATGCGGGGAACACCACCTTCTCCACCACGCTCTTGATCTGCTTGGCCGCCTCCGTCCATGTCTGCTCCACCGCTCCCGCCACATCCCCGCCTGCGGCAAGTGCCGAGGTGCAGCAGAGGGTGGTCAGAAGCAGAAGCGTCAATGTCAGAATAATCATTTTTCTGTATTTCAAGAAATCTCAACCTCCTTAAAATGGGGATGCCGCCCCTTGCGGAGCGGCATCCGTTGTTAGTCCTTAATAACCGGTGCGAGGCAGGGGCTTGCTGGGGGCATAGACGCGGGTGACCCAGCGGGAGGTCGCCATGATCCACTGCCCGTTGTAGACGCCGCCTGCATCCGACGTGTTGACAAACTGCGTGCCACCGGTGAGCTTTGAAAGCACCTTGCAGTCTACGCGGGGCGCCTCTACCTGACGGAAGTTTGAAGGTACGATGCCGAACGCCGCCATGAACTCCGTCACATACTCATTGGCGGCAAGCCCCAGCGCCGCGGGGGAAGCATCCAAGACGTAGTTTTTGGATGTGCTCAGGTTATCCGCCAGTGTGCGCCAGGTATCGCCGCTGAGATTGGTTCGGTAGACGATTTTATAGTTGCCGGGGGTATTCCACGTGCCGGTGTAAATCTTTTCAAGGCGCACCGCCTTGACGGGCAGAGTGTCTCTCCAGTAGAACGACTCCAGCGCCGTGGTGGAATTGTTGGCAATACCGGTGAAGTTGTAGCGGACAAGCTGCCCCGGCATGACCTCCACGTAGCCGGTTTTCTTGATCGACACATTCGTGTACAGGCTCTTATTGGTCATGCTTGCCTTGACGATCTGACCGGCATACTCAATTTCTACCTCAATGGGCATCTTATCCAGCCCGTAAAACTCCGCCGCCTTGGATTCTACGATTTTGTACCGCGCCAGAGGCAGAGGCTTACTGACCGCCAAGCCGTTTTTATCCGTCTTGATGGTATCCACCAGGCGGTTGGTGCGGGCATTGTAAACTTCAAAGACGGTGTTGGGGATCGGCGTTCCGGCGGGCCAGCCATTCATGGAATTATAGTCCGCCGAGGTCTTGACGATCTGGATTTGGCCGGTGATGGGCGTATTCTTCCACTCGATTTCTGTGGTTTCGCCGGACTTTACATACACGGTCTTTTTCTGCGTGTCGGGAATATATCCCTCATTTTCCAATTCACGCAGATAGTAGCGGCCAGCGGTCAGGTTTTCAAAACGGACATAACCGCGGTCATCGCTTGTTTCCTGCGCAATGGGATTATTTCCACTGTCGTAGAGAATGAAGGATACACCGTAGATGCCCTCGCCGGTGGCCGAATCGACCTTGTGGATCAGGATACCGGAGATGGCTTTGTTGGTCACCGTTTTGGTCGTGGTTCTACCATCCTCCACGGCGAAATAGATGGGGGTATTGTCCAGCTGGAAGCCCTTGCCTGCCTCGGTTTCCACGGCATAGTAGCTGCCGCTTTCCAGCGGCACATACACGCGGCCGTCCGTTCCGGTGGTGACGGTGTCCACCAGACCGCCATCGCTGACACGGCGGATCTCGAAGGTGGTGTTGGGGATGCGCTGGGTTTTGTCCGCCGCATTCACTTTCACCAGCTCCAGCCCACCGATGGGAGCATTATAAAAATAGAGGGACTGCGTGTCGTTGGGGTTGACCACCACGGTCTGCGTGCGGGTGTTCTCGTCGATGGTGTAACCGGAGATAGATTTTTCCTCTGTCACCACCAGTGTGCCGGTGACGCCCTTGAGAATGATCTGCCCGTTTTCGTCGGTATAGTACAGACCGTTGGAGCTGATTTTTCCGTTTTCGTCGGGGACGAACTCGCCGGTAGCCGTAGTGATTTTGAAGGCAACGCCCTCCAGCGGCGTCTTGCGGTCCAGAGAGGACAGCTTGTTGATGATGAGCGCGCCCTGTCGCTCATTCCAGAAGGTCATGCGCTGGGGAGACTGGCTCTGGTCGATCTTGATGCTCTGCGGTGTCCCGTCCAGCACGAAACCGTCCACAGATTTGACCTCTTTTGCGGTAACAGTCATGCCGTCAGTCAGACCCTCAATGACGATCTGGCCTGCAGCGTCGGTGGTATAGTAGCCGTTGTTGGGGCCAACTACCGCACCGGAGGAGTCTGTCACAAGGAACTGTACCCCGGCCAGCGGCTCATTTTTCGTGCCGGAAATGTATTTCTGGAGAATCAATGTTGTAGTGGGTTTGTTGTAAAAGGTCAGCGTCTGCGTATCGTTGGGATTGACTACCACGGTCTGTGTGCGGGTCGCTTCATCAATGGTGAAGCCCGGAATCGTCTTGGTTTCCGTTGCTACCACGGTGCCGACGACGCCGGAGATGCGGATCTCACCAGATTTATTGGTGTAATAAATGCCGTTGCTGGACAGTTCGCCGTTGGCGTCCGGGACAAAGCTGCCGTCTGCATAGGTGATCTTAAACTCGACGCCCTCCAGCGGCTCCCCGTTGGGGCCGGAGCTGACCTTGCGGATGATGAGATTTCCGGCAGGCTGGTTCAGAAACTGCAAATGCGCCGTTTCGCCGCTCTTGATGAGTGCGTGCTGGGGGCTGTCATCCAGCAGGTAGCCCGTTTTTGCCCGGACTTCACGGGCGATGACCGTCATGCCGGGTTCCAGACCATCCACCAGAATTTCGCCTGCGGCATTGGTGGTGAAGCGGCCGTTGTCGTTGCCGAGATAATGGCCGCTGCTGTCGGTCAACAGGAACTCTACGCCGGAGAGCGGTTCGTGCTTGCTGTCGTCGCTCAGTTTGGTAATCAAGAGCGATCCCAGAGGAGCATTGCCGAAGCGGAGCGTCACCACATCCTGATCCTCGCCGGAGATCCACACCGTCTGGGGTTCGCGGTCGATGATATGATTTCCGTCGCTTTCGAGTTCCTGACAGACATAAGTGCCTTTTTTAAGGTTTGTCACGGTAAAGGCCCCGTTGGGGTCGGTCACATAAGTCCCAATGACCGTACCGCCTGTTCCGCTGGTATTGCCGCTGAGATAACGCAGTTCAAAGCGGCAGCCCTCCAGTCCTTTTCCGGTTTTGGCGTCATATTTGTACACGACGAGGGCGCTGTGAGGAACATTGTCCACGGTCACGGTCTTAGAGGTATTGGCTTCCAGATAGAACTCGGTGACCCCGCTGCCCTGAATGCCGAAGCCCTTGGGAGCGGACTCCTCCACCAGCTTGTACCAGCCACGGTTTACATCGGTGAGCGTGATTTTACCATCAGAGGCCGTTGTGAACACGCCGAGGTCGTTGATCTCGCCGGTGGTGGTATTGTCCGAGCCGTAATAGATATGGAATTTGGCATTGGAGAGAGGATCGCCGGTGATGCTGTTCCGCTTCAGGATCGTCAGGGAGGGTTTGATGGCGTTGAAAAAGGTCACCGTGCGGGTGCAGCCTGCTTCCAGATAGACCTCCTGGGGGATCTCAGAGAGAATGACATGGGAAGGCACATTTTTCTCCGTGATGCGATAGCTGCCCACGGGGATGGAAGCGAGGAAGATGCGCCCCGCGCCGTCCGTGGTGGCGCTGGTGGAGTAACTGCCGTCGATCTGCTCAATGAGATAAGTGACGCCCCCGATAGGCTCTCCGGTGGCGATATTTTTCTTCAGGATCTCCAAGCCGGGCTTCTGATAATCCTGAAAGCGCACCTCGGAGGTCTTGCCGGGGCGCAGCGCCACCGTCTGCTCGGTATTGCTCACAATGTACGGCTCTGGCACGGACTCCTCCCGGACGACATACACGTCAGCGGGAATGGACGAAAGGGCTGCGGAACCGTCCGGGCCAGTCGTGACAGAGGTGGAATAGCTGCCGGTCGCGGACTTGATGGACAGCACCGTGCCGGGGATCGGCGCGCCGGTCTGCGCATCGGTCTTGATGATCTTCATGCTGGGCAGTTCATAGTTTGTAGCGGTGACGGTATACTGCTTGTCTCCATCGGTCGTATCCACATAGACGCTGATGGGGGTAGGATCGGTGCAGTACCCGGCCGGAGCCTCCGTTTCTACGAAGCTCCACAGGCCCTTGGTGACATCGTTGACCTCGATGATGCCGCCGTTTGCCGTTACATCGCTGCCCACGATCTGACCGTCCCGGTAAATCAGAAAGCGGGCACCATCTAAACCACGGGTGGTTCCTGCGGCAACCTTCTTCAGCGTAATATCGCCTGTACCCGCAGGGGGAATATCCGGTTCTCCCGGCTGCGCTTCAAGAGAGAGTTTTCTCGGCGCGTAATAGTTGAAAAAACTCTGGCGGCCCTTTACGCTGGACTTTGCCCACACTGCCCATTTTGCGGTGTCATCTTCAACAACCGTAGCAATGACGCCCTGTGCGGCGTACTCCTCGATCTGCTTCTGGAAGGCTGCGTCCTCCTTTGCTTTTTCGGCTAACATCCAGTCAATATAGCCGAGATAGGTTTCATAGGTATCCGCGTTGGCGTAACCGCCACCGTCAATATCTCCATCGCCCTCACCCTTAAAGGTCTGGTGATCCCACACATAGGTCTGTGCTGCCATAAACAGGCTGCCGGGGATGTCACCCTTATAGTCCGAAATGAACGTCATCATCCATTTGA
>OLOV01001328.1_pt1 | contig 19602 bp, 17 predicted proteins | sample 1672931 | NCBI WGS metagenome assembly OLOV01 (sample SAMEA3136738, study PRJEB25190) | human gut metagenome | biome: human gut; feature: human-associated habitat; material: faeces | place: Austria | collected 2013
TGCAAAAAATGCGGAACGTATGCCTATATCATTGACGGACGTTGTGAAAAATGCAGAAATAAATAAGACAAAAGGAGCAGATTAAAATGGAAATGAGCAAAGAACTGCTTGCAAAAGCAAAAGAAGCGAAAACTCCCGAGGAACTTATGGCATTTGCAAAAGAAAACAACATGGAAATGACGGAAGAAAGCGCAAAAGCGTATTTTGAGCAGCTTCATCCGAAAACGGGCGAAATCACAGATGAAGAACTCGATAATGTTTCGGGCGGCGGATGTCACGCAGACGACGGCAGAGAAATTGTAACCGTCGGTCACGGTTGTACGGGTTTTGAGTGTAAAAAATGCGGCAGCAAAAATATTATCAATTCGGTCGGTATTGTGTTATGCAAATGCGGCTGCATGGCAGTATGTAACAACTGCAAATACTGCACATACGAAAAAGGACTGTGGCTTTGCAATAACATTAAAAATCAGATATAACCTGCAAACAGGCACCTCGAAACTGTATTTTCGCGGTGCCTGCCGTATAATCAGATCAATTCAGGCTGCTATTTCAATAAGCCCTTGTCTGTCTTTTTAACGTGCTTGAATACCTCTTCAAACCTGTTTAACGCCTCGTCTATTATTTCCGGCGTGTCTGCCAGCGAGGTGTACAGTCTGCTTCCCGCCAGTGTAACTATGCCGTTTGCCATATATGCGGCTCCCATTTTTTCCATTGAGTCTTTTCTTACATACATCATATCCTTATGCCTGAGAAGTCCCAGCGCCGACTTTATAAACGACATTGATGAGAAGTCAAAGCTCATAGCTCCCGTACATTCAAGATGCACTATCGAGGCCTGGTTGTATGCCACATAAGGCAGACCATATCTGTCAATAAGCTCTTTAAGACCGTCACATAATCTGTCGCCCATTTTGCCCGCTATCTCGCAGGCATTTGTTCTTTCGATTTCCTTTATTGCCGTATATCCTGCAAGGCACGAAAGCGGATTTGCCGCAAGAGTACCGCCAACATAAGCTCTGTGCTTGCCGGTTGCAAGGCCTGCCGCCATAAGCTGCGCATATTCTTTCTTGCCGCCTACGCCGCCTGCCGACGGATAACCGCCCGCTACGATTTTACCGAAGATTGTAAGGTCAGGCACTACATCAAAATACCCTTGCGCTCCCGACAGCGCAACTCTGAAGCCTGTTACAACCTCATCAAAAATCATAAGCGCGCCGTATTTATCACACAAGGCTCTTACGCCCTTGTTGTAGTCGCGGGCTACAGGTCTTGTGCCGCTTTCAGGACCTACCGGCTCAACTATAACTGCTGCCGTACCACCTTTCATTTTGTTCCGTTTAAGCATCTTTTCAAGCATATCAAGGTCGTTTGGTCTTACCTCATCTGTAGTTTTGTATGCTCCTTTTGGTATGCCGTGTGACTCAAGCAGCGCCCTGCTTCCCGGTATTTTGAGTCCGTACACCATCTGATCTGACCAGCCGTGATAAGCTCCGCCTATTTTGATTATGCGCTTGTTTCCTGTAGCAATTCTCGCTATGCGAAGCGCCGCCATAACTGACTCTGTACCCGAACCCAGCATACGAAACATCTCTACATTCGGCATATGCTTATTGATTTCCTTTGCAATCAGAAGCTCCGCCTCGTGGAGCAGTCCCGTTACAGGCCCGCAGGTATTAAGCAGCTCTATAACCTTTTCTCTGATTGCAGGGTAGTTGCTGCCCAGTATCGTAGGTCCTCCGGCCTGCAGGAAGTCTATATATCTGTTGCCGTCGTAGTCATAAAGATATGCGCCGTCTGTTTTGGCCATACACATAGGAAACGGCTTGTTAAACGCCAGATTGTGCTGCACGCCTCCCGGTATGTACTCCTTTGACTCCTCATATATAGCCTTGGAGCCCTTGCATTTCTCATCAAAATATTTCATTACAACATCGTTGTAATATTCGTCATCGACCTCCCAGATTTCCTGATCTGTCAGGTTCTTAAGCTGTCTGTTTATCTCGTCCGGACTGTCCCATCTTGTAATTCCGCAGTTCTTAATCATTCTCAATACCTCCGTTTTCCTTCTGCTGCTGTTTCAGTGCAGCCTTGTTTGTATCTAAAGTTTTTCTGAATACTATAAATCTGTCGTACAGATATTCAGTTGATATATTAAGCGCCATATTGATACCTGTAACTATGTACTCATTCCAGAGCAGATCCTCTGCCAGATAATTGCCCAGTATGGTTGTCACCGGCGTAAATACGCAGTAAAAAGCAAATATTTTTGCCATTGCCACCGGCACGTTGCTTGCCGATTTGAATGTGAATTTCCTGTTGAGAGTAAAGTTCCACAATACCGACAGTATCAGCGCTATCAGGTAGCATGGCCAGTAGCTCCATTTTGTCAGCTCGTTTAACAGGGTGAAAGAGCCCAGCTCTATTATTCCCGCAGATGCAGAAAACAGAACAAATTTGATTATCCTTGCAGCCTCTTTTTGTTTATTGCTCGCCATTTTATTTATCTCCGTTCTTTTGTTTAGAGTATTTATGTCTGTAAACATAATTCATAAGCATTATATCGAATATGCCAAGTCTTGTCTTTGAGCTTTCATTTAATGTGTGCAGGTGGCATATGCAGGCCTTTTCGGCAAGCATAACAAGAGCCTCTCTGTCATCTTCGCTGTCAGCCCTTACTCTTACGCCCTCTCCTTTCACAAGAACAGCATTATGCTTTTGCAGAAGTCTTTCTGCCTCCTCCGGACTTTTGGCTGCAGGTATCTTTCTTCCTATCATCTGCGCCATATCGTCAACCTGCGCATATACAGCTCTGCCAAGCTCTGCCGTCTTTAATACCGCATCACTTTCGCTGCCGCCAAAGTTCTTTATATTTCTCCTGCATATTTCTTCAAGAAGCTGTACACGTTTCATCGCCTCATCTCTGTCCCTGCCGCAGACAAGAACACCATGACGAGCCATAAGCACCGTATGATTTCCCTCTTTTAATTTATCTGCAACTGCATTTGTAAGCTTTTTTGTTCCCGGAAGCCCGTAGGCCGCAAGGGCGATTCCGCCCAGAGCCTCTGTTTCTTCCTCCGTAATATCAAGGCTGTCAAAGCCTGAAAGGCCTATCGCCGTTGCATAGTTCTGGTGGGTGTGTATCACAAACTCTGCATCAGGGAACTGTCTGTAGGCAGCCATATGTACGCCCTTTTCACCCGACGGCTTGTGATTTCCCTGCCATTTCCCCGACTCAATGTCAAGAAGCACTGTATCTTCTGCTTTCATCTGTCTGTAATCAAGCCCGCTGGGCGTTATAGCGCAGTGGGTGTCATCTGTCCTGCATGATATATTGCCCCACGTTCTTGCAACCAGTCCCATATCAAGAAGCTGTCTGCCGGTTTGTGCAACCAGCTCCTGTGCTCTTACTGTATCCATAGTCCTACTCCCTGTTTAAAATTCTGAAACTCTTTTTATTATCCCTGTAAAGCTGCCTGAATACCTGATAATTTCTTTCATAGACAGCCCTGCTGCTTTCATCAGGCTCGAATGTTTTTTCTGCCGGTATGTAGCCGGAGGCTTCGTCAAAGCCGGATATTACTCCCGCTCCGACTCCTGCAAGTATTGCAGCTCCTGCAGAGCCTACATCTTTAGAATCGGCTACAGTCTGTATTTTCCTGCCTGTAATGTCTGCAAGTATCTGACAGGTAACATCCGACAGCGCTCCTCCGCCTGCAAATCTGACGGTCTGTGATGTCTTTATCTTTTTTTCCTGACACTCCAGCATCCACCTGAGATGATAACACACACCCTCAACAACTGCTCTTATCATCTGCCTTTTGCCTGTTTCGATTCCTATGTTAAAGAACATACCCGCCGCCGACGGATCTTCAAAAGGACACCTGTTGCCGTGAAGCCATGGGGTGAATATCACGCCTCCGGCTCCTGCGGGAACCTCTGCTATAACCTCTGAAAGATAATCATAAAGACTTTCATATATGCCCTCTGTGTTATCTGCAACATCTGTTTTGCTTAAATATATTCCTATCTCGTCAAGGGCCAGATGATTTTTGACCCACTCAAAACATTTGCCCGCAGTTTCCATTTCAGCAAAGTAGTTGAACTTGCCGTCCTCGGCATTCATAATGGCTGCTATCATTGAAACTATATCGACATACTGCCGGTCTGTCACGGTTTCAACCCAGCCCGACGTACCCCAGTATATATGGGTCTGTCCCGTCTGTGTGCAGCCTGCTCCGAGTCCTATCAGAGTGGCATCGCCGCCTCCGCCGTATACATCGGTACCTGTTGCAAGTCCCAGTTGCTGCGCTGCTTTCTCTGTCAGAGTCCCTGCAACATCGGTTGAGGATATTACCTTTGGGAGATGCTTCATATTAACGCCGTATGCTTTGCAAAGCGACCTGCTCCAGCCCTCTCTGCCTTTCCTTGTATCATAGAGGAATGTCGAATAGGCCGAGTCCTTTGTCATTACAAAGTTTCCCGTGCATCTTGCTATGAGGTACTCCTTGACGTCAAGCCATTTGTGCACTTTATTAAATATATCAGGCTCGTTTGCTTCAACCCATTTGTATTTCCACAGCGGGTCCTTGACGCTTGTTGATGCCGCATGGGTTGCCACAAGGGATTTAATCAGCTTCACAATGTTTACGCCGGATACCGTAAGGCCTCTGCCCTGTACGGATTTCATAATCTTTGAGGCCCTCTGATCCATATAGCTCATAGGCCGCCTCAGGGCGTTTGCCTTATCGTCTGCAAGTACAAGCCCCTGCATCTGCGAGCAGAAAGAAAGACCCTTTATCTCAGCCGGAGCAATTCCCGTCTTTTCAATCAGCTTCATTGTGGTGCTGCACATGGCCTCCCACCACTGCTCCGCATCCTGCTCTGCTCCGCCGCCCTCAAAGATATACAGGTCATATTCCTGATAGGTGCCTGCCACAAGGCTTACTCTGTCCTCTATGGAATACAGGCAGGTTTTGAGCCCTGTCGTACCTATGTCATAAGCTATTACGTACATATTACGCCTCCTTAATCAGTGCTTTTTCAATAAAAGTTATCATATATTCGGCAATATCTTCTTTGTCCGCGCTCTCGCCGCAGAATATTTTCATTCGCTCTCTGTAATATTCACAGCTGAACGAAAACTGCAGCATCATAAGCAGATTATCAAAGAAAAACGCCAGAACGCCGCTGTCTGCATCTTTTGAAATTCTCCCCTGTGCCTGTGCCTTGGCTATGAGGCGGCTGTATACCTGCGCCGACCTTGTTTCTATCTCTTTTGCAAACTCTGCGGCATAGACTCTGCATCCTCCTGCCGTTATCTCATTGTACATGGCGTTGTAGTTTGAATGCTGCTGCGAATGTCTGACAAGCGCATATACTATGTTTCTGATGCAGGAGTCAAAATCGTCCTCTTCCTTTACGGCTTCCGCAAGCACGTTGTCTAAAAGCTGCAGACTGTGGTCAAGACAGGCTCTGAAAAAGCTGTCCTTGTCGCTGAAATATTTGTATATCACTCCGACACTGACACCTGCCCGCTGCGCAATGCCTCTCATATTGGCTCCGCTAAAGCCTCTGTCAACAAATTCATCAATGCCGGACTCAAGTATGTTATTTAAAATTTCATCGTCTAATTTCTTATACATAATTCCCTCTCGTGAACAATCATTCACAACACTATTATACTACTGTTAATCATAATTTCAATATGCCGTTTGCTTTATTTTTTGTTATAATTTAAATTCTGCAATCAAAAAGAGCCGAATTGCTCCGACTCTCCTAAAACTGTGGGAATTTTAAAAACCCTGCCCTTATCATCTGTAGCCTTTCATTAAGGCATCATTCTCCATAATAAACGGTCGCGCGGTATCCTGACCCCACGAGGTATCATATTTTTTCATCAGGTAATCGCTTAATTCTGTTCTGTTACTGAATTTAATAAGGCGGTAAGGCTCCTGAAAAGCGACTTTTTCAATAAAATACAGTTTACCGTCTTTTGAAGTCAGCAATACTCCGGCATGGCCGACAGACAGCGTGTTCTCATCGTCTGAAAATTTATCGTGAAAAATTACGGAAATCAAACGCGCCCTGCTGCCTGAAAAAGTAATTCCACGCTCTGCCCAGCCGCGCTGCAGTGCCAGAACCTGCGTCTTCACCTTAGTGCTCTTTGCTGCAGCTACAGGTGCAAACAGCGCGCAAAATCTGTCGGCGCTGTCACCGCAAAGGACTTTTGTATCTGCTTCAATTGTTTTTAAATCCATAAAAAGAAAATCTTCTCCCTGTTTTTCCGGAAGCTCTCCGGCGGTTTTGATATATGCACTCATCAGGCTAAAAGCTGTGATACGACAGTTATGCCCCGGAAAGTCGCCGTTTTTTACTGTATATTCATCCTGCATATCATAAACATCATACTTTGTTTTGGCAGGTGATATGACTTCAAATCCGTCAGTCAGCCACTCTTTCCTGACACTGCCGTTAAAGTCATCAATGCGGGTCATTAAAGCGTCAATGCGCGATGCTTCAATATCGTTTTCTGCAAGCAGGTCAGATAAAATTCCGCGGGAATACTCATCCGTCATATTGGAGTATTCTATTGTTTTCAGCGCAGGCTGTGAATTACTCTGTTTCTTTGCCAGAACCTTAACCCTGCATTTTAATGTGCATTTCTTTGAAATCCTTGCCGTAATAACGCAGGTCCCGCTCTTTTTCGCGCTGACCTTTGCCTTAGTCTTACCTGCAGATTTCACAGTGACAATTTTTTTGTCAGATGTGGACCATCTGATTTTTTTATCTGTATTTTTAACTCTCAGCTCGCTTGTGCTGCCTGCCCGAATGCTCAGCTGCTGCGCTGACAGCTTCGGTTTGGCCGCCGCATCAGCAAATGAAGTTGTCCCTAATATAAGGGATATGATTATTACAGCAATAACGGGCACTCTCAAATATTTTTCTGATTTCATGGTTTTCCCCTTTCTAAAAAGCATCTCTAATCTCTTTTATGTTTATCTGCCTCACAAATTTACTTTCAGGGCTTTAAGCTCATCTTAATCTGTTCCTTACCATCATAAGCGCATATCCCAGCAAGTTCTGGCCTTTCCACTTGGTTTTATCAAATCTGTCCGGGTCTTTCATCGATACACCTATCCCCCATATTATGTCTTTTACCGCACACTCTGCCAGAATATCTTTGCCAGTTCCAAGAAGCAATTTCTTCAAACTTTTATTCTGTGAGAACTTTGCAATAAGCCCCTCATAAACAACAATCTGCCTTATTCCGTTCCAATAGCTTTCTTCAAATCCTGTTACGCCTCTGCCAAGTGCTTTTATCTCTGCAACATCATCAGTTTCAAGTATCTGTTTCGCAGATGCAATGTCATTGAAATGCACAGCTTTCTGATACATCATAAACTGCTCCATTGACGAGAACTTAATCTCCTCTGCCACAAAGTCCGACTTGTACCAGTTGCTCAAATACCCGTTCTCCTCATCGGGATTATGAAAACATACTATATTCATTAAACTTCTCCCACCTTTTTTACTGCCAGTTCAAGCTCCATATCGTGAAGAGCCGGATATGCTTTCTTTAAAAAATCGATTGGTACTCTGTCTATAATTTCACTGCTGGCAATGTCGTAATACCACTGGTAATATGCATAGAATTCACCAATCCAGTCTGGCATAAAGCCTTTCATTGCTTTTCCGTTTTGGGGAGAATATTTATCTGTATCACAAAAACACTCCCATAGCTCCGCAAAGCTCATTGTAGAAACAAAAGCCTGTCCTTCATCAATACTTTTTCTTGTCCTGCTTACCATATATGCTACAATAAAGTCCTCTGTATCTTTATCAGGAAAGCTCTCTGCAAACCAGTCAAACAGCTTACCCTGAGTTTCTACTACTTCCTCCAGATAACATTTTGGATATGCGCACATTTTAATCACCTCACAAAAGTGTACTGAATACATTTGTCACTTTATTTGCTTCGGAATTTATCAGTTCCCGCATTTTTTCTCTGGCTGCTGCATCCCTCTCATTGTATTTCGGATTAAACTCTCTGTATTCAACAGGTTCAAGTTCATCTTCAATCTCATTAAGCTGAGAATAGGCTTTTTCTGATTTCAGGCAATACTGAATTCCAAGTCCGCCCAATGACAAAAGTTCTTCTAATATGTCAATATCTATTTCATCTCTCACAAATGCTTTTGCAATATAAAAGTAGGAAGCATCTGCTCTCCAGCCTTTTATTACATCATATTCTTTTGTTTCAATGCCGTATTCTGCAATGAATTTCTGTGAAAGCACTCTGTATCTTTTAGAATCAGCAGCATTTCTATGTTTCATAAGTTCTGCAAGCCACGTCAGAATATTAAGATTCTGGAAATCAAGTATCTTCAATTCATCAGTATCTAATTCATACTTGTGTACCCAGCCGTTAATTCCGCCTATTTTGCATACGGCCCATTCTTTTGCAAGCTCTGCGCTTTCTGTCATATAGAAACCCTTACCGTAGTCGTGTTTTTCTTCACCTAAACCAAACGTAGGTGTTATTTTCCTGTCAGAACTGCCGTGGAATAATATGATTTTTCCCATAGCTTCTGCCTCCTGTTTTATAGTGTATATTCACTCTTTTCTCTTTTTCAAAAATAAAGATATCGACAATATCTTAATTATACCACACTGAACTTGTATATTCACATATAATTGTCTTTTGCTGATAGTGATATGTGTTCCTAATAAATAACGGGATTTCAGAAACACTTCCGAAGTCCCGTTATCTTTATGTTTTTTATGTAAGGCATTTACGTTAAATTCTTAGAATTCTGTTTTATCCAGTATCTTAAACATTGTCCTTTTCAGGTCTTTTCTGCAGTTTGCGAACATCTCGCTCTGGCTGTCATAAGTGCCGGGGTCAGTCTGAAATACGCCTGTAATTCCCACTTCTGAAAGCCCGCTGACGTTGTCGGCAACGCTTCCTGCCACAACTATAACAGGGATTCCCGATTTCATGGCTCTTCTGGAAATTCCCACAGCCACCTTGCCGCCGAGGCTCTGACTGTCAAAGCTGCCCTCGCCTGTAAAAATCACTCTGCAATCCTTAATCAGCTTCTCAAATCCCAGCATATCAAGTATCACATCTATTCCCTGTCTGAGTCTGGCGCCGAGAAAAACATATGCTCCCGCGCCTGTTCCTCCAGCAGCACCGCCGCCTGCAAGCTCTGAAATATCTGCTCCTGTTTCAGCTTTTACTGTTTCCGCATATTTTTTCAGATTGCCGTCAAGCACTCTGACCATAGCCTCGTCTGCGCCTTTCTGCGGTGCAAACACATATGCCGCGCCTCTTGGTCCGTAAAGCGGATTATCTATATCACACATTGCCTCTATAGCCACGTTTCCCAAAAGTCTGTCAGAAGCTGTTTTATCAATCCTGCTTATCCTGTCAAGATTCCTGCCGGCAGGGACAAAGGATCTGCCCGCTTCATCATAAAACACGGTTCCCAGTGCCGCTGCCATTCCTGCTCCGCCGTCATTGCTGCAGCTTCCGCCAAGTCCCAGTATTATACGCCTGCATCCTGACTCTACGGCATCTCTGACAAGCTCGCCGACTCCAAAGGTAGTCGCAGCTGACGGATCTCTCATGCCGTTATCGGTAAGCGCAAAGCCTGAGGCTGCTGCCATTTCAATAATTGCAGTATCGCCCGTAATGCCGTAGGCTGCCTGTACTTTTTTACCGTAGGGTCCTGTTACAGTCACCGTTTTCTTTTTGCCGCCAAAGGCAGACAGAAAACAGTCCACCGTACCCTCTCCGCCGTCAGCTACAGGAACAGTCACAACCTCTGCGCCCGGATTTTTTTCAAGCACTGCTGATTTCATAATCTCGCATACTTCAATGGAATCCATAGTTCCCTTGAAAGAATCAGGCATTATAAGGTATTTTTTTTGCAAAACTTTTTGCTTATCCATTAATTGCTTCCTTCGATTCTGTCTTATTGTATAAAACTCCAAATATAACGGCCAGCACTGCGCATACCGCAGCTCCGACAGTTACAAGCATCATCAGAATATCAAACATATTGTCAACGCCGTAGGCTTCTGCATAATATGCGTGATCCTCATATCCAGGAAGAAACAGTCTGCCTATAATCATAAGCACTGCCAGAAGTCCGAAAGAAAATGATATTCTCTTGGTATCTCCGACTGCAAGCTTTGTTTTTTCATTTATAGGATACTTCTCAGGATCATTTTTGTAAAGACCGCCGTAAATTTTCTTGAAGATTATGTATGCGATAGGTCCTGATATCATACCCAGAAGTCCCATTACGAAATAGTCCGCTCCGTTTATATAAAGGGCTATAAACGCAACCACAACGGGAACAGCGCAGAATATGTCAGTGCCTACCTTACCCATCTTAATTCTGTAAGGTCTAGGCAGGTCAGGCTCTTTTCTTCTCAGAACTATCTGTGAAATCATAATCAGAGAATAAAGTCCCAGATTAAACAGTGAAACTATAGTAACAAGTATGTCAAACTTGAACGCGCATAAAATCAGTGAAACTACCGACAGACTTATAATTGCCACATAAGGAACACCTCTTTTTTTGTCGCACTTTACAAGCGCCTTAGGAGCAAGGTTGTCCTCCGCCATTACAAAGAAGCCTCTTGCGCCTGATGCCAGATAAACGTTAAACATTGATATGTTTGATATGAAAGCAACCATTACGAAAGCTACTCCGAATGCAGGAGCAAACTGCATTGCAACGTTTACATATGAAACTCCTTCGGAACCCCACTTATCCCACTGGCCTATAGCGCCAAGTGATGCCACTGTAGGAAGCACATATGTACCTATAATCAGAGGCAGCGCTATTATTATAGCCTTTGGAATCATCTGCGGGTCTTTAACCTCTCCCGCAAGACTTGACATTGACTCATAGCCTGCATACATCCACATACCGATTGCTATGCTTGAGCCTATGCTGCCTACAACTGTCTGTCCTGTAGCAACAACCGGTTCAAACGGATTGTGGGAGAAATGAATAAACCCTATTATTGCAATACCTGCAAAGGCAACCAGAATTGCTCCTGATATTATCGAGCTTACGATTGCAACGTCTTTTACTCCTCTGAGGTTTATCCAGGTGAAAACTCCGATTATGATTATCTTGCATATGTAGCTCTGAAGATTGTTGAGTCCCAGATATGAAGCAAGGTAATCTGTTGACAGTACAACGAATACCGCAACATTTATATATATCCCTATATTTTTGAGCCAGCCGATCTGAAATCCCCAGAACTCGCCCAAAGCTCTCTGAACCCATCTGTAAAACCCGCATTCGTCAGGAATTGCAGAGCCCAGCTCGCACGATGCAAGCGCTATAGGGAATGCCCATATAATCGGCAGTACAAACAGCATTATTATTGTCATTCCCGGTCCTGAAGAGGATATCATATCCTCTATACCGTAAGCGCCGGCTGCGGTCATTGCGTATATCATTCCCACAAGACCTATAAGGCCTACGCTTTGTTTTTTCAATCCATTATCACTCATTTTGTTTTTCCTCTCTGTATCAGTAGTATATCTACAGCTTTAAGTCATAAGGCATTCCGCACATATCCGCTGAATCTCTGAAATAGTCAAGCATCAGATAATTAATTCTCGTTGACGGCAGCTTAGCCTTTATCTTTGCTGTAAGGTCTCTTGCTGCGGCAATACTTCTCTCAAATGCTTCCTGTGAAAGAGCCTTGAGTTTTTCATCGTTGCCGTCGTATTCGCTCTTAGCCTGCTCAACCTGCTGTATCAGCTCGTCCTCCATAGGCTGAAATACTTCCTGCGCCATAGGAGCAAAGTCGTTGTAACTTAAGGAGATGTATCTTTCAAGCTCGTTGAAAATCCACCAAGGGCTGTCCGGGTTATATACAGCATCTGCAACCGCCAGCTGCTCCGGCATCCAGCCGATATTGAATTTAGGTGTAAATACCGAACAACAAGGCGGAGCCATACTTCCCCAGTATGTGATTTTGAAAGGTTCAGGCGCATTCTTGTCAAGTGAGCATACCACGCTTGCAGCTGATGCACAGCCGTTCATACCGCCCGGATGGCAGCATATTGTAGGCATCTTTGAAGTAGCGATGTCATACTGTATCGGTTTTCTGTAATCCATGTCATAATGGTCACGCAGATTGTTCATCATCATTTTTACAGTGAACGGATCTCTGTTTTTCATCAGTTCTTCCTGTCTGATGTATCTGAAATACGCTTCTCCGTCCTCATAGTCGCAGTCTGAAATGGAGAAAGTTTCACCTATGTTTATTCTCTCCTCATCTCTGCACCAGCCCTTAGCCGCAGCCTCTTTGATTACGTTTTTGCCTATAAGGTCATAGTCATCCCTGAGCGCGTAGATATTTCCTATGTGACCTACATGCTCTATCTTCTTGGCAGCCCACATTCTCTGGCAGGATTCAAATATATATGCCTCGTTGTAGTCTGCAACAATATAGTTGGCATTGAAATACTGAGGTCTGATCAGCGGATCTCCGCCTGTTCCGTAAGTTTCAAGAAGCTCGCCTATAACCTCAACAGCCTTTGCGGCGCTGTCTGATCTTGCAAGGGCAAGTCTTAAAATATCCATTCCTATAAGGCCCCATTTAAGCTCAGGTGTTTCTCTGCCTGTTACAGCCTCGTTTCCTATGATTACTCCGTGTTCGTTTACACCGTGTTCAAAACCGAATATGTTGTACGGTCTTGAGCCTATATATCCGTAAGTGTGTGAAACCTCGGGAATTTTTATATAGGTGCACTGCACCATTTCACCTTCTTCGTGGTCAGCCGGCGGAAAATATGCCAGAGGCTGTGACTCGTTTACGGGACGGTCACTGTTTTTTCCAAAAATAATATCTCCGGCCTTTGTCGCGCTGCTTAATGCAATAAGTGTTGAGCACGATCTTGAAACAGCCTTTTTCATTTTCATTGTAAACCTCCTGTTTATATTGACGAATAATATTGTTATAATTATAATATTATATGTAACATTTTTATATAGGCATATATCCGAAAATACAGGCTAATTGCTGTTACGCGTAACAGTATTGCCAATATAGTAAAAACAATTCAGCAAATTAATGCGGAGGTGTTTTATGAAAATAAGCAAGAGCGCGGCTACAGATCTGATACGGGAAATCAGCTCTGTCATAGATTATGACATCAATATAATGAACGAAAACGGAGTTATTCTGGCAAGTACGGACAAGGAACGTGTCGGCCAGTTCCACGAGGGCGCACATCTTGTAATCAAGCAAAATCTCAAAGAGCTTCCAGTATATTACGATGAGGAATATGCAGGCTGCAGGCAGGGTATAAATCTGCCGCTGTTTTCTGATGACAATATAATCGGAGTTGTGGGAATAACAGGCGATGTATCCGAAACCGGCAGATACGCGCGCCTTATCAAAAAGGTAACTGAAATTCTCGTCAAGGACTTTGATATGATACAGCAGAGCAACCGCAGGGAACATTCGCGCACCCTCTTCATAAACAGCTGGATCAACAATGAGCTTGAAAGCAGCGCCCAGCTTACCGAAAAGCTGACAAAATACAATATCAACCCAAATTCACCTATTACCGCAGCGCTTGTAAGCAGCAGCAACAGTAAAGCAGTTCACAGCTTTATTGATTCAATAATAGACAAAACACATATTCTTACAGGATACAGTAGCAACTACGGCATCCTTATAGGCAATTTCAGCTCCGCAGACAAATTCAGGGAGTATCTCCTGACCTGCTTTAACAGCGAATTTCCGCAGGACAATTACACTGTTGCCATAGGTACAAGCTTTCCTGACAGCAGGCAGGCCCATCAGTCGTTTCATCAGGCGCGAAAGGTTATGGAGCTTCTGAACGGACAGAGCGGCATATTTATTTATGACGAAATGCTGCTTGACATAATTTTAAGTTCTGTTGACATCGATCACAAAAAACGTTTCTGCGGCATTGTTTTTAAAGACTGCGAACATAGAGAAATAGAGGACATAATAGATTTCATAAATATATATTACATCAGCAACGGCTCTATAAATGCCATAGCTTCCGAGCTTTTCATACACAAAAATACTGTTCAGTACAAGATAAACAAAATAATAAGCCGTACCGGACTTGACCCTCGTATAATGAGCAATCTGACCTCTCTTTATCTGGCAGGTCTGTGGTACCGCAATATATATCCGGAGAAAGATTAAAGCGGCAGGAATTCCCTATCTAAGGGCCTGCCGCCTTTTATCATTTATCGATGATTTTTAAAATACTGCGCATATTCTCTGCCTGCTCATCTGTAAGCCTGCTGTATGTAACTCCTCCGTATTCGTAAAACATATCGGATACCGCCGTATATTTCAGCCTGTCTATTTCATTCCCGTCATCTGTAATTATCGTAATATACCGCCCAAGCTTCACAGCATCTCCGGAGCATGCTTCATCATCAGAGCCTCGGTATTCTATCATATCCCAGTTGTCATCTCCATAACATTCAAGAGACATCAGACATCTGTAAACTGTATCTATATCTTTTCTGTCCTTTACAGTAAATTCCCCTGTCTGCTCCTGAAGTTTTTTACCATAGTCAGTGTTATCAGCATCAGACGGGCGGACTCTGATTTCAGCTATTTTATCTATCGAGTCAATGCCATATACAGACTGCATTACATCGCTGTAGCTGTAACCGTTGCTGTCAAAACAGGCAAATTCCCACAACGAATAACCCGCACTTTCTCTTTGTATCAGATACTGGGCATCTTTGTGTCCCGAAACATAATACCACTTCTCTGAATTATCAAATGCCTTGCCTATGCTCTCTTCAAGCCTTGATGCCAGAGCCGAATTTACCTTGTTATACATACATCTGTAATCTCCTATTTCAATGGTATCTGTATATGTGTGTTCTTCCGATGAAACTCTGCTTTCATCAAGCAGAGAAGCAATCGGGACAAATTCGTCAGCTCCCTCATACAGCCAAATACCTGCTATACATATGATGCACAGGCAGGCCGCAGCAGCATATTTTATCAGCTTTACTCTTTTTAATTTTTTTATCTTCATTCTGACCTCTGCGGTATGCAGCAGAATATCATCATCAAGCATATCAATCGCATCAGCTATATTTTTACTTTTCATCAAAATACCCCTCCTGTTTCAGGTAGATTTTAAGTCTGCTGCGCAGACGGTAAAGCATACTCTTGGTCTTTGGCACCGTGATATTGCAGTATGCGGTTATGTCACCAACAGAGTCTGCAAAGTAGTATCTCCCTATAAATACATCTCTTTCAAGTACGGATAATTCACCTAGGAAATTATTGATTGCATCAGCCAAACTCCTTGCATCGACTTCTGTTTCCACTGTGTTCCCCGACTCAATGCAGTCCTCAAGCTCTGAAAGGGAAACTGCATATTCAGAGCCCCTGCGTTTTGGGCTGGTTCTTCTGCGAAATATATCAATGGCAGTTTGCCTCGCTATTTTGGCAAGAAATGCAGACAGTGCCTCAGGTCTGTGAGGCGGTATGCAGTTCCATACTTTCAGGTATGTATCGTTTACACATTCTCTGCTGTCCTCTCTGTCAACCAGTATGTTATATGCAATTTTCATCAGATAGGCTCCGTATTTTTTCTCGGTTGCGGCTATTGCGGTTTCTTCCCGCTTCCAATAAAGCTCAACTATTTTATCGTCCTGCAATTTATCACCTCTCATTCAGATTATACTCTGCTGTATATACCGTAAAAAAGTAATTTCGGTTTCACACATTAAAAAAAATGCTGCATTAAATTAAAATGCAACATCTGTAAGGTCTGCCGTGTCAGGCAGGGTTATGCCGTTTTTCGGCAGTCAGCCTGTCATGTCTATGGCAAAACCCTTTGTCATAAATTCTTTAAGTATGACTGTAACCCATATTCTGAAATTTGTAGCCTTGAGTGAATTAACATGGTATTCGACAGAAATGATGGCATCAAGGTTATAGAAAGATGTCAAGCAGTTCTTACCACCAGCAGCAGTTGCCGAGTATTTCCCGGTAACTGAATTTTTATCTAATTCGCCACTCTTGAAAATATTCTTATGATATAAAGAAATATTATCAGACGAACAAGCAACCAGTGAATAGCCTAGGGCTTTAATATAAGGGCTTTACGACTAATATACCGTAAATGGTAACCCCTCAAAATCTTATTTTAAAACCTGTATAAAACACAAAAGAGCCAGATTACTCCGACTCTCTCAAGTATGCATCCGCAAACGCATACCCCAATTATTACTTTATATTATACATCAACCAACAAAAAATTCAAGTTTCTATATAAAATTTTTTAAAATATTTATCCTCGATGTCAAATTCGGATGAACTACTATTGCAGCAACTTTAGAATTGACCGATTTTATATAATTATCGGTTATCCTTTCAAAGTCCCTAACAAATGCTTTTATTTCTTGTTTTGATACCTTAAGTAGTTTCATATAGTAGCATATAAGAATAATATAGTCTCCTATTGTTTTAAAATTTACGTATGGTAACCCAATTTCAAATATCAAGCATTGCTTCATAGCTGGTGTAGGATCAATATTTCTAAATCTAGTGTCAAAAACTACTCCATTATGCGCAATCGCGTTTCTCAAATCCTTTAATGTATATATGTACTTATATATTAACTGTCTACCTGTATCATAAGAATTATTTATAGATAAACGCTTCGAAATATCATCTCGAACATCATATGTAAGGCATGATAGTAAATACCCCAAGTCACCCATCGTCATTATTTCAAATAAAGCCCATATCGGAACATCTGAATATCCGATATTGTTATAAAAATGTGTTATCTTAGGATTGTTTTTCTTGTATGCGTATGCCAGACTTGACTGAATAGACTTCTGTAAATGCAGCTTATTTTGTTGCAGTTTTCTCTTTTGGTCTGTAGTTGCTGAAACAGGTGCATTATTGTACCCACTGACAACTTTGTCACACATATCCTGTATAGTTTCTGAATTAGCATTTACAAGTATACTTTCTAATGCTATATTCTTTACCGCGGTCTCAATAAACATCAGCTTACCATACATAAGTGCTTTCAACTCCGAGTCATACTGAATTGTAGCGTAAATTTCATCATATGATGTAAACGGTAATTTCCTGCTTGCATTCCCAAAGAAACGATAACCCTTATATCCATGAAAATATCCTGTATTAATCAATTGGCGTTTCTGTTTTGAACCACCTATTGAAATACCACTCTTTCGTAAATGCTTCATCAAAGCGTCAGTTGTTTTATAGCTCATATATTCTCCTACAATTACTATTATTTTTTAACAAGTTCACTAACAGAATCCGCAACTTTGAGCAGCTCTGTCTCTCCAAAATCATATACCTTAGTCGGTGCTGCTTCAAATTTAGTTCCGACTCCAAAGTATTTTTCAAAGAACCCTTTCAGTTTTTCAACGACAGTCTGTTTCTTGGCTGCCCTGTTATTGCCACTCCCGCCAAATCTCGAAACAGGGGGCATAATTCTGTCTATATCTGTTCCGGTTTCTCTGATTTCACCATCTTCAAAAGCTTTCTCAAGGAAACGTCTGGTCTCCTCCGGTTTAAGCTTTTCTTCCGCTATAATTATCTCAAGATCCTCTTCTCTCTGATGCTCAACAAATTCATTCCACTCAGCAACAACATCACCGCTGTTATCTATACTTCCTATAAAACTTTCAATAAGCTGTTTCTTGCTTCTGAGTTCCGGACTCGCATTAACAGCCTTATTAATTGTAACAAGTATTTCTTTGTCCTGCATATGACTGTCATGATATTTCTGTACCAGCATCAGAATGTAGTCAATATTGATTTCAACCTGTTTGATAAGCTCTATTTCAAATACAATATCATCATTGATATTAGTACTGTCTTTATCTTCCGGTCTCCATATATCCTTCAAGTCCTGATATCGTCCAAGATAATCCTGCAAATCCCGCTCCGAGAAAATCTCGTTTCCTTCAAACTCATCAAAAGTGCTGAGCAGGTTTCTCATTTTAAGGAATGCTCCAAACAGTTTAATAAACTTTTTCTGATTATCTTCACCAATAATCTGTGGAACTGCCAGAGGAAATTCATCTCTAAGCTCATCTACCATGTCAACATAACCCAGCATGTTTTTCCCTTCAGCAGACTCATACCCGTAATAATAGTCCTTAAAGCTTTTGAGGAGCACCACTCCGCCGGCTTCCTTATCACCAAATAAGGCTATAGCATCGTCAACACGCTTTTGCAGGTTTCTGAAACATACAATATTACCATAGGTCTTAATACTGTTGAGAATTCTGTTTGTTCGTGAAAATGCCTGAATAAGCCCATGCATCTTAAGATTCTTGTCCACCCATAAAGTATTAAGTGTGGTTGCATCAAAACCGGTAAGGAACATATTAACTACAATCAGCATATCCAGCTCTTTGTTTTTCATACGAAGAGATACATCTTTGTAGTAGTTCTGAAATTTGTCGCTTGATGTATCATAATTAGTATGAAACATAATATTATAATCTTTAATTGCACTTTCTAAGAAATCTCTTGAATTCTGGTCAAGTGCTGATGTATCTTCTGAGTTCTCCTCATCAAGTATACCTCCTGCCGCTTCCTCTTCATTCGGGGCATAACTGTAGATAGTCGCTATTTTAAGCTTTTGTGTCGGATCATCAGCCATCTGCTTTTTAAACTCATCATAGTAAAGCTTGGCCATATCAACAGATGCAACAGCAAATATTGAATTAAACCCACTGAGCCTCTGTGCTGCCTTTATTTCCTCAACCTTGTTTTTGCCGGCAGCAACATCAGATATATTTGTAAGCTGATTAAACACGTATGTCTTATCTCCCCTGTAGGTCTTTCTGTCAAAGTGCTCAAGAATATACCTTGTTACGGCAGATATTCTCTTGGGAGCCATCATTGCTTTTTCTCTGTCTATATCCCAGACCGCTTCATCCGGAATTTCTTTTTCTTTCATTGTGCTGATGTAGTCAACCCTGAATGGAAGAACATTTTTATCATTTATAGCGTCAACAATCGTATATGTATGAAGCTGATCTCCAAAGGTCTGCTCCGTAGTCATAAACTGCGGTGTACGAACGGCTCCTGCATTCTCTGCAAAAATAGGTGTACCTGTAAATCCGAATATATGATACTTTTTAAAATTCTTTACAATTGCAGCATGCATATCACCAAACTGTGAACGATGACACTCATCAAATATGATTACAATATGCTTCTGATAAACTTCATGACCTTTGTTCTTCTTTATGAATGTGGCAAGCTTCTGTATAGTAGTAATAATTATATGAGCGTTATCATCTTCAAGCTGTTTTTTGAGTACAGCTGTCGAAGTATTGCTGTTGGCAGCTCCCTTTTCAAATCTGTCATATTCTTTCATAGTCTGATAGTCAAGGTCTTTTCTGTCTACAACAAAGAGAACCTTGTCAATATATGAAAGGTTTGATGCCAGCCTTGCTGTCTTAAATGATGTAAGCGTCTTGCCTGAACCTGTCGTATGCCATATATATCCGCCACCTGCAACCGTACCGTATTTCTTGTAATTAT
>OLOV01001339.1_pt1 | contig 19440 bp, 18 predicted proteins | sample 1672931 | NCBI WGS metagenome assembly OLOV01 (sample SAMEA3136738, study PRJEB25190) | human gut metagenome | biome: human gut; feature: human-associated habitat; material: faeces | place: Austria | collected 2013
GGGAGGTTTTATGTCAAAAATTGCATAACTCCGTTTTGCATAATGCCCGGACACAGGGTAAAAATAGGCTCGGACACGGCAGAAACGTGTTCGATTCGAGAGAAAGGAGATGCAATCAAATGTCTACCAACAAGAGCAATCATCTTGTCAATCCCCAGGCGCGTGAAGCGATGGATCGCTTTAAGATGGAGGCTGCCAGCCAGGTCGGTGTGAACCTTACGAATGGCTATAACGGCGAGCTTACCTCCCGCCAGGCGGGCAGCATCGGCGGCCAGATGGTCAAGCATGTGTGTCCAGTACGGACACTCGTGATCGAGCGCCCCAACCGCCGGGTCACAGGCCACGCAACGGTGATTACATATCAGTATCAGTTGGAAATCTGAGTAAAAAAAGAGCTTATCCGCAGCAAAAAAATACTGTGGATAGGCTCTTTTCTCATATCTTCCATTGCAACCTGCCTCAAAACCCGCTACAATCAATACAGTCATTATTATCGTGGAGGGAACCGCCATGAAGGAACTCAGCCGCTCCATTGATCCCGGCTTTCTGGAACGTGTTGCATCCGTTCTCACGAACGCCCGAAAAAATGCTAAGACCGCTGTCAACCTCTCGATGGTCTATGCCTACTATGAGATCGGGCGGCAGATCGTGGAGGAAGAACAGCACGGGGAAAACCGCGCCGCTTACGGAAAGCAACTCATAAAAGAACTGTCCGCCTACCTGACGAAGCACTTCGGAAAAGGTTTTTCCGTGGCAAATCTGAAAAATATCCGCCAGTTTTACAAAGTCTATTCGACCGATCAAATTGGCGAAACAGTGTTTAGCCAATTTGAAAATCTTCCCTCTGTAAATACCGGCAGGAAATTTTACTTGAGCTGGTCTCATTACTTAGTGCTCATGCGTATTTCCAACGAAGATGCACGCCACTTCTACGAGATCGAAGCCGTCAAAAATGATTGGAGCCTTAGCCAGTTAAAACGGCAATACGGCAGCTCCCTCTATGAGCGCCTGGCCCTCAGCACGAACAAGGAAAAAGTCTATCAGCTTGCCACCAAAGGCCAACAGGTCGAAAATCCGAAAGACGCCATCAAAGACCCCTATGTGTTAGAATTTCTCGGTCTGCCCCAGCTCCCGGAATACTCCGAGAGTGAGCTGGAAAGCCGTATCATCGACCATCTTCAGCAGTTCCTGCTGGAACTCGGTACCGGCTTTGCGTTCATGGGCCGCCAAGTCCGCTTCACGTTTGACGAAGAGCATTTCATCGTGGACCTGGTGTTTTACAACCGGCTCCTGCGCTGCTTTGTCCTCTTCGACTTAAAGATCGGCGAACTCAAGCACCAGGACATCGGGCAGATGCAGATGTACGTCCACTACTACGACCGCAAGGTCAAACTGCCGGAAGAAAACCCCACCATCGGCATCATCCTCTGCAAGGACAAAAACAACGCCGTTGTCGAAATGACCCTGCCGGAGGACAACACCCAGATCTTCGCCAGCAAGTACGAAACGGTTTTGCCCAGCAAGGAAGAACTGCAAAAGCTGCTGGAAGAACAGCTTGCCGAGGAACGCGACAGCTTATAACATATGCCTTGCAAACGATACACCTACGCTCCCCTGCTCTGGGCCATTCTTGGCTCAGAGCAGTTTTATTACTTATATCCCCTCACTTCTCCAATTGTCCTTGTAGCTCCTGAAAGCTCTCCAGCGCACTTTGCAGATTCTCGATAATATCCGCCGCCAGCTCGTCCGGTGCAGGTAGGTTATCCAGGTCAGCTAAAGATTTGTCCTTGATCCAAAAGAGGTCCAAGCTGGTCTTATCCCGCTCCAAAATCTCTTTGACCTCGAACCGGCGGAAACGTCCGTCCGGCGTCTCCTCTGACCAAGTCTCAGTCCGCTCATGCCGATTTTCTGGGTTATAGCACCGCACAAAATCCGCCAAATTCTCTTCTGTCATGGGGTGCTTTTTCAGCGTAAAGTGGACGTTGCTTCGGAAGTCATAGACCCAGACTTCCTTTGTCTGCATCTCCGGGCTGGCGGGTCGTTTCTCAAAGAAAATAACATTTGCTTTGACGCCGGGTCGATAGAATATCCCTGTTGGCAGCCGAAGGATCGTGTGCAGGTCCGTTGTCTCCAGCAGCTTCTTTCGGATGATCTCACCAGCGCCACCTTCAAACAGCACATTATCCGGCACCACCACTGCCGCCTGACCGGTGGCTTTCAAAATCGTGTTGATATGCTGCACAAAGTTCAGCTGCTTATTGGAGCTGGTCGTCCAGAAATCCTGCCGGTTATAGACCAGGTCCTCTTCTTCTGTTTCCCCCTCTTCATTGGTAAAGGTAAGAGAAGATTTTTTGCCAAAGGGCGGGTTGGTCAATACATAGTCCACGCGATAGCCTGGGTCTGTCAGAAGCGCGTCTCCCAACGTAATCGGCAGCTCTCCATAAATGTCCCCGATGTTATGCAAACACAGATTCATCAGCGCCGTCTTATAGGTAGCTGACACGATCTCATTCCCATAGAATGTCTTACTTTTCAGGAACTCCTTCTCGTCCCGGTCCAACGCACCCTTGGCAATAAACGCCTGCGCCGCCAGGAAGAAGCCCCCGGACCCGCAGCAAGGGTCTGCAATGGTCTTCATTGGCTCCGGGCGAAGACACTCTACCATCGCCTTGATCAGCGGGCGGGGCGTGAAATACTGTCCTGCGCCGCTCTTAATATCCTCTGCATTCTTTTGCAGCAGGCCCTCATAAATCTCGCCTTTCACATCCGAAGACATGGCTACCCACGTCTCCTGGTCGATCATCTGCACCACACGATATAAGATCGCTGCGCTGCTGATCTTATTCGTTGCGCCCTTAAAAATCTTACCCAGGATACCGCCCTGATTCCCCAGCGTCTCCAGAATCTCCCGGTACTTGTCCTCCAGCTCCGCGCCTTTCAGCGTGTTCATATCTGCCCAGCTGCACCCTGCCGGGATGCCAGTCTCCCGCTTGTAAGGCGGCTTAGAATATTCATCCGACATCTTTAAGAAAATCAGATAGGTAAGCTGCTCCAGATAGTCGCCATAGGAAACCCCGTCATCCCGTAACGGGTTGCACATCCCCCAAACCTTAGAAATAATTGTTGCTGTTTGCTCGTTCATTCTAATCTCTCCTGACTGGTCCACTCTTCTCTCAGCTGGATAATAGCCTTTTGGCGCATTTCATCCGTAGGGTATATCTGTTCAAAGGGATGGTCACGAGAACAGTCCCAACTTAGCACGAAAAATTTTGGGAGGTAATCGCGAAGTTGAAACAGAATAAATGGAACAATCGAAACACCCATTGCGTTCGTAATATGTTTGATGGTTTCCTCGCATACCTGCCATAAAGCAATCCCGTGGACTCCCGCAAACTTTACCGCATCCTTCTGAAACCCCGATGTAGAAATCAAGATGCCCTTCTGCGCTCCAATGCTTTGAACCTTTGCATACAGCTCTGCAACGACAGACCGCTCAACATTGCGAGTGTATTTCTTGCACTCGACCACTACCGTGTTGCGGCAGCCAAGCGCCGTATACTCCGCAAGCACGTCGATCTGATAAGTACCATCATACGTCTCGACTTTTTGGTTGTGACGTATCTCAAAATCTTTGAGACTTTCCTTCTCGGCATACGCCTTGAGCGTTTCTAAACAGAATTTCTCAAATCCTGTCGGTGTGATCTCCGCCGAGAGCCTGCGATACGGGTTCGTATCTATTTCCATTATAGCTTCCCCTCAAATGCCTGCTTCAAAATGCTCTGCCGCATAGCCTCTGCCTGTGAAAGGGCAGCTGTTACGGATTGCCCTATGTCGTCACATAAAGATAGATGGGATTCTATTTTTTGCACAATCCTGTTTTGCTCTTCTAGAGAGCAAATTTTTATAGATAATAATCTTGCCTTTTTTATTCCAAATGCAGGCTGAGTTGTTGATGTTGAACCTTCTAAAAGCTGTTTGGTAATCTGTGAGGACGAAACCTGCCAGAACAAATATTTAGGTATAACCACCTTTTTATTTGGTTGAATTAAGATTACATTTGCCGATAACGTATAATTTTGCGGCAACGCAATAATAAACGGTTTTCCGATTGTTCCGATCTTTCCCATTATGAAATCACCATCGTGCAGAGTGTATCGAGACAGATGGTCTTGCAAAATATCATTTGAAACTTTTCTTGAAGATGAGAAGTCAATAACATGATGTACATAATCTATGTCTCCAACTCCAATGTATGGAACTCCTCCAATAACTTCGACAGGTGTTCTGTGGCTGGGATGAGGGTCTACAATGGATGCAATACTCCCTAACTCTACAGTATTTTCTATACCCTCAAATGCTTCTGTCAACACCGCCTGCCGATACACAGCCAACTGCTGCTTAATTGTTTGTAGCGTTTCTACGCCCTTGTCTAGCTTGGAGAATAGTTCTTCGATGCGGGAGACAATGCGCCTCTGTTCCATAATGGGAGGAACTGGCATTTTGATTTGTAATAAATCTCTTTTTGCTAAGCTTGGAATTGTGGTAGATTTATCGAGTTTCTTAAAATTAAACTGTCTACAAAAATAATAAAGATATTTTGCATCCAGTACATCACTAGGAGAAATCCCAAATGCGGTATCTACATTCCAGAATCTTTCATTCACAAAAATCGGTTTGTCTATTGTCCCCTTTCTTCCAACTATAGTTGTCCCAGCCTCACAGAGGTACTCTGTTGCATATCCGATTATTCCACCACTTCCATAAATCGGATATTGTCCTGTATCCGATTTAACATTTTTCTGATTTTTTCCACTTATAATCGTTAAAATTTCTGACCATTGTTTTAATGGTGCAGGCGATATTCTTCTTTTCATTAAAAGTCTTCCTCTATTCTACCTCATGTAATTTCACGATTTCTGTATAAAATTCCCGGTTTTTACGATATGCAGATTTCAATGGCACAACAAGAGACTCGTGAACATTTTTCATCAGTTGTTTAGATTCATCATCTCCTATGGTTATGCTATATCTAAATCTAGCACATTCTTTCCCGTACGTTGTCTCAATAAGAATATCATATTCTCCTGCATGCCAGAAAAATTTCTTTTTCAACAATCTCTCAGCATTTAAATATTCTTCACTTGCCATATATTCTACCAGAGCCGAACTATAATCTTGGTTTCTTTGTATAATCTCTGGTATTTTCTCAAATAACGATGACGTATGTTTTATAAATTCCTTGCTAAACAAGTCAAGTGGATCACAAAACTCCGTAAAAGCTGACGAGATATTTCCCTCTTCAATACGAAATGGATGAGCTGCTTGTGTTGTTTGCATGAAAGTACCAACCAAATTTTGATTGATAGGAGAAATAAATATGGACCAGCTAAGATGTAGATTCTGATTATCTCTCTTTCGCGTGACTGTAAGTTCTATGTTTTTGATTGAAATTGGTTTATTCTCAGCTTCATAAACCCCATCAATCCGAATGTAGGGACCACTTTGGTTGAAATAAACCATAGCTCTTCCTGTAGGATAGAAGTGAAGCTTTGGTTTAATAATCCACTTCCTATAAATCGTTTGTACTATAGGAATAAGAATTGCTATCGCTGCTAGGCTAATAGCTAGGAGTTCATAAAAAGTCAGTGGTGTTGAAATATCTATCTTCATATTTTCCCTCTCCAAACACGCCATAGAGCTACAGTAAGCCACTTTTTAGCAAACTTAAATTTGATATAACTCCATTTTATTGTTTAAAATATGTCTTCCTCTATCCAACCTTTCTTGTCAATAATACGCGCTTTGCATAACGGGCATGTGTAGTTATCCCACTTCATATTTTGTATTGGAACCAATTTCTTTTTGTCTACCCAACAAGAAGCACAATATTTTATTGGCTTTTTGTCAGACTTGCGCGTGACAAATGCATCGACATAATACTCGATATCATCTTCTAGAATATGGTTTTTCTTTAGTTCGGTATTTTCTTCTTTTAACTGATTCAACTCTGCTTGTAGATCAAATGCTTGTTGACTTAAATCCAGCAATTGGCGGTAGAGTTCAATGTTATCAGCCTTTTGCGCAATGCTCATAATATCCTTTATAGATTCGTAAATTCCCATTATTATGTCTCCTTTTTATATTCCATAAGGCTTCTTCCTCCCAGGTCTTTACGTCTTTTCATCTTGCGGAATGGTTGATTGGAAATACGTTTGTCTTGCATCACTGGAAAGGAACTGATAGCTTCCATAGTCAAAACACCGTTGCTCCAATTCCACTACATCTTCCTGAGAGAAGAAATATGGCGTGTATTCCCCTGTCGGTGACACCACCGCTGAAATAATCCAATCCACGTTCTTTCTTTGTTCAAAGAACGCTAGAAATTCCTTGGAGTATCCCAAACAGACAGGCCGTGTGTGCATACCATCATGGGTCAACGTCCCAAGAGGAGAAGACTCATCCATGAGGAAACACACGGTAAACTCACTTGTGGCATCCGCCACACCTTCTTCTATTAGCTTTTGTTTGTAGTCTTCAATATGGCGATAGTGCTTATCGAATCTAGCCTTACTATTCGCAAGAAAATCCTTGTACGAATTTATGAGGCCAAGATTTTGAGTGTAAGAACCATATGGCTTTCCGTTCAATTTCTCTTCTGCTGCACGTTTCGCTAGTACTTCGTTTTCCCGTAACTTACTGCTACCGTGACGATGGGTTGCGTAGCCATCAATAGAAAAGTGTTCTATAATCAACACTTCATTTCCTACCCGGACATACGCATCTGGTCCCTCAAAGGATGTTAGCTTTCCATTTTGCAAAAACCAAATCAGCTTCTCATCTACATTGCTGCTACCAAGGACCACGATCTCTGCATTTTCGTAGATTCCATATTTGGCAAATGTCTCTTTTACTTCTTCTCTGCTCAAAGTAAACCAACCTCCTTACGCCACTAGCTCCCTATTCATTTCCTGTAAAACTTCCTCATACTGCTCTCCAAACACCTGGTAAAACCCCAGCAGGCCTCCCTTGCGGTCAAAAGGCGTCAGGTCCAGGTCCTCTGGTAAGATGCTGAGAGAGGCGGTGATATGATCTTTGATGAGCCGGAGCCACTCCATCTGCTCTTCGGTAAACTGGATGTGACCGGCATTTCTTCGGAAGGTCCACTGCTGGAAGTTATAGTTGACTCGATCTGCAAAGGGAGCCAACTCACTGGTACTGCCTAGTTCAAACCGGATGATCGAAATGAGGTCCGTCAGCTGTGCCATGGTGCCGCGCTTGACTTTCTCCGGCTGCTTGATGGCGTAGCAATCCCACAGCCGCTCGACAGTGACTCCCTGCGCTTTCAACTTTTCATAGAGGGCTTTCAGCTGCTCGATCATCATGGGGCGGTCTTTGTAGGCTTCGTTGTAAATGATCCGAAGGGCTATGATCTCGTCTTGGTTTTCCTGGAGGAAGGTGCGGAAGGTCGTGAGCACTCGGTCCGCTGTCTCTTCCTGTTGGCTATCAAAGCCTGCGTAGAGAACGGTATCTATGTTTACGTTGTCAATGATCTGGTCATGGCTGCGGCGCACGTTTTCGATATAGTCCCGGATATCTGGATCATGGAAGGGAGCCACTGCGGTTTTTATCATGGCTTGCTGGACCTGGTTTTTCTGTGTCTCCGTGGGCTGTGCAGTGCCAGTATCCTGCTGGGCCTGGGAGAGAATACGGTCTTCGTCAAAGGCTTCCAGCAGTCTCTCTGCTACCTGACCAGCCGATGCACCAACGCACTCTGTAAACTGGGTGCGTTCTGCCTGGCTCATTTGGCTGTTCAGGCGGATGACACGGTTGGCCAAAGAGGTCAGCGTGTCTGCATCCTTCGCGCCAAGGGCTACGTTCATCATCAGCTCTTTCATGCTCACGCTGGGCTTGCGCTCCAGAGGCCGCGTGTCAGACTTTCTGGATTTTGTGACGCCGACTGCATCCACGATCACAAAGTGGTCTTTGTTTTCCGTGGCAGATGGCGTTACCTTTTGCAGGTCATCTTTGCTCAGCACCCGCGTACCGCGCCCCTTCATTTGCTCAAAGTAATTCTTGCTGCGTACATCCCGCATAAAGACCAGGCACTCAATGGGCTTCACATCGGTACCCGTGGCGATCATATCCACGGTAACGGCAATGCGTGGGTTATAATCGTTCCGAAACGCACTGAGAAGCTCCTCCGGCTTTTCCGCAGAATAGGTGATTTTCTGGCAGAACGCATTGCCCTCCCCAAACTCTTCCCGGACGATCTGAACAATGTCATCTGCGTGACTATCTGTTTTGGCAAAAATCAAGGTCTTCGGAACCTCTTTCCGCCGCGGGAATAACGTGGTGAAAAGATTTTCTTTGAACGTTCGGATGATCGTGCGAATCTGACTGGGATTGACAATATCCCGGTCGAGACGCGTAGGGCGGTAATCTATGTCCTCGTCCATCTGCACCCAACGCTTTTCTCTGGAGAGACGGTCCCGGTGCTCGATGAGCTGCTTCATCAGATGCGCCCCGTTTTTTCCCACTTGTGTCTCAATAAGAAAAATATCCTCTCCCACGTTGACCCCATCAATGATCGCCTGCTCTCGCGGATACTCGCTGACGATATTGGCGTCAAAGAATCCAAATGTGCGGTTATCCGGCGTTGCCGTCAGGCCAATGATAAAGGCATCAAAATAGGTCAGTACTTGACTCCAGACATTGTAGATCGAACGGTGGCACTCATCCACGATGATACAATCAAAAAATTCAGGAGGATATTTGGGGTTATAGACCACTTCTTTCTGCGCCTTGGTTTCTGCTGTGACAAATTCAGCAAAGGAAACCTCTTCCGCAGCTTCGTCTAGCTCTTCCCCCTTCAAAATCGAATACATCCGCTGGATCGTAGAGATACAGACTTGAATATCTCCCGGAATATAGGAGCTTTTCAGTCTGCGAACCCCATACAACTGGGAGAAGGAACGCGGATCATCATTCGGCGTGTACGCCAGAAACTCACGCTCTGCTTGTTCGCCCAAGCCCCTGGTATCAACGAGAAAGAGGATACGATTCATCTTACCATATTTCAATAAGCGGTAGGCCGCCGTAATCGCTGTAAACGTTTTCCCTGCTCCTGTCGCCATCTGAATCAGGGCTTTGGGGCGATTTTCGGCAAAGGATTTGTCCAAGTTTTGGATCGCGTTGACCTGGCAGCGCCGGAAACCTGTCTCATCCAGTGGTGGGAAGTGCTTCATATTGTTGCGAATGGTATCCGACTGACGCAGGAGCGCCCGAAGTGTCTCTGGCCGGTGAAACGAAAATACAGTACGGGAGCGATATTTGATGTCTTGATAGTCTGTAAAGCGGATCAGCTTATTGGTTGCCTCATAAGCAAAGCGGATCGCATACTCTGTCTTCACCCACTTAAAGGTGCTGGCCGCATAGCGCCCAGATTGTACCTCTGTAACGGTCAAGTTCTGGCCCTGCTCTTCCAGCTTCGCTTCTACCACGCCTACCGGCGTCCCTTCCACAAAAAGAGCATAGTCTACCTCACCTGTACTGGTCGGAAACTCTCGAACCGCAACACCAAGACCGGCAAGTAAATTCAGGCGCTTACGGTCCTGGATGATCCAACCTGCTTGGGTCAGTTTTCGGTCGATCTCCAATCTGGCTTTCTCTTCCGGTCCCATGGTACTGCACCTTCTTTTCTTTCATGGTCTGTAAATCATCCAGCACTCTCCAACTTAATTTGTATCATATCAAAAAGAGGAAACATTTGCAAGAAAATACCCTTTTAAATAAAATCAAAGAATAAATTTGACACAATCGGAAAAATATTGTAATATGTGTTATGTAGGATGAATGTCTATCGTCCTTCTTATAAACTTTACTTTATTTTTCCACACATCAACAACCTAGGACCGGGCACAGCAAAATGTGGTTGCTGTACGCTTTTTGCATCACTGTGCTCAAAAACACGAAACGCTGAAAGATTATCAATGAATAATCAGTAGAACGAGAAAGTGATTATAGATGGGCCCTTGTCAGAGATGGATTTTCACCTATCCACATGTCTGACATTTTTTAATAAGGAGGTGGTCGTTATGGGTAAAATGATTTTTTTAAGCCATAACATCCAACGCAACGTTAAGCGCACCACCTCTGACAATGGGTCTGTCTAAAAACACATGGTTTCGCGGTAATTTTTGGAGTATAATACTCCTAAAATTCCTCGAAATCACAAAAAAACATTACCTGATTTGATCAATTATTATTTAGCTGATGCCGGTCTGACACAGTCGGAATTAGCTAAACAAATTGATAAATCAAAGTCAACGGTATCTAGAATGGCAAGCTTTTCTCTTTATAAGGAAAAGCTCCATCATCCGAAACCACTGACATTAATCGCAGCATGTTTAGCTTTAAAGCTGGATCTAGCAGATTTAGGTTTGCTTGTCTGTGCTGCATATTCTGATGGCGACATTTTATATGATGCCTTCATGCAGCATTGCCATCTAGACGATGTCAATGCTGCATTACACGACAAAGGTCGTGATCCGTTATGATCCTTTGATCGTTATAAGCAAATAACTAGACCGACACCCTATACAGCACGTGGGTGTCGGTCTTTTTTATGGCAAATTTATGGCAAAAATGAAAAAGTGTTGCACTGTGTGCAACCAAATTCAGTTTTGATTATGCTATGATGCAATCACACAGGAGCCTGTTACCCGCACCCGGTCAACACTTTGGCCAAGTACCTTGGCCGGGGCAATCAATATAAAAAGGAACGTGATAATTATGAAAATCACCGACGCAAAGATCGATCCGGCCACCTTTGGCAACAAGATGTGGTTGGTCGATGTCAAACCGGCCTACGCCTATGAGAACAACCACCGCACGGATACCGTCATCGGGTATCGCTACATCGTAGCCCTGCCGGAACGTGGTTTGGACAAGGTCAGCATCCGCATCGACGGTGCCAAGCGTATGGACGCGCCCAACGGTTTCGTGGACGTGAAGTTTGAAAACCTGGAGGTTTTTATTTACTGGTCCCGTGGCGAGTACCAGCTGGGTGCCCGCGCCACCAACATCCACCCCGTGGCGGCAAACACTAAGCCCTAATCTGTTAGGGCTGGGCTGGCGATGACGACAGGGTCGGCTAGGCCCCTCAAGGGCCTGGCCCCCTGGCGGTGGAGCTAGGCCAGTCCTTGCACCTAGGGGGTAGTATTACCCCCTAGGTGTAGCATGTAGCATGTAGCACCCACACTGATATAACACTCAGGAGGCCAATTATGGGCTACAACACACAAGGCCGCAAATGGGCTTTAGTCATCAACAATCCCCAGGAGGCAGGATTAGATCACAAAGCTATCATTGATCTTCTGAAGCTCTTCTCCCCTGCCTATTACTGCCTATGCGACGAGATCGCAACGACGGGGACCTATCACACGCATGTCTTCTTTTATGCTCCGTCTCCGGTACGTTTTGGGACTATTAAGGGTAGATTCTCTACTGCTCACATTGAAAAAGCGTATGGTTCTGTTCAGGTAAACCGTGACTATTTACGTAAGGAAGGCCGTTGGACGGATTCTGAAAAGGCAGAGACTTCCGTCCCTGGCACCTTTGAAGAATGGGGTGAAATTCCCACGGAACGATCCGAAAAAAATCCCGAAATGTCCCACTTAATTGACAATATCCAGGCCGGAATGACCACCGCAGAAATTGTCCTGGACAATCCGAACCTGGCCTTTAAGGTCAATGAGATTGACGAACTTCGCCAAGTGTTGCTGACCAAAAAGTACACGCCTAAATTCCGGCAGGTAGAAGTGTCCTACTTATACGGTGCCAGCGGTACCGGCAAAACGCGCGGTATCTTCGACAAACACCCCGCTGAGGATATTTGCCGGATCACAAACTACCGGGCCACCAAGGGGATCTCTTTTGATTCCTACCATGGGCAAAAAGTTCTTGTCTTCGAGGAATTTGATTCCCAAATTCAAATTGAAGAGATGTTGAACTACCTGGACGTCTACCCCCTGCACCTGCCCGCACGGTACAGCGACCGGATGGCCTGCTACACAACCGTGTATATCACCTCCAATTTGCCGTTGGAGGAGCAGTATCGTTCGGCTCAAGAGTACAAGCCAGAGACTTGGCGTGCCTTTCTCCGGCGGATTCATCACGTCGTGGAATATCTGCCGGATGGCTCCACAGTAATTCACAAGGCGGTGAAAAATCCTTATGGCTCAGAAACCTGAACACGAAAGGATCAGCAACCACACCACCCGCCGTCATCTGCTGCTGCGCTTTCGCGCAGGTCTTGGGGTCCTGCAACAGGACCCCAGGGCGCGGCGGATTCTGGTCGGATTCCTTCTCATTGACTTGCTCCTCTTTGCCTTTCGCAAGCTTCTTTTTGGCTTCGATAGCATGGGAGACTTCGCGGGGCTGGTAGATGGTCTTCTCCGGTTGACCTTCTTCGCTTTGACTATGCTGGGTATCCTGGGTATCATTCTCTACCTGGGCACCCCAAGCGGCAGTCTCGCTTCTCGCGAAGCCATGCGGAAGATCGGCCTGGTCAACCACGCCGGGGAAGTTCCTCTTCTTGTTGCCAAAGAACAGGACAAACTCAACCCCCGCCTGACAATCTGGACCTTCGACCCGTGCGGCATCCCGCTCAGCGAATGGGAAGACCATCAGGAGAATCTCGAAGCTGGTCTAAACGTCACCATTGCAAAAATGGCCTGGGCCTCTGGCCGGGAATTGATCCAGGTCTATGCGGTCCCTGCTATGAGTGACTTGCCCAGCAAGCTGCAATGGAGCAACGACTACCTCTCCCCTACCAGCTTCGTCCTGGTCCTGGGGCAAGGTCTGGCCGGACCGGTCACCGTAGACCTGACCAAAATCCCTCATGTACTGCTCGGCGGCTCTACAGGGTCGGGCAAGAGTGTCCTGCTCAAGCTCCTGCTGATGCAGGCTTTACGCAAAGGAGCCTCTGTCTTTATTTCTGACTTCAAGGGCGGCGTAGACTTTCCCCATGTCTGGCATGAGAGATGCCGGATGTGCTTTGAGGAGCACAATCTCCTGGAAATTCTGTCCAGGCTCGTCGATGAACTGGAAGGGCGCAAAGAGTTGTTCCACAACATGGAGTGCCCCAACCTGGACACCTATAACTCGCGCGTCAATCCGATGCTTCGCCTGGGCCGCTTTATTTTCGCGTGTGACGAAATTGCCGAAGTGCTGGACAAGACCGGTTTGAACAAGGAGCAAAAAGAGCTGCTCAGTCAAATCGAAAGTAAGCTCTCCACCATCGCCCGTCAGGGCCGGGCCTTTGGCATCCACCTGATCTTAGCCACCCAGCGCCCGGACGCTAACATCTTGCCCGGACAGATCAAGAACAACATCGACTGCCGGGTCTGCGGCCGCGCCGACAATGTCCTGTCGCAGATCATCCTGGACTGTGCCGACGCCGCCGACCGCGTCCCCAAGGATATTCCAGGCCGCTTCCTTACATCCGACGGCACCCTGTTTCAAGCCTATTGGTTTGACGACAGCAAATTATGAATAAGCTCGCCCCGACCTGGGAAATCTTACTATACCACCAAATACTAGGAGGTGTCTTTCCGTTGGCTCTCACCGCATGGGAGGGACAGGAGCGCCTGGAACAACGGCTGCTCATGACCCAGTTACTCAAACTCAACCAATATGCGCTAGAACATGAGCTGATTACAACTGAGATTTATAGAAAAATGGAACAAAGTATCATCGAAAAATATGGAACAACATAAAAACAGCGTATACGGCTGAACAAAACGGGCTGGAGAACTTCTCCGGCCCGTTTTCTCTCAATATAGAATTATCTCATGCCGACTAACTGGTATAAGCTACGGATGGCGTCCATCACAGTTTTCCAGGAAAGGTCAGCCGCATAGGAAAATTTCTTCCGGTACGCCGCCCAGAGCTTTTCCATCGCTGGACTGGCTTCGATCTCATCACAAACGGCCTGTGCATCTGCCAAATACTTTTCTGTCCCACGCTTTTTCGCTGTTGCAAGAAGGGCAGCTTCTAAATCGGACACAACGATGTTTTGCCCATAGAGCTGGCTCAGAATGTGTAAGTCATAAAAATCTCTCATCCGGGTGTTGGTCGTGGCGCGGGAAATCACTGTCTCCAGCTTCTCCGCTAAAACTGTTTCCAAATTATAGGCCCACAGCTCAATTGTGCGGTCCTCCAGCATCAGCTTGAAGCGATACTTCACCTCTCGCGGTGTGATCACATCACCGGTGGAAATATCCAGTTTAAGTGGGGTAATAACATGGTCAAACTCCGTCTCCATGCTGACCCGGATGCCGGGATACTCCGCCTCATCCATGATCTCAGAAATGCGCTTGATCCGAAATTTTACGCCGTCGTCCAGCGGCACGGAAAGGATCTCGGTTATCATCCTCTCTACGTCCTCCGGGCTGACCGTTGTGCCTTTTACCGTGGTGTCCAAATCCATGGTGGAGCGGGCATCTAAGCCGACCAAAGCGGCCACCAGCATCCCGCCTTTCAAAATGAATTTGTCCCGGTACTCAGAAAGAGAGATGCGTTCCAGGAAGCGCTCCATCATATAGTTCCGCATCAAAAGCTGTGCATCTGCGGCTTTCCCCTTGGAAAGATTGCGAATGAGGTCTTTGAGCTGCCGCGCTGTTTTTATCATAGAAGTACCTCCAAATACTGCCGAAGCAGTTTTTCCACTCGGAAGAGCTGCGCGTAGCGCATCAACTTCCGTAAGTCTTTTTCCCGTCTGGTTGCGTACTGCTTGAGGGCACCTTGAAAGGTCTGCATCTCAATCCCGCTTCGGCTGCGGACGATGTCGCAAATGGTCCGCTCAGCATCGTAGACAGGAACGGGGTTGCCGAAAGGCGTCTTCATGGTGATCAGACCCACGTCGTGCAGTTCTTTCTTGATGGTATAGACTTTGATCCCGTCGGCTTTCAGGTTGGTGGGATTGTAGCCGGTTTTTACCGTGATGGAATATTGCTCCGGCTCCCGATCCGTCAGGTCATGGAAAAGCAAGGCGCTCTCATGGGAAAAAACCGCCTGGGCACAACGGAGGTGGAGCAGGTACATGGCATCCGTCCAGGCATCGGGGGAGAGATAAACCCCGTGGGCAGCTTGTTTCAGGCCGCGCTGTCTGGCATAGGAATAGAACATGGGCTTGGTCACGCCAAGCTGCAACGCCTGACTTGTTTTCAGGATGCCACTGTTTCGCTCAAACAGAGCGTCTAACTGCTGAAAGGTCGTCATACGTTCACTCCTTTCCTGCTAATATTATATATGAAATTAGCAAGAGAGTAAACTCCTGTTTGAAAATTAGAGAAATTCTCCGCGCTCTTTCTCTTTACATTTTCCAAGGTTTCGAGTATACTGAACGCGAAAAACATGATATAACTTCCTAAAAGGAGACTGCTATGACGATCTATGAACTGCAAGATTTGCTGGAGCAAAACGACATTGCAGACCTGCCTCTGCGCTGCTCTACCTACTCCCGTGTGAGTACCGAAAAGGAAACCCAGGCGGCTTCTCTGCATAACATGACAGATGACTTCCGGGACTACATCGAAGATCATCCCAACTGGACCTTCGTCAAGGCGTTCATCGACGACGGCAAGAGCGGCTTGACCACCAAAAAGAGAAAAGATTTCCTGAATATGTTGGCCGCTGGTGCAGCAGGCGAGTATGATCTGTTGGTCACTGGCGAAATCTCCCGTTTTGGCCGAAACACCATGGAAGGTCTGCAAAACATCCAGTACCTGAAAGAAAAGGGGATCCCCGTGATCTTCCTCTACGACGATCTGAACACCTACGACACAGACTGTGACATTCAGATTCAGCAAAAGCTGGTGGACGCCGAAAACGAAAGCCGAAAGATCAGCAAGCGCGTCAAGCGCGGGCATCAAAAGAGCATCAAAAAAGGTCATGTCCTAGGTTCTCGGATGTGGGGCTACAAAAAGATCAACTGTAAACTGGTCATCGACGAAGAAACTGCCCCCATGGTCCGCAAAATCTTTGAGCTTTACGCGACCAATCAATACTCTATGAAAGAGATCGAAGAGATCATCTATCAGGACGGCTACCGAAACACCAGAGGCAACCGCTTGTCTCACACCACCATGTCTAACATCATCACCAACCCCAAGTACAAAGGCTACTTTGTCGGCGGGAAGGTCAAAGTCGTAGATATTTTCAATAAGCGGCAGAAGTTTCTCCCCGAAGAGAAATGGGTCATGTATAAAGACGAATCCGGCGAAACCATCCCCCCGCTGGTCAGCGAAGAGCTGTGGCAAAAGGCCAACGAGGTCTTTCAGCGCCGGAGTATCGACGTCAAGGGCCGGAGAAACTGCTCCACCCACAAAAACGTCTACACTGGCAAGCTCTTTTGCACAGAGGATGGTGCCCCGTACTACTGTAAGGATGTCCACTACAAAGGGACCTCAGTCAGTAAATGGGTATGCAGCCACAAAATCAACCACGGGGCCGCTTCCTGCCGCTCTGTCGCCCTCTATGAAAGCGAGCTGAATCCTATCATCCTAGACGCCTTTCGGGAGTTCTCGCAGAGCGCAGACACGATTCTAGACGCTTACTTGCAGCAGTACCGCCAAGTCATGGCGGACTCTGCGCATTATATCTCCGAACGAGGTCGAATCTCCTCAGAGATCCTTGCCGTCGAAAAACGGCAAGATGAGCTGCTGGACATGAAGCTCTCCGGGCTGCTCACCACCGATGAGTTTAAGCGGATGATGGACAAGACCAGAGCGCAGAAAGCCGAGCTGGAAGATGCCCTGGAGGACCTCTCCAACTGGGAGGAAATCTCTGAGCATTTGGAGGGCCAAATGGAGCGCCTAAAGAAGACATTGGCCTTCGGCGTGGGGAAGCTGGAAGATGGTCTCATCACCCGCGATTTCGTGGATAATTTCATCCAGCGGATCGACGTCACCCCTTTGGACGATGGTCATATCAAGCTGGACATCCAGCTTTTAACAGACAAAGTGATCCATCGTGAGTTTGAAAAAATAAAGGGTTGTACTGGTCAAACGAGTAAGAAGATGATCCAGTCCTACGAGCAGGGCATGAGCAACGAGTGATTTGATCCTCCGCTCCCCTAGTCTCCCCTGATCCTACGCAAAAAACAAGCGCACCAGGTCCAAAACGATCTGGTGCGCTTGTTTTCTACGCGTTATTCTGCCGCCTTCAACAGCTGCTTTGTATAAGGATGCTCCGGATGATCAAACAGGTCATCCACGGTGTTTTCCTCGACGATCTGGCCCTTCTGCATCACGATGACCCGGTCACAGCACTGGTAGATGACGTTGAGATCGTGGGAGATGAAGAGGTAGCTCAGGTCGTACTCCCGGCGCAGGCGCATGAGCAGGTCGAGGATCTGGTCTTGAATGGTCACGTCCAGGGCGGACACGGCCTCATCCAGAATGACCAGCTTCGGGCGGACGATCATGGCCGCGGCGATGGAGACGCGCTGGCGCTGCCCGCCGGAGAGCTGGCCGGGCTTGCGGTCGTGAAACTCCGGTCCGAGGCCCACGGCTTCCAGCATCTCTTCTGCCCGTTTCCGTCGTTCCGCCGGGGGGTGCTTGCCGTAGATGCGCAGGGGCTCCTCGACGATGCGGCGGATGGTGAAGGCCGGGTTCAGGGAGGAATAGGGGTCCTGAAAGACCATCTGGGGCCGCTGGGAGTGGTGGATGATCTGACCCTGGTACTCGGTCATGCCCAGGATGGACTTGGCCAGGGTGGACTTGCCGCTGCCGGACTCCCCCACCAGGCCCAGGACTTCGCCCCGGCCGATGGTAACGTTGACATTCCGCAGGACCTGGATGATGCGGCCCTTGGAAAAGGCCCCGCCGCCCTGCCGGTAAAAGCTGTTGAGGTTTTTGATCTCTAAGATGGGTTCTTGCTGGTTCGGTTCCATCGAATCACCCCCGTTTGCGTCTGGTGGGAATGGCCGCGATGAGGCCCTTGGTGTAGTCTGCCTGGGGATGGTAGAAGACTTGGTCCACCGGCCCCTCTTCCAGCAGCTCGCCCTGGCACATCACCGCCACGCGGGTGCAGAGCTTTCGCACCACATGGAGGTTGTGGGAGATGAACAGGATGCCGGTCCCCTTCTCCCGGTTGATCTTTTTCAGCAGGTTCAAAATGCCCTCTTGAATGGTCACGTCCAGCGCCGTGGTCGGCTCATCGCAGATGAGCAGCTTCGGCTCGGAGATGATGGCCGCCGCGACCATGGCCCGCTGGAGCATCCCGCCGGAGAGCTCGTGGGGGTACTTGCGGTACACCGTCTCCGGGTCGGGCAGCTCGGCGTCAGCCATGGCTTGCAACGCCCTGGCCCGGCGCTCTTCGGGGCCTAAGTCCGTGTGGACGAGCAGGGCTTCCTCGACCTGAGGCCCGATGCGCATGACGGGGTCCATGGACGTCATAGGCTCCTGGAAGACCACGGCGATGTCTTTCCCGCGCATGGATCGGACCGTCTCGCGGGAGGCCCGGAGCAGGTCTAAGCCCTCAAAAAAGATATGCCCGCTCAGCTCGACCTTGGCGTTGCTGAGCAGCCCCGCCAGGGCCATGGCGGTGACGGTCTTGCCACTGCCGGACTCCCCCACCAGGCCGAGGATCTCCCCGGCGTTCATGTGCAGGGAGATGCCCTTCACGGCTTCCTTCCCCGCCGGGGCGCTGCGGAAGCGCACATGGAGGTCCTGGATGTCTAACATAAGCGCCCTCCTCTCAGGCGGCGAATTTTGCCTTCTCCCGCGGAGAAAGCGTTAGGCTCGTCTGCGCTGCTGCAAGCCCTCGGTGAGCAAGCTCAGGCCCAGGATCATCAAAACGATGGCCAGGCCCACGAACAGGGCGTACCAGGGCGCACGGCCCAGATAGGTCTGGGCTTCCGAGAGCATCCGTCCCAGCGACGCATCCGGCGGCTGAACGCCGACGCCCAGATAGCTCATGCTGGCCTCCGCCAGAACGGCGTTGTTAAAGCCGATGGCGACGATGGGCAGCAGGACTTGGACGGTGTTGGGCAGGATATGCCGGAAGATGATCCGCAGGTGGCTGGCCCCCATGAGGCGGGCGGAGGCGACGTAATTCAGCGTCCGCTCCTTGGCCACCTCGCCCCGGACCACGCGGGCAAACGAGGGGATGAACAAAATCCCTAAGATCAGAATGATCTGATACTTTCCCTGCCCGATGATGGTCACAAGGACCAGGGCGAGCAGGATGCTGGGAAACGCGGTGATGGCGTCGCACACCCGCATCAGGATCAGGTCTGCCACGCCGCCGAAGTAGCCGGTGAGACAGGCGATGATGGTGCCGATGACGCCGCCGATGAGCACCACACACAGGGCAATGAGGAAGGTGCTTCCCGCCCCCTCCATGATCCGGGAGAGCAGGTCCCGACCAAAGTTG
>OLOV01001345.1_pt1 | contig 19379 bp, 20 predicted proteins | sample 1672931 | NCBI WGS metagenome assembly OLOV01 (sample SAMEA3136738, study PRJEB25190) | human gut metagenome | biome: human gut; feature: human-associated habitat; material: faeces | place: Austria | collected 2013
GTGGTGGCGTGATAGACCTTCTAGTATCGGCATTGATTACCGATTTTAATAAAATCAATGCGGTTCTCTGAGCGCATTCGCTGCAAGGTGCGCTTGCTCACACCAAGCATCTTAGCTGCATCGTCATTGGTCAACATCGGCTTCAATCCCTTACCCGTCAAGTTCTCTTGAAATGCCATTTTTGCCAATCGCGCGTACTGGACTATTTCTGTCAACTGTTCTGTCAGCTTTTTGAAGGCTGCACTTTCCATTGTTATTACTTCCATTCTAATTCCGTTTGAAATGTTATATAATTCGTTGTTTTTATTTCTCGGCGGCAAAATTAAGCATTTGAGAAATACCCGTTTAACAACTCATTAATGACCCACGTATAATTTTCTTGATTTTTCTTGCCAAGCGGTCGGCAAACCCCAGAAAAGCACTGCCACAGTTATTCATTTTCATTGTTTTTCAACATACACACATTAACTTTGCACCCGAATTTGTTGAACCAATAAAACAGAGAATATGGAAGTAGTAACAATGGAAAAGAAGGCATTCGACTTGATGATGGCAAGATACGATGCCTTGGTAAAGAAAGTGGAGTTGCTGAAGCATAAGGCTAACGGCAAGCGTCTGAACAAATGGCTTACAGGTCATGAGGTCTGCCAGCAACTTCGCATCAGCCAGCGCACCTTACAAAAACTTCGTGACCGCCGTTTCTTGGGGCATACCCAGATAGGTCGCCAATTCTATTACTGCCCCGAAGAGGTCAAAGCCATCGTTCCGCTTATCGCCAGAATCAAATCGGTATAGCATAAAGCCAAACTCGCCCAAGGCAAAGCCAAAAACTTTACCCTGGGCGAGCCAACACATTTTATATTCACCACTTAATCCAAATTGTAAACAATGAACATGAACCAACTTCTTACGCATGAGAGCAAGTCGATAGACACCGCCATGCAATCCTTGAAGAAAGCCAACAACTGGCTATCCTCATTCATCGAGTCCTACAGCCCACCTTTGGACGGGGAGCGATACCTCACCGACAAGGAACTCTCCGAGTTCCTGAAGCTTAGTCGCCGTACCTTGCAGGAATATCGCAAACAAGGCATCTTGCCCTACATTATATTATGTGGCAAGACCCTCTATCCCGAATCCGAGATACAAGCACTTCTCACTGGTAATTACCGCAAGCCGATAATCGACGGCACTGTTTCACAAGGGGAGGGTACTGCTTAATAATAGCGAAACAAAAATAGCGTACAGGGTAAAACGACAAAAATCGTTTCCCCTGTACGCTATTATATTATAAAGGTGTAGGAATCTTATTAAAAGATGAGAAATTCTAACTTGCACCTCTTGGCATCGTTCCGTTCATCACAATAATCATCGGATACTCGTGTTTTACTTGCTCTGCTTGGCAATCCTTGCTGTTCACAACCTTACTGATAAACCATTGTCTGAACAACAAGGCTTGGTATGTATCCATTTGAAGTACTATGGCGATAATCACTTCCATATCATAGACATGCGCAGAATATCCATTTTCAAGTTTGATGTATTGAGAATGCTGGAAATCTTTCAGCACACTTTGTTTCCAAATGCGCTTGATGGTATTCTTCACTGCTGTCCCTGTTACATTCAACAGTTCGGCAATCTCCCAAACTGTCATCCACACCTCACCATGATGTGGGGCGTAGATGACCAAATCTTCTTGTATTGTTATCACTTGTCGTTTCATACTCTGCCATTTATAGTGTTAGTATTATCGTTGCAAACATTTCCAAACGTGAATTCCTCAATGTTATTAATCTGCTGAGACAACTTTTCCACGTCTTTACTCAATTTTTCCTTGGTAATCTTGGCATACACCTGGGTTGTCTTTATGTCCTTGTGACCAAGCATTGAACTCACGGTTTCTATTGGGACTCCGTTGGAGAGGCAAACCGAGGTTGCGAACGAATGACGGGCAACGTGCCAGGACAGCGGCTTGGTGATACCACATTTTTTGCCCAGTCTTTTGAGCGAATCCATACAACTTTTGTAGTTGGGTACTGGAAATACCCTACCGTCTTCACACAATCCACGGTATTTTTCCATAATTTGCTTGGGATAGTCAAGCAACTTGATGTTGGCTTCCGTTCCTGTCTTCTGTCGATGGATAACGATCCATTCACCTTCATCGAAAAATTCCTTGATGTTCTCTTCCTTCAAGTTGTACAGATCAATGAAAGCGAGACCTGTAAAACAACAGAACAGGAACAAGTCACGCACCATACTCATCTTCTTTCTTGTGATAGGTGTTTCCATCAACAGGTGAATCTCTTCTTTGCTCAGAAACTCTCTTGTGGTCTCTTCTTCCTTGTACTCATATCGTCTGAAAGGGTCTTTTACAAGCCACTCATTATCTATGGCGCGGAATACCATTGCACGGAGATTGCGGACAAACACCATCGCAGAGTTTATCTTCAAGTGCTTTTCGGTTCTGAGAAAAGTCTCGTAGTCTGTGATAAAAGGCAGCGATAACTCTTTTAGAGCAATATCCTTCACATGGTAATGTGTCTGCAAGAACTCGCCCACATAGGCACACCCGATTCTATACTTCGTGTATGTACTCAAAGATTTCATGCCAGCCTTATATTGCTTTTCCATTTCATCACGGCTTTGAGAATAGACTTTCATCAGTGTATGGCAACGATACTCCAAACCAAGAAAGGCATTCTTCACCTTGTCGGCAGTAACGAAGTTGTCCCTGTCCATAATCTCCTGATAATGCTTACTGATACTCACACGCATCTTGTCCAATTTGCGGTTCACTTCCAAAGCCTGCATACTCTTACCTATCATGCGTCCGCCCTTGGTGTCCCACAAATCTGGATTGGCAGTTGTCTTGCAACTGAACTGCGCCTGTGTTCCGTCCACTGTGATACGTCCCATAACTGGAACAGTACCATCTTTCTTTACTACCTGTCTTTTGAGGTAGAAGATAATTGAAAATGTACTCTTCATAACGTCATTCTTTTTTGCGTTCAAAATTAATACATGAAGAGTCTTTTCTTGCTACGCATTTCACGGCAGAACACGGCAAATTTGGTTCGTAACCAAAAAACTTACGTTACTCATCAGTAACTCACTATAAATCAGAGTATTCAAAATCAATTCGTAACCTTCCTCATTCTTCCGAACCTCAACATTCACCATTTGGGGTATAGGTTACGGATAGGTAACGTTCCTCTGTCTCATCTTGTCGTATTCCCGTCTTCGTCTGTCCTCGCCACTTTTAACCAAAATGAGGAAAGTAACTGATAACCAGTAAACTTTCCTCATTCTTCTATCACACACTTTTTATATGCACTTTCTACCCGGGAAACGTATAGAAAAAGCAGTTTTCTCTGTTGTGCATAAGGAGAAGTGTTTTGTATCTTAAAGAAACAAAAAATGCAGGGCGATAATAATCGGCGTAAATAACTAAATTTGCAGGCGCAAACGGGCATGCTCTTTTGTCGGCAAGGCGATGAAGTGTACGGATAGCCCGATGTGGCAGACCTGCTCAGGTTGTTTCAATTATTAGCCCGATGTTGAAATTCAAACAAAGCGACACGTTGTTAGCGGCAATGCGTGATGGTAGAGAACTGTCGCGTATGGACAAACTGAAACTGATTGTGGCACTCAGTGTGCCCTCTGTTTTGGCTCAGGTAACGAGTGTGCTTATGTTTTACATTGATGCCGCCATGGTGGGACACCTTGGTGCAAAGGCTTCGGCGAGTATTGGACTGGTGGAAACTACTACGTGGCTTTTTGGCAGCTTTACAAGTGCCATGAGTCTTGGTTATTCCGTTCAGGTGGCGCACAAGGTGGGCGCAAAAGACGACGAGGGTGCCAGGAGAGTGTTTGCAAACGGTTTGATTGCCGCTTGTGCATTCGGAACAGCGATTGCGGTGATTTCTTTGGCTATTGCGTTTCCACTTCCGATATGGTTGGGTGGCGGCGAGGACATTAGGCGCGATGCGTCTCTTTATTTCATGATATTTTCTTTGGCTTTGCCGTTCATGCAGATTTCGAATCTTTCTTCGAATGCTTTGAAGAGTAGCGGGAATATGCGCGTGCCGGGCGCAACAAGTATCATGATGTGTGTGCTTGATGTGGTTTTCAATTACATCTTTATATATATATGTAATTGGGGAGTGGTTGGTGCGGCTCTGGGAACGCTTGCGGCGGTGGTTGTTACTGCCGGGATGAATCTTTATTTCGCTACGTGTGTGAGCAAGATTCTTTCGCTGTGCCACGAAAAGGGAGTTTTCAAAATAAACAAGGCATATATTCGTAAGGCTCTCGGTATTTCGTCGCCTCTTGCTCTGCAATATATGTTCATGGGTGGGGCGCAAATTGTGAGCACTCTTATTGTCGCTCCTTTGGGAAACATTGCCATTGCGGCAAACACATTTGCGATAACGGTGGAAAGCCTTTGCTATATGCCGGGATACGGCATAGGGGACGCTGCTTCAACTCTTACGGGACAATCGTTGGGAGCCGGGCGTGTAGATGTTTGTCGCAGTTTCGCCAAGATGACTGTGGGACTTGGTATGGTGGTGATGGCGGTGATGGGAATATTGATGTTTTTGTTCGCACCTCAAATGCTCGGATTCATAACTCCTGTTGACGAGATACGAAGTCTCGGAACTACGGCATTGCGTATAGAAGCTTTTGCAGAGCCGATGTTTGCTGCGTCGATAGTAACGGCAAGCGTTTGCATCGGTGCGGGCGATACGAAGAGTCCTACCGTAATAAATTTGTGCAGCATGTGGTTTGTACGCTTGTCGCTTGCCGCTTTGCTCGCAAAAAATTATGGTTTGCCGGGCGTGTGGTTTGCCATGGCTGTGGAACTTACCATACGCGGAACTTTGTATCTCATACATCTGTTCAGAGGTAAATGGATAAAGATGAAAACAAACAAGGTGTAGGAGAGTTTTTAATGGTTTTGTACATGCCGGAAATGCTTGAAAATTCTCCTTGGCGTAGTTAAAATAGGCTTGAAAACGGTCTAACAAGTTAAAAAATCATAATAAAACAATCCGCTTGCGGCTTCTTATTTTTGAGGTGTTGGTCTTAAATTGTTGTAAACGTGCGTATTAGGAAGAAAATCCTTTTACAAGAGGTCAAGAAATACTGTAAGTGAAATGATTTTGTGGAAGTTAAGTCGTTGAATTCCTTTGTAGATACAGAAAATATTTGTAATTTTGCAGCTCGAAATGGTGTATTATGCGCCGTTGAGACGAAGAAGAAATAGTAAATATATAATATATAAATAATTAAATTTAAACATTACTAATAATTTATATAACCAATTATCTATTGGACAATATTATTATATGAGAGTTTATCTAAAATGTCAATAGATTTTTAAAAAAAATTGCAAAAAATGCAATTTTTTATTTATCATGTAATAAATTACTTTTATCACTATATGAAGTATGAAGCAATTTAAAGCTTTTTTCACTTAATGGTTTCTTTAAAAATTCTTTATATAATTCTTTTAATTCTTTGTTATCATGAGCAAATCTTACTGCTCTATTTCCATCAATTGATTGAATTCCTTTAGTTCTTTCTTCTCTTATTTTATCTAGCTTAGGTATTGCACATAATGGTTGTCCTCCTCCACCTATGCATCCACCTTTACAATTCATAACTTCAATAAAATGAAATTTTTTATAATAATCATTTTCAAGTAATTTTTCTAAATTTTCCATTTGTTGTACAACTGCAACTCTTAGTTTATATTTATCAATCATAACAGTTGCTTCTTTTATACCTTCAAATCCACGAAGTTCATCAAAAACAAGTTCATCTTTTTTCATATTATGTTTAGTCATTATTCTATATAATGTTCTAATTGCTGATTCACATACTCCACCAGAATTTCCAAAAAGGACACCGCTTCCACTACCTTCTCCAAGCATTCTATCATATGGTGTATCGCCAAGACTAGCAAAATTTATATCTTCTTCTTTTAACATAATTCCAAATTCACTTGCTGTAATAACATAATCAATATTTGGAGTATATTCACGAGCCTCCATCTTTTTAGAAGTACAAGGTGTTATCGCAACAGTAACTATCTTTGATGGATCTATTCCTCTTTGTTCACAAAAATATGTCTTTATGATAGCACATTGCATACCTATTGGACTTTTACATGTTGATAAGTTGTTTAGAAGTTCTGGATGGTATATTTCAGCATACTTTACCCAAGCAGGACAGCAACTAGTAAATTGAGGAAGTGGTCCTTTGTTAGTAAGTCTAGCTGCAAATTCAGCAACCTCTTCTAATATTGTTAAATCAGCTCCAAAAGCTGTATCAAATACATAATCAAATCCACTTTTCTTAAGTGCAGTTACAAGTTTTCCTTCAGTATTAACGCCAGCTTCCATATTAAAGCACTCACCAATAGAAACTCTTACTGCAGGAGCCACTATTCCAACAACTATCTTTTCGTTAGAATTAATTATATCTTTAACATCTCTAAATGAATACTTTGGAATCATTGCTCCAGTAGGACAATTCAATATACATTGACCACATCCTATACAAATAGGTTCTTTACATACATTTAAATCATATCTTATATTAACTATATTTTCACATGTTTTCTTACATTGTCCACAATTGATACATTTTTCAGGTATTCTGCCTATTGCATAATTATTAGGACTAATTCTAACTCTTTTATCTTCTTCTTTATCATTAATAATTTTATCTCTTTTAACTTCTAATGCCTCACTGACAACTGAATCAATAATCGCATCAAGCGCATTAGAACTTACTGTTTCATCTCTTTCTTCAAACTCCCTGGCACCACACATAGGGCAAACATAATCATTAGATATACTTTCAACATCTACTAGATATCCACATAATTTACATATATATTTTCCCATATAGCCTCCTTTTTAATAAATTAATTATAACACACTTTTAGATTTATTTGTTTTATTAATTTCAAAGTAAAAAGTAGTACCTTTATTAATCTTACTATCAACACCATATTTATAATTATGACTATCAAGTATAGTTTTTACTATAGAAAGACCAAGACCAGTTCCATATGCATTTCTTTTATGTTTCTTTTCATTATGATAGTACTTATTCCATATATATTTAATATCTTCTTTTTTTATTCCTTTTCCTGTATCTCTTATCTTAACAGTAACTTTCTTTTTACCATTAACAAGTTCAATATAAACTTTCTTATCATCACCAGTATAATTTATCGCATTATTAATTAGATTGTATACAACCTGTTCAATTCTCTTTTTATCTCCCATTACCATTATTGATTCTTCATTTTCATATATAAATTCATATCCCTCAGAATCAATAAGTATATAATATCTCTTTATTACATCTCTAATAAGTTTATCTAAATCAAATTCTTCTATTTTAAGTTCATAAGTATTAGCTTGTAATTTAGATAAATCTAATATATCACTAACAAGTACATTTAATCTATCAGTTTCTTCTATAATTATATTTAAGTTTTCATTTCTCTTTTGAACTGACATATTTTCAAAATCTTTAATCATTTCAGCATATGCTTTTATCATAGTAAGAGGTGTTTTTAAATCATGTCCTACATTCGCAAGTAAATCTCTTCTTAATTCATCTGTTTTAGATAATTCATTTTTAGCAAGATCTAGTGTTGAAGCAAGTTCTGCTATTTCATCTATTTTACTATCAGTTGAGAATTTCACATTAAAATTCCCATCAGCAAGTTTACGTGCTTCTTTACTTATATCAACAATAGGCTTTGAAATTAATCTTGATATAAAATAACCTATTATTAATGATACTGATAATATTATTAAAGATATGTATAAAAATTGACTTTTCAATAGTCTTATTGAAGCATCAAGTGGTTGAATAGACGAATTTAAAAATATATATACTTTATCATTATATTTAAGTGCTTTAACAAGTGTTTTATTATTAAATCTCTTATTATTGAATATAGCAGTAGATTCAGTTTTACCACTTTCTACAAAAGATTTAACATAATCAGTACCAGTTTTTGAGTCACCAATTAAGCAACCTTGATTATACATGTTAGAAACTATATCAATTTTACCATCATTATAAACTGAAATACATATTCCATATTCATAAGCAATATCTTCAAGCTTATAAATATCTAAATCTTTAGTAGTTTTCAAATTATTAATCACATTACTTAATTGATTAGTTTTATATATTTCATAAAAATAATTTAAAAGAAGTATCTGCATAAAAAAAAGGAACAGCAAAATAAAGCATGAGAATCCCATAAGAAATGCCCATACAATATGTCTAATTTTACTATTCTTTAATTTCAAATTTATACCCCATTCCTCTAACAGTAGTTATTAAATCTCTATATTCTTTTAAATTATTTCTTAACATTTTAATATGTGTATCTATTGTTCTATCATTACCTAAATAATCATAATTCCATACATTATTCAAAAGTTGTTCTCTTGATAATGCAATACCTTTATTATTTATAAAATATACAAGTAAGTCATATTCTTTAGGCGTAAGCATAAGTTCTTTATTTTTAATATATACTGCATGTCCTAAATAATCGACTTTTAAATCTTTATAAACAAATGTATTTTCTTCACCTTTATATCTTTTTAATATAGCATTTATTCTCGCCATAAGTTCTTTAGGACTAAAAGGTTTAGTCATATAATCATCTATTCCAAGATCAAATCCAGCAAGTACATCATATTCTTCGCTTCTTGCTGATAACATTATAGTTGGAGTATTATATCTCTTTTTGATTTCTTTATATGCTGTGAATCCATCCATCTTTGGCATCATTATATCCATAATTATAAAGTCAGCATCTCCTGCTTTCTCTAAAGCTTCTACTCCATTTTCAGCTTCTATTACATCATATTTATTTTCAAAACAATATTCTTTAATAACATCTCTTATTAATTTTTCATCATCTACTATTAATACTTTCACATGTACCACCTCATATAAGAATATAATATCACATTGTGAAATAATAGTGAAAAAAATATGTATTATATATAAAAATTAATAATACATACTACAATCAAATCCATTACATTTAATTTTATACTTATCAACAATCTTTTTATTCTTAATAACATAAACAGATGGATATACATCATTAAATTCTTTACCAAGCACTTTTAAGTTCTTATAATCATTTTTATTTAAAGATGAAGAATCTATATAATAAACATTACTATCAAAATTAATCCATTTTTCAATTACATCAAGTCCTAAAGTACACTCTATACTAGTACATAAATCACCAATAAATATAACTTTAGAATATTCATCACTATTATATATTTCATTTATTTTATTACTTTTAACCTTTATTAAATCAAGAACACTTTCCTTAGATTTCTTATATTCACTAACACTCATATTAAATATATTATAAAACTCATGATTTAAGCTATCTAATGTTGATGAATAAAAATAATTATCTTGTTTATCAATGTTAAAAACTATATAATCATCTTTTATTTCTTTAATAATTAACTTTTTATTACAATTTAACTTTAATTCTTTATTTTTAGAATCATAATTATATCTTGAACATTTATCATATGGATTACTTTCATTAGTATTAGTTGGTATCACATATGAAAATGTATCTTTATTTATATTAATAACATCGTAATAACCTGTCTTATAATTATATTTATACCAATTCTTATTAAAAATATTGTCATTTAAAGACCTATCATTAAAAATATATAATAATGATATTGATATTAATACAATAATTAGTCCCACGTATATTATTATTTTATTATTTTTCATACAATAATAATATCAAAAAACAAGCAATTTTTCAATCACTTGTTAGTATTCGCATAATAATTAAATTCACTTATTTCTCTTGATATACCGTCTAAATCATCAGCATCACTTTCATCTTCAAGTACTTCATCTATCATAAATATTAATTCATTTATAGAAGAACATTCATATGGATTAATATTATATCTTTGTAATACTTCACATTGATATTGTGATAAGAATATACCTTTTTTAATTTCTTTATGCATGTATTTTTGATCAAATAAGTCATCTATATTTATATCTTTTCCATTTATATTCATATTTTTCACCTAGAAAAAAATCACTATTAATCAGTGATTCCATATTTATCTTTGAATTTTTGTACATTTCCAGTCTTAACAGTTTTAAATTTTCCTGTATAGAATGAATGGCATTTATTACATGATTCTAATTGAATTTCATCTTTAGTTGATTTAACTTCAAATTCGTTTCCACATGCACATTTAACTTTACATACCTTTTGTACTGGATGTATTCCCTTTTTCATATCTATCCTCCTCGCCATAACTAATAAACAGTTATAGAAATAACTTCATGTTGTATTATACATAAGTTTAGTACTAAAATCAAGCATTATTCATGATTTTTAATAGATTTTACATACTTATATAATGTAAAATTACCTTCATTTGATAATTTAAACGTTCTAAAACTAGAAATATTTTCATTATTTGACACTAACTTATTCATATTAATATAATTATATTTACTATAATAACTACTATAATCTTCATCATTTAAACAATAATTACCTATCACTATTATTTTAGATGTTGATATCTTGTTAATAATTCTTATAAGGGAATCTATATCATTAGATACTTTTTTATTATATTCTTTAATTATACTTTTAGATTTATTACATTTTTTAAAATATTCACTATTATTAGCATTCAAAATTATAATATTAGCTTTAGATATCAATTGATTCAAATATATATTTTTATTCTTAGAAATAACATATTTATTATTTTTAATATCGTTTATGATATCTTTATATGTTTTATCTTCTTCAGTAAATAATTCATTAAAAAAAACTACATCATCTTTAAAGTCATCATATAAGTATTTATCATATGTTTTATAATTTGAATCAAGTAAATGGTTATCCCCAAGTATCAATATTGATTTTCTATTATTAAGTGTTACATTATAGATTATAAATGACAGAATTAATGCCAAGAAAAAAATAACTAGTATTTTTATTTTCATAAGATTCACCTATTAAATATTACTCAGTTATTTCTATTTTAGCACCAACATTTTTAAGTTTATTGATAACATCTCCATATCCTCTTAAGATATATTCACTATTATCTATATTAGTTTTACCTTCTGCGATTAGAGCTGCGATTAAAAGCGAAGCTCCACCTCTTAAATCGGTTGCAGTAACATCCATACCATTTAATTTAGTTGGACCATTTACTTCTAATTTATGAATTGATAACACTTTAGTATCAGCACCCATTTTATTAAGTTCTACTGTATTTTTAAATCTATTTTCATATATTGTTTCTTCAATTATTGATCTACCATTTGCTTGTGTTAACAATGTCGTTATAGGTTGTTGTAAATCAGTTGGAAATCCAGGAAAAGCAAGTGTTTTTATATAAGTTGGCTTTATATGTTCACATTTTGATATTGTAAGAGTATCACCATCTATTTCATAATGAACACCAATTTCTTTTAACTTTATAAGTAAAGATTCAATATGTTCACGAATGATACCTTTAATCTTTAAATTATTTCCTAAAAGAGCACCGATTATTATATAAGTACCACTTTCTATTCTATCAGGAAATACTTCGATAACTCCTTCATCAAGTGGACATTTTCCTTCTATTTCTATTCTTTTAGTACCAGCACCCCTTATTTTAGCACCCATATTTATAAGAAAAGATGCTACGTTTACTATTTCAGGTTCCATAGCTGCATTCTCTATTACAGTAGTGCCTTCAGCGCCAATAGCTGCGAACATAACATTTATAGTTGCTCCAACACTTGGAAAATCAAAATAAATCTTTTTACCAACTAACTTTTCAGCAGTAATTATATATCTATTTTTAATAATTTCAACATGAGCACCTAATTCTTCAAAACCTTTAATATGAATATCTATAGGTCTAGCACCAATATTACAGCCCCCAGGAAAAGATATTTCAACACGACCAAATCTAGCAAGTAAAATACCCATAAAATAATATGAAGCTCTCATTTGTACACTTAATTCTTCTGGTATTGGCTTATTTATAACATTAGATGAATCAATGTATAAGGCATCATTTTTATGCTCAATAGTACAATTTAATAATTCCATTATTTTTATTAAATATTCAATATCACTAATTTCAGGAACATTATAAATAACTGTTTTACTTTTAGATAATATTGCCATTGGAACAAGCGCTACAGCACTATTTTTAGCACCACTAATTTTAACTTCACCAGTAAGCATTTTATTGCCATCAATAGTAATTCTTGTCATAATATCAATAACCTTTCTACTTAATAATATACTATTAATGAGAGTTTTAATCAATAAAATGTACATTTTCTAAAAAAATTTTACATTAAAATATCTTTTTAAAGAGTTCTAATATCTTAAAATCATATTTTACTTCTTCACTTTTATTATCATCTATCATACACAAAGGTGGATATAAAATACACCAATAATTATTACCTTTTGCTTCACCAATAGATACAACTAAAGACTCATAATTGCCTTCTTTATAAGTAGCACCATCATACTTCTTAATTGGAAAATAATTCATACCATAATTAACTTTATAATCCATATCATAATTATTATTTTTAAATAATCTATCTATTTCTTCTTCAATGTTACTTATATTACTAATAATATTTTTCCTAGTAACTTCTTTATCTTCATAATCATTAAATACATATCCTGATATTTTATTAACAACCATTTCTTTCATAAAAATATCTCTACTTGAATTACTATTAGAAATAACTCTAAATCTAATCGCATCATCTCCATAATAATCTTTCTTACTAAAAAGTAATATTCCAATAACCAATAACAATATAATTAAAATCTTTTTCATTAAAAAACCAACCTTTCAAATACATATTGGTTGATTTTTATATTTTTTATTCATGAATTATAAATAAATATCTATCTCTACCTGTTAAATCTTTTTCTATTCTTATAATAGAATCATTAAAATATCTTTTAGCAATATCACATATAAGATTACCTTGCCACCATCCTATCTCAAAAGCAATAATAAATTTATCATTTAAATACTTTCTAGCATCTTTTATTATTTCTTCATAGAAATAGAGTCCATCTTTAGGAGCATACAATGCTAAATTAGGTTCATATTTTTTAACTGAATCCATTATTACTTCATCACTACTTATATAAGGTGGATTACTTATAATAATATCGAATTTATCATTTATATTACTAAAAATATCACTTTCAATAAATTTTATACTTGAATTATTAATTTTAGCATTATTTATAGCCACATTTAAGGCTTTTTTAGATATATCACATGCTGTTACATTAGAATTAAGTTTATTCTTTAAAACAATTGAAATTGCTCCACTACCAGTACCTATATCAAGTATATTAATTTTATTACTAAATATCTTCTTACTTATATTAATTACTTTCTCAAGTAAATATTCAGTTTCATATCTAGGTATTAACACATCCTCATTAACATTAATTTTATAACCATAAAAGTCTACATATCCAATTAAATATTGAATAGGATATCCATCCTTCAAGAGTTTATAATCATGTTCTATATCTTTACTAACACTGATTAATTCTTCTGCTTCTCTTTTAGATATGCCAAGTGAGATAATCTTATTTATCATTACTTTCTTCCATTCTCATTCTTTCATCTTCAGCAATTAATGCTTGAATTAAATCTTCAAGATCACCTTCCATAATTTTATCTAAATGCATAACTGTATAGTTAATTCTATGATCAGTAAGTCTATTTTGTGGATAATTATATGTTCTTATCTTTTCAGCTCTATCTCCAGTACCTATCTTACTTCTTCTTTCATTACCAAGTTTTTCATCTTGTTCTCTTTGTTTTAAATCATAAAGTCTTGTTTTAAGTATTTGAAGTGCTTTTTCTTTATTCTTTATTTGACTTCTTTCCACTTGACAATAAACAACTATATTAGTAGGTATATGAGTAATTCTTACAGCTGAATCTGTTGTATTAACACATTGTCCTCCAGCACCACTACTTCTTGTAATATCTACTCTTATATCACTATCTTTTATTTCAACATCTATTTCTTCTGCTTCTGGCATAACAAGTACAGTTGCAGTTGAAGTATGAACTCTACCAGCACTTTCTGTTTCAGGAACTCTCTGTACTCTATGAGCACCACTTTCATACTTAAGTTTTGAATAAACACTTTCTCCACTTAACATAAATTCTATTTGAGAGTATCCTCCACTTTCACCAGGTACTTCATGTGTTACTTCAAGTTTCCAGCCTTGCTTTTCAGCATATTTAGAGTACATTCTAAATAAGTCACCAGCAAATATATTAGCTTCATCTCCACCTGCTGCACCCCTAATTTCCATAACAACATTCTTTTCATCATTAGGATCTTTAGGTAGAAGTAATACTTTTAATTTCTTTTCATATTCTTCTTTTTCTTTATGTAAGTTTTCTAATTCTTCATTAGCAAAATCCTTCATTTCAGGATCATGTGCCATCTCTTTAGCAGCTTCTATATCATCTAATATAGTATTATATTTCTTATAAGCATTAACTATTGGTTCAATTGAATTTTTCTCTTTTGAAACCACTTGCATCTTCTTATAATCTTCATATACTTCTGGCTTTAATAATTCATTATTTAAATAATCATATCTTTCTTGTATAATTTCTAATCTTTCTTTCATATTTTCATCCTTTCAAATATTAATATTTAAGAAAACCAGCTACAAGTCAGAATCATCATCATATCCTTCATCAACAATAACTAAATCTTTTAGATCATCATCACTATCATCATCATCCATATCATCTATAGTGTCATAATAATCTCCTTCATCTTCTTCATTTATATTATCATCATCAGGACTCTCTAATTCAATATCATCATCTATATCATCTTCTAAATCTTGAATATTTATTTCAGATGTATGATTTTCTCTTAAATCCCAATACCCTTTTTCTAATTGAATAAATCTTTTTTCAGTCGCAAGTAAAGTAAAAAAGTCACCAATTTGATTTTCATATTCTTTATCAGTCATACCTAAAGCATCACAAATAATTTTGAAAATATCAGTGATTTTCATCTTCTTACCTTTCTCTTTTAATATTATATAAGCAATATCATCTAATTGCATTGTTTCTAATGTATCTTTATCTATTGATTTTAATTTCATTTAATAAGCCTCCTTTAAGCCTTTCTTTCTTTCCATTAAAATTATACTTATTTTTTATAATAAATCAAGTATTTTTTTACTGATTTTACTACATACTAAATATTAAGGAAATATATATGAAAAAAATAACATTAATTATTAAAATATTTATATTCTTATTCTTCACTTGTATTATAGTAAATATAAGTTTTTATGCTTATGCTTTTATCACACCAAAATTTCAAATTAATACAAGTAAAAACATAACATTTTATGATAAAGATAACAATGATATTCTAAAAGATAATATTGAAAATGATTATGTAGAACTAAGTAATATAAATGATAATATAAAGAATGCTATAGTATCTATTGAAGATAAGAATTTTTATACTCACAAGGGATTTGACTATTTAAGAATTTTAAAGGCAATACTTGTTAATATCAAGAGTGGAAAGATAAAACAAGGTGCTTCAACTATATCACAACAATATGTTAAGAATCTTTATCTAACATTTGATAAAACATGGAATAGAAAGATAGAAGAAGCTCTTTTAACACTTGAATTAGAGACACATTATAGTAAAGATGAAATATTAGAAGGTTATCTTAACACAATTGATTTTAGTGCTGGAAATTATGGTATTAAAGATGCAAGTAAATACTATTTTAATAAAGAACCTAAAGATTTAACTCTTGCTGAATCAGCAATATTAGTTGGTATACCTAGAAATCCTAGTTATTATAATCCAATTAACAATTATGATGCCGCTAAAAAAAGACAAAAAGAAGTACTTGAAAGCATGGTCAAAAATAAATATATAACTAAAAAAGAAATGGAAGAAGCATATCAAAAAGAATTAAATTTCTATGGAAAAAACGATAAAATTGAATTATCAAGTATTTATTATTATAAAGATGCAATTATGAGTGAACTAAAAAATATAAAAGGACTTCCTAGTTCATTACTTGATATGGATGGTCTTAAAATATATACTAATTTAGATGTAGATATTCAACATTCATGGTCTAGAAAAAAATGTGGTTGTGGAAAAGACGCCGGACACGTAGGGATATACATTGGAAATGGACAAATAGCTTCAAATGAAGGAGGAATCACATATAAAACTATAAGCCAATGGGAAAGAACCTACGGATGGGGCCGGATGGGGCTGGAATGGTGGAAAAGACTATTCAAAGTCACAATTTAATAGAGTTACTTCATCTAAAAGACAAGTAGGTTCAACAATAAAACCACTTCTTTATTATTCTGCCCTTGAAAATGGATTTACACCTTCAAGTACATTTTTAAGTGAAAGAACAACATTTAATATAGGAAACACAACTTATTCACCTAAGAATGCAAGTAATATTTACGCCAACAAAAATATTTCAATGTTAACTGCATTATCTTACTCAGATAATATTTATGCAATGAAAACACATTTATTCTTAGGTATGGATAACTTATCTAAAATGGGAAAAAGATTAAAAATAAATACACCCATCAAAGAAAATGCATCTTCTGCTTTAGGAACAACTGAAATAAACATGATAGACTATTCAAATGCTTTTATTACACTTGCTAATGAAGGAGAACATGTAACACCTCATATAATTGAAAAAATAACTGATAATAATGATAGAATACTATATGAATTTAAATATCAAAATGAAAAAGTTTTAAATAAAAAATATGTTTATATATTAAATAATTTATTAACAGAAACATATGATTATAAAATGATTGGATACACTTCTCCTACTCTTATGAGTATTTCTAACGATTTAGATAGTAAATATGCAGTTAAAAGTGGTAGTACTGAAACTGATTATTGGACTATTGGTTACAATAAAAACTATCTAATGATGGTATGGGCAGGTAATGATGATAATGATAAAGTCAAAGCAAGAGATTCAAAGATAACTAAAAAAATATGGTCAAAAACAATAACAAAAATTAAAACAAATAAAAAAGAATGGTATGAAATACCAAAAGGTATAACAGCTAGTTCAATAAATCCTTTAACTGGAGAATATAAAGAAAATGGAATAGTTTGTTTCTATGAAAAAGGTACCGAACCAAATTATATAGATAAATATTCAAATTAAAACATATAAAAATAGTAGAATAATATTAATATTACTCTACTATTTTACTTTTAAATTATTTTAAGAAACTATTCTTCAATTTTTGTTCCACAATTACTACAAAATTTTCCAGTTACTGGAGTCTTACATTTAGGACAAAGTTTTTCTTTTTTATTTTCCTCTACTTTTTCTTCCTTTTTAGCAAATATTGTTCCTATTTCTGGTTGATTAGTTTCAGGCTTATACCCTTCAACATCACTACCTTGATTAGCAGCATTCATCATAGAACCAGCAGCACCACTTGCCATATTCATTCCCATGAATCCCATCATAGAACCATTCGAATTAGTAGCAGCACCACGAAGAGCATCAGCAGAAGCAGAAGCCATTAATCCTGATTGTAAATTCTTATTTGAGAATATAGTTGCTTCATCTATCTTGTTAACTTTAACCATAGATTCATCAGTTAAATTAATATCACTTAAAGCTACATCAGTAACTTCTAATCCATAATTTTTTCTCCAAGATTCATCTAAACATACATTCATTTCATCAGAAATATCACTATTATATAGTCCCATATCTCCAAAAGAAACTTTATTTTTTCTCATAACAACAGATATTGCTTGAGTTAATTTTTCGACAAATTTGCTTTGTAATTGACTACCAACTACTTCTTCATAAGTAACAGTATCTTCTGCATTAGCTCCAATAACACTATTTACTAAAAGAATTGGATCAACTACTTTAAATGCATATTCACCAAAGAATGTTACTTCTAACATACCATATTTTTCATCAGTAATCTTCTTAGGTTGTGGTGAACCAAATTTATTACCAGTTATTGTTAATAGATTTACATAGTAAACTCTTTGATCTTTAGCAGTTTGACCACCATAAGTAAAACGTTTACCTATTGTTTTAAATGTATCAATGATGCCTTTTCCAAGTCCACCAGTAAATATACTAGGTTCACTACCTGTATCAAAATAGAAAGTACCAGGCTCTGCAGTAAACTCTTTTATTTCTCCATTTTCAATAATCATCATTGCCATTCCTTGTGGAACAACAATTGTACTACCATTAGAAATAACTCCTTCTGAAGGATTTTTATTTCCTTTTCCGTGATTTACAAGTCCTCTTTGTATTAAAACATTTTTAGATATAGTAGGACAACTCACAAATTCCTTAAATTGATCACCTAAAGCACTACTAGTTGCTTCAGATAAAGCTTTAATAAGTCCCATATTATTACCTCTTTTCTTTTAATCTAATTCAATTATAGCATTTTTATTTAAATTAATGAATTATTTTTTATTTTTAATGTAAAGTAAAAGAACTCACTAATGAGAGTTCTTATCAATTTCAATAATAATTTGATATGTATCAGTTAAATCAAGTTCACTTGTAGTTATAAGATCACTTACTTCATCAAGACTATTTATAAAGTCACGTACTTTATTTATTACGTTAGGTAAATTAACACTACCATCTTCTTCAAGTAATGAGTCTTTATCAATTTTTTCAACTTCTTCTGGTTCTTCTTCATATTGAATAGTATTTGGTGTATTAACACTTACATTATTTACTGAATTATTTTGTATATTATTTGTGGGATTTACTACACTTGTACTTGTATTTGGCACACTTGATTCTTCTACCACAGGAGATAAATCTTTAGAATTATCTATCGCATAACTATATGCTTCCTTATCAAATGATGTAGGCATCACATTAACATTACTACCATTTGTTTGTTGAAATGGATTTATAATTTCAGTATTATCTGTATATTCTGTCATAGTAGCCTTTGCTTCAGGTTCAATTTTAACTACCTCAGGCACTTTTATATCTAAATATTCTTCAACCTGTTTGTCACCAAGTAAAGCTTCTTTTGATTCAGTTTTAGGTTCTATTTTTAAGAATCTTTGAATATCTTCAGGTAAAGGTTCTTGCTCTTTATTTCTATTTAATATTGCACTAATTTCTTCTTCTGTTTGTTTAACAGTTAGTTTTTCGGAAATAATTTTATTAAGTA
>OLOV01001364.1_pt1 | contig 19176 bp, 23 predicted proteins | sample 1672931 | NCBI WGS metagenome assembly OLOV01 (sample SAMEA3136738, study PRJEB25190) | human gut metagenome | biome: human gut; feature: human-associated habitat; material: faeces | place: Austria | collected 2013
CCGTCTATTCCCCCAGTCTGCCTTCTCTCTTGTATTTCTGTCACAAATTGCTGCGACACCATCGCAAAAACCTATCTGTAACTATAGCATACTTTCCCACGAAATTAAATAAATTTTTCCAAAAGCACCTGCCCCTTTGCTATATAGGTTTTCTTGACACCTGTCATACGCACATGCTATAATTTTTGCTATATTTTTATTAAGAAAAGGAGATGATAATATGGCTACAACAACTGCTATAAGCGTACAAATTGATAAAGAAGATAAAGATAAGGTTACTGAAATTTTGCAAAAGTTAGGTGTTAGTATGAGTGGACTAATAAATATGACTATAAAGCAAGTAATCATGCGAGGCAGTATTCCTTTTGATATTTCCCTACCAAAAGAGGAAGAAAGCGAACTGCATCAATATTTCACTGAAGAGGAATTACAAATGGCAGCAAGAGAACTTGCCTATATAAAAGAACACCCTGAAGAATATAAAAGTTATAATAATATAAAAGAGTTAAAAAAAGCTTTACTAAATGATGATGAATTATAAGATTAAATATACAAAAGAGTTTAAAAAATCTATCAAAAAAATAACAAAGCAAGGAAAAAGCATTGATAAATTATTAAATGTTATTGATTTGTTATCAAATAAGCAACAATTAGATTCAAAATATAAAGATCATGCATTATATAACGACAAAAAATTTAAAGATTGTAGAGATTGTCATATCGAACCAGATTGGATACTTATTTATAAATATTTAGAAGAAGAAATAGTGCTATTATTAGTAAATACTGGCAGTTATAGTGAAGTATTAAAAAAATAAAATTTAGCAATTAAATCAACATGCGTTGCTATTTTTTTATGCTTATTTACGCAAAATAAAATCCATATATAAATATGGACTTCATTAATAACCTAATTCTTGTATGAATTTATCTACTTCTTCTTTGTATTCTTCTTTAACTTTTGTGTATAGTAATGTATCATCTACTTTGCAAAGATAAATATAATAGCCATTATCAGTTAGTGAATAAGTAGTAAAGTTACCACTACTGTTAGATACTTCTTTTGAATTTTTTGATTTTGATTTAGTAATTTCATCTTTATTATAATCAAACATATACTCAGCATCACTATCACTCTTTAAAGTATAAAATTCTATAACCCATTTACTAAGATTATTTGCTGTAGTGGCTGTTTTAACAATCTTAGATTTTTTAAATTGTGAAGTAACATCACTAACTATATAATTATTGCTTGTTGCTTTTTCTTTAAATGTATCCAATGTAATTACTTTTTTATTTTCACATCCAACTAGTAAAAGCATCATCATTAAACATAAAGTTATTTCTAAAAACTTGTTTCCTTTTTTCATAAAAACTCCTTTATTATGCTGCCATGCCATGTGATAAGTTTGCTTCTCTTACAAATTGTTCACTAAGATTGCAAGTTCCACGCTTAGCTTTAAGCTTGTCAAGTCTTCCTTTTTCTCTTTCAAGTCTTTTAAGTCTACTTTCCATTTTTCTTTTTTCAAAACTTTGTCCTAAGGCTTGAAGATTATTTTTAAGTCCACCTTCACTTCTTAATCTAATTATTTCATCATTTGTTAAACTAATGTCATTAGTATAATCTTCTATTTGTTTATTATTTTCTATTCTTCTACTAGCATATTCTTGTTCACGAGCATATTCTTTAGCATATTTATTAAGTTCTTTTTCACGTGCAGCAATATATTTTTCTGTAGCTTTATTAACCATTCTTTGTTGAACACTATTAAGTGATCCTTTTTTAGCTTGTAAGCTTTCTATCTTTTTTCTAACTCTATTTATTTTAGCTTGATTAGACATTTGTTTAAATTTAGTCTTATATTTTTTACCTTCTTCTACTAATTTATTAAGTTCTGTATATTGTTCTTGTAATGCATAGTCATTATTTCTAATGCCTTCTTTTAATGCAGAGTTTGCAAATCTTTCAATACCATTTAACATAGTTTGGTCATAACCATAATTATCTTTTAAAACATTAATATTTTGTCTAACATTTTCATATTCATTACGTGCTTGTTTAAGGTCATTTAAAACATCTAATATACCTTGTTTATCTTCATTACTTAAACTTGAATCTTTAATAGAATTATATAATGCAGTGTATCTATTAATCATCTTATCATATTCACCAATGACAGTATTATGAACTTTTTTGGCACCTGCGTTTACTGCGGCTGCATGGATATATCTATTTGAAGATAATCGTCTTAACTCATCATCAGTAAATTTTCTTGAAGAAAGATCAATATCTTGTACATTAATACCACATTTTGTACATATAGCAAGAAAGGTATTAACATTAATATTAGGAAGTTTGCCTCTTCTTTTAGCTTCTTCAAATGTCATACTAAACTTCTCCTTTTATTTCCTCTTCAACTCTATCAATTTCAGCATTTATATAATCAATTTCTTCTTGATTTCTAATAGTGTCAAGAGAATAGCTTTCTTCCTTTTCATTTAAAATTGAAGCGAAAATATTACTTTTATCACCATTAACAGTATAAATAATAAATGTTTTATTAAATCTAGCTGAATCAATTATATCAAGTACATTAACATCAACAATACTTCCATCTTCAACAGTTACTTTTAAAATATTATCTTCCATATCATATCCTCCTAGTATATTAAAATTATAACATACATTTAAATGAAAAAAAAGTTATTTCTAACTTTTCTCTCCTTCATTAAGCATTGTTACTATTGATATACCATATCCAAGATAAGTATTGTCAATTAAAACATTAGTAACTGCACCTATTATTTTATTATCTTGTATTATTGGTGAACCACTCATTCCTTGAACTATACCACCTGTTTTAGAAAGTAGCTCATTATCAACTATTTCAAAACTAAATGCTTTTTGAGTATCTTTACGTGCACTATATTTATCTACAATATTTATTTTATATTTTTTAACATCATTATTTTTAAGTACAGTGTATATGTACGCCTCCCCACTCTTAATTTCATTAAATGAAGCTATTTCCATAGTATCTTTATTTAATAATTCGCTATTCCACATTCCATATATACCTTTATTAGTATTTTTACGTATAGTACCTATTTCTTTATCATAAAGTATAGTTGCTTCTTTACTACCAACATGGCCATTTCTACTTTTATTAATAGATTTAACTTTACTCATAAGAATATTACCATTCTTAACTTCTACAATACTTTTAGTTTCATTTAATATAATTTCATGTCCTAAAGCACCATATATTTTACTTATTGGATCTATATATGTTAAAGTACCAAGACCTACTACTGAATCTTTAACATAAAGACCTGTTTTATATATATTATTTTCTTCTCCTATCTTTAAATCTATATTATATGTTTTACCATTTCTTACTATTTCAATAGGTATACTCATATTACTAATATTTTCATTTTTAATTAAGTTATTTAATTCATTAATAGAAGTAACACTTTTACCATTTATTTTAGTAATCGCATCTCCTATTTTAATATTATTTTTAGCAATATAAACACCATCTACTTTATAGAATCCAACTACTATTAAGCCATTAGGTTCTATCTTTATACCTATACTTTCTCCTCCTGGTATTATATTTTTGGAATAAGCATAGATACTTATTGGCATTAAAATCATAATAAATAATACTATAATTTTTTTCATACTTACACCTCTAGTACTAGTATTAACAATTATTTATTATATAAAGTGGTAATATATAGAAAAAAGATTACTCATCTATTTTAAAATCAGTAATCTTTCCATTTTCTTCCACAAGTTTATTTATAGTTTCAGTCGCACTATTTAATTTTTTTTCACAAAAGTCAATTAATTTCATGGCTTCAGTATATTTAACTATCGCATCATCTAGTCCTAGTTCACCACTTTCAAGTTCACTTACTATCTTTTCTAATGCTCTTACTTGATCTTCAAATTTCATTTCTTTCTTTTCACTCATTATTACTTACTCCTTTAACATTCGCATTGATTTTACCAGTTTTTACCACTATATTAATATTATCACTTATATTTATATCTTTAATATCTTTAATTATTTTATTGTCTTTATATACTATAGAATAACCTTTATCAAGTATATTCTCTGGATTTAATAAATCTAACTTTATCTTTAAAGTATCAATATGTTTAGTATTATTTTTAATGATATTATTTATTTCATCATTAAGATTATCTTTTAATATTTCTATATTTTTAATTTCTTTTTCATATAATACTTTAGGATTATTTAAGATATAATTTTTCTTAAAACTATCTATTTTATTTTTATAGTTATTTAGTATATTATATATAGCATTATTACATTTATCATATAGAATATCTAATTTTTGTTCTTTCATTTCATATAATCTCATTGGATTATTAAGTAAATAATTAGATTTATATTTATTTATAAGTTCTCTATAGCTATACATTCTATTGTTAATTGAATTATTTATCTTATCAAAAGTATTACTAAAGTATCTTTTTATTTCACTTAAATCAGGTGTTGCGGCTACTGCTGCTCCTGTTGGTGTTGGTGCTCTAAAGTCTGCTACAAAATCGCTTATTGTAAAATCTATTTCATGTCCTACACCACTTATTATAGGTATTCTACTATTATATATCGCTCTTGCTACTATTTCTTCATTAAATGGCCATAAGTCTTCTATAGCGCCTCCACCACGTCCTAAAATAATAGTATCAATATCATCAAAAGTATTTGCGTATTCTATCATACGAACAATATTTTTACTTGCAAATTCTCCTTGAACAAGAGTTGGAAACACATATATAGTCACAAGAGGATATCTCTTATTAATAGTTGATATTATATCCTTAATAGCTGCTCCTGTTGGCGCTGTTATAACGCCTATTTTACGAGGTATTCTTTTAATCTTCTTCTTATGACTTTGATCAAATAATCCTTCACTAGATAACTTCTTCTTAAGTTCTTCAAATAATATATATAAGTTACCAGTACCATCCATATCCATAGAATCAACATATATTTGATAACTACCTGTTGCCTCATATACAGACACTCTACCATGTACTAAAACAGAATCTCCATCTTTAGGAATAAATTTAAGTACACTCTTATAATTAAACATGACAGCATTTATCTTACTGTTTTCATCTTTTAATGAGAAATATAAATGTCCTCTACTATGAAACTTAAGATTACTTATTTCACCTTTAATATATACATTCTTAAGTACAGAATTAGATTCAATAGTAAACTTTATAATACGATTAATATCACTAATAGTAATATATTCTTTATTCATCTACTTCCTCATTATCACGAATCTTATCAAGTACAGCATTTATTAGTTTAACAATCTTTTCATCACTATACTTTTTAGCAAGTTCAACTGCTTCATTTATAACAACTACTTTAGGAGTATTATAATATAACATTTCATATGTAGATAATCTAAGTATTGCTCTATCTGTTTTACCAAGTCTATCTAAATCCCAATTTTCTAAGTATTTGCTTATTATTTTATCAATACTATCTTTCTTCTCTAGTACTCCATCTACTATATCACGAACGAATTTATTATCTATTTCTAAATTCTCATGAAATACACTTTCTAAATCATATGGTATTTTATCTTTATCATATAGATCTATTTGATATAAGATAATCATTATCTTCTCTCTTGCTTCAGTTCTATTTAATTTCATAAACTCCTCCAAAAACTATTAAGATTATATAATATTTAGTAATCTTTTACAATAGAAAAAGTACTATTTCTAGTACCTTATTGTTTTGATTAGCCTATTCTAAATGCTGGACTAACACCACAATTATTATCAGCATTCGCCGCATAATTCCATCCTCCAACATTAAACATTACATGAAAACTAAAATTTGTCGTGGAACTAGCAGTACGTAGCCACCAGCACTTTGCAGTAGTTTGATATTTTTTTATTGTACCAGCAGAATTACTTGTTGTAATTCCATTATTAGCATAATAGTCTAATTGTCTTGTTAATGTTTTTGCTGTATCATATTCGCTATTAAAATCACTATATATTTCTTTTCCCGATAAAAAATATAATTTATCAGTTGATATAAAATTTGTTTCCTTAGTTGTACTTCCGTGCCCTGACATTGTTGTCGTATCTATTATTACTTTTTTTATTTCATCTGGTATTGCATTATATATATCATTATTTACAAATGTTCTCATGCTTGTTGCTGGCCATCCTCCTACATTTATTGCAGTATCATTCATTTTATGTAGTGTTATTATATCAACAAACTCTAGTACAAATCCACATGCACTTTGTGAAAAATTTGTATTTGAACATTCACTTGGTGTAGATTTATTAGCTATACGCAATGTATGTTTTCCATAACTGCCTAAATCTATTTCTTTTGTATCACCTACATTATATTTACTTGTATTACCTTCTCCTATTGCATCTATAATTGTCTCCCAGTCGTCTGTAGAAAAATTTTTAGGAGATGTTTCTTCACATTTTCCTTCAGTTATTTTATCGGTTGTGAGATCACTTAAATTATTAAATTTACCACTTATACAATAATTTTCATTACTAACTTCAAATTTCTTAATGCTTCCATCTTATTTAATTTAACTTTATACTTTAGATTATTTGATTCTAAATCTAACTTATTATTAGTGTTTGAAATAATACTAATCTTATTACCTCTCATTGTTTCACTAATATATTTCTTAGATATCTCTTTATATATTGTTTTTACTTCTGTTAAAAACATATCTTTCTTTGCTTGATTAAACATTTTTAATACATTCGGTAATGCTATTATAACAAGTAATGCCAATATCGCTATTACTGCAAGTAATTCAACTAATGTAAATCCTTTTTTATTCATTTTAACACTTCCTACCTTACTTAAATTATACAATATAAAAGATACTATTTCTAGTATCGTTATATTATTTAGCAGTAAAGTATCCAGGGCTAGCTTCTCCACCATCTATACGAGCATAGGTTTTATCGTTGAATGTTGGACTATATTTCGTGCCCTCTCCTCCTACTAAATTTTCACAAAATAGAAACATATCTGCACTACTTGTAACTTTATCAAGACTAAATTTATCACTAACATATATGGTTTTTAAATTAGTCATATTAGAAAACATTCTCTCCGTAGTTGTTACTTTATTTGTATCAAAGTTACTTATATCAATAGTAGTAATATTACTAAATGCAAACATTGAGCAAGTTGAAGTTACTTTTCTAGTATCGAAACTACTTAAATATAGTTCTTCAGCCTTGCTTTCCTTAAACATGTAATCAATATATGTTACATTTTTGTATTATAGCCACTTAAGTCTATTTTTGTTGCTTGAGATTTTTGAAACATTGATGACATATGTGTAATAGATATATCATTTATATAAACACATGGTGATTTTGTTACTATGTATTCATGTGTGATTCCTGTATCTATTTCATTATTTCTTTTTATATCTTTTGATATACTTGTTTCAGCATATGGTACTGCCTTATAAAATGAATCACAACTTCCTAATTCAACTTGTGAATTTGTTCCATAATTCTTATAACTTTTGCATTTCATATCTAGATGTAAATCATAATTATCAATTGTGTTTATTAAATCTTTCCATACAATATTATAACTTACTTTCTTATCACCTATATTTTCAACAGTGAATGTTTTTACAATTGAATCTCCTGGCATTGCATCATTCAATGTTAAATCCATATTATCTGTATATCTTAATCTTAAGTCACCTGTATTAAGTATTGTTAATTCCTGCGTCTTTTTATATTCAACTCAAAATACGTATATTACATGCCTATCACTGCTAAAGCAAATGTTATTATAAACGTTACTAATAATATTTTTGTTATATACTTATTATTCATGTTCATACATCTCTATTCTATAATAAGTATAGCAAAATTTAATCCTTTCTCACAAGCAAAAATTTGTTCGTGTTTAAATTTTTTAAAAAAGCTGACTATTATTGTCAACTTTTATTTTGTTACATTGAATCTAAACAAGCAAATATCTCCATCTTGCATTAGGTAATCTTTGCCTTCTAGTCTTGCTCTGCCCGCTTCTTTGACTCTTTGTTCATTTCCATATTTTATTAAGTCATCATAACTCATTACTTCTGCTTTAATAAATCCTTTTTCAAAATCAGTATGTATAAGACCAGCACATTCTGGAGCTTTCATTCCATCTTTGAAAGTCCATGCTCTTACTTCATCTTTACCTACTGTGAAGAAAGTTTTAAGTCCAAGTAAATGATATGTATTATGAATTAGTTGGTCAAGACCACTATTTTGAATACCTAAATCTCTTAAGAATTCTTTTTTATCTTCTTCGTCAAGTTCAGTAAGTTCACTTTCTATTTTAGCAGACATAAGTACTACTGAAGATTTTTCACTTGCTGCATATTCACGTACTGAATTTACATAAGGATTATCATTTCCTACTAAATCTTCTTCACTTACGTTTGCTAAATATATAAATGGCTTATTAGTTATAAGATTATATGTTTTGATAAGTTTTGTTTCTTTTTCATCAAATTCTTCAAGCCTTAACATTTTTCCTTGACTTAATATATCTTTTAATTTCTTTAGAAGAGAAACTTCATAAAGACCTTCTTTGTCATTTGAAGTTGTAGCTTTCTTTTCAATCTTATTAAGTCTATTTTCAACTATTTCTAAGTCACTTAATATAAGTTCATAGTTTACTATTTCTATATCTCTTTTTGGATCGATAGTTCCTTCTACATGAATTATATCTTTATTTTCAAAACATCTTACTACTTGTACTATAGCATCAACTTCTCTTATGTTAGCTAGAAATTTATTACCTAACCCTTCACCAGTAGAAGCTCCTTTTACTAGTCCTGCTATATCAATAAATTCATATTGTGTTGGTATTAACCTTTCTGGTTGATATAATTCATTTAATGTTTCTAATCTTTTATCTGGTACAGTAACTATTCCTACATTTGGATCAATTGTCGCAAATGGATAGTTTGCTGCTAAAATATTTTTCTTTGTAATAGCATTAAATAATGTACTTTTCCCTACATTAGGTAATCCTATTATTCCTGCTTTAAGCGCCATAAATCACCCCTGGGTAAGACCCTATACCTATTGGAAGACCAATTAGATACCATCCTATTAAAATTAATATCCATATTATACTAATATATGTAGCATAAGGTACCATATATTTCGTACAACCTGATATTGTTGTTGTTTCATTTGTATTATATTTTTCCATAAATGCTATATAGACTGCAAAATATAAGAACAATGGTGTAAGTCCATTTGTTAATGATTCAGCAGCCACAAAAGTCACTTGTGAAAATTCTGGACTTATACTTGCATTCATAAATAATGTTACAAGTGATCCTGATAATATTTGCCACTTACTTAGTGAGCCTGGTAAAAATAAATTACCTATTCCTACTAAAATAACTGTCATTAATATAAGTGGTGCTCCTGTAAAGTTAAGTCCACCTATTATTTTAGAAATAGATGCTACTATTACAGTACCAATTTGACTTTCTTCAAATACATTTATGAATAATGATGCAAAGAATAATAATACTAGAATACTTCCTATACCATCAAGTGAGTATCCTAAACTTTCTGTTACATCTTTACTATTCTTTATTGTTTTTGTCATAAGGCCATATCCATAACCAACTATTACGAATAACATTGTTACTATGAATATAAATCCTTTATTAAATAATGAATTTGCTCCAAAAAGCATATCAATATATTTTGTAGCACCATTGTCAAGTAATGCTCCTGATAATGGTAATCCCGGTATTATCATATAAACTATTAATAATGTATATAATATACCTGCTCCGAGTCCTATAATTAACCCTCTAAGTTCTTTATTCGTTATTTTTAATTCTTCTTCTGTACTTTCATATCTTGGAAGTCTTGGCATAATTTTCTTTTCAGTTACTGTAGTAAATACAATCGATACAATTATAAGTGCTAGTATCATTATAAATAATGAAAAGAATGTTCCAATCGCATAATTTTGATCTAATGTATGTGCTGCATTTAATGTAAGTTCTAAAAGTGAACTATCATTTGCTGATAAAAATACATTAATACCTGCCCCAAAAGAAAGAGATGCAAATGTTGCTATAATTCCTCCAAGTGGATTACGTCTACCATATTTAAATAATAATGCTCCAAGAGGTAACATTATAACAAATCCTATATTTCCAAGTAATGAAAATATTAAACATAAGAATACTAATATAAATGTTATTGTATTCTTTTTTGAATTTCTTGTTAACATCGTAAAAAATGTCTTTAAGAATCCTGTCTTTTCTAATATACCTATACCTATTAATACTATTATTAATGCACCTAGTGGTTCAAAGTTAACAAATCCACTTACTGCTGTTGTTACAATATGTTTAATACCTGATGTACTAAATAGACTCTTTACTTCTACTACATTATTTACAAGTTCACCAGTTACTTTATTAACTGAAGTATATTCTGATTGTATATTTAATAGATGTAAGAATCCACTAATCAATATTGTAGCAAATATAAGAATAATAAATGATACTATAGGACTTAATTTCTTTTTTGCTTTGAACATTAATATTCCTCTACTTTCTTAAGTTTTTTATCAAACTCTATTCTATCCATCATTATACTTCTACCACATTTAATACATTTTATTTTTATATCAACACCAACTCTTGTTATTTCCCAAAGGTTAGTTCCACATGGATGTGGTTTTCTCATAATGACTTTACTTCCTATTTTATACTCTTTATTCATATTAATCAACATTCACTTCTACTTTTAATATTTCAAGTATTCTTTCTAAATCTTTTTCACTATTAAAAGGTATAACTATTTTTTTATTTTTAATTCTTACTCTATTACCTATTTTATCAGTAAATGCTTCTTCTACATAGTTATAACTATTTTCATTTTTAATTTTTACTATAGCATTTTTTCTCTTATAGTCAGGATTTTGCACTAAGTTTTCTAGTTCTCTTACTGATAAATGATTCAATTTTATTTTTTCAGCAAGTTCTGTTATTAATTCTTCATTTTCTAGTTTACTTAATATTTTAGCATGTCCTGCACTTATTAATCCATGTAGTATATCATTTTTTACTGATTCTGGAAGATTTAAAAGACCGACCATATTTGTTATATATGTTCTACTTTTTCCTATTTTATTTGCTAATTCTTCTTGTGTTACATTAAGTACTTTTAGTAAATTAGAATATGCTTCTGCTTCTTCTATTGCTGTTAAGTTTTCTCTTTGAATATTTTCAAGAAGTGCTATTTGCATCATTTCACTATCAGTAAATTCTTTTATAATTGCTGGTATTGTTTCTAGTCCTGCTAGTTCACTTGCTTTCTTTCTTCTTTCTCCAGCAACAATTTCGTAACCTTTAATACTTTTAGTAACGATAATAGGTTCTAGTACACCATATTCTTTAATTGAATTAGCAAGTTCTACTAATTTTTCTTGATCAAACTTTTGTCTTGGTTGATATGGATTACTACGAAGTTCTGATAATTTTACCTCCACAATGTCATCTTTAGGTGTATTTTCTACTATTTCTTCAATTGGATCAATTGGTCCACTATAAAGAGACTCATTACTAAATAATTGTTCTAATCCCTTTCCTAATGCTTTTCTCTTATTTGTTTCCATTTCTATCAATCACCTCTTTAGCTAAATTTAGATAAGCTAGTGCTCCTTTACTTTTTGGATCATATTCTATAATTGGTTTTCCATGTGATGGAGCTTCTACTAATTTTACTAATCTTGGAATAATTGTACTAAATACTTTTTCATTAAAGAATTTTCGAACATCTTCTACTACTTCTAGTCCTAGTAATGTTCTTCCATCTAGCATTGTTAGAAGTACTCCTTCTATATCAAGTGCTGGATTAATCTTCTTTTGTATTTGAAGTATTGTATGAAGAAGTTGATTAACTCCATCTAAACTATAAAATTCACATTGAATTGGTATTATTACTGAATCAGATGCAGCTAGAGCATTAACTGTTAATGTTCCTAAACTAGGTAAACAATCTATAATAATATAATCATATCTATCTCTTATTGTATTTAATTGTTGTTTTAATTGTTCAGTTATTATAAATTCTTTATCTTGAAATCCTATTTGAAATAATTCCATTTCAGCACCTGCTAAATCTATAACAGATGGTACTATGCTTAAGTTTTTAAATGGTGTTTTATATATAGCTTCTTTTATTTCACAATCTCCAACTATTACATTGTATATACTCTTTTTTATTTTTGATCTATCTATACCAAGTCCTGTAGTACTATTACTTTGAGGATCAAGGTCTATTAATAAAACTTTTTTCCCTAGATGTCCTAGTGAACTGGATAAGTTAATACTTGTCGTTGTCTTGCCTACGCCACCTTTTTGGTTTACTAATGATATTACTTTTCCCACGTCTATTTACCTCTCTATCTATTCAATATTTTAACATATAATATTACTTTTTTAAACAAGAAAAAAACTATTTTTGTAATTTAATAGTCTTTTCACATTTTTTTAATAGTTCATTTCTTATATATATTATAGACTCTCTTATATCTTCAGTAGCTGGAATACTCTTAAATATAAGATTTAAACTTTCTAAATGTTCATTATTATTAATAAGTCTAATTAATTCTTGTAAGTCTTCTATAGTAATAAGCCCTAATTTATAATAATGATATATTTGTATTGCAAGTGTTTCTCCTGTTAAATATATTATTATAGCAGATAAATCATAAAAGTTTTTAGATGCTTTTTCACTAGATTCCTCTAAAGTTGTTAACATAAATGATTTACTTCTTTCACTTTCATATTCTTTTATTACATTTAACATTGCATTTGATTTATCTTTTATACTAAGTAATCTAAGTACTATTGGAGAAGATAAATATTCTTCATATAATTTATTTTGTTTTAAATAGTCGTAAAATAACATTTCATGTGATATTGATATTGCTTCTGTAAATAAGAATCCATCTACTGAAACTCCATTTAGGTAAACTATATAATGCATAAATTCATGTACTATAATAAAGGCATCATTTATATCATGATAAAGTGGTATATTTATTGTATGATTACCATTATGTCTTGCATAATAAGCTTCATCACCATATTCTTTAAACTTTTTTTCATCAGTTATATCATATATATTAACAACACCATTATTCATAAGTTCTTCTAATAATATTGGATATACTGGATTAATGTCTTTTAAGAAATCTTTTACTATTTTAAGTGTTTCACTAAGTGACATATAATTTATTTTATTTCTTTCTTCAATTAATTCTTCATAATAATCTTTACATTCACTATATATAATACGTGATACATTCTTATAATAATCTATATTATTAAAAAGTAATTTTAATATTTCAGAATCTTTATGAAATAAAAGTACATTTGTAAGTAATCTTTTCATATATACTTTTTTGCCTTTCTATTAACTTTGTATTCTAGCATATATTAACTTTATTTAAAAGAAAAATTGCATTCAAAAACTATGAATTATTTTTCCATAGTTTTCTTTGTATTATCTAATATATCTCTTGCAGCTACTAATCCTGTTGCGGCAGCTGTTACTATGTTACCTGCTTTACCAGCACCATCACCTATAAAGTATATATCATAATCATCTAATTTAAATTTATTATTTGTTGTTATTTCATTACTAAAGAATTTTATTTCTGGTCCATAAAGTAATGTTTCATCATTATTAACACCTGGTATTATTTTATCAAGTTTTTCTAATCCTTCTAATATATTTGTTATTATTCTATGAGGTAGTATTAATGCAAGATCTCCTGCTACGCAATCTTTAAGTGTTGGTTCAATAAATCCTTTATTAATTCTTTTCCATTCACTTCTTCTACCTTTTTTAAGATCACGTAATGATTGTATAATTGGTTTGCCATCACCTAGAACATTCGCTATTCTAGCAATACTTTCTCCATAAAGTCTAGTATTTGTGGCTGGTTCTGTAAGACCTACCTTACTTATAAATGCAAAGTTTGAATTGTTAGATTTTATATCTTTTAATGAGTGTCCATTAACACATATGAATCCATAATAATTTTCTTTTGCTACAAATCCTCCTGGATTAGTACAAAATGTTCTTATTTCATCACTATAAGTATCTGTTTTAATAAATATAGTTGGATCATATATAACATTAGTAATATCTTCAAGTATTTCTTTACGTACTTCTACTCTTACTCCTATTTCTATACTTTGGCTAGTATACGGAATATTGTATTTATCAGATAACTCTTGTATCCATTTAGCACCAGTTCTTCCAGGAGCGACTACTACTTTAGAAGATTCTATTTCTTCACCTTTTTCAAATATTATTTTATGTTTATTTTTAGATTCACTTTGTATGTCAACTACATTAGCATTCTCATATATTTCTACTCCATGACTCTCTAAATAATCAGTGAATTCTTTAATATATGTTGGTAATTTATCACTACCTAAATGTTTTTGTTTTATAAGAAGTAATCTTGCTCCTGTTTTAGCAACTTCTTTTTTTAATTGAAATGCTTCATCTAGATTAGATGGATATATTTCACTATCCATATGAAATTTATTAAATATTTTTTCAGTATCATCTATTAAGTTATATGCTTCACTTTCACTCATGTATTTAAATAAATCACTTTTACCTAATTTAGGAATAAAATTAAGTTTTCCATCAGAGAAAGTTCCAGCACCTCCATATCCTGATAATATTTGGCAAACTTTACAATTAACACATTTTCCGCCATTAACTTTCATAGGACACATTCTTGTTTCTGCTTTGTGTCCTTTATCAATTAAAGCTACTTTTAAATTCTTATTGTTTTGAATTAATTCATAAGCACAAAATAATCCTCCAGGACCTGCACCTATTATTGCTACATCATATTTTTTCATATTTCTCCTTACTTTGATTCTTTTTCAAGTTCTCTATATGCTACCTTACCTACTAATGTTTTAGGAAGTGATTCTCTAAATTCATATACTGCAGGTAATGAATATCTTGCTAAATTTTTTTCACAATGAAGTCTTATACTTTTTTCAACATCTTTACTAGGCTTAACTCCATCTTTAAGTACAATATATGCTTTTGCTACCTGTACCTTTTTAGGATGAGGAATACCTATTACTGTACTTGTAAACACATCAGGATGACTATTTATTATTGTTTCTATATAACTTGGATATAAATTATATCCATTAGAAATTATTATTCTTTTAACTCTTTGTTTAAAATATACAAATCCATCTTTATCCATAGAGCCTACATCTCCAGTATGAAGCCAAGTTCTACCATCTTCATGTATTTGTAATGTTTGAATAGTTTCTTCTAGGTTATTTAAGTATCCCATCATAACAGTTGGTCCGCTTATACATATTTCTCCGTCTTCTCCATATGGTACTTCATCATGAGTTCCAACTCTTACTACTTTTATATATGTATCAGGAAATGGTACTCCTATTGAACTTTCTCTATATTCGCCTGTAGGTGTAACACATATCGCAGCACTTGCTTCAGTAAGGCCATAACCAACTCTTATTTCAGCATTACTTCCATGTTCACGAAAATATGTATCAACTTTATTCTTCAAATCTTTTGACATAAAGTCTCCACCACTTATCGCACTCTTAAGTTTTGATAAATCATTTTTTCCCATCGATGTTTTAGTAAGTGATTCAAATAATGATGGAACTCCACATACAATTGATATTTTATGTTTATGAAGTAGCTTTCCAAAATCTTTAGGATTAAAATTTGGTACTAATACTACTCTCATACCACAACCTAGTGTTGTATGTATACATACTCCAAGACCAAATCCATGAAATATTGGAAGTATCGCAAGAATAGATTCACCTTCACCTGACTGCTCTATCATTTTATGACAACTAAGTGCTAAAGCATTAAAATTCATATTAGTAAGTAATATTCCTTTAGGATCACCACTAGTTCCTCCACTATAAAGTATAACTGCTGGATCATTTGCTCCTTTTAGGCATGCTATCTCACCTTGATAATCGTATCCATAATTTATAAATTCATTCCAAGTCATTATATCATCAGTTAATTCTATTTTAGGAACAGTACCTCTATTTTTAAATTTATATAAGAATTTTTTTATTGTTTTTAAACTATCTCCAGCTGATGCGATAACTATCTTTTTAATACATGTATTATCTACTATATTATGAACTTTATCATATACTAAATCTAATGATAAAAGAAATGTTGCTCCTGAACCATTAACATAATTTTGAATTTCTTTTTCTGCTGATAATGGATGTATTAATGAAACTAATGCTCCTACCATATTAGCTGCATAAAACATAAGTATTGCTTCTGGTGTATTAGGCATACATATAGCGATAGTATCTCCCTCTTTTACACCTTGACTCTTTAATGATTTTGCTGTGTCCCTTATCATTTCATAGAATGCTCTATATGTATATGTTCTTCCATAATATTCTATTGCTATATTTTCAGGATATCTTGCTACTGCTTCTAAAAAGTATCCTACCATTGTACCTTTAGGATAATTTAAATGTGCTGGTACTCCTTCTTTATAGTATTTTAGCCATGGTGTTTTTATATTATTTTTCTTATTAAGTTTTTCTTCTTTTTTAATTTCTTTTTTGAAGTTTTTCTCTTCAATTTTTTTAAGTTTTTCTTGTTTTTTTAATTTTTTCTTTTCTTCTTTACTCATCAATTTCGATTCTTGCATCTGCTCTATCCTCCAGTAATTCAGGGTTATCAAGTATATATTCTAACACTTTAATTGATTTAGCGAAATAGTATCCATCAGCAATTCTTTCATCCATATTAACTCCAAAATCACATACGTCTATTATTTTCTCTTTACCATCTTTATCAATTACTTTAGATTTATGTATCATACCCATTGTAGCAATTATAGAACTTGTACCAAAGTTAACAATATTATGATATATAGAGCCAATCTTAAAATTACCTAAGTTTGATAAAATAACACTACTATAATATAAGTTATCTTTAGTAATAGATTCAGGCAACCATCCATGTTTATCTAAAAATTTAAGTGCTCCTGTTACTATCATTCTTATTAATTTAGGAAGTTTACCTACTACATCAACTATATTGTTTGTATTTTCTTTCTTTTCACCTTTTTTACTATTTCTTATTTTAGCAACTCTTTTTGTAATTTTATCTCTTAATGTAAATATATTATCATCTTTATCTACTTTTATATTTATCATTACTTCTTCAGAGTCTTCTTCAAATGCTATTTTAGCTACGAATGCTATTATAACATCATTTCTATCATAGAAAGTTCTATTTGCTACAAATCTATTTAAAAGAGGTTTATTGTATATTGTTTTAGCAAAAGCCATTGCAAAAGCATGAAAGTATGTAATCTTATCATCAGGGTGTTCTTTCTTATATTTTTCTACATACTTTATTAATTTAGTAACATCTATTTCTTTATTCATATAGACATCACTATCACATCTTTCAGGCTTAATATCTATCATTACATTATGTAACCCATCAAGATTTCTTACCTTTTTAGCATCTTTTCTATCGCCTATTCTTTTCATAATACACCTCATTCTACATACTTAATTATAAAGAAAAAGTGGTAATAATGCAAATAAAGTTAATAATTTATGTAAAATAGAAAAAATAAAATTCTATTTAAAAAAGTGATAATTCAATTTTAATCTATTTTATGCGTAATAATTGTATTTTTGGATAGTCTATTGACTATATTATCTAATTTTGACATATACTTTTGAACCTAAAATTGAGTTTTAGGTGATTTGATTTAATATTTTATATATGCTACATTATCTATCGAAGTACTTAGGTTAAGCGTTACCTACTCTTATATCGTAAAAAATTTAATGGAGGTAGAGAAATTATGGATAAGAAAGATTTATTAATCTTCATTCAAGACATAATTATCATTTTATTAATCATATTTGGTTAATAAAAAACGCCTAACACTGTAAGTTAGGCAAAAAGCAACTTCAAATTGTGATGCCTAGCCATCAGAGACTCTGCACTTCACTAAATATATATAATCATGAACATATCAAAATATCAACATATATCCATAATACAAACAAAATAATAATATCATTATTATTCCTTCTTTTCTTGACAATACTTTATCATTTCTAGCAAACAAATATAAAATAGATGCAGCAAGTTGTACTGCTAAAATATCAATAAGAGTAAACGATACAGAAGAAAATCCACCATAAATTAACAGAGGAAGTCCAAGTACTATCCCTATATTAAATATATTCGTACCAATTATATTACCAAGAGCTATATCAAACTCGCCTTTCTTTGACGCAACAACTGTCATAGTCATTTCAGGAAGAGACGTTCCAATTACAACAACTGTCATAGTTATAAACTTAGTACTAACATTAAGTGCTTCTGCTAAAACTTTTGCATTATTAACAACTAAATCACTTGCAAGTATTATTCCAAATGTACATCCAACTATTAAAAGTATAGATGTCATTATATTAAACTGAGGTTTATTATATTCAAAAAATCCTTGTTTAGATTTAACAACAGAAACTATGTAAAATATAAATAATAGGAAAAAGAATATAAATAGCACTCCATCTGATCTACTTAATATAAAGCTATCAGGAGTTCTACCTATATAATGTGAAATTATCGATAAAGAAAACATTGTTGTTACAACAAGTAAAATAGGTAATTCTTTTTTAGTAACTTCTTTTTTTACTCTAATCGGACATATCGTAGCCGCTAGTCCAACTATTAACAAGATATTAACAACATTACTTCCAAGTACATTAGCAAGTGCTATATCACCTGCTCCACCTCTTATACTTTGAAAAGAAATAGCAAGTTCAGGAGCACAAGTACCAAAAGCCGCAACAGTAAGAGCAATCATCATTTTAGACATCTTAAAACTAGTAGCAATTGAACTAACTGCATCTACAAATATATCTGAACATTTTATTAACACAAAAAATCCTATTAACAATAATATTATTGATACAACTATCTCCATCTTTATTCCCCTATTCTATAATTATTAT
>OLOV01001365.1_pt1 | contig 19173 bp, 16 predicted proteins | sample 1672931 | NCBI WGS metagenome assembly OLOV01 (sample SAMEA3136738, study PRJEB25190) | human gut metagenome | biome: human gut; feature: human-associated habitat; material: faeces | place: Austria | collected 2013
ATCTGGGCGGTGCCCAGAATGGACAGCAGCGCGTCGCGGTTGGCGTTCCACACCTGGGTGGTCATGGTCTCAGAGGGGGAGGCCACGTAGCTGCCCGGCGTATCCTCAAAGAAGATGTCCGCCATCCCCATCGTGCCCTTTTCCGCGTTCTGCTCCGTGTGCTGCCACACCTTCTGTCCACCCGCCAGCGTCAGCTCCTCGCTGGTGACGCCCGTGCCGCAGATGCCGTAGCCGCCGGTCCAGCACAGCAGCGTGTAGCTGACAGTGGTGTCGTCGGTCTTGTAGAAGCGGATGCCCTCGGTCTTGCTGTCGCCGTCATCGCTGACGGTCTCCCAGCTCCAGCCCTCCGGCAGCTCCAGCGCCATATCCACGAAGCCGTGGGTGTACTCCGCCGTGATGGTGGTGGGCGCGGGGTCAGGACCGGGCGTGGGCGCGGGGTCAGGGGTCTCTTTCTGCTTGACGCAGGCCGCCAAACTCAGCACACAAGCCAGGGCCAGCAGCAGGGCAATCAACTTTTTGGTCATTTCCATATCCTCCTTCGGACAAATCATTTCTTTCTCTCGTTTTGCCAGGCAAAATGCCTCGTGTGTATATATAGACGGAAGCGCACGCGCTTTCGTTCCGCTCACATATCCACCAGCTGCAGCTCGTCCTCATTTACCTTCCGCAGCTCTTTCCTGTTCATGATCTCGTACATACACGGCACGACGAACAGCGTCATCAGCGTGGCGTACAGCAGTCCGCCGATGCACACCAGGGCGATGGGCTGGATCAGCGCCGTACCGGCGTTCTTGGCCACCGCCGTGACGATCAAGCCCAGGATGGTGGTCAGGCTGGTCATCAGGATAGGCCGCAGGCGGGTGACGCAGGCGTCGATGACGGCCTCCCGCCGCTCCATGCCCGCCAGCCGCTGCTGGTTGATGTAGTCCACCAGCACGATGCCGTTGTTGACGATGATGCCCACCAGCATGACGAAGCCGATCAGGCTCACCACCGACACCTCGATGCCCGCGATGAGCAGGGCCATAAAGCCGCCGGTGAACGCCAGGGGGATGGTGAACATGACGATGAACGGGGATTTCAGGGACTGGAACTGGGCCACCATGATCAGATACACCAGCACCACGCCCAGCAGCAGCATGAGCATCAGCTGCTCCATGGCGTCCATGATCTGCTCGTTCTCGCCGTTGAACTCCACCGTCACCGTGTCCGGCAGCGTCAGGCTGTTCACCAGCCGCTGGACCTCCGACGTGACCTTCGTCACGTTGTAGCCGTCGGCAATGGAGGCCGTCACGGTGATGCAGCGGCGCTGCTGGTCGCGGCTGATGGTGTTCATCGACACCGTCTCCCGGATCTCCGCCACGTCGCCCAGCTTGAACGTCTTGTCCTCGTCTCCGCTGTCCTCTCCGGTGAGCTGGCTCAGCCCGGAAGAGGCGGAGGCGCTGCTCATGGACGTGCTACCGCCCATGGCCGAGGTCATGCCGCTGCCCGGGTCGATGGTCAGCTCCAGCAGCTTCTCCCTGGTCAGCTTCCCGTCCTCCGCCGCGTCCACGATCATCTCCATGCTGTCGCCGTCCAGCGTCACCGTGGATACGGTGGTGCTGTCGCTCATGGCCGCCGCCACCTGCATATAGATCTGGGCCACGGTGATGCCCTTGGTCATGGCCTTGTTCCGGTCCACCAGCACCTGCAGGGCCGGCGCGGCGTCCTCCAGTCCGTCGGACACCGATACCACGCCCTCGGCCTGGCCCATACGCTGTCCCAGCGCCCGGGCGGCACTCTGCAGCTCCTCCATATCGTTTCCGTATACCGACAGCGACACGCCGCTGCCGGTCATATAGCTCATCATGCCGCTCATGACGCCGCTGGCCGTCACGGTGCAGGGCAGGTCGGCGCACAGCGCCTCGATCTCCCTCCCCGCGTCCGAGCCGAACGTGCCCTCCGGCATGGTGATGTAGCCGGTCACGTCATAGTCGCTGTTGGACGTGCTGGTCAGGCTCAGGCCGCCCATGGTGCCGCTGCCCATCATAAAGCCCACGTCGGACACGTTGTCCACCGTCATCACCCGCTCCATCACCTCGTCCGCCAAGGCCACGGCCTCTTCCCGGGTCGTGCCCTCCGGCATGGTGACGGACAGAGACAGGTTGTTCATGTCGATCTCCGGCATGAACGTGAAGCCGCGGCTCACCGCGCCCCAGCCGGTGGTCACCAGCAGCACCAGCGACAGCAGCAGCACGCCGGCCTTGTGATCCAGCGCGAATACGATGGCCCTGCGGTAGGCCGGATAGAGCTTATCCAGCAGTCCCGGCTTGGGGGTGAAGTCCCGCCGCAGCATTCCGGAGGCCATAGCCGGCACGAGCGTCAGCGACACCAGCAGACTGGCCATCAGCGAATAGGTGATGGTCAGCGCCAGATCGGTGAACATCTGCCGCGTCAGTCCCTCCACGAAGATGATGGGTGCGAACACGCACACCGTGGTCAGCGTGGACGCCGTCACCGCGCCCAGCACCTGCTGTGCGCCGGACACCGCCGCCTGGATGATGGTAGCGCCCTTGGCCCGCAGGCGGTAGATGTTCTCGATGACCACCACCGAGTTGTCCACCAGCATACCCACCGCCACTGCCAGACCGCTGAGGGAGATCATGTTGATGGTCACACCGGTGAAGTACATCAGCACCACGGCGAAGATCACGCTGACGGGGATGGACACCAGTGTGATGACCGTGGGCCGCCAGTCCCGCAGGAACAGGAACAGCACCACCACGGAAAACAGCGCGCCCCACAGCAGGGACGACATGATCGTCTCCACGATCAGGTATATGTAGTCTCCCTGGTCCATCAGCGGCACGAAGGACAGCCCCTCGTACTGGGCCTCCAGTGTCTTAAACCGGTCGCTGATGTTGTTGGACACCTCCGCCGTGGCGTAGTTGGACTGCTTGGTAAAGGACAGCAGAATACCGTTCTCCTCGTCCAGCTTGGTATATAGCTGGTCGGCATCGTCCGTCACCGCCACTGTGGCCACGTCCCCCAGCCGGATAGGCTCTACGCCCTCCAGCCCCAGATCAAACAGCACCATCTCCTCCAGCTCGCCGCTGGCGGTGATCTTCTGTCCCACCGACACCATATAGCTCACGCCGCTGTCATCGCTGATATAGCCCGCCGGCATAGAGAAGTTCTGCGCCGTCAAAAGGCCGCTGACGGTGGAGATGGTCAGCATTCCGCCCAGGTCCGTCTGCTCCGACACTTTTTTATAGGCGTCACTTATCTGCTTCAGCCCGCTCTCCACCTGGGTCTTGGCCTGATCCAGCTGGATCTGTGCCTCTGTCAGCTGGGTCATTCCGTCCATCAGCGACACGACCAGGTCGGAAACCGTCCCCTCCACCTGGGCACGCAATCTGCCGCTCTCCAGCTCGTCCATGAGCTTGGACAGGGACGCCTTCAGCTCATCCAGATTCTTTTGCAGCTCCTCCAGCGTCTTATCCGGGTCGGTGAAAAGACCGCCGATAATATCCCTGATGTCCGTATCCTCCAGGTTTTTGTAAACATCGCGCAGCTCGTCCCGCACCTTGTCCACCGCGTCGCCCGCCGCGCCGGCCACGCCGTCGGCCACGTCCCGCTTGGCGCTGTTCAGGGCGGACTGGCCGTCCTCTATCTTCTTCTCCGCGTCGCGCAGCTTGGTTTCCGCCTTTTTCAGCTGCTTTTTCACCGCGTCCTCCAGCGTGGCGGAGAGCTCGTCCATCTTCTGCTGATCCAGAATGACGTGAGCCTCCCGGGTCACCGCGCCGGAGACGGACACGCTGGCCACGCCGCTGATACCCTCCAGCTTATTGGTCAGCTCGTCGGTCACCAGATCGCTCAGGTCGTATACGTCCATTCCCTCTTTGGACACAGCAGCCACCATCACCGGCAGCACCGAGGGATTGATCTTCAGCACGTAGGGCGTGCCCACCATGTCGTCCCATTGGCCCTGCAGCACGGAGATCTTCTGCTGAATGTCCACGCTGATGGTGTCCATATTCACGCCGTCCTCGAACTCCAGCAGCACCATCGACACGCTGTTCTTGCTGGTGGAGGTGACCTCCTTGATCTGATCCAGCGTGGCCATAGACTGCTCCATGGGCTTGGTGATGTCCGACTCCACCGCCTCCGGGCTTGCGCCGGGGTCGGCGGTGACGATGACGACATAGGGAAAATCCATATTGGGGATCAGGTCGGGCGTCATTTTCAGATACGACACCACACCCAAAACAATGACCGCCAGCACCACCACGAAGACGGTCAGCGGCTTCTTCACGCTGAATTTTGCCATACGCCAGCTCCTTTGCCGGGGCAACCCTGCCCCGGCATACACTACAGATAATGTGTTAGTTTACCATCGTCGGGGGAAAGTTGCAAGCATTCGGGCCGATAATTCACGGAAGTGTTACAAATCCCAGCTTTTCTCCGGGAAATAGTTCGGTATTCGTACTATTTCTTTACGTTGGCCTGACAGCGGTTTTTCTTGACAATCACTCCGAAACGTGCTATTCTGTGCTTATTACAGGCGATGAAGGGTTTGGCAGCCCAGAGCTGCGGGAGGAAATGCCCGCCGGACGCCCCGTTACCGGCGCAAGAGTGTGGGACATCCAAATTCAGGTGGAACCACGGACGAGTTATCGTTCGCCCTGATGCTAAATCAGCATCAGGGCGTTTTAATTGTCAAAGGAGCGTCTATGAAAAAGCGGATACTGGCCCTGCTGCTGGCGGCTCTGCTGGGACTGACGGCCTGCGGCGCACCGGCGGAAACGAGTGCGCCCACAGGGGAGATATTCATTTACGGAGAGGAACACGCCAACGCCGCCTGCCTGGATAAGGAGCTGGCGCTGTGGCAGACCTGCTACGGTCAGGGGATGCGTCACCTGTTCATAGAGATGGGCGCAGGCTCCGCGCTGCTGCTGAACCGCTGGATGGCGGCAGAGGACGATGCCTATTGGGATATGGTGTACGGCGCCTGCGAGGGGACGCTGTTCCATGCGAAGGTGGTGGCGGATTTTTACCATCAGATTAAGGAGACGTGTCCGGACACGATATTCCACGGCTTTGATATAGAGCATCAGTATGCCACCTCCGGCGAAAAGGCGCGCCAGCTTCTGGAGGACGAGGGAAAGACCGACACCGACGTATACCGCGAGGTAGAGCGGAGCATCAAGCAGGGCGCCATGTACTATCGGCGCGGCGCAGACGATAAGGCCGACGTGCAGCGGGAGTACGCCTTGGCGATCAATTTCTGCACCGCCTTCGACGCACTGGGCGGCGTCAGCGTGGTGGCCTTCTGCGGCGGCCCCCACGCCGACCCCAACGGGATGGATCACCAGACCGGCACCGTACCCTCCATGGCGGCCCAGATCGCGGCGCACTACGGCAGCAAGGTGACACTGACCTGTGCCAATCTGGCGCGTTCGACGAAGCCGGAACTGAAACCGCTCCGCACGGACACGTTGACCATCTCCGGTGAAGCATACGAAGCCGTCTACTTTGGCGAGCAGGACATTTCTGACTGGAGCAAATACGCCAGTCGTGAGTTCTGGCGTGTAGAGGGCGGATACGACGCCTTTTCCACGTGGCAGACCACAGGAGATCAGCTGCCGGAGAGCAACTACCCCATGGCGCTGCATCAGAGGGAATTCTATGCCATTCTGTACCACCTGCCGGACGGCAGTACAGAATGGTGGTACGGTGTTTCCACAGATCAAACAGACTGGTATACGGGAATCGTGACCGTGCAGGTAACGCCGCCGGTAGCGGCTGTAGCGCACGGCATCCAGCGCGGCCCACACCACGAAGATAGCCACGATGAGCAGCACCACGCCCATGATAGATGTGCCGCCGGCAGGCGCGGACGGAGCATACCAGCCGCTGTCGCCGCTGCTGCCGCTGCCGCCCAGCTGTGCCTGGGCGTAGAACACATCCGCCTGACGGAAGAAGGCCGTCACGGCGCTGTCGAAGTCGCCGTCATAATAGGTGGTCTCAATGGCCTGGCTCAGCTGGCTCTGCTGGGTATCGGTCATGACGTAGCCCACGTTGTCACCGCAGTAGACCTGCCAGTCGCCGTCCTTTACCAGCACCAGGATCATGTCGTTCTGACCCAGTCCCCACGCCTCGCCCAATTTGGCGGCGTAGTCCTGACCCTCCCAGCCCACCAGCTTATCGATGGTGGCCACGGCCACCACGGCGTAGTACTTGCCGTCCCAGCTGCCGTTATAGTCCCGGATCAGCTGCTCCGTCTGGTCGCTCAGCAGACCGGCATCGTCGCAGATCCACTGCTTGTACTGCACGTCCAGCAGCGCCGTGGGCGTTTTGGCTATAAACGTGTCCTTCCGGCTCTGGCCGATGAACACGGCGGCAGCGATGGCCAACACCAGCACCACCAGCGCCACGCCGCGCTTTTCAAAAAACCTCATACGTATTCCCCTTTCTGAAGGAGATATAACCCTCTCAGCTCCGCAGCTCCATCAGCTTCTGCTTCAGCTCGCCCTCGATACGGCCCAGCGCCCCATTTTGCGCCCGCGCAAAACGGGGACCCCATTTATTCCACATCCTCGGGCGAAATGAATTCGCCCTGCGGCAAGGTTTTGCCCTGCAAAACGCTTGTACGCGCCTATGCGCGAGGCGGCTTCGCCGCTGGTCGAGCTGGGTCTGTGGGTCTTTCTGTCCTCTCAGCTCCGCAGCTCCATCAGCTTCTGCTTCAGCTCGCCCTCAATACGGCCCAGCTCGACCTCCGCCTCTTTCCGCTTGGCCGCGCCCTCCTTCTGGATACGGGCCACCTCGTCCAGGGTGGAGATCAGCTGCTGGTTGGTGTGCTGCAGCGTCTCGATATCCACAATGGAGCGCTCCGCCTCCTTGGCAGTGGCGATCGTGCCCATCTTCAGGGTGTCGGCGTTTTTCTTCAGCAGCTCATTGGTCATCTCCGTCACCGCGTTTTGGGCGGCGGTGGCCTGACGGCTGTGCTCCATGCCCAGCGCCAGCACCATTTGGCTCTTCCACAGGGGGATGGTGTTCACAAGGGAGGACTGGATCTTCTCGATCATCAGCGTGTCGTTGTTCTGCAGGAGCCGGGTCTGGGGGCCCATCTGGATGGACACCATGCGGGTCAGCTCCAGATCGTGGAGCTTCTTCTCGAACCGGTCGCACAGGCTCACCAGGTCGTTGTACGCCTGGGCGTCCTCCGCCAGGCCGCTGGCCTCCGCCTTCTTGCGCAGCTCCTCCAGCTCCGTGGAGCGCACCTCGGCCAGCCGCTTCTTGCCGGCCAGGATATACATGGTCAGCTCCTTGTAATACTTCAGGTTCAGCTCATACATCTGGTCAAACATGGCCACATCCTTGAGCAGGGTGATCTGATGATTTTCCAGATTCTGGGCGATCTTATCCACGTTGGCCTCTACCTTGTTGTACTGGGCCTTCATGGTCTCCAGCTTGTTGCCCGCCTTCTTGAACAGACCCTTCAGACCCTTGCGGTCCTCGTCCTCGCCGAAGCCCTTCAGCTCCACCACCAGCTGGCTCAGATCGTCGCCGATCTGCCCCATGTCCTTGGTGCGGACGTTGTTCAGCGCGTTCTCGGAAAAGGCCGCCACGCTCTTCTGTGCCGCCGCGCCGTACTGCAGCACCTGATTGGTGTCCCTGATGTCGATCTTGTGGGAGAAGTCCTCCACGGCCTTCTTTTCCTCCTCGGTGAGCAGGTTCTCGTCCATGTTCACCGGCTCGACCTTCTTCTCCTCTTCCTGGGGCACTTCCGGCGCTTCCGGTGTCAGGGTCAGGGTGGGCACCTCTGCCGCAGCGGCGGCGGTATCGTCAGGGCTCAGCGTCAGCTCGGGCATCTTGTTGTCAGTCATAGTCATCTATTCCTTTCTTGTATTTCTCTCGTTACAGCTCCAATGTGATGCCGCCCTCGTCGTCCCGGGGCGGTTCGGTCTGCGCCGGGGCGGGCTGCTCCTGGGCGGCCTTATGCAGCGCGTCCTCCGTCAGGCCCTCCCGGGCCATCATGTTCTCCAGCACCGTGATGTCGGTGGAGATGTCCAGCGCCTGGTCGCCGAACAGGCTGTCCAGCTGCTTCTCAAAGGCCAGCACGATGGTGCCCAGCATCCCCTCCACCTTCTCCATTGTGCTGCTGATGTTCTCGCCGTAAACGCCCTGACGGCTCAGCTCGTCATAGCTGCGCAGCAGCTTGATGGTGGTGGGCAGGTAGTAGGACATAAACTTCCGTATCTGGGGCAGCTTCTCCGGGTGGTCCTTCACATAGGCGAAGATACGCCCGCTGACCTCCTCCAGCCGGTCGATCTGACCGGACACGGTCTCGTCCTGAATGCTGTCGTTCAGGGTGCGCATGGTCTTGATCGCGCCGTCCCCGTCGGCGATCATCTTATCCAGCTCCGGGTTGCCGGTGGTCACCGGCTCCTCCGGGATCTCCACTTCCTCTGTCACATCCCGGCAGAACCGCCGCGCAACGATGGCCACGACGGCGCTGGCCGCCGCCGCCAGCAGGAAATGGCCCACCTGGTACAGCGGAAACAGCAGCCCGTACAGCAGCCACGTCACCGCTGCCGCATAGATGGGCGCAGCCGACCTGTGGACGATGGTTTTTGTTTTCAATCCTGTCGCCTCCCGTCCGAATTTACTCGCACAGCATGATAATACTGTATTATACTATACCCCACTTCCCCGGTCAAGTTCGTTTCCTTCCCGGTAACGCCCGGCAGCGGCGAAAAAACCATTTCCCACCGACGGAAAATATGGTATACTCTACCCAAATAAGGAAAGGTGTGATAGATACATGACCATCCCTGACCGTATCGCCCTGCTGCGCCGTGAGCTGTCCCGCCGCGGCCTTGACGGCTGTCTGGTCGTTACCGACGACTTCCACGGCTCGGAGTATGTGGGCGACCACTTCAAGACCCGGGAGTACCTCTCCGGCTTCACCGGCTCTGCCGGCACGCTGGTGGTCCTGCCGGATCAGGCCGCCCTGTGGACGGATGGCCGCTACTTCCTTCAGGCGGAGCGGCAGCTGGCGGGCAGCGGTATCGACTTGATGCGCGCCGGCCAGCCCGGTGTTCCCAAGCTGTCCGATTTCCTGGCGGAGCGGCTTCCTGAGGATGGCGTGCTGGCCTTCGACGGCCGCACCGTCAGCACCCGGCTGTACCGCACGCTGACCGATGCCCTCGCCTCGAAGCACATCCGTCTGGACGGCAGCCGCGATCTGGCGGATGAGGTCTGGCCCGACCGTCCGCCGCTGTCCGCCCAGCCCCTCTGGCCGCTGGAGAGCGACGTGTCTCGCCGGGAAAAGCTGGCCCTGCTGCGGGCAAGGATGGCGGAAAAGGACGCCGCCCACCTGCTGCTCACCGACCTGACCGACATCGCCTGGACACTGGGCCTGCGGGGCGGCGATGTGGAATGTACCCCTGTGTTCCTGTCCTTCCTGCTGCTGAATGAGACGGACGCGGTGCTGTTTGTCCAGTCTCAGTCCGTCTCTCCGGCCATCGCCGACGCGCTGGTCACTGACGGCGTGACCCTCCGTCCCTATGAGGACATCTACGATCACCTGTCCTCCCTGCCGCCGGATGACCGCGTCCTGCTGGACAGCGCCACCGCCAACTCCCACATCACCCAGTCCCTCGCCCCCCGGCAGATCATCGACGCCCCCTCCCCCGCCACCGCGCTGAAGGCCGTCAAATCCCCCGGCGAGCAGGATGGCTTCCGCCGCGCCCACCTGCTGGACGGCGTGGCCCTGACCCGCTTCCTCTACCGGCTGAAGACCGCCCCGGCGGGGCTGACGGAGCTGTCCGCCGCCGCCCTGCTCCACGATCTCCGGGCGGAAAGTGAGGATTTCCTTCAGGACAGCTTCAGCACCATCGTGGCCTACGGCCCTCACGGCGCGGTGGTGCACTACGAGCCCACAGCGGAGACGGACGTACCGCTGGAGGCCCGCGGCCTGCTGCTGTGCGACAGCGGCGGCCACTACCGGGGCGGCACGACGGACGTGACCCGCACCGTGGCCCTGGGCCCGGTGTCCGATGAGGCGCGCCGCCTGTCCACCCTGGTGCTGCAGGGCCACATCCGCCTGGCTATGGCCCGCTTCCCCCGGGGCGTGTCCGGCGAAAACCTGGACGTGCTGGCCCGCCAGCCCCTGTGGCAGCAGGGTCTGGACTACGACCACGGCACGGGTCACGGCGTGGGCTGCGTCCTCAGCGTCCACGAAGGGCCTCCCTCCATCCGCTGGCGCATCGCGGAAAACACGCCCCACCCCGCCTTAGAGCCGGGCATGGTCGTCTCCGACGAGCCGGGCTATTACGAGGCCGGCCAGTTCGGCATCCGCCACGAGAGCCTGCTGCTGGTGCAGCCCGCCGACGACCCCTTCCTCCGCTTTGAGGTGCTGACCCTCGCCCCCTTCGACCGGGACGCGCTGGACGCTTCCCTGCTGACCGATGAGGAATGCACCTGGCTCAACGGCTACCACCGCCGGATCTGTGAAGCCCTTTCCCCTTACCTCCCCCCGGAGGAGCGTCAGTGGCTGTGCATCGTGACCCAGCCGCTGTAAAGAAAAGAAGAAAACCGTGGCTGCGCCACGGTTTTCTTTATACTTCGTTCACACATTCCGTCCGAAATGTGTATATACTATGGTTGTTGATGGGGCGTCTCCGCTGCCAGCACGTCCTCCGTGTCCGCGCCGCACAGCCGGATCAGCTTTTCCGCCAGGATCTTGGAAAACCCGGCGATCAGCGCGCTCTCGATGACCAGCAGCTCCACGGCGTTGTCGCAGCTCTGCTCCGTGGCGGCACGGATTCCCTCCGCCCCGGACTGCACCTGCTGGTTGAAGAACAGCCCCACCCGCCGGAACTTCAGCGAGTAGTCCTCATACACCGCCCGCACGTTGGTCTCGCCGCCGTCCTGGGGCAGGATCTTCTGCACGTCGCTGATGCTCAGGCTCTGCTTCATGGTCAGGATCATGATGAGATACGCGATGTGGATGCGGTGATACTTCCGCTTCACCGGGGCGGGCATGATCTTCAGCCGCACGTAGTTGTTGATGGTGGACGAGGTGACGAATTTCTCCTTGCTGCCTGTGGGCGTGGGGATGAACGTCAGATACTGCTCCAGCAGCACGATGACCTGGTCCATATACAACCCTAAATCCGGGATGGTCTCCCAGTCCGGCAGATGATAATCGGTGATAAACCTGTCCCACCGGGCCAGCTTGTGGGAGATAAGACTCTTGTCATATTGCATAGCGATGCCCCCGTATCATTTTCTGCGGCTCATTATATCAGAAAACATATAGAAACGCAACAAAAGTTCTTTGGGAATGTATTGACTCACGATACCTAATATGCTATATTAGATAAAAAGTGAGAGGGAGGCGTTTCCATGGAACGTGCGTATATTTACGGCGACTCACTGCTGAAAGCCACCGTGCCCGACGAGGAGATGCGTTATCATTTCCACCTGCCGGAGGTGATGGCCCACTACCCCACCGACCGGCTGGAGGTGGTAAACCGCGCCAAAATGGGCGCCACCGTGACCAAGGGTCTGTCCCTGGTGGAGCACGACGCGGCCCGGGGCATAGATGCCCGCTGGGCGCTGGTGGCCTACGGCGGCAACGACAGTGACTTCGACTGGCCCGCCATTGCCGCTGCGCCGGAGGAGGAGCATCTGCCCCACACGGTGCTGCCGGAGTTCGTGGAGAAGCTCCGCTGCGTCGTCAAAATTCTGTGCGACGCCGGCGTTCAGCCGGTGCTGATGACGCTGCCCCCTATCGACAGCGTCCGCTATTTCAACTTCATCTCCCGCCGCAGCGACGGCCAGCGCATCCTGGACTGGCTGGGCGATGTGGGGCGCATTTACCGCCATCAGGAGATGTATTCCGACGCCGTGGCAGCCCTGGCTATGGGCGAGGGTCTGCCGCTCATCGACGTCCGGCGGCAGTTCCTGCCGCTGCGCGACCTGCCCCGGCTCATCGCAGCCGACGGCATCCATCTGACCATGCCCGGCTACCGCCAGCTCTTCGACACGCTGGCCGACTGGGTACGGGAACAACTGCCCTGACGGGCGCAAAGGAGCGAAAAGCTATGGTTCGTATCATGACTGACAACGCGGCCAATCTGCCGCCGGAGCTGCGTGAGCAGTACAACATCCGTGAGATCTGCCTGACCTATACGGTGGACGGCAGTCTGGTGGACGGCAGTGCCCCCTTCGACGGCCACGATTTCTATGAGGCCCTGCGCCGGGGCGCGGAGGTCAAGACCTCCATGATCAGCCCCGCCGCCGCCCGGGAGGCCATTGAGCCGGCTCTGGCCGCCGGTGACGATGTGCTGTTTCTGGGCATTTCCGGCGGCGTCAGCGGCACGTGCTGGGGCGTGGGCCTGGTGGCCCAGGAGCTGGCCGCCGAATATCCGGGCCGCCGTGTCCAGGTGCTGGACACCCGGGGCGCATCCCTGGGCGAGGGCCTGGTGGTGCTGGAGGTGGCCCAGCTGGCCCAGCAGGGCGCGGACATGGACGCCATCGTGGCCCGGGCCGAGACACTATGCGGCAAGATGCGCCAGCACTTCATGGTGGATGACCTGAAATTTCTGCGGAAGGGCGGGCGGCTCTCCGGCGCGGCGGCTCTGGCCGGCACGCTGCTGCAGATCAAGCCCATTCTCCAGGGCGACGAGAACGGTAAGATCGTGGTCCGTACCAAGGAGCGCGGCCGGAAAAAGGCCATGGACACCCTTATCGCCCTCTATAACGAGCTGGTGGAGGATAAGTCCGCCCCGGTGGGCATCTCCCATGCCGCCGCTCCGGCGGAGGCGCTGCACCTGACCACCCGCCTGCGTCAGAGCGGCTGCACCGGCCCGATCCTGTCGGTGTGCCATGAGCCTGTCACCGGCGCTCACGTTGGCCCGGGGATGCTGGCCGTATACTTTTACAGCGAGACCTGGCGCTGACACAGACCCACACAAAGAACCGCCCTTAGGCGGTTCTTTTTTCTTCGCAACCTGAAGTAGCCCCCCTCTTTCAAAAATTTCCCCACCGCAACCTGAAGTTGATGGACAAATCCCCCTATCTGCCTGTATAATAGGGGCAGAAAAAGAAAGGAGGTCCGCCCATGCCAAACATCCGCTGCAAGACCTGCGGCCGCACATACAGCTACGAAAAGCAGGGTATGTGTCCCAAATGCGGCGCATACAACCGCCCGCCCCGCCGGGAGCGGGTCGATCCCGACGGCAGCGTTCACTATCTGGATGACCGCAGTGCCATCACCGGCGTCGTGCCGAACCACCCCCGGGATAAGGTGTGCTTTGAGGAAAAGGTCTGCTACGAGGCGCAGACGAAAAAGCCCTCCGCCGCCGGTACGGTGCGCTTCGCCGTCGAACGCTTTTCAAAAATGCCCAAGAAAAAGCGGGAAAGTGCCGCCGCCTCGCTGGTGGGCGTGGTACTGGCGCTGATCTTCTTTATAAGCGGCATCCGGTCCTGTCAGGCCGATCTGGCGCGCCGCTTTACGACCCCCGAGCCGGACTATCCCATCTCCGAACCGGTCTATCCCGCATACGAGGCCGAAGCCGACAGCGTCCTGACGTATGAATACAGCAGCGGCGACTGGCCGGACTACGACGGCAGCGGCTGCTGCCACCCCGGCCAGCGGTTCGAGCTGATGGGTATGTGGCCCTATGTCAGCAGCCTGTCGGTGGAGGACGATGTTCTCATCGCCACCGTCCAGTACTTCCCTGACGACGCCATTGCCCCCGACCTGGTGGTCACGCTGGATGACAATTCGACGATCACCATCCCCTGCTTTGACGCGGAGTACCCCTTTACCTACGACCTGTCCCTGCTGTCGGAGGAGGAGCGCTATCACGCCGCGCTCTACACGCTGGACTTCCCCGATGCGTATAATGCCGGCGGCATCACCGCCCCCACCGGGGATGTGATCCGGGTGGATGTGACCGAGGTTCTTTACTGAGCGCCGCCCGTGGAAAGGAGATATACCCATGCACCTGGCCCATACCGCCCTGTTTGCCTCTGATTTGGAGCGCACACGGGACTTTTTCACCGCCTATTTTGACTGCGCCGCCGGGCCGCTGTACCACAACAAAAGCACCGGCTTCCGCTCCTATTTTCTCACCTTTTCCGGCGGCGGATGTCTGGAGCTGATGGGTATGCCCGGCATCGCCCCGGCAGACGGCCTGCGCCGCCGTGGGCTGGATCACATCGCCATAGATGTGGGCGGCCGCCAGCAGGTGGACGCGCTGACCACCCAACTGGCCGATGACGGCTATGAGATCCTCAGCCCGCCCCGCACCACCGGCGACGGCTACTATGAGAGCTGCATCGCCGGACCGGACGGCCTGCGCATCGAGATCACGGGATAACAAAACGGAGACGGCATATGCCGTCTCCGTTTTGTTATCTGCTCAGCTGTACTGGCGGATGACCGCCGTGACCTTGCCCAGCAGCGTGGCCTCCCGGCCATCGATGGGCTGGTAGTTCTCGTTTTCCGGCAGCAGCCACACTTCTCCGTTGCGGCGGCTCAGCCGCTTTACCGTGGCCTCGTCCCCCAGCAGCGCCACCACGATCTCGCCGTTGTAGGCCGTGGGCTGCTGATGCACCACCACAAAGTCGCCGGGCAGGATGCCCGCATTGAGCATGGACTCACCCCGGACACGCAGGGCAAAATACTCACCCTCCCGGCCGCCGGTGTCGAAGGTCAGATAATCCTCGATGCACTCCTGGGCCAAAATCGGGCTGCCCGCCGCCACATCTCCCACCACGGGAATGCGGTCTGCCGGCGGCTCGATCCGCTGCGGCACAACGGGTTCGGCGGTTTTGGCCGGCTGGGCCAGCGTCAGAGCGCGGCCCTTGCCCGCTCCCTTGGTCAGCACGCCCAGCTCCTCCATGTGCTTGAGATGGAAGTGGACGGTGGAGGGTGATTTCAGACCCACCGCCTCACCGATCTCCCGGACGGAGGGCGGATACCCCTGCCGCTGTATGGTCTCGGCGATGTAGTCGTAGATCCGCTGCTGCATCTTCGTCATCTGCGCCATAGTCATTCCCCTTTCGCCGCGTTTTTTCAAGGAAAGTATACCATACATATCAAGAAATTGCAACATTTGTTCTACACTTTTTCAAAAATAATTCCGGGAAAAAGTGCCGGATTTGCTCTTGCATTACGTGGATTAGTATGATAAAATAAGCGATACTGTGATATTGATGTCCTCAGGGGCATGGAATTAGTGGGAGGAGTTCATTATGATCTTTGTTACGATTTTACAGCTGCTGGCCGGCCTGATCCTGATTCTGGTCGTGCTGTTCCAGTCCGGGAAAAGCCAGGGCCTGTCCGGCACCATCGGCGGCATCGCGGACAGCTATATGAGCAAGTCCAAGGCCAAGAGCCTGGACGCCAAGTTGGCCAAGGGCACGAAGTGGGTCGGCGCTGCGTTCATCGTTCTGACGCTGGTCATCAACTGCATGCTGGCCGCCGGCATGAACGCCTGAGCTTCCAGTTTCTGCCAGATTATCTTGAAATTATCTTGAATTTATCTTATAAATACCTGGAAATCATCCTGATTTTTCTTGAAAAAAACTGGAAAAACTTTATATGAACCTGAAAAGACTTCCGGACCACGTCCGGAAGTCTTTTTTGCACTTTTCAGGGGGCGCTGCGGTAGGTGACGCCGGGTTCGGGGGTGACGTTTTTCAGGGCCAGCAGCTCAGACACGGTGACGAACACGTACCCCTGCTGCTGGAGATGGGCAACGGCCTTGAGGGCGGCGTCTACGGTGTTGAGATAGCGGTCGTGGAGAAGGACGATGTCGCCGTCGCCGGTGCATCGGTAGATGACATCGAGAATTTTATCGCAGTCCTTCGTGCGCCAGTCCTCCGTGTCCACCGACCAGTTGACCAGAGGGACGGTGAGCCTGGCAGCCTCGTCATCCGTCAGCAGGCCGTAGGGCGGGCGCACCCAGTAGTCGCCGTCGCCCAGCAGCTCGCGGAGCAGGTCTTGTAGTCCTCGGAATAGGGCTGCTCCTGTTCGATTTTATAAAGTTCGCCGCCGGTCAGTTCGGCCAGCATGTTGGCTGCTTTTTCTGTATTGCCGACGGCAATGCGGCGGTACGCACCGCCAAAGTAATTTTCTCCCGCACGGGAATAGTATGCGATCAATGCTGCCATGTCAAAACTCCTTTTCACTTCATGTTATTGCAAAGAACATCTCAGAATATGAAATGCAAGAGGTAACACGATGATTGACCTGTATGAACTGCGGCAGCTTACAGCCTTTGCTGATCTCGGTACATTGAGCAAGGTCGCCGAAGAATTTCACATTTCTACACCGTCTGTAACGCGCTCCATGCAGCATCTGGAGGATGCTTTTGGCGTGCCGCTGTTTATCAGAGGGAAAAATAGAATTGAACTGAATGACACGGGAAACACGGCGGTGGAGTATGCCCGAAAACTCCTCGCTGAAGCGGAGCAGGCCGTTGCGCAGGTACGCGCCTTCGATCAGCGGCAGCGGACGATCCTTGTGAAATCCTGCGCGCCTGCGCCGCTTTGGGAACTTTTGAAAGCACTCAACGCCGCACAGCCGGAAAAAATGGTTGCTTCCGCCATCTGCCAGAATGAAGAGGTCCTGCGCGCATGGCAGGACGGCTCGTGCGACATTGCCGTTCTGCCGTTTCCGATTGACGGTGGAAGCCCTTTTATGCAGGAAAACCTGTTCGTCTGCGTCCCGAAAGATCATGAACTTGCAACGCACAAATCCCTGACATTTGCAGACATCAACGGCTTCAATTTTCTGCTGCGCACGGAGCTTGGCTTCTGGGATGCCCTCTGCCGCGAAAAATGCCAGCATCCAAGTTTTTGGTGCAGACAGATAATGCTGTGTTTGACAAACTGGTTCGGGCTTCCTCGCTGCCGTGCTTTAGCACGGATTATGGAAATCTTCAGGACGGCTATCCGGAGCGGGTCAATATCCCGTTGGCGGATGAAGAAGCCCATGTGATATTCTATCTCGCAAAGAAATAACAACCGGCGGAGAAGGACTTCCTTCTCCGCCGGTTTGCGTCGTCATAGATATCTGCCGGTGATACTGTTTTTGTTTTCCCGGATCTCCTGCGGCGTGCCGCTGGCGACGATCTGCCCGCCCGCGTCGCCGCCGCCCGGCCCCATGTCGATCACATAGTCGGCGTTTCGGATTACATCCAGATCATGTTCAATGACAATGACCGTCGCGCCATTGTCCAGAAGCGCCTGAAAGACGCCGAGCAGCACCCGCACGTCCAGCGGGTGCAGCCCGATGGAGGGTTCGTCGAAGACGAAAACAGAATCGGTCTGCGTTTTGCCGATCTCGCTTGCCAGCTTGAGCCGCTGCGCTTCGCCGCCGGACAGGCTCGGTGTTTCCTCGCCGAGCGTGAGATAGCCAAGGCCAAGCTGCCTGAGAATGTTCAGCCTTTGGCTGACGGTTTTCATGTCCTTACAGAAATCGATGGCAGAATTCACATCCATATCCATCAACTCCGGCAGAGACGCGGATACGCCTGCCTTGTTTGTGAGCCTTATATCATAGGCGGCCCTTGTATAGCGCGAGCCACGGCAGTCCGGGCAGGGAATGTCAACGTCCGGCAGGAACTGCACGTCGAGGCTTACTACGCCCGTTCCGTCGCAGCCGGGGCAGCGGAGTGAGCCGGTGTTGTAGGAAAAATCGCTTGCCTTATAACGCTTTTCTTTTGCGTCAGTGGATTTTGCATAGAGTTTGCGCAGTTCATCATGCACACCCGCGTAGGTGGCGACCGTTGAGCGGACGTTGATACCAATGGGTGTTGCGTCAATGAGTTTGACGTGCGCGATACCATCAGCTTTGATTGCACGGATATGTGCGGGCAGGGAACTGCCGTTGATATTAGCGTCCAGTGCGGGAACGAGGCTTTCCAATATCATCGTGGTCTTGCCAGAACCCGATACGCCTGTTACAACCGTCAGCCGTCCTTTCGGAATATTGACCTCAAGCGGTTTGACCGTGTGAATTTGGGAGGTGGACAGATGAATCGTGCCGCCTGCAAACAGCGCGTCCTTTGCGGCACAGGTGCGCAGCCTCGTTTCGGCTTTGCCGGAAAGAAACGGCCCGATCTGCGAGGCCGGGGTTTCTTCTATGGTGGGAATTGTCCCCTCGGCAATCACATGCCCGCCCTTTGCGCCCGCCTCCGGCCCCATTTCGATAATCCAGTCGGCTTCCTTCAAAATCTGCGTGTCGTGGTCAACCAGAATCACGGAATTGCCGTCTGCAACTAAATCGTGCATTACCCCGGTCAGGCCTACAATATTGGACGGGTGCAGACCGATGGACGGCTCGTCCAGCACATACAGAACGCCGGTTGTCCGATTGCGGACAGCGCGGGCCAGCTGCATCCGCTGGCGCTCGCCGGTGGAGAGCGTGGACGCGGAGCGGTCAAGCGTCAGGTAGCCCAGTCCCAGATCCATCAGCCGTTTGGCGGGGCTCTGGAATGCCTCGCAGATGCTTTCGGCCATCGGGCGCATTTCCTCCGGCAGACTGCCGGGAACACCCCGTACCCACTCTACCAGCTGTGACAGTGTCATCGTGCAGGCTTCATCCAGCGAAATCCCTCGCAGCTTCGGCGCACGGGCAGCGCTGGACAGCCGCGTACCGTGGCAATCCGGGCAGATATCCTCTTTCAGAAATTTTTCCACGCGCTTCATGCCCTTCTCATCCTTGACTTTGGAAAGCGCGTTTTCGACGGTGTAAACGGCGTTAAAATAGGTAAAATCCAGATCTCCGGCCTGACCGGTATTTTGATTGTGATAGAAAATGTGCTTTTTCTCCGCCGGACCGTGGAATACGATGTCCTTTTCCTGCTCGGTCAAATCCCGGAACGGGATATTCGTCCGCACGCCCATTTCACGGCAGATGTCCGTCATGAGCGACCACATCAGGCTGTTCCACGGCTCCCTCGTCGATGGTCAGCGTATCATCCGGCACCAGCGACGCCATATCTACGGTGTGTACCATTCCCGTTCCGCCACATTTTGCGCACGCGCCCTGCGAATTGAACGCCAACTCCTCAGCCGACGGTGCATAAAAATGTGCGCCGCACGCCGGGCAGACCAACTCTTTTCCGGCTGCGACCAGAAGGGAAGGGGAGAGATAATGCCCGT
>OLOV01001370.1_pt1 | contig 19112 bp, 13 predicted proteins | sample 1672931 | NCBI WGS metagenome assembly OLOV01 (sample SAMEA3136738, study PRJEB25190) | human gut metagenome | biome: human gut; feature: human-associated habitat; material: faeces | place: Austria | collected 2013
CGAAATGGCGCGGTTCGTGGAAATGTGCTTCGACCCCGGCTCGGCTATGAACGAAAGACTGAAGGCAACGCTTGTGCAGATGCTCTCGGAGGTGGATACGAAATGAAAGCCGTGATTTACGCCCGCTATTCCTCGGACAGCCAGCGGGAAGAATCCATTGAAGGTCAGCTCCGCGAGTGTACGGAGTATGCCGAAAGAAACGGTATCACCGTCCTCCGCAGTTACATCGACAGAGCCTTGTCCGCCAGAACCGCAGACAGACCGGAATTTCAAAATATGATAAAGGACAGCGAGCAAAAGCTGTTTGATGTGGTGCTGATATGGAAGCTCGACCGTTTCTCCCGCGACCGCTATGACAGCGCCCACTACAAGCGGATTCTCAAAAAGAACGGCGTGAAGGTCGTATCCGTCAAGGAGAATATCTCCGACGGGCCGGAGGGTATCATCCTTGAATCCATGCTGGAGGGCTACGCCGAATATTACTCCGCTGAGCTGTCCGAAAAAATCCACAGAGGGCAAAAGGAGAACGCCCTGAAAGGCAGAAACAATGGTGGCGGCATTCCGCTTGGCTATCTGCTGGATAAGAAAGAGCAGAAGCTCGTTCTCGACCCTGTTACAGCTCCGCTGGTGCGGGAGATTTTTCAAAGATATGCTGACGGCGAAATTGTCCGCACCATCGTGGAGGACTTCAACAGGAGGGGGCTGAAAACGAAAAGCGGCAAGCCATTCTCTCCGAATAGCTTCAACCGCATTTTGAAAAATCGCAAGTATATCGGAGAGTATCGTTATCAGGATGTAATTATCCCCAGCGGCGTTCCTGCGATATTGTCGGACGATGTGTTCTATCAGGTACAGGCACGGTTGGAGAAAAACAAGCGTGCGCCGGCAACGGCAAAAGCGGACGTTGACTACCTGTTGACAACTAAATTGTTTTGCGGACTCTGTGAGCGCATGATGATAGGCGAGAGCGGGACGAGCCATACGGGAGACAAGCATTATTACTACAAGTGCGCCGGGGCAAAGCGAAAGCTGGGCTGCAAGAAGAAATCCGTCAAGAAGGATTTCATTGAGCGGGCGGCAGTCATTCTGACCGTCAACAGAGTTTTGCGAGACGAGGAAATCAGCCGCATTGCCGACAGCATCCTTGCCTTGCAAAACAGCGAGGACACCACCATCCCGGCACTGAAAAAACAGCTTGCCGACACGGAGCGCGGAATAGAGAATATGCTGAACGCAATCCAGAAGGGAGTGCTGACCAGTTCCACAAAAGAACGTTTGGAGGCTCTGGAAAAACAAAGGGACAACCTGAAGATAGCCGTCCTGCAAGCGGAGCTTCAAAAGCCCAAGTACACCAAAGAGCAGATTGTGAGCTGGATCGGGCAGTTCAAATACGGCGACGTAAACAGCCGTGAGTACCAAAAACGTATCATAGATACCTTCGTCAACTCCCTGTACCTGTTTGACGACAGGCTCGTCATCACCTACAACTTCAAAGGCGGCACGGAAATAATCACACTCAAGGATGTCGAGGCCGTCTATGGTTCGGATTTGAAAGCGATGTCTCCACCAGTAAAAAGGCATCCGAACGGATGCCTTTTTACGTTCAACAATAATCTCAAAGGCATTCCACGAGTGACCCGGGATGATCGTCCGGGGCCTGCAGTATGGGCAGCAGCGCGATGCAAAGGATCGCCACAGCAGCACATGCGGCAAAGCCTGCACCCAGCGCATGTGCCCGTGCAGCACCTTTTGGGGGAAGCGGCCTCTTTTTAAAGGTTGCGCGTGATGCGTTCCGCCATCTCGGGCGTGACTGTTATATGGTCCATAAGCACATCATATCCGCCTTTTTGTTTATTCCTCATATCCATCGTTTTTGTTCTGCGACTCCGCCATCAACCAATCATAAGATAAGAGAAACTGTGCCGCTTGCGCCTTTCGTGCAGCCATAAAAGCTGCGGGGAGGGTCCCGTGCCTCAAGCATCAAAGGATTTTTCCCAAATCCGTGCGAAGCACTTCCCCATCCTGCAGCGCGATTACGCCGCCGAGCAGGACCAGCCGCACGCCCTCGGGCGGGAGGGCGGGTTCGGCAAAGGTGGCTTTGTCCTTCAAACGCTTCGGGTCAAACACGGTTACATCCGCCGCGCGCCCTATGCCAAGCGTACCGCGGTCAAGGCCGAAGCGCGCCGCAGCTTCACACGTGGTCTTTGCAATGCCTTCGTTCAGCGAAAGCAGCTTGCGTTCAAATACATATTGTGCAAGAAAGCGGGCAAACGCGCCCGCCGCACGCGGGTGGCCCGCACCGTTAAGCAGAACGCCGTCGCTGCCAAGCATGGTGCGCGGATGCGTAAGCGCCATATCTACCTCGGCGCCGTTCATCACATGGGCGATGGTCAGGTATTCCGGGTGCTCCCGGCGCACCTTCTCAAACACCTCCATGTTCGGGATGAAGCCTTTGTATTCGCCATCGGTCAGTTCGATGCGCGTTACATCATGGTAGCGATCCAAAAAGCCATCGTCATACGTCGTTGCGCCGATGCTTGTGCAGAACGCATCATACGGGTAGCAGTCGATCCTTACGTCAAGGCCTTCTGCTGCGGCGCGGCGATCCACATAGGAAAGCACCTCCGCCATCTGGCCGTAAGCCGCCATGCTGCCGATGTGGGAAATTTGCAGCCGAACGCCCGTGCGACGGCCAATTTCAAGAAATTCTTCAATCGCGTCATAAATTTCAAACGCATCCCCGCGCACATGGGCGGCAAGAACGCCGCCAAAACGCTTTACAACCGCCGCCATGGCGCACATTTCGCCAAGCGTCATGCCGGGCTCATAGCGTATGCCCATGGAAAGGCCCTTCGCCCCTTCGGTTAGCTGCCGTTCCAATGTTTCGCACATGGCGGCAAGGGTCGCTTCGTCCACGGGAGCATACTTATTTCGCGCGCCGCAAAGCCTGCGAATTGTCGTATGCCCGGCAAGCAGGGCCATGTTAACGGGTTGCTTTCCATCATAGGCTGCGCAGTAGGCGGGCAGATCGCTCGGCGCATCGCCGCAGTTGCCGGCCACAAGCGTGGTAACGCCCTGGCGGAGTGCCCGCAGCGTAATGTCGGCCTCGATATGCCCCGCGCGCAGGTCGTCCTCATGGGAATGCGCATCCACAAAGCCGGGGGACACGATGTGCCCAGCGCAGTCGATTTCCGCAGTAGCGGGAAACGATTCGCTCGTAAGGCATGCGATACGGCCGTTTCGGATGCCCACATTCAGGATGCTTTGGATGCTGTTTGCCGGGTCACAAACCAGGCCGTTTTTCAGGATCAGGTCAAGCATTGCGGTATTCTCCTTGAAATCTGGTTGAAATTGTGCCGCTCGATTGGTGTCACGGCCTTATTGTAGTGGATTGCGGGGAAAATCACAAGCCCGCATTTGAAATGAGCGGCCAAAAGGCCGCTCATTTATGCGCGTTATTCCGCTTAGCCCGCATAGGGTACAGTTATAAAATACTCCGATTCCTCCACGCCGTTGATGCGCGCAACCCATTCGTCTGCATTGCGTGTGAACGCAATGGAACCGGTGCGGCCATCCTGCAGCGCAAAGCGTGCGGTAGAGGTTTCATCGCTTGCGGTAATGATGAGCTTTGTGCCAACGGGCAGCGTGGTTTCACCGCTTCCATCCAACGTTACGGGAAGCTCCGCCTTTGTCTCAAGAGCAGGGCCATACTCGCCCGTCCAGTTTTCCGGATCGTCCAGATTATCAATCGTGCGCTGCCAAAGCTCACCCTGAACGGGAGTGAACGTGAACGCCCCATCGCCTGTAAGCGTGTAGCGCCGCGCGCCCCACCATGTGCCGAGCACATCGATGTGATCCGCCACGGTGACAACGCCATCTTCATCCACACCCTGGAATTCGCCGCGCAGACCGCTGTAGTTGCCGCCATCGCGCGGCTCCTCATAGCGCGAAAGCACAAGCTGTGTTCCGTCAAAACGGCAGATGAGCGTTGCGTAATCGGCGGAGCAATAATCGCCGGAAAGCACGACCTCCAAAAGCCCGTCGTTTGGGTCGAGATCGATTACCTGCAGGGCGGTTACAATCTGGATCTCTGTAAGCCACTCCTCTTCGCCGACATGAAGCTCATGCACGGTTCCATCCGCCGCAGTAACGGTGATGGTATTGCGCATCCAATCATATTCATCCGTGGTGGTAACGAGCGTGACCGTTTCGGAAACGCCGTCCCCGTCAAGGTCGGCCTCACATTTTCCGTCCGCAAGGAAATCGATGGGCCTGAACGGTTCGCGCTCTGCATCTGCAAGCCCCTGCTGCACGACGAGTTTCAGCACAAGCGAGGACATTGCATCATCGCTCACGCCATCCGCCGTCCAAAGGGAATAGGTTGCGCCCGCTTCATACCATGTAGCGAGGCGGCCTCCTCCTTCCGCCGTTTTAATGTCGGCAGAAACGCCCTTGGCCTCAAATTCCCAGTTGACGCTGAGCGCTTCCTCCGCAAACGTTTCGTATACGCCGGAAATATCCTCCTCGCCCTTTGCGGCACGGTAGGTATACGCATGGCCATCCAGCGTGAAACCCACCTGAGCGACTGTACCGCCGATGATGGAATAGGAAACCTCCCCCGTATTTTGCGGCGCATCAATGGAAACGCCAAGATCCGCAAACGCTTCCGCGCTTTCCACCTCCGTTACCGGATTCGGAATTTGAACCGGGCTTTCGGAAGGCGCAAGGCCTCCGTTGCTGCCCACTGCGCATCCGACCGCAAGCGCCGCGCAAAGCAGCAGCGCCACCGACAGCGCGAATATCTTTTTCATAAAGTACCTCCGTTCTTTTATGGCACAGCGGTATCCCGCGAGACACATTTGAGTATTGTACTTAGAAACAGTACAGCAGGTTCCCGTTTTTGTAAAGAGACAGTTTGTAAACAAACGACAAAATCGGCCGCTCCCGAAAGATGCGACCGATGGTTTGGAACACAGCAATATGCGCGTGCGCGCTGCCGCACACGGGTCAGCGGATAATGCCGTTTTCATAAACGGGCACAACATCCGTCACATCCGGCGTAAAGCAGAAGCGGACGTCATCCGTGAATCCAAGGCGCACCAAACGGGCATAGTGGAACGTTGCGGAAAGATCCGCCCGGCCCTCCTGCCAGTCGGCATACAGCATGCAGCACACCTTTGTAATGTCTGTGGCTTCAACGGGGCCGGCCGCATGGCGGCATACCGCATCTGCGATTGCGCCTGCGGCAATCAGGTCATCGGCGGAAATCGCTCCGTCCGTGCCGGCGCAAACGATCAGGATATCGTCGCCGAGCGCAAGCGCGCGTTTGGCGACTGCCGTGCGGTTAATCATTGCGCCGATAAGCACATCCTTCGCCGCAGAAGAGCCGTGGATGGCGGCCGTGCCGTTGGAAGTGCTGATCACCACCGTTTTACCCTGCACATTTTCCGCGGAATATTCCGCGGGGGAATTGCCCAGGTTGAAATCCGGCAGCTTAATGCCGCCGCGTTCCCCGGCAAGCACGCAGTCCCGGATGCCGAGGCGGCCCGCAATGGATGCCGCTTCGCCGGGATCGACCGCAGGGATTACGCGTTCCGCGCCGTTCTTCACCGCCATGGTGATGCAGCTTGTGGAACGGAGCACGTCCACAACAATGACCGTGCTGCCTGAAATATGGCTGCTTATCATTTTCCCATATACGGGAACTACATCGATTCGCATATGATTCCTCCCTCGGTTGGCATAAACCCACCGATATTTTATTGTAGCAAATTTGCCCTGCATTTGCAATCAAAGGCGCGCAAAAAAGGGCGCAACCGCTTCCGTCACTGCATCGCCTGCGCAAAAAGGATGGCTGCCGCTGCGCCTACGATGCCGGAAAGCAGGGCCACTGCGACGGTTGCGCGGGTTTTACGGACGCCGACGGAGCCAAAATAAAGCGCCACGGTATAAAAAATTGTTTCTGTGGAACCGAGCATCAAGCTTGCAGCAAGGCCAAGAAAACTGTCAACGCCATGATTGTCAAACACATCCTGCAAAAGCGCAAGCGCTGCGCTGCCGGAAAACGGCCTGAGCACCAAAAGCGGAACAAGTTCTGCGGGAAGGCCAAGGCGGTGGAGAAGCGGCTCAATCCAGGAAATGAGCACGGAAAGCGCACCGGAGGAACGGAACAGATTCATCGCAATCAGCATAGCCGCCATAAACGGAAGCACTTGCACGAGAAGCGGCAGCGCCTCCTGTGCGCCGCGGGTAAAGGCATCGTAGACGTTCACGCGCTTGCAGAGCGCATAGCCCAGCAGCAGCAGAATCAGCGCAGGCATCACATAACTCATGCGCGCCCTCCAGCTTTCCGCCGGGTGCGGCCGCGCTGCGGGGCGCGGCGGCAGAGCAGCTTGCACAGGGCCACCGCAGAAGCAAACGCAAGGAGCGACGCGATGAACGTGGGCAGCACCACGCAGTAAACATCCAGCGAACCCGCGGCAGCGCGCAGCGCAAGCACGCTTGTGGGCAAAAGTTCCACGGCGGAGGAGTTCAGCGAAAGGAACATGCACATATCATCGGAAGCCGTGCCTTCCGGCACGCCGTCCCGGTCGGCAGCGGCGCGCAGTTCTTTCATGGCGGCGAGGCCGAAGGGCGTAGCGGCGCTGCCCATGCCGAAAAAGTTCGCGGCAAGGTTCAGCGTAACGGGCGCAACCGCACCGGGCGAACGCGGGAACAGGAGCGCAAGCGGCTTTCGCACGGCACGTGCAAGCGCGTCGATCAATCCGGCTTCCTTCGCCACATTCATTAAGCCCATCCAAAGCATATAAGCGCCCGCAAGCGAAAGAGAAAGCGTCACCGCCTCTCCTGCGCCTGCAAGCATTGCATCCATCGCGCCTTCGGCGTTTCCGCTTGCCACGCATGCTATGAGTCCTATAACGAGCATGATTCCCCAAAGCCAATTCATCATATCGAATCATATGCAGGTGTGGGCGCGGGCATGCTGCTTTGCAGGGCAGCTTCCTGAATTCCGCCAGCGAATCAGCGCAGGGAAGGGGGGCGGAGCCGAGCGAGAGCAGTGCGGGATGCAGCGAGGCGAAAGCCCAATGGCCTGCCCGCAGGCAGGTCGTTCGGTCCGTCTCCCGGCCCGAATTTCCGGCTGAAACCGGCAAGGAAGCCGCTCCTGCGGCAACGCAGCACGACCTTTGCGGGGGATTGCCGTATCCCTGCGGAGATAAGACCCATTTCCGGCCGTCAAAAAAGAGCGGCATATTGCCGCCCGAAGGATTGCGTCCTTATTCCCGGAACTGGTACTGGTAAAGCTTTGCATACATGCCGCCTGCGGCGATCAGCTCCTCGTGCGTGCCGCGCTCCGTGATGCCATCCTTGGTGAGGACGATGATCTCATCCGCATTCTTGATGGTGGAAAGCCGGTGCGCCACCACGATGCAGGTGCGGCCATGCGAAAGGTCGTTCAGCGCCTGCTGGATGAGCATCTCCGTGGCATTGTCAAGGGCGCTTGTCGCTTCATCCAGAATCAGGATGGAGGGGTTCTTCAGAAACACGCGCGCGATGGAGATGCGCTGCTTCTGCCCGCCGGAAAGCTTCACGCCGCGTTCGCCGACGCCGGTGTCATAGCCGTGATCAAGCGTCATGATATAATCGTGGATATGCGCCTTCTTGGCGGCCTCAACGATCTCCTCATCCGTTGCGTCCAGATTGCCGTAAGCGATGTTCTCCCGGATGCTGCCGTTGAAGAGAAACACGTCCTGTGCAACGATGCCGATGTTGCGGCGGAGCGATTCGCGCGTCAGGTCGCGTATATCCACACCGTCAATGTAAATCGTGCCTTCATCCGCTTCATAAAAGCGCGGGATCAGGTTGCAGATGGTCGTCTTTCCTCCGCCCGAAGGGCCGACGAGCGCAACCGTTTTCCCCGGCTCAATATGCATGGAAAGGTCATGGATGACCTTGCTTTCCACATCTCTGGCATCGCTGTTTTCATAGCGGAAACTGACGTGATCAAACACGATGTTGCCGCGAAGCGCATCCGCCTCGATGGTGCCGGTATCCGTTTCGTCCTTCTGATCCATGATCTCCACAAAACGCTGGAAGCCCGTCATGCCGTTTTGAAGCTGTTCAAATATGTTCACCAGCCGGTTGATGGGCTTTAAAAACATGGTGATAAACAGGATATACTTGGTAAAATCGCCGATGCTGATGCGCCCATAAAAGAAGAACAGGCCGCCCGCAACAAGCACGATCAGGTACAGCAGGTCGTTGAAGAGCGTCATGCTGGAATGGAACTTGCCCATTTCCCGGTAAGCACGACCGCGCGCCAGCTTGAATCGCTCATTCGCGCTATCAAACTTCCTGTTTTCGTGGGATGCGGCGGTGTAAGAGCGCGAAACGCGCATGCCGGCAATGGCCGTTTCCACGTTGGCGTTTACTTCTCCCACCTCCACGCGCGTGGCGCGGAAGGCTTCCTGCATCCCCTTGCGCAGTTTGGATGCAACGAACACCATCACCGGCAAAAACGCGAAGATGATAACCGTCAGCAGCAGGTCCGTGCCCGCGAGGATGATGAAGGAGCCCACCAGCATGATGAGCGAAAGGAACAGATCCTCCGGCCCGTGGTGCGCAAGCTCGGAAACATCCTGCAGATCGTTGACCATGCGGGAAAGGAGCGTGCCGGTTTTGTTTTCATCGAAGAAGGCAAAGGGCAGCTTCTGCATATGGCGGAACATATCCCGCCGCATGTCGCCCTGAATGCGCACGCCCACAATGTGCCCCCAATACTGGATGACGTAGTTGAGCACAGCCTTTACAAGGTAAATGCCGAGCAGCACGCCGGACCAGGTCAGAAGCAGCCTGAGGTTCTGGTTTGGCACATAATCGTCGATGATGTTTCCCGCGATGATCGGGTAAAACAGGTCGCACACCGCAACGATGAACGCGCAGGCCATGTCGATGGCAAACAGCTTCCGGTGCGGCTTATAGTAAGAAACGAAGCGCTTTACAAGGTGCATGGCGCAGGGAACCCCTCCTTACGTGATTGACAGATGACCGTTCCCGCCTGCGGCGGGGTGCTTTTTTGCTATTTTAGGATATGATATCCCCCTGATGGGAGATGAGCGTTGCATCATACACGCCATCCACACGCAGGAACTTTTCCACAAAGCCTGTCTCGTTTTCCCGGAGGCGCAGTTCCATCGTAAGCTCAATGCCGTCACGCTGTGCCGTCTTGGATTTCATGCGCGCGTTCGGCAGCTGTTTCACCATTTGGCGCACCTGCTGGCCCGCACCCTCGTGATAATGGAGGATGAGCAGGTACGGCATGCTGGCCTTGCCCTTGAACACCGTCAGCACCACCATGATCACGCCGATGGTAAGTGCTGCGATTACGGCGATGTCATAATACTTCGTGCCTACGGCAATGCCCTCGCCCACGGCCCAGAACATGAACACGGTGTCGATCGGATCCTTCACTGCCGTGCGGAAGCGGATGATGGAAAGCGCGCCGACCATGCCCATGGAAACCGCAAGGCTGTTGCTGATGAGCATGAGCATGAGCGAGGTGACCATCGTAAGCATGATGAGGCTCAGGTTGAAGTTGCGTGAATACATCACACCGCCGAACGTCTTCTTATAAATGAAAAAGATGAAAAGGCCGACCAGAAGCGCGATCAGGAGCGACGTGATCACCTGCAACGGGTTGAGCGTGATGGAGAAAATGTCTGAAAGGGAAAAATCGTTCATGGGAAAACCTCCGTGTCAATTTACAAATTACAATGGGCGATGGGAAATGCCCGCTCTGCATTGCTGCCTTCGGTTCGCTGAATTCAACCTGCCAGTTTATGCAGCAGCCTGCTTTTCAGTATAATTGACAATCCTGCATTGTCAATTATCAATTGGACCCGAATTGCCTTACAATTCAAATTTCCTGCACAAACAGTACTTGCTGACCGCGCTGCGCACATGTGCGTCAAGCTGTAAAAGCGAGCGGATGTATGTGGGCAGGTACTGGTTGAACTTCACCTCTAACACCATGTCGTAATCGTCGATCACGCGGTATGTGGGGATGTGCGCGTTAAACAGGTCCGTGCTGCGGTAGCCGGTGCGCACATCCTTGTCAAACGTCACGCGCACATCCTGCACGGGGAAGGTGTACGCCTCGCGCATATAATCCACAATCACGCAGGGCCTCAGCGGCTTTGTTGCAAACTCCGCAAACATGCGCCGCGCAAACGGCTCCGGCCGGTGCAGCAGGAAGGTATAATCCCCTTTTCTGAGCCGTTCGTATTCCTCCCGGGAAAGTGCAAGGGAAGTTTTCTTGATGTAGCCGCCCTCCTTGTGCTTGCATTCAAGCTTGATCGCCGCATCCGACATATTGTAAATGCGGATGCGGAACTTGTCCCGGTTGTCGATGCCATCCAGCTTTTCGCGGAAAGCGGAATCGTCCATGTCGTCAAGATACAGGCTGCGGATCAAATATTCCCCGCCGTTTTTTCGGGCATACTTGTCCTGCTCCATGGTGAGCGAAAGCTTCTTGGAAAGGAACGTGTATGCGCCCTGATTGATGTAATATTTCAGCTCGTGCCTGTACTGTGGGATCTTGCTCATCCGAACACCTCCTGCATATACGAATCGGAAAGGCCGAATTCCTTTTGAATCTGCTGTTTGAGCGACTCCGGGCGGCCGGATGCAAATTCGCGCATGATTTGCACCTGCTTTATGAAGCCTTCATAGGTGCCGCGCACTTCGTTGTGCTGCTTGACGCCAAGCCATGTTTCGCCGTTGAACTTTTCCCGTTCGCGCGCCACTTCCGGCTCCACCTGGGCGTATAGTTCATCGATTTTTGCAAGCACGGTCTCCGGGGCATAAATCGTGTTGAGCAGCTCCGCGAAGCGGCGGCAGAAGCGGTCGCGCCAGTCGCTGTTCTTCAAAAGTGCGTTGAACAGGTCGGAGCAGGGCTTGCTGGACAGCCTGCGGATGGAAAGGGTTTGATGATTGGTGCGGTTCTCGCTTGCGCCGAAGCTCCAGCAAAAATCATAGTAAATCCATTTCCACTTGCCGCCCTTGATCTTGTAATACTGGATGTTCCAAACATCGGAATTGGCGGAGTAGATCTCGCAGATCATGTAATCCATGAAGCTGTCGAGATCCACGCGCTCCTCTGCGTAGGCATAATTCGAAGCGGAAGAAAGGTCGTTTCCCGTGCCGTTGAGCCACGTCATAAACTCCTGCCACTCCGCGTTGGAGCCATAGTAAACAGAACCTTTGCCCGCCGAACGGATGATGTCCAGGTTCACGGTGTCGTCCGTACCTTCGTGCTGCGCAACGAAGAAGCGGTTGCGCTTTTCCTTCATGAAATACACGCCCCAGTATTCGCCGTTGAGGTAAAGCACATAGGGCTTATATGCCTGATAGAGAAAGTTTACGTCGCTGCCCACGAGCAGGCCCGCCGCCAGCTCATCGCGGAACTTGCCGCTGTTCTGATCCTGCGCCCCCGCGCGCAGGACGATCGATTTATATTCCGTGTAGTCCAAATCCTCAAAAAAAGGGTATGCCATGCGGTTGTCGCCATAAGCGTCCCGCGCAATGAGGTTGAAGCCCTTCTGCGCGCGCCCGCGCCCAAAGCTGCCCGCAATGCGCATGCCGATGTTCTGGGAAAAAACCTCGCGCCCGCTTTCGTCAAACACGCCAAGGCAGCCCAGCCGCTCCCATTCATCGGGCGCGGTTTTGGATTTCCAGAAGTTTGCCGTAGTAATCGCATCGCCATAGGCAAGCGTTGGGTCGTAATTTTCGCCGAACGCGTATATGCCCTTCTCGTTGCTCCAGAGGTTGTCCGGGTCCGTCACAAGCGTCACAACGGGCAGGCTGTGGTTTACATCGTCGCTTTTAAAAAGGAACGTGCCGGATACGGTGTAGTTGGTCACATATCCTTCGCGCATAGAAACCGCGCGCACTACGGTATTCTTCGTAACCTTGATAGGGCCGTCATATACCGGGGAGTTTGGCGTGGGGGTCGTACAATCGAGCGTGTAGTGGATGGTTTCGCCCTGAGGTGCGGAAAGCGCGATCTCGATCTCGCCGTCGTAAATGCCCGGCGTGGTCAAAAACTGCACCATGCCCGTCACGCCCTTCTGCCCTCTGCCATTCGCCGCGCCAAGCGTCGCCGTTTCAAAGCAGGCATACCTCCCGTCCGCATCCAAGCCATAGCTCATGTCGTTCAAAAAAGCGCCGGTTTGCAATTTGTCCATCAAAAGCCCGTCCGCACCGAACAAATAAATGGAAGCGCCCGCGGCGCTTAAGTTGAAGTTCGTGTGCAGGTCGTTCCTGGCATCCTTCTTATTTCCGCCGGAGGCATACACCACAAGATACTCCCCGGGCGCAAGCTCCGTGCCTTCCGGGAAAACCCACTTTGCCGGGTTCTTGGGATTGTCGGAAAGCGCGCAGCCAGAAAGGGAGACGGTTTCCGTCCCCCGGTTGCTCAGCTCTATGCAGTCGTAATATTCTCCGTCCGGCGCGGCCTTGGCGCTGATGTTCTTGCCGAGCGCCTCGGAGATGTAAACATCGCTTTTCAGGCGGGCCACGCTTGCTGCGAAGGCCTGATATCCCGCGTCATCGTTGGCATAGCCGGGTGTGGGGTGGGAGGTTTGCGCGAATTCCCCCGTGCCGTCCGGCATGCGCGCCATGGAACAGTCCGTTTCCTGCGCGGAATAGGAGAAGCTGTCCAAAATGGTGCCGCGCTTGCCGGAAAGCACCACGTCCTCCTGATAGGCCCTGAGGCCGAACGGCGCGTGCAGCTCGCCCGATTCCGTGAAGCCCTCGTTTCCGGAGCAGAAGATGACAAGATACCCCTTTGCCGGGATGACCGTGCCTTCCGGGAACGTGTATTTTTTCGGCTGCGAAAGCGTATCCGAAAGGCCGCAGCCGGAAAGGTCAACCTCGGCATCGTTGCTGTTGTAAAGCTCAATCCAGTCCGAATACACGCCGTATGCATCCGCGAGCGTGGTGGCGTTCGCGGCCATGAATTCATTGATGGTGACGCCAAGATCCTCATCGCCCTGAAGGGAGGCCTCGAACGCGGCCGCGCCCGCTTCGGTGTTGTCATATCCCGGAGAAGGTTTCATTTCAGTCCAGGCGCCGGAAGCATCCTTTGCAAGCGTGTTGCCGGAGGCGACCGCGCGCAGGACAAGCGTGTCCAGCGTGTTGCCCGTTACATCGAGAAGCACCAGGCTGTCGGAAGCGGACAGCCTGAACGGAGCGACGAGGCCGCCCGTGCTCTCTCCGCTGCACCAGACCACGATGTAACCGCCCGCTTCAACCTTGGTGCCGCTCGGGAACACATACTTTACTCCCGCAGTAAGGTCATCCGTAAGGCCAAAGCCGCCCACATCAAGGGTGGTGCTGCCGGTGTTCTTCAGCTCCACCCAATCCGGGTAGTTACCGTTTTCATCCGGCACGGAGCCCTTGTTGCTCGTCATGACCTCGCTCAGGGCAAGCGTGCTTTGAACGGTGTGCGAATTGCTGCCGCCGCCTGTGCCGCCCGTGCAGTAAATCACGAGCGCCACGATGAGCGCCACGGCCAAAATCAATATGAACAAAAGCTTTTTTACGCGTAATTTCATTTCTTCATCCTTTTCCTCTTGTCGCTTTGGGGCGCGTAAAAACCGCGCTTTCCCACGCCGCGAAGCGCTTAAACCATATTTTATCATATCCCCTTCCAAATGAACAGTAAACGTTTCATGACCAAGCGCCCGCGAACCGCCCCCACAAAACTGTAAATAAACCATGAATCCGCGTCACACTCCCCCAAATTGCTTGCAAACGAATGGGAAAAATAGTAGAATAAACTGAATATGTATCCGGTTGGAACCTTAGGAGGACTTTCGTGAGTTTATCGCTTGAAGTCAAGAAATTCATCAATTCCGAGCATACGGGCGAGTATATCGAAATTGAGCTGCCCGGCGAGCTGGAGGTGCGCCGCCCGCGCGCCAAAAAAGCCGCGCCCGCGCCTGTGCCGGAGGCTGCAGAACCCGCGGATGCGGAAAACGCGGGCGCACCCGAATCTGAGGCGGCGGATGTGCCCGGCGAGGATGCGCCCGGCGAGGACACGCCCGGCGGCGATGTTTTGGAGGCGGAACCCGCTGCGGAGCCTGTGGCGGAAGCGCAGCATGAACGTGCGCGCATCCACTACATTGAAGCGGGGACGGGGGAACCGCTGATTCTTGTGCACACCGTTGGCCAGTCGTTCTACACCTGGCGCCGTGTGTTCAACCGCCTGAGCGAGCATTATCGCGTTATTGCGCCGGATCTTTTGGGGCATGGCTATTCCGACCGGCCGTTGACGTTTGGCTATACCATCGAAGAGCACGCAGAAGCGCTTCGCCTGTTTATGGATGCGCTCGGCATTGAATCCGCACATTTTGCCGCTTTTTCCATGGGCAGCGCCTATGCGCTCAAGTTCGCCATGCAAAACCCTTCGCGCGTGGGCAGGCTGGTGCTCGTATCGCCCGGCGGCGTTACGCCGGAGATGCCGCTTTCCATCCGCATGATCGACAGCCCCATGCTGGGCTTCCTCGCAAGCCGCCTGTACGGCCTCCGCACGGTGGAAAAGCTGCTGCATGACGCCGTGTTTGACCTTACCAACATCACGCCGGATGTGGTGCAGGAATATTACCGCCCGGCTTCCGACCCGGAAGGCCGCAGGGCAGTTCGCCTTTCGCTGCAATACTTTGAAGATGAGGAGATCATCGCAAACCTGCGCACACTCACCGCCGACACGCTCATCCTTATGGGAGCGGAGGATAAGTGGCACAGCGCAGAAAGCTGTGAGCTGTACCATGCGGCGCTGCGCAACGCAGGGTTTGCGGTCGTGCGCAACGCAGGCCACCTGATGCACGAAGAAAAGCCGGACAGGTTTGTTGCGGCAATGCTGGAATTCATTCCCGTTGTGATGCCGTAACGGTGCTTGACCCCTTGAAGCAAACGTTTGGGGCGCGCCTCAGACTGTCGAAAAAGTGGCTCACGGCCACTTTTTCGCGTTTTCACAGGGGTTGTCTCCCGCATTCGCCCCCGGGCAGCGCTCTGCGCCTCACCCGTATGCTGCAAGGATCGTTGAACGCCCTGCCGCCGTGGTTAATGTTTCATTAGAATTTCATTAAAATCCGCACGCGAGCGCCTTCCCTGTGCTATGATGTATCCATGCAGGGAAATCCCTGTCAGCCAATGGTACGAATAAAACGAGTTCTTTTCAGCGAAGGAGGTACTTGCGATGCTGCGCGTTTTAACCTGGCCGTTCCGCATGGTGTGGAGCCTTGTCGGCGTGATTTTCCTTGGAATCGGCAAACTGTTTTCGATGATCCTGGGGCTTATTCTGGCCGCAGCCGGCGTGGCGCTTAGCTGCACCATCATCGGTGCAATCGTGGGCATCCCGCTCATCGTGCTGGGCGTCACGATGTTCTTCCGCTCCCTGTTTTAGTGCAGCACGGGAGAACCCCAAGCGGGTTCTCCCGCTTTTCCGGCAGGCAAAAGGCCGGGGCGAAACGCCCCGGCCTTTCTCGTTGAATGCGCCTGTGATGCAGTCAACGCAGCGTGCCGTCAATCATGCGCCACACACTGGCTCCTCCTGTGGGAAGCGCGGCCTCCCGTACAGGCCGGTCTGAACGGCCGCAGCCGCCTCAGTAAGAGCGCCTTTTCCGGCACACTGCAAACAGCGCGGCCGCCGCAAGGATGCACAGGAAGGACGCAATGCCCTCCGCCGCGCCGGTTTGCGGCGGAGCAGGGCTCGGATCGGCCGGTTTGGACGGCTGAACCGGCGTTGTGTTGCCGCCCACGGTAATGCCGGAACCGGTACCCGGCCTGTCGTCCGGCTCCGGAGCTTCAATCTTGGTTTCAAGAAGCCGGAGCGCGGCTTCAATTTCCGCGGGGGAGGATGCCGCTTCGATCAGCGCTTTTGCCCGGTTGGCAAGCTCTTTCGCCTGGCCGTACAGTGCGAGCGGCTGCTTTACAAGGAACGCATGCACCGCCGCAAGCGCATCGGACTTCTGCTGTGCGAGCAGATCCGCAGAAATGATTTCAGCGGTGTAGGTCACGCCGTTGTTGCGGATGACATAAAGGTTTGCCGTATCGCCTGCCGCAAGCTTTGCCTGCAGGGCTTCGGACAGCGCAAGCGTTCCGTCCGCATTTACGGTGATGTCATAATAGAACTCGTTTGCAGCAAGCTTTTCGCCCGCCTTTACTTCGCTTGCAAGCGTATAGGCAACAACGCCGCAGCCGAACGTGGTGTCCTTGTTTGCAACGAACTCCGCGGGCAGGGTAACCACCGCGCCATCCTTTGCAAGGCGGATGGTTGCCGCATCCACAATCTGCGCCGCAACGGGTACGCGCTCTACAGAAGACTCCTTGACCTTGTCCCCCACGACATACATCATGCCGCGCGGATTGGTGCTGCCATAGCTTGCAATGGCATCGGCAAGCGCATCCGCAGTACAGGTTCCGAACACCGCGCCGCTTGCAAGCTCGCTTGTGTCGCCTCTCGGGCAAACCGTTTTAAAGGTGACAGTGCTGTCGTCCGCCGTGTCATATGCGTAAACAATAACCTGACTGGAGCTGCTGCTGTTTGTGGTCTCAAGTTTTCCGCCATGCACGTACAGCCCAACGATGTTGCCGTCCGCAATCGCCTGCTGCACGAGCGTGGGCGTTGCGGCAAACTGCGTATAGCCCTTATGACCGAAGAGGCCTGCTTTGAAGATCGTATACGCCCAGTTGCCCCAACCGGAGCTGAAGTCATAACCATTGAGCGCCACTTCTTCAAACAGCGCATCGGAGCCCTGGCTGTTGACCAGCATCAGCATCATGTTTTCAAAGCGCCAGGAAGCCATCCCGCTTGCGTGGCCATAAGCGCTTGTGGCCAGAATGTCCGCAGAAGCGGACTTGGGCAGCGCATCTGCAGAGGTGCTGCCGGTGTAAACCGCTTCATCGGCGCTGTACCCTGCCTTTTTATAAGTGAAGTTGAGGCCAAACACAGTCGGCACGTTGCCCGCTTCGTCTGCACGCAGCAGGACGCGGAACTGCACGTCCTGCACGTTAGCCGTTGCACTGCTGCCGCGCACGGTAAGCATATCCGTGCCGAGTTTCAAGTAATCATCCTGCGCTGAAGTGGACATGCTCTGCACACCGGAGCCAAACTTACCCCAGGTGAACCAATCGCTCCACGCGCCGTCGGCAAGTTCCGCAACCGCGCGTACCTGCAGCTCCACGCTGGAAGCGCCGGGGGTCACGGCGTTGATGGTGGCCATCAGGTATTCCCAAGCCCATTCGTTGGAATAGATTGGAGTTGTGTACGTGCCGGAGGCCACGCCGCTCCTGAGCGTGATCTCATCCGCACCGCTGCGCTCTGCACCGCCCGTAAGCGTCCCTTCGGCAAGGTTCACATGCACAAGGTTGCCGCTGGTCGCCACGGTCTCATACTCCTCCGTTCCGGTTTCGGCCTGCTTGCTCACCGCCGAAAGCGTCGCGGTATAACGGCGGCCGTTATTTGCCATGGCGTAAACAGTCAGCGTGCGGGTTTCGCCCTCGGGGACGCCGGCTTTGTAAAGCGCGTCGCCCGCGTTGAAAGCAAGGTTGCCGTCATCGCCCGGTTTGATCCCGGTATAGAAAAACGTATTGTTTGCTCTGACCTGAATGCGGTTTTCGTATACCACAGAGGATCCGCTTTCCACGGATTCCGTTGTCGCAATGCCTTCGATGGTATAAGCCAGCACGCCGCGGCCCAGGGTTGCGCGTTTGCCAACGGTGAAGTCGGTCAGGTCAATGGCCGCGCCGTTCACCTTCAGCGTGTAAACGTTTTCTTTTTCCGTGGCTTCAAGCGCCGCGTCAAAGCGCTGCACGCCCGTTACGGGCGCACCGGCCTCAGGCGCAGAGGAAACCATGTAGATAACGCCGTTTGTCCAGCACTTCTGGAAATATTTCCACGCATATCGGTGGAAGCTCGTTGCATCGTCCTTTGAATAGGTGTCGCTGGAGATGAGGTACAGCTTGTCCATATCGCCGACAGCGCCATCCTCAAATTCGTAACCGACGATCGTAATAAGGTGGCCGCCGGTTCCGCCATAGGAGCCCGGGAGATACGGATAGGTGCTGCTCTCGCTCGGGCTGTAGCTCACCGAAAGGCCAACGCTGCGGCCGTTGGCAAGCTCCTGCAGCACGATGTTGATATCGCCGTACTGCACATACGCTTCATAGCCGTACAACCCTGCGGCCGAGGTGCAGAACGCCCAGTTGCCAAAGCCATAGTTGAAGTCCTGCACGGAAAGGGCAAGTTCCTCGGGCAGGATGTCAAGCTGCGGATCGCGCGCGTTGAGCATGACCGAGATCGTGGAGGGGCTGCAGATGCTGCCGCCGATCTCCGGATCGCGGATAAGTTGGGAATATGCGGGCGAAGCGTTAAACTTGGAGGCAGGAAGCTGGGAAACCGGGGTTTCGGCATAAGTGGGAGTAATATCGCCAGCATTTACGCCTTTCACCGAATAGGTGATCTGCCGCAGCACAGGGGATTGCAGCGATGCGCTGTCGCGGCGGAGTACTGCGCGGAACTGCGCCTTTGTGATCGTGCCACCGGGCGCATACTCATCCACAGAGGAACCGTCGTTGCAGCCGCGCAGGATGGACATGCCGTATTTTCCCCAGGAGAACCAGTCACCCCAGGCATTGTCCGTATAGGCGCGGGCAAAAACTTCTATGCTGGTGCCGTCACAAATGGCGGCGTTCCAGGAGGCAACCATCTTGTAGAAATCCGGAACAGCATACTCGGCAGAGGTAAACGTGCCCTCCGTCGCGCCCTCCGCGAGCGTGAGCGCGCCGTCGCCAACGCCTGACGGGACAAGGCCGTTCAGCTCGCCTGCCGTGAAATCGGCCGTTGTAGTGATCTTGATTAGGTTCCTGCCCGTGGCGTCAATGACGGTTTCGCCCTCGGCAAAAACGGCCGCAGGCACGAGGCAAAGCGCCATCAGCAGTGCCAGGATTAACGATAACAGCTTTTTCTTCATTGATTGATACTCCTTCCTATATTTTCAATCTATCATCACGGCCTTGCTTCCGCACGCTGAAATCGCGCTTTTTCATGC
>OLOV01001372.1_pt1 | contig 19096 bp, 13 predicted proteins | sample 1672931 | NCBI WGS metagenome assembly OLOV01 (sample SAMEA3136738, study PRJEB25190) | human gut metagenome | biome: human gut; feature: human-associated habitat; material: faeces | place: Austria | collected 2013
ACAGAAGAGCCATCCGGCGAGCATAAATTCTCTGGCGGATGGCTCTTATTCTTATTTATTTTTTCTCATATACATTTGAACGACTATGTCAAATTACTGCTGAAACGCATTCAACAGATTAGGGATCATCTGTTTCTTACGTGACATAACTCCAGGAAGAATTGCAACTTTATCTTCTGGTGTTACACCAAATCCGCGTTCGATCACTCCCTCAGCTTCTGGTCCGCAGATCAGCAGATGTGTTGTTTCCTCTAAGATGTTTGTTAGCATAAAGAATACGTAATCAAGTCCCTGTTCTTCTTTCACAGAATCCATATATTCAAGGATTGATGCTTTGATATCATCTAATTCTCCCTGATCCATGGATGTGATCTGTCCAACACCAAAATCAATTGTATCGGCATTGAATTTCTTATAATCCATGTAGAAGATCTCGTTTGGAGTCTTACCACTTAAATCACTTCCTGCACGGAACATTGCTTTGGCATGTTCTTCTACATCAATTCCTGCGATCTGTGCTAATTCTCTCGCGATCTGTTCGTCCACTGGTGTACATGTTGGAGAACGGAACATTAATGTATCAGAAAGAATTGCTGAACACATTAATCCTGCCATCTCTTTTGTAATCTCGATTCCCTGTTCACGGTACATCTGAGCAACGATCGTTCCTGTACATCCAACTGGCTGATTTCTGAAGTAAACTGGTGATACAGTTTCCACACTTCCGATTCTGTGGTGGTCGATGATCTCCATGATCTCACATTCTTCTAATCCTTCGACTGCCTGTGATACTTCATTATGGTCAACTAAGATTACCTGTTTCTTGTTGAATTCTAAGATACGACGTCTGGAAATAAATCCTACAAATTCGTTATCTGCATTCAATACAGGGAAGTAACGGAAACGTTTCTTTGTCATCTCTTCTTTGACATCATCTACAAAATCTGTTTCATTGAAAGATACGATCGTATCTGTTGCCATGATATAAGATACTGGCATTGCCTGGCAGATCAAACGGCTTGCTGTAAATGTATCATATGGTGTTGTGATGATTCTGCAGTTCTTTTCCTTTGCAAGTTCTAATACTTTATCAGTAACTTCTGTACCCATGCATACTACAACACACTGTACTCCTGTCTGGATCGCACCAATCTGTGCATCTTCACGGTTTGCAACGATCACTGTATCTTTAGCTGTTACAAATTCTTCCATTGTATCAACACTTGCGGCAGATACTGTTAACTTACCTTCTGTGATATATCCTTCGATATCTCCTGCCTGAAGTGTTCCATCTAATGTTTCTACAACATTTTTATATGGTGTTTTTGCTTTGGCAAGGATTTCATTGTCATAAACATCCATGTCTGCTTTCAACACATCACTGATGGATACCAGACCGATCATTTTCTTTCCATCTAATACTGGAAGAGACACAATCTTCTCTGTCTGCATCATTTCACGTGCAGATTTCAGGGAATCTGTCGCTTTTGCACCTTTAACTAGATTTAAATTTACGTCTTTTAATCTTGGTCTTACATCACTAACATATTTTGGATCTTTAATTCCAAATGTATCCAATACATATCTTGTTTCGCCGTTGATATTACCGGCACGATATGCTTCGTATCCATTTCCTTCCACTTGATTCTTTAAGTTTGCGTATGCGATCGCAGAACAGATGGAATCTGTATCTGGATTGCGATGTCCAATGACATATACTTTTTTCATTGTTCCTCCTTCTTTCTTGGCAGCCGTATTATGAATGTCGTATACTCATTCTGGCTTTTTGCTTTGATAGTTCCATCATGAAGCTCTATGATCTCCTTCGCGATCGCAAGTCCAAGACCTGCCCCGCCAGTTTCAGAAGATCTTGCTTCATCTAATCTGTAAAATTTCTCAAACAGGTTATTTAATTGATGTTCTGGTATGGTCTTTCCCTGATTCCTGACTAAAATCTCTGCGTTATCTCCATCGATCATTCCATAAACCTCAATGAGAGAATTCGGATAACAATACGATACTGCATTCCTTAACAGATTCTCAAAAACCCTGGCAAGCCTGTCCGGATCACCATAAATTAATATTTTATCATCTACCTCTATCTTCCACTCTAATCCTTTCTGCTTAAATACCGCAGCAAAAGAATCCATCACCTGTTCAAGCAGAACATAAAGATAAAATTCCTTTTTGTCCAAGGTAATATTCTGAAGATTATACCTTGTAATTTCAAAGAACTCATTGATCAGTTCTCCAAGACGTTTCGCTTTCTCAAGAGAAATTCCTATATACTTAGCTCTTTGTTCTTCCGACATATCCGGCGATTCATTTAACAATGATAAATATGCAATGATCGACGTCAACGGTGTCTTCAGATCATGAGCAAGATAGACGATGATATCATTCTTTCTCTGCTCACTTTCTTCTGCAATCCGCCTCTGTTCTTTCAACGTTCCTTTGATCTCATTTAATTTATTCTCCAAAGGATTCAACTCTGGTGGGAGCAATATGCGGTCTTTGGATTCATTTAAGATCATCTGGATCCCGCCTTCAACCTGTCTTAGGTATGTCGTGAATTTTGACATACCCAGATAAAAGCTTAACAAAAGCAGCACAAAAAATCCAGCACCAATGATCATTGTTTTATTTTGTACAAAGATCAGACGATATACACGGATCGCTTCCAGCTCATCCATCCCAATCCGTTCAAATATATAAACAACCGTTTTGGCAAATGGATCCTGAAATACACCATCTACAAATATATCAAGTACAAAATATCCGATACATGCAACGATCAAACTGATTCCCAATGTCTGTAGTATGATCCTTATCTTTAAACTTCTGTATTTACTCCTCAACTTTGTATCCAACTCCCCAGACTGTCTTGATCAATTCTTTGTGTCCCATGACCTCTCCCAGCTTCTCACGGAGATGTCTGATATGTACCATAACTGTATTATTGTTATTCTTAAAATACTTTTCTTTCCATACCTGCTCAAAAAGATTCTCTGAGCTTATAACCTTCCCGCGGTTCTGTGTCAGAATCCATAAAATTGAAAATTCCAGCGGTGTCAATGTAATTTCTTCTTCTCCATAAGTACACTGGTGTGTTGCACGATTTAAGATAAGACCTGCGATCTCCAGTGTATCTTCCTGATTCATACCGCTTCCATCGTTGTATCTTGTAAATCTTCGAAGCTGTGCCTTCACTCTTGCCATCAATTCCAACGGCTCAAATGGTTTCTCAATATAATCATCAGCTCCCAATGTCAATCCATTGATCTTATCCATGGAAGATACTTTCGCTGTCAGCATGATCACAGGGAAATTGTGTGTTAAACGGATCTGTTTTAAAATCTCAAATCCATCAATATCTGGCAGCATCACATCAAGGATCGCCAGATCAATATTCTCATGTTCTACACACGCCAAGGCATCCTTTCCATTGTAAAATTTATGTACATTATAATTTTCATTCTTTAAATATAATTCAATAAAGTCAGCAATCTCTTTCTCGTCATCTACTACTAATACAGTTGACTGTCTCATTCGCTTCCTCCTTACTCTTTACCACCCTGAATCACATGAAATCTTGCTTCTTGGCTTTCTTCTTCCACTTCTGTTCTCGTATGTCCCTTGAGACTATATAATGGTACAGTTTTATAAAGCGTACGGATCAATTCACAAAGGATCCTTTGATGTTCTTTATCTTCTTCGTCCAGAAGATTCACATACGCAGATGTAATCTCTTCATAAGTCAATCCATTTTGAATCTTAACAACCAGTGATTTTACGATCATCATAACCTTATACTGATCATTCTCGATATTCTTCATCACAAAATCATATAATTCTGGGATTCCATCCCAGCCTCCAATTCCATTGCCTAGTGCCAGATTCTTATATTCATCTTCACTGTAACGTTTCCATGATAGATCTTCCCTAAGGCTCCACTGAATAAATACTTCGTTACGATTTTCTACCTCACGGCTTGCCAGTAACAGTCTCGAATTCATCTGATTTCTTAATAAGATTCCTGACTGCCAGAATACAATACGGAGTAATATAAATTCTTCCAACTCATCATAAGTCAGCTCTGGGAACATCTCTTCCTGGATCATCTGGCAACACTCATAAATATCTAAAATACCATATAAAAACAACATTCCAAAGAGAATATTCTCAAGTCTGGTACCCTCTTCTAACTCTTCCTGAACTCTGCGGCTTTTCAGAGAGAAGAAAAAATTATCCTTTGCTTCTATATTCAATAAGATCGTATCGTCTTCATATGAGAGAAATCCAAGAAAATGTAACTGCTCAATCTCTCTTGCGTACATCTCAGCAAGCAGACTCTCACCTTCCATATCCCAGCATTGCAGCAAGAATTCGATTGCTTCCTGCTGTAATAACTTAGTGATCAATTGTGGCATATCATAAAGTTTCTCTGCTATCTTCTCTGCCAGAGATACTTCACTTTCGTCTTCATGAAACACAATATCGATTCGTTCCGATAAAACCATCAGGTTGACTCTTGGATTGGTCGCAAGTTCTTCTATATAAGTTCGTCTTGATTCTTCAATTCTTGCCATCGCCCGATCCCTCCTTTGTCTTAATCTAATAAAGTATATCTTATCGAGCTTCTTCCGTCCAGTGGAACAGGCATAAAGAGTCGTCTAAAATAATTCTTTAATTCGGTTTATATTCTCTTTTGTGACACGGTATCCCATATCATACGTTTGTTTTAATACATCAATGTCTTTCTCTAAACTATCGATCGTATACTCTGGTCTTAGGATCACTGCCTTTCCTTCCCTCTCTAACTGCTCACAATATCTAACTGTTTTATTATATCTTATATGACGATTTAATAGCAGTTCCGGTAAATGTGGATATTTTCTCTTGAGAAGTTTTGCCGCAGCTTTGTTGCTCTTGCTTAATTCTTTTCTATACCCTTCTGGCCTTGTCAGTACGATCAGATTCTTATCATTCCCATCTTCTATTGATCGTCTGATCGGAATCGGATCTGCAATTCCACCATCATAATAAGGCTTTCCATCTACTTTGATCGTTGGAAATGCAAACGGGATCGCACAAGTTGCTCGAAGCATCGTACACTTCTTATCCAGTTTCATTCCATCTTTGTATTCTGCTTTCCCTGTCCATGCATTTGTTACACCGACCTTGATCGTTCCCTTGTATTCATTGAATGTCTTCCAGTCAAATGGATACAGTTTGTTTGGGATCGTGTCATATACGAAATCCAGTCCAAAAAGACTTCTCTCTTTCAGTAGATTCCCCGCTCCCATGTATCTTTTATCATTCCTGTGGTTCATCAGGATCTTTAAATTTCTTTCCTTTTGTTTGGATATATAAGAAAAACCATCACAGATTCCCGCAGATACTCCGATCATATAAGGAAACATGATATCTTCATCCAACAGTGCATCCATCACTCCTGCACTAAAGATCGGACGAAATGTTCCTCCTTCTAAAATAATACCAGGCATCTTTATGCCCTCCTCATCTTCTTATGTTTCGTAAACTTGTCTTATGTTGTGTCATGTGAGTTCTATAGACACTTGCTCTTTATTATATCACGTTTCGATTCTCCATTGTTACATTTTGTCAAAGATTTTCTTAAGAGATTTCGAAATTTTTGTGAATAAAAAAAGATATCGCTTCCTTTCATTTATTTCAAATTGATTTGTAACGTATGGATCAATTCCTCAATAACAATTGGTTTGGATAAAAATCCATCCATACCACATTCCAGTGCTTTCTTCCTATCTTCATCAAACGCATTGGCAGTCATAGCAAGGATCGTAATTTCTGCCAGTGCTGGATCATCTAATGCACGGATCTGCTTTGCAGCCTCATATCCATTCATTACAGGCATCTGAATATCCATAAGTACAAGCTCATAATCGCCTGGTGCTGAATTCCTGATTTTCTCCACTGCCTCTGCTCCATTTTCTGCTGTATGAACCTGAAATCCATATTCATTAAGAATCGCAATCGCAATCTCACTGTTTAATTCATTATCTTCTACAAGCAGAATACTTCTGCCTCTGAAATCTGAACTTACTGCCGGAAGAATATCATCATTCGTCCTATCCTGCTTCTGACCGATCGCTGTCATCAAAGTATCTCTGATGTCTGACATGAATATAGGTTTCGCACAAAATGCATTGACTCCTGCTGCTCTTGCTTCCGCTTCAATCTCTGACCAGTCGTAAGCAGTCAGGATAATGATCGGTGTATCATCACCAAGGCTACGGATCTGTCGGGTAACTTCAATACCATTCATATCTGGCAAGCGCCAATCGATGATATAGGCATGGAATGCATCACCAAGCTCTATAGACTGCCTTGCACGAAGAACCGCCTCCTTACCAGAAAGTGTCCATTCCGAACGCATTCCAACCTTTGCAAGCATCTTTGTCACGCTGTCACAGGTATTAAAATCATCGTCTATCACCAGTGCCTTAAGACCTTCCAACGCTGGGATCTTCTCTACACGATGATGCTTAGACTGGATCCGCAACGGCAGTCGTACAATAAATTCCGTACCTTTGCCCTGTTCTGTCTGAATCCCAATATTTCCGCCCATCATATCCACAATATTCTTGGTAATGGCCATACCCAGTCCTGTACCCTGAGTCCTGCTGACTGTGGAACTTCTCTCACGCTCAAAAGGAGAAAAAAGTTTCTGTACAAATTCCTCACTCATACCGATTCCGTTATCCTTTACCCTGATCTCATATAGCTGACGCTCTTGCTGTGTTCTCGGATATTGTTTCAACCGGACAGAAATTGTTCCGCCTGCAGGAGTAAACTTGATCGCATTGGACAAAAGATTCAGCAGTATCTGGTTTAGCCGTGTCTTATCGCAATACACATCCTCATTCGTAACATCCATGGCATCCATATAAAGTTCCAGCTGCTTCGCATGAATCTGTCCACTGATGATCGTCTTCAGATCATGAAGTACATCCGACAAACTAACCTCTGTTTCTTCCAGATGGATCTTGCCACTCTCAATACGACTCATATCCAGTATATCATTGATAAGTGATAACAGATGATTGCTGGACGAAAGGATCTTACCAAGATAATCTCTGACCATTTTCTTGTTATCAATGTTGCTCACAGCCAGTGTCGTAAACCCAATGATAGCGTTCATTGGTGTCCGGATATCGTGAGACATGTTAGAAAGGAAAGTACTCTTTGCCTGATTGGCATTCTCCGCAGCATGGACTGCTTCAGAAAGTGCCTGGTTCATCTTCTTGTCAGCAGTACGGTCCGACATAACCAGAATATATTTCTTATCTCCGTTCAGCTCACTGCCCATTGCAACACTATGAAACCAACATCGTTCTCCTGTTTTCTGATGGACATATTCAAAATCCCATTCCTGCTGTTCATGAACTTGAATCTCCTTTAGATAATCCTTCTTCAGCTCTTCCGTATCCTCAGAATGCAGTTCTCCTAAAACACAAATATCTTTCCGAATCTGTTCTACGGTAATCCCCAACAGTTTTTCTACATTCGGACTGACATAATCCGCCTGATACGTTTTTGCATCCAACATTAAGAATACATCGTCCACATTCATCGACAACTTTTGAAACATCTCATCCCTGTACAAGATCTCTGTGTCTTTTTTCTTCAGTCTTACACTGTTTTTTCGTAAAATAAATCCAATAAGGACTGCTGTAATACAAAGCACGACTGCACCCACAAGAAGCATCGTACTAAGTTGCAAAGTGTTCATACTGGCATTGACGATATCTGCCTGGACAAGTCCCAGAAATACCCAGTCCTGAATGCCTGATTTTTCATAAACAAGATAATAATCCTTTTCATCCAGATTTAGTAACATCGCACCTGTATGTCCCTCTTTAAATTTCTTCGAAATTTCAAGGATCTCTTTTTCGGAGATATCTGTATGTTCTCTCAAAATGCCAAAAAAGTTATACACGTTTCCCCATGACTCTAAAGAATGATCGATCACAACACGACCATCTGGATGAAGAACATAACTCTTTGCTTTTCCATTAAACGCAGAGATATCGAGTACATTTACTATATCAGCGTTTTCATAGGCAATAGCAATTGCATCATATTTAAATCCCTGATAACTTCCATGAGCCTTCGGGCTGGCAAAAACAAGCATCTGGGATTTTCCGGGAACTGCTGCATTGGTTATGATATCATTACCTTTTTGAATCTCATCTTCAATATTTTCCTGTAATCCAAGATACCCTGTTTCACCTGTTGTCATCTTATAGTTACCGTCAGCTGATAGAAAATAAAAATATAAAAATCCCGCATCTTTCTGCGCTTTATCTATATAATCACGAATTTTGCTTTCACTTGGAGCATCTTGCAGATACTTACTCCACATATGAAGATACGTCAGATTCTTATTTGAGAGTTCCCTTAACATATTATCCGACTGATGGAAAACTTCTGTTAGATGAGAAACACTTTCCTCATATACAGTTTTCGATACAAATCCAAAATATTGAGAAACAGCCAAAACGATTCCAAGAAAGAATGCAAGAAAAGCAATGACCTTGAGTCGTTTTCTCATGATAGGTTTCTCTTTGTTCATATTATGATTCTTAACATCCATTCTTCTCACCTCAGAGTCATATAGTCTTCAGGCTTTGCGAGAACGGCATCACCCTTCAAAACACATTTTGTCCAGGTATCTTTCACCTCTCCATCAAATACAATGTTTTTACCCGCTGGATACGATTCCATATGTTGTGGTGTCGCAAGACAGGTTACAGTAAAGGTATCCTTATCCTGAACTGATTTTCCATTCTTTGTAACTTTACTTAATGTATAACCATCATCCGTTTCCTTGATCTCTACAGAAATACCACTGACCACAGGCAGAGAGCCACGGTTAAATGGATTGAAACCTCCCTGATAGCCTTCTACAAAATTTCTGACTGTCTTTTTCAGCTCAGCCCCACTCATCTTCCGTTTGTAAGCTGAAAGATCATTTGGCATGATCATATTGCCAGCCATTTTTTCCGTATATCCTGCCTTCCGCACACTTCCTGTAAAGCTGTTTCCTGTTGCGATCAGCACATCCGTACCATAGACGCCACGCAAAGTATTTGCCATAACAGAATACGCTTCATTCCCCCCGCTGGTATGAAAATGATTGGAATAAGCTTTCTTTGAATCGAGCACGATCTTCTCAGAATCAGATTTCTTCTTCAGAAGCTTTGTATTAAATGACTGGTAAGCCTGTTTGGCATCGTATTTTCCTGAAATCATCTTAGAGACTACATCTTGGGATACGTTGAAAAAGTCATTGGATGCGATTCGAATATACATATGATTTTCTTCGATCACAGGTCTGACATCTTTGAGATATTCTGTGAGATGTGTATCTACATCCTGACTATAGCTTAATATATCCTGACCATCATAAACGATCCGATTCTGTGCATCTTCTGACAGCATTACATTCAACACTTTCATTGCTTTCTGCCGGCGTGTTTCATCCTTTGTCAGGTTACGGTTCAGCGCCACCTGAAAATATGGTGTCGTCATCAGCCATTTTTCTCCATTTTGTTGAAAGAATGGAAGAAATGTTGTATCAATGCCCTGATCCTGAAATATTTTTACACCAGAAGAACTGCCAAAGTACATAGCAAGCTTACCACTTTTATACATCTCCATCACATTATCATAATCCATATTCAGATCATCTTTGTTCAACCCTGTATCCTGAATGAATTGCTCCATACGTTCAAAAGCCTCCGGCCAGACTTTACTGTCCAAACCCTCTCTCTTTGTATTATCAGGGTCACTATAGACAGTACGCCATTTACGTCCAGCCGCTGTAGACAGCTCTGATGCAGATAGTCCCTGCAGTGTTTCCATGCAAGTATAATCATAAAAATAATCTGCCGTAAATCCACGGATCCCCACTTTTTTGAATGCCTGACAGGCAGAAACAAAACTTTTGTAATCTGTTGGCAGAGGAATATGATACTTTTTAAAAAGGTCTTTGTTAACTACAAACCCATGTGCATCCGCACACACTGGAAGCCAGTTTACACTGCCATCCTGATTCATAAAATTGTTGAGGTATGTATTATAGACAGCACCTGCTTCATTGGTTGTGGAAAGATCCATCAGGCTGTCTTTCAGAGGGTTTGCATCATGTAGTGAAAAACGACAGCAAGTTATGATATCTGGCAATCCGCCATTTTCCTTAAGGAACCGATAGAAATCCAGATCATTGTTGCCTACTACAAATTCAATATTAATATCTGGAAGCTGTTTCTGAATATATGGTGCATATTTTTCATATAGCTTTGTGCTCCATAAATATACTGTGATCGTATCTTTCTCTTCATTTTTTGCGCTCTTCTTTCCACATCCTGACATAAGTGATATGACGGTCACCATCACCAAAAGTACAGAAAGAACTCTATTCCATTTTCTCTTTTTCATTACGAATCCTCCTCTTTGTTTTCCACGAATTCACTGATCACTTTTACTAATAATTTTGCATCTATAGGTTTCGCAATATGTTCATTCATTCCCGATTCTTTTGACTTTAATCTGTCCTCGGTGAACGCATTTGCCGTCATTGCTATGATCGGAACCGTTTTTGCATCATCTCTGTCCAGTGTGCGGATCATCTTTGCTGCTTCATAACCGTTCATGACTGGCATCATAATATCCATTAAGATTACATCAAATTCATCTGGTCTGCTTTTTTTGAATATCTCAACAGCTTCCTGACCATTCCATGCTTTCGTCACAGATGCACCTTCATTCTGAATCACAAATTCTGCAATTTCCATATTCAGCTCATTATCTTCCACCAGAAGGATCTTCAGATCTTTTATAGATTTTTCTGATATAGTTTCCTGTTCTTCACGTCGATCAGCATCCTGATCTATTTTAAATGGAATCTTGATCACAAAAGTTGTGCCTTTTTCTTTCTCGCTTTCAAACGTGATCGTTCCTCCCATTTTTTCGATCAGTTTTTTTGTGATCGGCATTCCAAGCCCTGTTCCGGAAAATTTTGTACGACTTCCAGTATGCTCCTGTGCAAACGGTTCAAAAAGGCGTTTCTGGAAATCCTTTGTCATACCAATTCCTGTATCCCGGCAGATAAATTCAATCGTCACTCTTCCATCCTGCTCCGATATAAATTCCTGACAGCTGATGTAGATATATCCGTTTTCTTTATTATATTTTACCGCATTTGACAAAATATTCATCATGATCCGTTTTACATACCCGGGACTTCCAATGAGATTCCAGTGTGTGACTTCTTTTTTCTCCCATACGACCCGGATATTTTGTTCTGCAGCTATTTGTTCGATCACAACAAATACTTCCTTGGAAATATTGCTCAGATTAAATGAAATTTCTTCCAGAACTACTTCGTCCGATTCCAGCTTACTCATATCCAAAACTTCATTGACCAATTCCAATAACAGATGAGATGTTTCTTTGATCTTTGCCCTGCATTCTGTCTGTTTCTCCATATCATCTGCATAATGCTCTGCCACATCGATCATACCACAGATTCCATTGATTGGTGTCCGGATATCATGGCTCATCCTCTGAAGAAACTCAGTTTTCGCCTCGTTCGCTGCCTCTGCTTTTTTTGCCGATTTCAGAAGTTCTGCTTTATATTTCTCATCTTTTTCCTGTTCCTGTTTCTGATGTGCCAGATTTGTTGTATATATCCAGAACCATAAAAAACTAAGAATGATAAGATAAAGGAATACAACACCTGTTACACTGAGTGGCAGATTACTGAATACCTCTTTATCTGGTAAATACATGTAGATATAATAATCCCTTTGTTTCAGCATGATACCATAGCATCCAGTTCCTTTATTCTTCAGATGAAAGATATGCCGACTATCTGTATGCTTCTTCATTTTCTGAATAATCTCATTGTCTGCGACATCCTGTGCCAATAATTTCTCATCGTTACTGGCAATAATCTTCCCTTTGTCTGCAACGATGATCGTCCCGTCTTTCTCAGTATTGTACCCCTTTAAAAGACTCTGGATCGTCAAAGTATAATTTCTGATAAATCTCGGAGATGTGTAATAGTAAACTGCAACGATCCCTGGGGCATCTTTTCTAGCGCAGGCTGCGATATCGATACGTGATCCATCTCCTCTGGCAATCCGTTCTGAATAAGATCTTTCTTTATATCCTGTGTAATCCATGATGATGTCTTTTTGCAGATAATCAATCATCTCATCCATCAAACCTTCATCCATACTGTATTCACAGACTTTCTTTCCTTCTTCATCCAATACAAGAATACCATCCACCCAGAGTGACTGCAGATTCTCTTTCAGAAACTTTCGGTCTAACTGCTTTCTATTCTTTACTTCCATATCAATATTTGTACTCATCTGTCTGGCACTTTCGATCGCACGAAGGAGACTTTTTGATTCTGAAGATTCATTATAATGAGTATAGGTTGAGCACTGTACTTTGACATAGTTTACAATCTCCACCATTCTTTTCTCAGCTTCGTTTTTTTCCGTATGAAAAAAACAAAAAATTGCAGTGACAAACATACAGATGCCAAGCAAACCAACAACTATCCAGAATCGTTTTGCTTTTTCTCTTCCATTAATATCCAAGATCATCCACCTCCAAATATTTCTCTGGATCATCCATATATTTTTTTATGATCTTCAGGGAGGTACCATCCTTGTGCATTTCTTCCAGCTTCTGATTCATCTGTTCGCAGATCCCTCTGTCATCATTCTTTGCAAAAGCAGCTCCTATCCCGACGACCATCAATGGTTCCTTCAGAATGCGGAAGCTTGTATCATAATCTTTCATATACTGGACGATGGATTCCTCATGCGCAGCCACAGCATCCACATACCCTTTCCCCAGAAATGTATAGATCAATTCCATGTGTCCAAGACTGATCAGATTGCCAAGTTTGGGAATTCTCTTATCCGTCCGCTTCAGAAAGATACCTTCTGGTTTGCTTGTAGACTGGACTGCAAGGTTCTTTCCTTTCAGATCACTCAGTTTATGAATGTCACTGTTCTCATTTACAGCAACCACCTGGCGGCTTGCTATGTATGGTCCGGCCCAACGATAATCGTTAAGTCGTCCTTCCATGGAAAAACATCCCATGATACAATCAATTTTTCCACTTTCTACCAGCTCTTTTTTCTTTTCCCAATTGATCTGAACGATCTCCGTCCTATACCCCATTCTTCTAAATGCTTCCGTCGCCAGTTCAACATCTATACCTGTCGGGATACCATCCTCATTCAGGAAATTATAAGGCGGATAATTGTCACTTCCAATTTTTATAACAGGTTTTTTTGTTGTGTCAGACACTTTATCTGCCTTATCACATCCTGCCAAAGTTGCCATTACTATAGAAAATATCAATATAACAGTAAAAATTTTTCTTTTTTTCATTTTATAACCTCATTTTTATATCTCATCCTTATCGTTCAGTAACCTGCGCTTCACCCCCCCCCAGAATTTTATGCTACTTATTGTTTTTTCCAATACCTTCATCTCAACCGATTTGGAAATATGCGCATTCATACCGACGGTCAGGGAATGATGAATGTCATCTGAAAATGCATTAGCGGTCATTGCAATGATCGGGATCGTCTTTGCCTGTTCATGTGAACTTTTGCAGATTGCCTTTGTTGCCTCATAGCCATTCCAAGCCCCTGCAATCTAGATTCCACATAATTATCTGTAAAATCATAACCAGAAAGATCGATCATCTTGTCACTCACATCATCAATATTAAGATCATAAACAATCTGTGTACAAATATCTGGCAGATCAACTAAACGATCACCTTCTAAACTTCATAACTTTATCCTCCCTCAATTCATAAAAATTCCCTACAAATCCCCTACAAATCCCCTATGAAATCTCTGTGAAATAAAACAGCACTGCCAAACAGACAGTGCCTATCATTTTCTGCAATTGGCTGCCATTTTACAGGCCCTTTAGCTTTGCGTCACAGACTTTCGTCTGTTTTGCCTAGAATCTTTCTTTAATTATACCATGATAATGTCAGTATCAAAAGTAAAAAATATAAATCTAGCTCCAATAATCCGTCTCGTATTCCAATCCAATATTCCCAGTCTTAAACACTGGATTCTCTCCATTTTTCTTCTGCTTTTCATAATCCTCCAATGCTTTCAGTGCTGTATTTGACAAAATCAAGATCACTGGAATATTGATCAGTGCCATAACTCCCATCAAAACATCTGAAATATTCCAAAGCATAGAAACTTCCATTCCTGCACCAATGAACACAACCAGTGCAGATACTATACGAAATCCTTTCATGAATGTCTTTGATGGCTGTCCTTTGTGGATATAATTTAACAAGTTATCACAATAAAAACAATTCCCAAGAAGTGTTGTAAATGCAAACAATACCATCGCTACTGTGATAAAGAGTGGTCCGAAGTTTCCTAAGGATTCATGCAGTGCTGCCTGTACCCATGGTGCCCCCTGTAATTCTTGCGCAGGGGCGATTCCTGATGACAAACACATCATGGCTGTTGCTGTGCATAAAAGCAGGGTATCAATGAATACGGATAACATCTGTACTAAGCCCTGTTTGATTGGATGACTTACTTGTGCGGATGCAGAAGCATTCGGTGCTGATCCAATACCTGCTTCATTGGAGTACAGACCTCTTCTGATTCCCTGCATCATAGCTGATCCTGCAAATGCACCAAAAATTGCTTTGAAATCAAATGCTTCGCTGATAATCTTTGAAAATACAACTGGCAGATATGCACGGTTGATGATCATAACGATCACAGAGATCAGAATATATGCAACCCCCATAGCTGGCACTAATGTAGATGTTACTTTTACAATTCTTGATCCACCGCCTAAGAGACACCATCCTGTGATCACTGCAAGAATTCCTCCGATGATCCATGGCGTCCATTTTACATCATAAAATGAGAATCCTGAAAATGTAGATTGTAAATTATAAGATGCAAGCATATTAAATCCAAATGCATACGTTGCGATCATGGAAATACAGAATATAATCGCTAATGGTCTGCAGTGAAGTGCTGCTTCAATGTAATATGCTGGTCCTCCGTAACATTCTCCATCTTTTCCTTTTCTCTTATAAATCTGTGCCAGCGTACTTTCGATCAGTGCGGATGCACTTCCGATGATCGCAATGATCCACATCCAGAATACAGAGCCAAATCCTCCAATGCAGATAGCGGACGATACTCCAATGATATTTCCTGTTCCAACTCGTGATGCGGTAGATACCATTAATGCCTGAAACGATGATACTCCATTTTCATCTTCTGGCTTTTCTACAACGGCTTTACAGGCATCTTTAAATAATCTCATCTGTGGCAGTTTTGTACGGATCGTAAAATAGATTCCCGCTCCGATCAACAGTATTACTAGCAATTTACTGTACATAAAAGTACTGATGCTGTCAATGATGATTCCTAACATAAATTCTCTCCTTGTACGATATTCTCGTATAATAATCTGGATCAATAGTTACAATTTTTATTGCAGCTACTTTAATTCAACAGAAAAATAGACAGTCCCTGCCTGAGGGACTGCCCATTCATTTTAAAAGTATGCGATTTTACTGTCTGCGTCGTTTTTGTATCTTATGATATAATCGCGATTTTCAGAATTCTGATAAATGATGAATATCCCGTTTTCCTGCCGTCTGTCGGCAGAAAGGTCCGTTGAACCTTCTTCGTATGGCTTCAGAAGCTTTCGCTGCTGGTTTAAAAACCTATCTGTTATTATAATAACTCATTCGTATTGATTACGCAATTACAATTATCACTTGGCCATGATTTTCTGAGTGCCCCATAGGAGATCAGAAAGTTGGCAAACCAGCCAGCTGGTACAGCGAGCCAGACAAATGCAATACCAAAACGTGGTGCAAAAGTCAAAGCAACTGACAAGCGGATCGCAAGATTTACCATATTAGCAACAAGAAATGGCCGCATGATTCCAAGACCGCGAAGGACTCCATCTGTTGCCATCTTGATTCCCATGAAGGTGAAGAAATAACCGAGCCATCTCATATAATTTCCAGACACCTGATATGCTAAAGCAGTTCCATCTTTCCCTAGGAACAGTGAAGAAATCTGGGTATGCAAGGATTCGATGATCATGAAAGCAAGGATTGCGAAACATATATCTAACACCAATGCAGCATGGTATCCCTTTTTGATACGTTCGATCTTCTTTGCACCAAGATTCTGAGAAACATACGGCGAAACTGCATTACCAATGGATACAAATATCAATGAAAAAACATTTTCTACTCTCATCGTTGCTGAATATCCTGCAAGTGCCTGTGTACCGAATGGATTCACAACTGCCTGTACGATCATCATGCCAATTGACACTGTGGACTGCTGAAGAACTGACGGTACAGCAATTTGAAGCATAGAATGTAACTCCTGTCTGTCAAACCAGTCAAAGCGACTTTCATATCGACGCATCCGGCACAAGAAGATCAAAAGTGACAACACTGCGGAAATCCCCTGTGCAATGAGAGTTGCGAGGGCTGCACCGAACACACCGAGTCCAAGTCCAGCTACCATCCAAAGATCCATCAATATATTTAACATCGATGAGAATATTAAAAGAGCCAACGGTATTTTCGATTCACCGATCGAAGTAAACATTGTTGAAAGAATATTATACATAAACAAAAATGGAAATCCCACAAAATAAACTCTTAGATACAATACCGCTTCATTCAGTATATCAGCAGGTGTTTGTAATACACTCATCATCAAATGAGAAAAACAAAAACCAAAGACACCCAAAAATATACTTAAGACCAGAAAACTGATCAATGATGTTGACACGATCGTTTTCATTTTGCCATAATCTCTAGCTCCAAAATAGCGGCTCACAAGTACACCTGCTCCTACACCGGCTCCCAAAGCCACACAGATGAAAACATTGGTCAAAGCGGCACAGGCTCCAACTGCCGCAAGTGCAGAGGATCCCACAAACTGACCGACGATAATGGAATCAGCCATATTATATACTTGTTGAAAGAAGCTGCCCAGAATCATAGGCATTGCAAAAACAGTCAGTGCTTTAAGAGGGGCATCTGTGATTAAATATTCATCTTTTGACATTCTCATTTTCCTCCATCAATTCCTGCTTTTTATCTGAAATCACGATTGTATTTTCAAAATGTAAGTTTAAGATTTCGTTACGCAACAATTATATGTAGTTACAACAAATAAGTCAAGCTGCTGTTTACTTTTAGTAATATAAATGATATGATATTTGATATTGAAAAAAACTGCTATCAGATGGATATTATTTTATATTATTTTACAGGAGGGAACTTATGTACCTGGACGGTTTAGATGAGCTGGATCAGAAGATTATCCGGCTGCTTATAGAAAACGCACGTATCTCTTACTCTGATATCGGTGAAGAAACCGGTATTTCCAGAGTGGCAGTAAAAGCCCGTATCCAGGCTTTGGAGAAAAGAGGCGTAATCGAAGAATATACAACAATTATTAATCCGCAAAAAATCAGTGGGGCTGTATCATGCTATTTTGAAATTGAAACAAAACCGGAGTACCTGGCGCAGGTGACAGATATATTGTACAAAAATGATACAGTCACACAGATTTACCGTGTCACAGGAAGAGACAGGCTTCATGTACATGCCGTTGCTTCATCAGGTGATGAAATGGAATACTTCCTGCACAATGTCATTGATACACTGCCTGGCATTATCAGCTGCAGTTGCAATATGATCTTATCACGCATTAAAGATATTAAAGGATTACGGCTATAAAAGTCAGAAGCTGCAACCAACCTTGATCCATACAGTCATGTCACCCTGCCAAAGTGAATTAAATATAACGCTCCCAGCCACTTTTTGACTTCAACAGTTTGCTCTTCCTGAAACGCCTCGCACTTTCAAAATTTCATCTTTCATACGTTTACTTAAAAATTGTTACTTTTTACAATAATTCCCGAATTACCACGAGAATCGTTAAATTGACAAATTTCCCAATTGAATTCGTTTTCACCGCAAAGCATAAATTCGATATGCTGTTCCATAAGGTGCATTAACTCAACAAGAACTTCAATGTCTTTATGAGTAGCGACTTCGCGAATACCGTCAAGACGGCATTCTTTCAATGCATTAAAAACTTTCATAAGTTCCAATTTCGGATTTTCTTTCATAACTTTTCTTCCTTTTTTTTGCAATATATTCTTGCATTACTTATATTTTAATGCAAGTTTTTCTTGCTTGTCAAGTCTTTTTGCAAGATTTTATTGCATAATAAAAGCAAGAGGTAAAAAATGATAAAGATTAAAGAATTACGCAAAACAGCAGGACTTACACAAGAAAACATTGCAAAAAAACTTAAAATAAGTCGTCAAGTTTTTGCAAATTATGAAAATGAAGTAAATCAACCTTCACTCGAAATGCTATGTGAAATTGCAGATTTATTTAATTGCAGTATAGACTATCTTGTTGGACGTGAAGATGAAGACGGCGCAATTATGATTTATGGAAATCAACTGTCCAAAGACGAAAATCAACTCATTGATAAACTTCGCGCCCTGCCCGATATCAAAAAGAAGATCGCCTACAAATATATTGACTTCCTTTCCGAAGAAGAATAACAAACAACAAGGAGAAAATTATGAAACAAGCAGAAAACGTATGCCCTATTTGCGGACAACCCACATATCTTGTTTATGGAAGATATCCTCGAAAAGACGGATTATGTAGCAAATGCGGAAAAGATTTACGCGACGGATTAATTGAACAATGTCCAATCTGCGGAAAATGGAATAATACCGACGAAATTTGCGAATGCAAAAAAGAAACAACAGAAAAAACTTCAAAAAACAATGAGATAACTTGCTTAATTTGTGGAAAGCCTTCAAACGGAAAACATTTTTGCATAAATTGTTACAATAAATTTAAAAATAAAGTTTTATATATAAAAATAAAAAACTGCATCGAATTTGAAAAATTAGAAGCAGAATATGAGAGCAGTCTTGTTTGCGATGATGG
>OLOV01001377.1_pt1 | contig 19053 bp, 15 predicted proteins | sample 1672931 | NCBI WGS metagenome assembly OLOV01 (sample SAMEA3136738, study PRJEB25190) | human gut metagenome | biome: human gut; feature: human-associated habitat; material: faeces | place: Austria | collected 2013
CCGGCGCTTCCTGCCAGATATAGCCGATCAGGGCCGTGTAGAACAGCCGTTCCGACTTCACCCAAAAATCTTCTGCTGATTTTTCACCCTCGCCCTTGGTGTTGGCGATAAGGGTATTCACCAGCTTCAGCACGTCTTTTTCCGAGTGGATATAGACAAAGGGGTTGTACTTCATGGACTTGGAAAAGTTTATCGTGTTCAGGATTTTCACCCGGTAGCCCGCCCGCTGGAACATTTGGCCTGTTTCGAGAACCAGTGTGCCTTTTGGGTCTGTGACCACGAATGAGGTGGGATAGTCGGAAGTGGGGAAACATTGCATGAGGTTGGGCTTCACATAGAAGCGTGTCTTGCCGCTGCCGGAGCCGCCGATCACAAGCACATTCTTGTTCCGGGCCGTCTTGGGGTCTTTGGGCCGCCCGGTCATGGTCAGGCGTTCGGTCTGGGTCAGCAGGATGTTGTTTTCAAACTTGGGGTCGATGTACGGGGCAATGTCCTTGGCGGTACCCCATCGGGCAGAGCCGTATTCTTCCCCCTTGCGGTATTTCTTGGCGTTCTTGCCCTTGCTGTACACGATGAGCCGGACAGCCACCGCCCCGGCAACGCCCACGCACAGGTCAAACGGATGCAGGCTGGGCAGCGGGCTTGCAAAGGCGGCGGAGATGCCGCTCGTTAGGTGCAGCAGCTTGGCCGAAGCATCCGCGCCCGCCGCCAGACGGTACGCCTGCCCGCATTTGGCGAACAGGTACACGAACAGCAGATACGGCAGATTCAGCACCAGCAGCTTTTTCAGTTCAGGCTTCATCGTTCCAGCCCCCTTTGCTTGATTTTTTCTTTGGCGCGTTTCGGCTGCTGGGCCGCTTTCTGCTTGGCTGCTGTCAGCACCTTGCGGATGGAGGACCGCTGCTCCTTGGTGAGCGTTTTGGCCGTGAACTCCCGGAACGCCTGTTCCAAATTGTCCGCATCCTTGGCCTTGAAGATCACGATGTAGTGGGGCGGCTGGGTGGTCTTGTCCTTACGCAAGGTGAAGTCCACGCCGTACTTCTTGGCGCAGGGCTTGAACGCCCCGATGTTCGCCTCCGTGACTTCAATGTTGGTCAGGGCCGCGCCGTGGGCTTTCAGCTGTTTCAGGCTTTGCTTGCCGTGGTGCAGCTTTGGCCCCTTGGCCCGGTGCTGCAAATATTTTTTCAGGGCAGCTTGCAACGCTTGGGCGGTGAGCTTGCCCGTTTTCATGGACAGGGCAATGGTTTTCTGGGTGACTTCTTCCTGCAAGATGAATCCCTCCTTGTTGCAGAAAATTCAGAGCGGCAGCTAGGGTGGAACCACCAGCCGCCGCAGGTAAAGGGTTCTCATGGGTGGACGCTCCTTTCGGTCAGGTGTTGGGCGGGCGGCCCCAATCGGGCTGCGCCATATCGTGCGCCACAAGGGACGCATAGTAGCTGTTGATGGTGCTGGGGGCGTTGAACAGCATGGCCCGCAGGTATTGCTTGATGTTGCGGACTTTGGTGGTGTTATCCCGTAGGCAGTCCATGACGAACTCGATGTGATGGCTGTCCAGCTTCAGGAACTTGGCCTTGACCAACTCTGCCGGGTAATCGTCCCCGGCCACCCGGATGGACTTGCGGGAAGTCCATCCGGGTAAATTTATCCGGGAACGAAATGTGGACGCGGGGAATACATTATATTGTGGGTGATTCCGCTCCGGCGCGGATGATGGTCCCGCCGCCAACGACGGTGTCGCCGCTGTAAAGCACCACGGCCTGGCCGGGGGAAATGGCTCGCTGCGGCTCGTCAAAGACCACCCGGGCGCGGCCGTCCGCTTCCGGGAAGACCGTGGCGGGGCGGTCATATTGGCTGTGGCGGATCTTGGCGGTGACCCGCATGGGCTCCGTCAGCGCCTCGAAGGGGTACCATACCCAGCCGTCCGCCAGCAGGGAAGAGGAGAACAGTGCCTCGTTGGGGCCGACGGTGACGGTGTTGGCGGCCATGTCCTTGCCGCAGACATATACCGGCGCGCCCAGGGCCAGCCTCAGGCCCTTGCGCTGGCCGATGGTGTAGCATATCGCCCCCCGGTGCCGCCCCACCGGGCAGCCGTTCTGGTCCAGATAGTCGCCGGGGGTCAGCTTTTTGCCGGTGTATTCCTCCAGAAAGGCGGTGTAATCCCCGCCGGGGACGAAGCAGATGTCCTGACTGTCATGCTTCCGGGCGGTGACGAAGCCGTGTTCCTCGGCGATCCGGCGCACCTGTTCCTTGGTCAGCTCCCCCAGGGGAAAGCGCACCATGGAAAGCTGCTCCTGGGTCAGGCAGGCCAGGAAATACGTCTGGTCCTTGGCCCGGTCCGCCGCCCGCTTCAGCAGGAACCGGCCGGTCTTGCCGTCCCGCTCCACCTTGGCATAGTGGCCGGATACCACGCAGCCGCAGCCCAGCTCCCGCGCCCGCTGGAGCAGCTTGCCGAATTTCAGATAGCGGTTGCAGTCGATGCAGGGGTTGGGGGTGCCGCCGGAATAATAGGTGTCCACAAATTTATCGATGACGTCGGCGTAGAATTCCTCGGTGAAATTGAATACATAGTGGGGAATGCCCATCCGCCGGGCCACGCTGCGGGCGTCCTCCACATCGTCCAGCGAGCAGCAGGTCTTGGCCCCGTTGGGGGCCTCCACCTGCCCGGCGTACAGCCGCATGGTGGCGCCGATGCACTCGAAGCCCGCCTGCTGCATCAGCAGCGCGGCCACCGAGCTGTCCACGCCGCCGCTCATTCCGATCAAAGCCTTCATATTCCGGCCTCCTTTTGCCTCCGAGTATACCAAGGCCCCGGAGGAATGTCAACGGTAAAGGCACCACCGCACAATTGTGTCTGCGGGCCTCAGCCGTTCTTTTGCCCCACTTCCGCAGTTTCAAAAATGGGAAATACATACAGTATTCCCGCATTTTTGAAACTTTGAATTGAGGCAAAATTCCTGGCTGAGTCTCCTTGCCAAATTGTGCGGTGGTGCCTAAGAAAATATTAAGAAATAAATAGTAACAAATTGTAATTTACCTGTTGCATTTTGTCACAGACCCTGCTATAATGATTCCATCAAAACTGATAAAGGAGCAAGTAGTTTATGAAAAGAAGAATCGCTTGCATGATCATGGCCATGATGCTCGTCATCAGCCTGCTCCCCCTGGGAGTTATTCCCGCCCAGGCCGCCTCCAACCTCAATTACAGTGAGAGTCTGGTCAGTCTGGTCAAGCAGTTCGAGGGTTTCAGCGCCACTGCCTACTGGGACGTGAGCCAGTGGACCATCGGCTATGGCACAACCGGCAGCGCCGGTCAGACCATGACCGAGGCACAGGCGGATCTGGCCCTGCGCGACCGCCTGAACACCATCAACTCCAAGATCAACGAGTTCACCGCCCGCAATAACCTGTATCTGAACCAGTATCAGCACGATGCGCTGGTCTGCTTCAGCTTCAACTGCGGCACCGATTGGACCACCCAGGGTGGCCGCTTCTTCGAGGCCGTGACCCGCAACTCCGATGTGAACACCTTCCTGTTTGCCATCTCCCTGTGGGCCAACGTGGGTTCCACCCCGGATAAGAACCTGCTGAACCGCCGCCTGGCAGAGGCCAACCTGTACCTGAACGGCGTTTACAGCACCTACGCCCCCGGCAGCTATACATATGTCATTCTGGATCCCAACGGCGGCGTGGCCGGTGAGAACGGCGAGGATAAGATGCAGGCCTACCTGTCCGGCTCCAATGTGAGCATCCTGGCCGCCAATCCCACCAAGTCCGGGGCCAGCTTCGGCGGCTGGTTCACCTCCCCCACCGGCGGCTCCAGCGTGAGGTACCTGAGTTCCTCCACCGCCGGCAACACCCTGTACGCCCAGTACGGCGTGCCCGTTTCCATCACCAGCACCTATTCCTATCTGCGCAACGGCGCGGGCAGCAACTACACCCAGATCGGCACCGTTAACGTCGGCACCCAGCTGGTGATCGTGGAGACTGCCCAGGTGAACAATGTGCTGTGGGGCCGCTGCGCCGATGGCTGGCTGGAGCTCTCCAACACCAACTATACCGGCACCGGCATCAGCTCCGGCAGCACCTCCACTTCCACCTCCACCGCCGTTACCGCCACTGGCACTGTGGTGTGCAACACCGGCGTGAACGTCCGCAGCGGCGCGGGCACCGGCTATCCCATTGTTGGATCCGCCTACAATGGCCAGCGCCTGTCCATCTATGAGACGGTGAGCGTGAACGGCAGCTTCTGGGGCCGCATCGGCAACAACCGCTGGATCAGCCTGAACTATGTCAAGCTGGATTCCAACAGCGGCAACACCGGCAATACCGGCACCACCGGCGGCGTGACCTGGGAAGGCACCGGCAGCAATAACAATAATAACAACAATACCAATACCACCTATCAGCTGGGCACCGTCACCGCCACCGGCCTGAATGTCCGCAGCGGCGCGGGTGTGGGCTACTCCATCGTCGGCGCTTATCGCAAGGGCGACCAGGTGAAGATCTATGCCCAGAGCACGGCCAACGGCATGACCTGGGGCCAGACCGATAAGGGCTGGGTCAGCATGAATTACATCCAGCTGGTCAACAACAATAATAACAATAACTCCAACAACGGCACCGTCCTTGCCACCGGCACCGTCAGAGCCAACACCAACCTGAACGTCCGCAACGGCGCAGGCGTGGGCTACACCCGGGTGGGCAACCTGACCGGCGGCACCGCCGTGAACATCTACGAGAGAGTCACCGTCAACGGCGCGGAGTGGGGCCGCATCGGCACCAATCAGTGGGTCTGCATGGCCTACATCGTGCTGAACAACAGCAATAACAACAATAATAATACCACTACCACTGGCACCGGCACGGTCATCAGCTCCACCGGCCTGAACATCCGGGTGGGCGCTGGCGCCACCTACAACCGGGTCGGCACCCTGACTCCCGGCAGCCAGGTCACCATTTACGAGGTCGTGACCAACGGCAACCAGCAGTGGGGCCGCATCGGCATCAACCAGTGGGTGTGCATGACCTACGTGCGCATGAATTCCGGCAATAACAACGGCAACATCACCATTCCCTCCACCGGCTATCAGGGCCGGGTGACCACCAACATGAACGTCCGCGCGGGCGCGGGCACCAAGAACGCCATCGTCGGCCGCCTGACGGCCGGCTCCACGGTGACCATCTATGAGCTGACCACCGTGAACGGCGTCTACTGGGGCCGCATCGCCAGCGGCTGGGTTTGCATGAGCTACATCCAGATGACCACCAACAGCGGTACCGTGACCTGGCAGTAAGGCGTAAATTGAATGATTCTGGTTTAGCAGCGGAACGTTGCAATTCCTGAGTCGGAAAACGACGAAGCTCCTCATTTGATAACAAGAATGTGGAGCTTTCGTCATAAAGAAACAAAAATTACAAATTGTAAATAAATTCCATCTTAGGGGTTGCAATTTGTAACCAATGCTGTTATAATACCAGTAACTTACAATTCAGTAAAGGAGTAGGTTTCTATGAAAAAGAGATTTGCTTGCCTGATGCTTACCCTCGTGCTGCTGATCGGTCTGATTCCCACAGCAGCGATCCCCGCCGCGGCCACCACGCCCAGCAGCGGGATCAGCGAGGCCGGCATTCGGGTGATCAAGGAGTCTGTGGGCTTCCATAAGGATGCCTATGACGCGGGCTCCGGCGTATATAAGATCGGTTACGGCACCCCCGGCACCAAGGGGCAGACCATTACCGAGGCCAACGCCGATATTCTCCTGCGCCAGGAGCTGGCGGGACTGGCGACGACTGTTGAAGCGGTCGTGGCGACTCCCGGCCTGACCCAGAAGCGTCTGGACGCTCTGGTGTGGCTGGCCTATACCGAGGGCGGCAACACCAGCTGGGCGGGGAGCATACAGAGCCTGCTGGCGAAGAGTGCCTCTGCCTCCGAGTTTGCCAGTGCCATCTGTACCTATAACTGGAGCGTTTATGTGGACAATGACTCCTACCGCAGCGTTCTTGCCCGCCGGATGGCCATTGCCAACCTGTTCATTGCGGGCACTTACAGCGCCTCCAACACCGGCAGCGTGGGCTATACCCTGTTCTATGCCGGCGACGGCATGGCCTTTGATGCCTCCGGCGCGAAGTATAAGATCCAGGTCTTCTACGGCGGCAGCAACCAGAAGATCGAGGTGGCCGCTCCCTCCGTGTCCGGCTACTCCTTCCTGGGCTGGTACAATGGCAATGCGCTGGTGAGCGGCGTCGGCTCCGCCACCTCCGGCAAGACCCTCACCGCCCGCTGGCAGAAGACCGGCGGCGAGGATGTGAAGGCCAGCTATACCCTGGCGGCCTATGTCATTTACAAAGCCCGTGGGCTGAGCGACAGCGTGGTGCTGGAAGTGCTCAGCAGCCCCAATGGCACGAAGATCGACGAAATCAAGCGGGACGCTACGGTCACCGTGGTGGCAGAGAGAATGGTCGGCAGCGCCAAGTGGCTCAATCTGTCCACCGGCGGCTGGGTCAAGCTGTATGATAACGCGACGAGCATGCCCGAGGTCACATCTACCTTTACTGTTGCCGTTACCGACGACTATGTCAATATCCGCGCCACCGCCAGCGCCAACGCTGACAAGCTGGGTGTCTTGAAGCGCGGCGAGGAAGTCACCATCTTTATGAAGGATGCGACTGGCAGCTGGGGCTACTGCTCCAAGGGCTGGATCTTCCTGGCCTACACCAGCTATCAGAAGAATTCCACCGTTGCTGATCCCACCCTGACCGGCGGCACCCCCGGCGTGGTCACCGGCGCTGCCAAGGTCAACGTCCGTACCGCTGCCGGTGTGACCAACCCCGTCGCTACCCAGCTGAACGAGGGCACCAAGGTCACCGTGTATGAGCAGACCACCGTGAACAATGCGGCCTGGGGCCACATCGACCAGGGCTGGATCTCCATGGGCTATGTGAAGCTCGAGCAGAACACCCAGCCCGGCGGCAATATCTCCACCGGCAGCTCCGCCGTGGTCAGCAGCTCCGTCAGCCTGAACGTCCGTTCCGGGCCCGGCGCGGGCTATACCAAGGTCGCCACTCTGGCGCCCGGCACCTCCGTGGTCATCCTGCGCAAGGAAGTTGTGAACGGCGTGGCCTGGGGTCTGATCGACCAGGGCTGGATCAACCTGAACTATGTTACCGTTACCGCCTCCTCCAACGGCAATGGCTCCGTCGGCTACGGCGTGGGCGGCACCGTTGTGAACTGCTCCACCGGCGTGAACATCCGCAGCGCTGCCGGTACCGCCAATGCCCTGATCGGCGTCGCGCCTCTGGGCAGCCGGGTCACCGTCACTGAGCGGGTCACGGTCAACGGCTTCTACTGGGGCCACATCGACCGCGGCTGGGTCTGCATGGATTACATCAAGCTGGATTCCGAATTCGTGGAGCCCGGCGCGGACGGCAAGGACGACAACACCGAGCTGGACAACGTGGTCACTACCTTCCAGGGCTATCCCGCTGTGATCAAGGGCACCACCGCCTTTGAGCCCGGCACCACCGGCACCAAGCTGTATGCCAGCGCATCCTATCATTCCGATTCCCTGATGACCCTGAGTCAGGATACAGTGGTGAATATCCTGGCGTTCAGCGCCGTGGATGGCGGCCACGTGTTCGGCAAGGTCACCGTGGGCGACAAGACCGGCTGGGTCAACATGGCCGATGTGACGATGAAGGCATTCAACGCCAAGGTCACCGCCGCCAAGGCCGACGTCTATCAGGACCACAGCGTGCGCAGCGGCCTGTACACCTCCCTGGTCAAGGGCACCTACATTATTGTCGGCAAGGCCGATTCTAATAATAATTTCAGTGACTACTGGGCGCTGTCCGAGGGCGTGCTGTGGGGCAAGATCGGCGAGAATGCCTGGATCAATATGTCCAACGTGACCATGTTCAAGGAGAACACCCGGCCCGAGGGCATCACCACCATGAGCGGCGTTGGCTATATGACCGGCACCCTGAAGGCGGAAGCAATCGTCTATCTGGACAACAACGGAAACGTTGACTGGGAGGGTAAACAAGAGCAGGAAAAGAATGCCGACGGAACACCGAAGGTGGACAGCGACGGCAAGCCTGTAATGAAGACGGTATACAGTGACAAGCCCAGCGCCTATACCCTGCCTGCGGGCAGCACCGTAAATGTCCAGGCACGTGTTTACGGCAGCAAGTCGGACTCCACGAAGACCTACGCAAAGGTCGCCGTTGGCTCCGTGGTGGGCTGGATCGAGTGGGATAAGATCAACCTGACCCCCATCACCATGAAGGCCAGCACCGCGACCCTGTATTACAGCGCCGCAAGCGTGAGCGGAGGCTCCAACCTGGCCGCCGGCAGCCTGGTGACCATTATGGAGCGTAAGCTGGTTCCCTACGGCAACGAGATCAACCACGGCGTGATCGACATGGGCCGCGGCTACATCGGCGACGACCGCGTACACGACAGCTACTGGTTCGTCCTGGACGACGGCAAGCTGGCGCCCACCACCAAAGCCACCACGGATGATCCCGGCAGCCCCGCCATTGCCGCCACCGTCGTGGTGTCCGGCACCACAAGCGGTACTGTAACGGTTTACGAGGAGGCCATGGATACCAGCAACGCACTTCTGACTATCAGCAGCGGCAATCTGATCACCGTCCTGAACTGGAGAAATGTGGGCGGTGTGACCTGGGGCAAGGTCCAGATCAATAAGATCGTCGGCTGGGTCAAGATCGAAAACATCAACTTTGGCGATCTGAAGGGCATCGCTCAGGTGGAGCAGCTCCAGGTCTACAACATGAAGGATAAGACCAGCGCCATTCAGGTCCTGCGGGTCAACAACCAGGCAATTACGATCAAGAGCATCACCTTCGACGGTACCACCCTGTGGGGCGAGATCGAAGTCAACGGGACGGCCTACAAGGGTTACGTGGATCTGGCAAACCTGAAGCTGAATACCCCCAAGGAGACCCCGATGATGGCAGTCATCGCCAAGGGCAAGGTCAGCAGTGTGAGCGCCACGGTTTCCGCCGGAACCGCGACCGGTGAGTCGGGCGGTGTGGTCACCTTGGCCAAGGGCACCGAGGTCGAGCTGGATAGCGTGAAGATCGAGAGCGGAAAGGCAAAGTGGCGCGTCAAGCTGGGCAACAAGCTGGAGACCGGCAACATCGACGGCGCGCAGTACTACGGCTGGCTGGACATGGATCAGCTGAAGCTGTACAGCACCATCGCCACCATTACATCCACCAGCGCTTCTGTTTACAATGACCTGACGCTGAATGCGGATGACATCATGTACACCCTGTACAGGGGCGAGAAGGTCACGGTCATTGGATACATGGTGAACACGTATGCGACGGGTACTGAAAAGGATGCGCTCTTCGGCGAGGTCGTCTGCGGCAACACCACCGGCTGGATTCAGCTGACCGATAATACCGGCAAGCTGGTTGTGAGCCTGGTTCCCGGCTCCACCGGCACCACCATTGGCGGCGATACCAATCCCACCAACCCGACCACTCCCACCACCCCCGCCGAGAAGGGCACCGCAGGCTACATCGTTTGCAGCACCACGGTGAACGTCCGCAGCGGCGCGGGTGTGGACAAGACTCTGGTCACCACCCTGCCCAACGCCACCGCCGTAAAGATCTATGAGAAGACCGTGGTCCTGGGCAAGGAATGGGCGCGCATCGATCAGGGCTGGGTCTGCATGGACTATGTGCGTGAGGGCACCCTGGCGACCAACGTTCCCGGCGCGGGCAACAACGGCAACTCCGGCAGCGTGTCCATCATTACCACCGTTCCCGCGGGCGCCATCGCCGTTGGCTTTGCCAACCAGGATATCAACGTCCGCAGCGGCTCCGGCCTGGGCTACCCCGAGACCGGCACCGTAAAGAAGAACAACAGTGTGGTCATCTACGAGATCAAGCTGGATGGCGGCATGAGCTGGGGCCGTACCGATAATGGCTGGGTGTGCGTCAGCTACCTGACCATCACCGGCATCGGCGCGGCGGGCTCCGGCAGCACCGGCACCATCGCCACCGGCGGCTTCACTGCCAACGTCCGCGGCACCTCCAATTCCAACGGCGCTTTGATGGCGCGGGTCATGGTTTCCTCCAAGGTCGTGGTCCGCGAGACCGCGGTCGTGGGCGCTGAGACCTGGGTGCGCACCGATCTGGGCTGGATCAACGGCCAGTACGTGGTCCTGGATTCCTCCACCACCACGCCCACCAATCCGACCACACCCACCAATCCCACCATCCCCAGCGGCAGTGGTTCCACCACCGTCACCGAGCCCTCCACCGCAGGCGGAGACGAGTTCGTTGGCTGATATCCCTTAAAGCAAAGCTGCTGTAAGGCCCCTGCCTTGCAGCAGCTTTTTCCCGCGATTTCGCGGAAGGAGAATGGATATGATACTGAGCCTGCTCCACTCCTTCTATTGCTGGCGTCGCTGGACGGAAGCCCGGCCCTGGGGCTGCTGGGCTGTGTGCTGTGCGGCTTCTCTGTGGGAATCATGTGGCCGGGCACCATCAGCATTACCTCCGGCACGATCCCCATGGGCGGCACCGCCATGTTTGCCCTGCTGGCCATGGCCGGTGACCTGGGCGGCTCCATCGGCCCCTATGTGGTGGGCCTGGTCACCCAGAGCGCCGGGGACAATCTGAAATCCGGCATGCTGGCCGGCGCAGTTTTCCCCGTGATCCTGGTGGCAGCAATATTGCTCCTGCGGCGAATGAAACGCCGGGGCTGAGAAAAAGAGCAGAACATCCCCGTGGGGAGTTCTGCTCTTTGATTCATACGGTATTGGAAAATATCATGCAGGCTGGAGCGTGACCATTTTGCATCCGCTGGAACTGCTAATCATTTCGCTCAGATATGTGCTGATGGTATTTTCGTCTGCATCCGACACACTGTGGGCGGCGACAAATTCGGCGAAACTGCTCTGTGCACTCGCATCCAGCCCCTGAAGGCCCACCACGGCCCGTTTAAAAGCTAATCCATTATCCGGGCTTATTTTGATAATATGGAGCTCGGACAGGGCCTGCCGGAAAATGCGGTCCGCATCCTCAGCCGACAGCAAAAGGGTATAGGCAGGGGACAGCTGGAAACTCGTCTGAACGGCAGCGGTGGAAATCCCAATCGCACCAGCATCTTCCTCCCAGGCATAGCCCAGCGTACAGACATTACCCATGGTCAGCCCTCTGGAGAGAAAATGGCCATTATATACACGAATAGAAACAGCCTGATCCGCAGGAATCTGCGTACACATCAGTTTGTCCTCCACGGGGTCGGCACTGACAAACAGGAAGCTCCATTCATCCGCCCCTTCCTCCGGCATAACAGCCAGCAATAGGCCGCTGGCGTCTTCTGCGTCTTCCTGTGCGGCAGATGTCCGCAAGGCAAAGCAGCTTGCAGCCAGCAGAAGAATTACAAGAATAAAAACCCGTTTTTTCACATTTTCACATCCTTAAAAAATGGGCGCACAACTCAATTCTATGTGTTCTATTTGTTTACAGGCCTGCACTTTTTTATCATTCCTCCTCTGCAATTGGAATTTTCGTCCCGTCCGTCAGCTCCAGGTAATCCGCTTCCTCCAATGGGGCAGGGGCATACATGATGAAGGATGCGTAACCCTTCCACCACTGGTTGGGATGGAAGGTGACCCGGGTGCCGTCCTTCAGGACGACCGCCCCGCCGGTGAAGCAGAACACGCCCTTTTCGTCCTCGGTGCCGGTGTAGCGGGCCACGGCCCCCATGGCGCTGAGGCGGAAGGAGGTGATCTCAATGTGGATGTCCATATTGGGGACGCTGGCGGGCACCGGCTGGGAGATCAGCTCCCGCTCGTCGTCGTGAATGCTGTCCAGCGTCACGTAGATCACGAAGCTGTCCTTCACCAGAAACTCCTGATGATAGGGGATCCCCGCCGCGTCGTCGCCGTCGTAGGAGGCGATCAGGTTCGGAATGTACAGGCGGTAGGGAATACCGGCCCGGAAGGGAACGTCGTCCGGGGCTCTAAGCTCATAGAGCAGGGTGGCCACATTGTCGTTGGGGTTCCCGTCATCCAGCAGCTGGCCGCTGAGGCCGCACCGCTCGTCCGGCGCGTCGGCAGGGGCGAAGATGGGTTCCCAATTGGGGCGGGAATCCCAGGTGTACAGGTCTGCGTCCAGGGCCACGCCCTGGGGCGCTTCCAGGCGAAGCTTTAGCCAGGCCACCTGGGAGGAGGCGAAGATGGATTCAATGGTGTAGGTATAGCCTTCCGCCGTGGCGCTCTGGCCGAACTGCTGGGTGTTTTTCTCGATGAAATCCAGCTGGCTCTGCCGCACGCTGCCCCCCATCTTCCCGGCAAACAGGCCCGCGAACAGCTCCGCGTCCGAGGCAATGACGTAGGCGCACCCGGCCAGCAGGGCCAGGGCCGCCAGCACCGCCGCGATTTTCAGCAGCAGTACCCGCCGGTGCCGCCGGGCAAAGGGGAGCGGGGCTGCGGCGGCCGCCTCTGCGTAAAAGCGCTGATCGATCTTCCCGATTTCAACCAACAGGTCAAATCCGCTCATACGGCGATCCCCTCCTTTTCAAGATGAAGCCGCAGCTTGTTCCGCAGCCGGTACAGCAGCGTCTTGCATTTGCTCTGGCTGATGCCGAATTCCTGGGCCAGCTGGGCGATGGGCTCCAGATACAGATACCGCCGCAGGAAGATCAGCCGCTCCTCCTGCTTCAGCCCTCCTAAAAATTGCTCCAGGGCATCCTTCAGGGCAATGCGGGCCGCCGGGTCCTGCATCCGGGCGGGGATGCAGTTTTCCAGCTCCGCCGTCAGCTCCACCATACAGCCGCTGCGCTTGGCGGCGCTGCGCCAATCCAGCCGGTTCAGGGACAGGTGGCGGCAGATGGCCGCCAGGAATGCATACAGGATCCCAGGCCGCTCCGGCGGGATGGAATTCCAGGTCTGCCAATAGGTGTCGTTCACGCACTCCTGGGCATCCTCCCGGCTGTTCAAAATTCGCCGGGAAAGGGTCAGGAGCCTGCCGCCATACGCCGCCTCCGTCTCCCGGATCGCCCGGTCATCCCGGGAAAAGTACAGCGCGATGATTTGTTCGTCCTCCATGGAACATCCTCCTTTCTCTTTCCTATTCCCTATGTAAGAATTTTACAATGGGTGGTTACAAAAGAAAAGAAAATTTTCCATTTGCGGCCTGAGTGGAACTATGATATAATCCGAAAAGCAGAAGGAAAGGACGGGCGCGGCCATGAGCAAGGCGGATGAAATTTACCGGGCAACCTGCCGGGATATACTGGAGAACGGCTTTTCGGACGAAAATCTGGAGGTGCGCCCCCACTGGGCGGACGGGACACCGGCCCATACCATCAAGAAATTCGGCGTGGTGAACCGCTATAACCTGGCGGAGGAATTCCCCATTATGACCCTGCGCCGCACCTACTGGAAAAGCGCCGTGGACGAGCTGCTGTGGATCTGGCAGAAGAAGTCCAACCGCATCTGCGACCTGGGCAGCCACGTCTGGGACGAATGGGCGGGGGCGGACGGCACCATCGGCAAGGCCTACGGTTACCAGCTGGGCATCAAGCACCAGTACAAGGAGGGCATGTTCGACCAGGTGGATCGGGTGCTGTATGACCTGAAGCACAACCCCGCCTCCCGCCGCATCCTGACCAATATCTACAATTTCCAGGACCTGCACGAAATGAACCTGTATCCCTGCGCCTACTCCATGACCTTCAACGTCACCGGCGACACCCTGAACGCCATTCTCAACCAGCGCAGCCAGGATATGCTCACCGCCAACAACTGGAATGTGGTGCAGTACGCGGTGCTGACCCACATGATGGCCCAGGTGTCCGGCCTGAAGGTGGGCGAGCTGGTGCATGTGATCGCCGACTGCCACATCTATGACCGGCACATCCCCGCCGTCAAGGCCATGCTGGAAAAGCCCGGCTTCGACGCGCCCACCTTCAAAATGGACGGAAGCATCACGGATTTTTATAAATTCACCAAGGATTCCTTCCAAATGGAAAACTACCGATATCATGAATTCCCGTTCGAGATCCCCATGGCGATATGAGGGACGCGGTATGGATCTGATTGCAGCTGTATATGACGACTGGGGCATCGGCCGGGATGGCACCCAGCCCATCGCCCTGTCCGCCGACCGTAAATTCTTCCGCCAGACCACCAAGGGTGCCATGGTGATCGTGGGGCGGCGCACCATCGACGATTTCCCGGACAGAAAGCCTCTGCCCGGCCGGGTGAACGTGGCTCTGACCCGAAGCGCGGATGAAATTCCCGGCTTCACCCTCTGCCGCACCCCCGAAGCGGCGGCAGCGCTGGCCCAGGGGCGGGATGCCTTCGTTATCGGCGGCGGCTCCGTCTACCGCGCTCTGCTGCCCTACTGCACCCGCGCCTATATTACCAAGGTGCATGCCTGCCCCGCCTCCGATACGTTCCTCCCCGATCTGGACGAGGACAGGGAATGGCAGCTGCAGGAGGTCCTCCGATCCGGCGAGGAAAACGGCATCCGGTACGAAATGTGCCTGTACACCCGTACGGCACCATAGAAAATGACAAAAAGTCGAACCGCAGGCAAACGCGGTTCGACTTTTTGGGAAGCTCTGATTCAATCGGCAAGAGCTGTGAGTGGACGAAAAAGATGCGCTCACAGCCGCAGACGATTGATTCAGAGCTTCCTTTATTATCGTTTTTTGTCGCTTCCCGGCCTTCGGCCGGCTTTGCCGGGCGGGGGAGCGGGGCGCTTTCCAGCCTGCTTGCCGGGGGCCTTGGGCGGTGCTTTCCTGGGCGGGGCGCTCTGGCTGGCAGGTCGGGGCGGGACGGCGCGGATCAGGCACTTGGGGCCGGAGCCGATCAGATCCTCCCGGTGGGCGGCCAGCAGGGCCTCCTTGACCAGATAATAGTTCTTGGGGTTGCGGTACTGGATCAGCGCCCGCTGCATGGCCTTGTCCTTGGGGTCTTTGGCCACGTAGACAGGGGACATATTCCGGGGGTCGATGCCGGTGTAGTACATACAGGTGGACAGCGTGCCGGGGGTGGGGTAGAAATCCTGCACCTGCTCCGGCACGCGGCCCGAGCGGTGGAGGAACTCCGCCAGCTCCACCGCGTCGCGAAGGGTGCAGCCCGGGTGGCTGGACATGAGGTAGGGCACAAGGTACTGCTCCGTGCCCCGCTCCTCGTTGAGCTTGCGGTACTGATGCCAAAACTTCTCGAACACATCGAAATGGGGCTTGCCCATATAGTCCAGCACGGAGCTGACGCAGTGCTCCGGGGCGACCTTCAGCTGGCCGGAGATGTGGTAATTCACCAGCTCACGGAAGAAGGTCTGCTTTTTGTCCTTGTCCTGGAGCATATAGTCATAGCGGATGCCGGAGCGGACGAATACCTTTTTGATGCCGGGTATCTGCCGCATTTTTTGCAGCAGCTCCGTGTACTCCGAGTGGTCCGCGTCCAGGTTGGGGCAGGGCTCGGGGGCAAGGCAGCTGCGATTCTTGCACATACCGCACCGCTTCTGCTTCTGGCAGCTGGTGTGGCGGAAGTTGGCGCTGGGCCCGCCCACATCGTGGATATAGCCCTTGAACTCCGGGTCGTGGGTCAGCAGCTCCGCCTCCTCCAGCACGGACTGGATGGAGCGGCTGGTGACCATGCGGCCCTGGTGAAAGGCCAGGGCACAGAAGCTGCACCCGCCGAAGCAGCCCCGGTTGTGGGTGATGGAAAAGCGCACCTCCTCGATGGCGGGGATGCCGCCGGTGTACATGGGGTGTACCTCCCGGGTATAGGGCAGGGCGTACAGCGCGTCCAGCTCCTCCCGGCGCAGGGGGCGGGCCGGCGGGTTCACCACCAGTGTCCGTCCCTGGCAGGGCTGCAGAACGGCGCAGCCCCGGACGGGGTCATGCTCGTCGTACTCGATCTTTGTAGCCCGTGCGTAGGCCGTCAGGTCGCTGCACACCTCCTCGTAGGAGGGACAGTCCGCCCGGTGGAACTTCAGCTCTCCCACCTGATCGGTGATATAGGCCGTGCCGGGGATGTCGGTGATGTCCGATACCGGCATTTTCTTCGCCAGCCGCCGGGCGATCTCCACCGTGGCGCTCTCGCCCATGCCGTATACCAGCAGGTCGGCGGGGGCGTCGAACAGGATGCTGCGCCGCACCTTGTCGTCCCAGTAGTCGTAGTGGGCGAAGCGGCGCAGGGACGCCTCCAGCCCGCCGATAACGATGGGCGTATCGGGGAACGCCTCCCGGGCTCGATTGGCGTAGACAATGGTGGGCCGGTCGGGGCGCTTGCCCATGACGCCGCCCTCGCTGTAGAGATCGCGGGTACGGCGGCGCTTGGCCACCGTGTAGTGGGCCACCATGGAGTCCAGATTGCCACCGCCGATGAGCACACCGTAGCGGGGCTTACCCATGGCCCGGAATGCGTCCGCTGTGTGCCAGTCCGGCTGGGGAAGAATCGCCACCCGGTAGCCCTTGCTCTCCAGCAGCCGGGCGATAAGCGTGGTGCCGAAGCTGGGATGGTCGATGTAGCCGTCCGCCGTCACCACCAGGAAATCGTAGTAGTACCAGCCCCGGTCGATCATCTCGTCGCGGCTGACGGGGAGAAACTCCACGCCTTTGGTCATCATACCGTTCTCCCCCTTCACCGCATATAGGCCGCCGGCAGCGGCGGCAGGACGCAGCGGGCGTCCTTCACCATTTCGTCACCCTCGGCGGCCACGAAGCCCAGTCGGGCGAAGAACAGCCGCAGCGCCGGATCGGCACAGGTCAGCCGCAGCCAGGGCAGTGCCTGATGGCGGCAATAGCGCAGCACCTGTCCCATAGGCGGAACGCCCAGCCGCCTGCCCCGCCACTCGGGGGCAAGGATATACCGGGTCAGCCGCAAGCCGTCCACCTCCCGGCGGAAGCTGAACGCACCGATCAGCGCGTCGCCGTACCAAATGCCTGTGGCCTCGTCGCCTGCGGGTACGCCGAAGCGGCCGCGCTCCGTCTCCGGCAGCGGGCGGTATTCCTCCCCCTGCTCCTTCATGCGCTCCTCCTGCCACCATGTCTGCTTGGCAAACGTGGACAGGCCGCGCTCCGCCAGGTGGCTGTTGTCGTCCCGGTATTCCACCCGGAACGTGCCGTTCTCCCACGTCAGCAGAGACACCGCCGTGTTGTCACCGTGGGGTTTCGTCCCCACCTCCGCCAGCGACAGCCCCTGCAGCACGCCCAGCACGATACGCAGGGCCGCGCCGTGAGAGAATACCGCCACCGTGCCGCCGTCGTGGGCCTCGGCTACGCGGCGCAGGGCCGGGATAAAGCGATCCACCAGCTGCTGGGCCGTCTCCGCGCCCTCGGCGCGCCACAGATCCAATCGGCTGCTGAAGTGATCCATCTCCTCCGGATACCGGTTTCGCAGCTCCTGCCAGGTCTGATCCTCCCAAACGCCCAGCCGGATCTCCCGGAACGATGGCTCAAGATGCAGCGGCAGTGCCTTGGGCAGCCAAATAGCCCGGGCGGTGATCTGCGTGCGGTACAGGTCGCTGGCGTACACCGCGTCGATGGGAACGTCCCGGAAGCGCTCCCGCAGAGCGTCGATCTGCTGGTAGCCCCGGTCGTTGGTGATGAGTCCGTTGTGGTGGCCGTGGGCCATGCGGTAGATATTTCCCTCCGCCTCAGCGTGGCGGATCAGATACAGCCGTGTCATACCACCGTCACCCACTTTTTCAGCGCGGCCACCGCCTCCGTCACAGCAGCGGCAGGGTCGGCGGTATATTGCAGCGTCTCGTCGGCCAGCAGTGCGCCGTGGCCGAAGTCGTCAAAGGCGGGCAGGGCGTTTTCGCCGTCACAGCCGGGCAGCAGCAAAAAGGCGCTGGGGCAGACCCGCCGCACATCCCGCACATCCAGGCTGTACCCTGTGGCCACAGACAGCGCTGCGCCGCGGCGGGCCATCTTTTCCGCCAGAGAGAGCCACAGCGCCCGGTCGCCGGCCAGCAGCGTCTGCACCTCACCGCCGGAGGGATTGCCGGTACGGACGGCGGCGATGGCCAGCCGGTCCTCCGGCACAGCCAGACAGTCTTTCCCCGCGTAGGGGCACACCGTCACGGCATCCGCGCCGTAGGACAGCCACGGCGCGGGATCGGCGGCATTGACGTCCAGAATGACATACAGCTCCTTGGCGTGGGCGGCGGTGATGAGGTTGCTCAGCACATCCGCGCCCATCATGCCCTGGGACAGGTATGCGTCCGCCCGCAGCACCACGGCGGGCAGCCTGCCCGCCGCCGCGACCAGCAGGCTCGTGCCGTGGTAACGCAGGGCCTCGGCCCGGGCCATAGGCACATCGCCGAACATATCGGTAAAGTTTTTGAGGATCTTCGGACTGAGCCGATCGGGATCAGGGGAAAGCGTCAGCGCCAGGGGCGTTTTGCGCGCGCGGATGCGCTCCTGCAGTTGAGTGAGAGACATGGTTCTCCTCCTTGGCGAAATGTATTAAACTGTAGTATAGCATAAAGTACAGCTTTATGCTATACTACGCCGTCTTTTTCGGTTGTCCGGCTTTGCCGGACGAGAAAAACGGCGATCAAATATAATAGCCGTCCTGCGGCTATTATACCGCAAAGCGCCACGATTTGGCAAGAAAGTGTAGGCGTTTTTTTGGCAGCGCGGGGCAAACTACCAGCGGACGGAAAAGGAGTGGATGATCATGAAAATACCCGCTTTTGTCGGTGGGATGTGCGTCGGCATGGTGGCCGGCGCGATGATGGATATGGCGGCGCACCCCGGCCCGAAGGTCCGGAAGACCGCTGTGGGCAAGGCCATGCAGCGGCTGGGTAACGCGATGGACTCCGCCTGGGTCAGCGTCACATCCAAAATGCACTGAGCGGTATCGCAGGGAACGGCAGCCAGTCGGCTGCCGTTTTCCCGTTTTGGCAGAAGCCGTTTTCCCGTTTTTTCACCTGGAAAGTGTCTTGACGCGGCAGGCAAAGTGTGGTATAGTACCCAGTGTCATTTCCCTGCTTGTGTGGCTCAGCTGGCAGAGCAGCTCACTCGTAATGAGCAGGTCGCCGGTT